>Ga0209343_10000950_pt1 | contig 40077 bp, 34 predicted proteins | sample RifCSPlowO2_02_FD_184026 | JGI IMG/M metagenome (GOLD analysis project Ga0209343, IMG submission 184026) | Groundwater microbial communities from Rifle, Colorado - Rifle CSP2_plank lowO2_0.2 (SPAdes) (version 2) | ecosystem: Environmental > Aquatic > Deep subsurface > Groundwater | place...
GTTTTTCGGTCAAGACCGTCCCCGCGTCAGCGGGGCGTTATCAAAGAATGCAACCTAGCGAGGCGGAGCCTCGATGGTCTGAGGCGCAGCCTCGCTAGAGCTTGAAGCGAATCTCAGTGGTCACGCGGCGCCTGATCAGATCGCCGAACACGTGCTGCTGGATGACGCGATCCGCGAGGTTCGTCCCCTTGACCATCCACGTCACGCGGCCGCGCGCGAAGGTCGCCCCAGCCGATCCGTTCAGCATCCAGAAGCTGTTCGTCCATCCCTCGATCGCGAGCACGTCGGTCCAGTACGCGCGGTCGGTGAACGAGGCCGAGAACGAGGCGCTGAATCGCGGGCTGGCGAACGACATCCCGACGTTCGCCCGATTCCGCGGCGGCTTGTTGACAGGGAACGGTGTCTCGCCCGATCGGGTGCGCACGCCGGGTGCCGCCTGGAACGAGTAGTTCGCAGAAGCCGCGAGCCGCGGCCCTATCGGCACGTCGGCGCTGAGCTCCGCGCCCGATTCGTCCACGATCCCGACGCTGCTGAACCGGAACGTCTTCGGGAGCACGAGCGCCTGGAGCACTTCCGGCGGCAGCGGCCACCCCGGCGGTGGACGTGCCGGCGTGTAGAGCTCCGCGAGCAGCAAGGTGACGAGGCCGCGGGTCCGATGGCGATACGCGGACGCGCTCAGCGTCGCGCCGCCGACGAGCGCGGTGTAGCCGACCTCGCCTGCGTCGATCGTCTGCGGCGCGAGCGAAGAATCTCCTTCGGTCAGGATCGGCAAACGGAACGGGCCCGTACCCAGGGGCAGCTCGATCGACGCGGGGAAATACGCGAAGTTCTCGACGAGCGATGGCGCGACGTACGCGCGGTTGTAGGTCGCCCTGATCGTCTGCCCGGCCGCCGGCTCGACGCGGATGCCCAGTCGCGGCGACGCCGACGCGCCGAACGTATCGAACCAATCGACCCGCGCGCCCGCCGTCAGCCGGACCCGGTCGTTCAGGAAGATGTCGTCGGTCACGAACGCTCCCGCCTCCTCGCGGCGGTGGACCGATGGGACGAAACTGAGATCGAAGTGCGAGTGCTTGAAGCTCCCGCCGTAGACCAGGACGTGGTGCTTTCCTGCCGCGCGGAGGTGCTTCCCGTCCAGTTGAAACGACTGACTGTCGATCCGGCTCGAGTCGGTCGTCAACAGACCCTGGTAGCGTGCCTGGTGCGCCGTGAAGGACCCGGTGACCGACGCGGCCCCGTTCGTGAACTCGACGCTCCCGTAGCCCTGGCGGAGCGGTGCGGCATCGTACGGACCGACCGCCACGAGAATCAATCCGCTGCTGCTGGCGAACCCGGAGTCGAATCGCCACTTGACCCGGTCGGTCCTGTCGAAGTCGATTCGTGCGTCTGCCTTGTACTGTTCCGTCCCCTTGCTCGTGTAGGGCGGCAGCGCCGTGCCGTCCGGCGTGGCGGCCGGACGATCCCACCGATCCTGCGAGTAGAACGATCCGCTCACCTTGTAGCCGAGCCGCCCGTCGACACCGGCGTGCACGAGCCCCGCCGACCGTGTGCCGCGCTCGCCGATCGAGAGATGGCCCTGGGTGCCGACCATCTCCCTCGGGCTCCTGGTGATGATGTTGATGACGCCGGTGAGCGCGTTGGCGCCCCAAATCGCCGAACCCGGGCCGCGCAGCACTTCGACCTGACGCACCTCGTCGAACCCGACCGGGAGCAGATCCCACAGCACCATGCCGAAGTAGTCCTGGTAGATCGTCCGCCCGTCGAGCAGCGCCAGCGTCGTCCGCGCGTTGCGGCCCGACGCGGCCCGTGTGGACAGCTGAATGTCGCGCGCCGACAGCTCGACGGCGTTCAATCCGGGCACGCCGCGCAGCAAGTCGCCGTAGTGCGCGGCCGGCGACGTTTGCAGCTCGCGCTCGCGGACAACGGTCACGGCAACCGGCGCCGTGCGGAGCGCTTCGGGCGAGCGGCTGCCCGTCACGACAACCGTGTCCGCGTACGACTCGATCTTCAGGACGATGGGCAGCGGATCCACGGCGGCGCTGCCGACGACGATGGGAGGGGACGAGAAGGGAGCGAAGCCGGCGAGATCGGCACGGACTGCGTATGTGCCGGGTGCGAGCGGCAGCTCGAACCGGCCGTCCGCGGCCGTGACCGTCGTGACCGTGGCGCCCGTCGTGGCTGTCGCGGTAACCGTGACGCCCGGCAGCACGCCGCCGGATTGATCCGACACGACGCCGGCGAGCGGTCGCGGCGCGGTTTGCGCGGCGGCGATCCACGCCGACGAGGCCAGCGTGAAAGCCGCCGCTGACATTCGCCAGCGCATGGACAGGCCTCGCATCAATCCTTCGCCGCGACGGCGGCGGCGACGTGGCCGGCCTCGCCAGGAAACCACTGTTCGATGAACTCGGGCGGGATGTCGAACGGCGCGTTGCCCGGCAGCCCGCCGAGGTGATCCATGATGCGCCGGTGCAGGAACTCGGATGCCATCCGGTACGGCCGGCTGAAGTTCAACCGCGAGAGTACCCAGGCCGCCGCGGCCCAGAAGCGCAGCGCGACCCATGCCACCACGCGATCGAGCGGCGGCGCGACGGCGATGCCGAGCGCGTCGGCCGACTCGTGCCCCACGAGCTCGCGCGTCAGCACCGCCGGCAGCGCTTTCAGCACGCGCGGCATCGGCGCCTCCAGCACGCCGAGCAGCGCGCGCGTCAGCTTGCGCCCCGCGTCCGACTCGCCGTGCTGGCGCTGCTGGATTCGGTCGAACAGCTCTCGCGATGCCTCGAAGTCGGCCGGCAGCAGCTCCTCACGGATGCCCATCAGCGACCCCACGACGTTCCAGCAGTGCACGTACGCGTTCCGCGCGGTCGCGTTCATGGGCACGCCGAGATGCCGGTAGCCTTCGATGACGACGTAGGAGAACGTCATCAGCGTGTACACCATGTCTTCCTGGTTGATGGGCGCGCCGAACTTCTCGCGCAGCGCCGGATCGATCGGATTGGCCCGCGATCCCGGATCCTGCTGGATCATGTAGCGGATGATCGCGTGCATCAGCCGCACTTTCTGTGTGGCGTGCACGCCGCGGCCGACGCCCTTCGCGGACACGAGGCCGCCGGGGCACATCACGTCCATGACCATCTGCGCCGTCTCGCGGATGCGCCGCGATGGATCGGCCTGGAGGAACTTCGTGAAAGCCAGCACCTCGGTGCCGTACTTCATCACGTAGCATTCCGGGAGGCTGGCGCAGGACAGCTGCGTCGCGGACGACAGGCCGAAGAGAAGGAAGAAGTTCTCGGCGCGGTTGATGAGCGCGGGATCGTGCCACGCGGGCAGGACGTTGGATGCCGTCAGGTACTGCCGCACGTCTGGCGCCAGGAGCGGCGACACCTCGCCGTTGTCCTGCCACACCTGACGGCTCTTGATCAACTGCGCAAAGACGCGGTGGTCGCCGCGCTGGCACATGTCGTCCGCCACGCGATCGGCCGGCGGGTCCGCGACCTGCCGCATGCCGTCCAGAAAGGCGTCGTCGAGCGCGATGACGGCGCCCAGGACGTTCTTCATCCGTCCCTCCCCGAAGATGATAAAGCGACCGCGGACACACCGGTCGCGGGCTGTGGTCTACGTGGATGGCCCGGCGTTTTGTCCCGCCGCCGAGGTGGAGGGATTCTAGCTCAAAAGGCGCGAATTCAGGTCAGAATCTCGTCGAGCGACCGGCTGAATCCAGGCAGGACGGCGGAGCGGATCGGCTCGCGCTGATCCAGTGTCAGCGTGGAGAGCACGCCCGCGGTGTTCAACGCGTGCACGTCGAGCCGGCGCTCCATCTGCCGGTACGCCCAGCACTCGCGTACGCCGTACTGGGCGAACCAGCCAAGGCGCTCGCGGAACTCGCCGATCCGCGGGTGGGGCGACAGCACTTCGACGACGAGGTCCGGCGCGCCCCGGACACGATCGCGCACGATGAAGCCGCGTGCGGAAGAGATGAAGAACAGATCGGGCTGCACGATGAGGGCCCGCTGTTCGTCCAGGATCACGTCGAGCGGCGAGATCCAGACCTGACCGAGCGCGTATGCGCTGACGTATGCGTCGAGCGCCCGCGCGATCGCGAACACGGCCTGCTGATGCCGCGGGTGCGGCGCTTCGGAAACCCGCAACGCACCAAACGCCAGTTCCTGCGGCACGAGCGTCTCCGGGGTCCGGAGATACTCATCAACGGACATGAACAACGGTGCTGCCGCCATGGCTGTTCTCTGCACTTGCGTAACATCGGGTGGGGCTCCGTGCTCCACACCTCGACGACGACGATGCCATCGTCCTGCGGCGGGGTCAAGCGCTAAAGTCGTGCCAGATGTGGATTATCGAGGCCGTGCGGGGACGGTCAACACATCATTGCGACGAAGGACGCCGGCATCTCGCGCTGCCAGCTTCACCGTCTGGTCGTTTTCGCGCCGCACGATCGTCGCGTCGGCGAGATTGGCATCCGCCGCGATCCCGCCAGCGAGTGCGATCGCCTGATCGACGGTGACCTCACCGCGCAAGATCTGCGGTCCGGGCCTGTTGACGCGACCAAGGACGTAGAACCGTGGTTCCGTGATCGCAGAAACTGCCATGTTCGTCGTGGAGTCACCGGGACGGATCTGCTGCGTCCGGGCGCGCAACGAGAACGAACGGTTCCGAAAGGCGCCGCTCTCTTTCTCCACGATCGCGGGCAGCTGGATTTCGGCGACGTCATCCGGCTTCACACGCAGGACGAACGGAGCGACGCCGAAACTGAAGGGCAGTCCCGGGCCGATGGCCTCGTTCGCATGGCTGAAGCGACGCCGCGCGGTCAGCTGCAGCTCGATCGACCCGTCTCGGGGATGCGCGATCACATCGCCGTAAATATCGAGCCGGATGGCCCCCTCCTGCACGTCGTCGAAGTAGAAACGTTGCGTCTCGTCGAACCTGCCGCGCAGCGACACCTGCTGGCTCGCTTCGCGGCCACCCGGCTTCCGTTCCACGAGCCAGAGATCGGTCGCGACGAGCCGGCGATCGTAGTCGGCGTCCGAATCGAAATCGACCGACACTCGAAGTGACGCGCCTCGGCCGCCGCATCGTGAGGCGGGCGACGGCTGGAAAATCAGCAGCGGAAGCGATTGTCCCGCCCGAAGCGTCGCCTCCCGTTGAGCACGAGGCTCGCTGACAGCGCGCCCGTCCTCCATTACACGTTCCCATTCGAGTCGAAACGTGACAGCGTCCCCCTGCACTCTCAGGGGCGTGGCCGAGACGCGCCAGGCCGCGATCGCCTTGGCGTCGATCGTCGTCGGTGCGACCTTGAGGTTGCAGTTGCCCCTGCCGAGCTCGGAAAACGAGATAGCTGCCGCGGTGCGCCCGCCGATCACCAGCGGCCGGGCCGTCATCCCGACGCTGGCTTTCTCTCCGCCATCGGCGTCGACCGTGTAGCCGCGGATGTCGATTCGCAATTGGTCGACGGCCGGCTGCGGCTCGGCTGGCCCGCCGGTGAATGGAATCAGGATGGACGCAAGCGCCAGGAGCTTCATGGGCGGCCCCCCTTCTCGACGTCGCGCCACGCGGCGCCAGGCTCGAGCTTGATGACGACGGTCGGAGCGGGTGGCGCCGCGTCGGTCCGGACGGCGGGCGCAGCCGCCGCGGTCGCTCGAGCTGGTGAACGCGAGAGGCCGGTCTGGTAACCGGCGGCGAGGGCGACGAGCAGTGCGGCGGCAACGCCGATCCATCGCGCGATGCGCGCGGGACCGCGTGGACGCGCCACCGCTCCCGAACCCGGTTCCGCCGGAACGAGCGCGACTTCCCGCAGCGCGACGACATCGATCAGATATTCGCGCCCCTCCGCGGAGCCGAGAGCGTCGGCCAGCGCCCGTGCATTCACGCGTTCGCCGTCGACGAACGCCGCGATGACGTCGAAATCGATCATGGTTCCCCTCTTGTCAGGCGGACGCCCGCCGCGCGCTGCTGCGCAACTTCCGCGCTCAAGACATCGCGGAGCTGTACCCGGGCGCGGTGCAGCCGGGAGCGAACGGCGTCCACCGTCAATTCGCAGGCGCTCGCGATTTCCGCGTAGCTGAGTCCAGCGGTCTCGCGGAACACGAATATGTCGCGATCGAGGCTCTCGAGCGAGTCGAGGGCTTGCTGCACGCTGACGCCGATCTCCTGCCCCGCCGCCTGTACCGCGACGTCGGTCAAGGCCACCGTCGCGGGCCGCGCGGCTGCGTCTCGAAGGTGATTCAACGCCAGATTCCGCGCGATTCTGAAGATCCAGCCGCGCAGCTCGCCGACGCCCGCCGCCGGAATCGAGCTCCGCGACACGCGCAGGAACACTTCCTGCGTGAGATCGCGGGCGGTGTCCGCCTGGCCGACGACCCGCGTCAGATACCGCAGGACAGCCGGTTGATGCGCGATGAAGAGCGTCTCGGCTGTCGACATGCGGCGCGTTGACTGTAACAACCCGGTGGAAGGAGGATCGTTGCACGGCGCGTCAGGATTTGCGCGATCCCTGCCCGCGGACCGCGGCGGCAAACGCGGTCCGGCGGCGCCGCGACACCGGAATCCGCGCCCCTGAGGCGAGCACGGCGACCAGTCCGCTGTCGCCGTCCCATGTCAGGGTCCGCACGGCTCCCAGTCGCACGAGCGCACGGCGGTGTGCGCGCAGGAACCCGTGGGTCTGCACGCGGGTCTCGAGCACGCGCATGGATTCGCGCAGCAGATAGCTGCGCCCACCGGTCCAGATCCGCGCGTAATTGTCGGACGCCTCGATCCAGTCGATCTCGCGTACGGGCAGGACCGCGGCGCCCCGCGAGGTCGTGACGACGATGGCCTGCTCGCGGGAGGCCGGCGCCGCTCCGCGGAGCTGACGCACGAGCCGCTTCATCGTGGCGGCGAAGCGCGCCTCGGTGACCGGCTTGACGAGGTAGTCCAGCGCCTGCGCTTCGAAGGCCCGGAGCGCGAACTGGTCATAAGCCGTCAGGAACACCACCGGCGGCATGCGCTCTGGCGTGCGGCGCCGGATGACTTCGAAACCGCCGATCCCGGGCATCTGCACGTCGAGAAACACCACGTGCGGCCGCAGCCTGTCGAGCGAAGCCAGCACCTCGTCGCCGTCGCGGCATTCGCCGACGACGGCGAATGCGGGAAACGCGGCAAGCAGTTGGCGGACGCCCCGGCGCGCCGCGGGCTCGTCGTCGGCTATCAGGACGCCCCACTCAGCGCTCGGCAACGTCCGACTCCAGCGCGATCTCCCGGTAAGGGATGCGCAATATCGCCGTGGTTCCGCCGGCGGGCTCCCCGGTCACGGTCAGCGACGCGTGATCGCCGTACAACGCGCGGAGGCGTTCCTGCGTGTTCTCGATGCCGTGCCCCTGCGGGAGCGGAACCGTGGGGTCGATGCCAGGACCGTCATCCTCGACCGACAGCTCCAGGGTGTCCGTCTCATCCGACGCCAGCAAGCGCCGTGCGGTCACGCGGACCTGGCCGGCGGCCGTCCGTTTCGCGATCCCGTGACGGATGGCGTTCTCGACCAGGTGCTGCAGCGCGAAACTCGGGACCGCGGCCGAGAGGATCGACTCCTCCACGTCGAACGACACGCGCAGGCGGTCGGGGAAACGGGCCTGCTCGATCGCCAGGTACTGCCGTACGAGATCGAGCTCGTCGCCGAGCGGCACTTCGCTCGCCCGGTGGCGGCTCAGCGTGCGCCGCAGCACGTCGCTCAACTGCTCGACAATCCGCGCCGTGCCGGGCCCGTCGCCGTCGCGCGCGCGCACGGCGATCGTGTTGAGCGTGTTGAAGAGGAAGTGCGGATTGAGCTGCGCCTGCAGCGCCGCGAATCGCGCGCCGGCGAGCTGCTCGGAGAGCCGCGCCATCTGCACCTCGCGCTCCCGCGCCTCGACGAAATAGCGGACGGCGTGGGCCATCCCCGCGACCGTGAGGTACACGACGATCCCGAAGGGCAGCGTCGTGAAGATCCAGCTCAGCACGTCCCGCCCCAGCCGCGGCCAGAACTGGTCGCCGGCGGCCTTGATGAACGCGTGCACCTGGTCCGGGCTGAGCAACAGCCCGAGCGTGAGCTGGAGGAGCTTCCCGCAGACCGCCCACGCCACGCAAAAAAGGAGGGCGACGCCCAGGTGCGCGGCCGCGCGTCTGGCCAGGTGGGGGCGCGCGATCGGCCACCGGTTGGACAGCCAGAAAATGGCGGGGGTCAGGAACGCGTATATCAGCCAGTCGCCGCCGCTCCACAGCAGCTCGCGCGCCGTCGCCGGCGGATCTCCATTCAGCCGGCGCTGCGCCACGTCGTCGATCGCGGCAAAGACAGCCGGCGCGATCCATACGGCAGACACGAGCATCCAGGGGCGCAGCCGGGGTCGGAGACGCACGCAGGAGAACCTATCGCGGGGCGGTCCCCGGTGCAAGGGCGGGTTGGCCCCGCGCCAACCGTTCGCGTCATCCGGGGCGCCGTTCGCGTATTCTCTCTTGCCACGATGCCGGCGCGTGGAGATCGTAAATCATGGCCACGACCCTGACGGCGACCGCGCCCACCAGGCGCATCCAGTCGATTGACGTGCTGCGCGGGATCGTGATGGTGCTGATGGCGATCGATCACGTGCGGGTGTATTCGGGGGTCCCGGCAGGCGGCCCGACGGCGGGCGTCTTCTTCACGCGGTGGGTGACGCACTTCTGCGCGCCGGCGTTCGTCTTCTTTGCCGGCACCAGCGCCTTTCTCCTCGGGCGCAAGCTCGACCATGGACAACTCGCGCGGTACCTCGTGACGCGCGGCGCCGTCCTCGTCGCGCTCGAACTCACGCTGATCCACGTGGCGTGGACGTTCACGCTCGACTTCACGCATCTGCTGGCCGGGGTGATCTGGATGATCGGCTGGTGCATGATCCTGCTGGCGGGGCTGGTCCGGTTCTCGCCGCGCGCGGTCGGCACCTTCGGGGTGATCGTGATAGTGGCGCAGCAGGTGTTCCTGTTCCTCCCGCGCGTGTTGCCCGGAGCCGTTCGCGCCGCCTCTATGTGGCTCTGGCGGTTCCTCTATCTCGGTGGTGAGGTCCAGATCGGCGCAAGCGGCCCCACGATCGGCATCCTCTACACCATTGTTCCGTGGATTGGCGTCATGGCGGCCGGCTACGCGTTCGGCGCGATCCTGGTTCGCGAGCCGGCCGAACGCCGGCGCTTATGCCTCAGGATCGGGCTGTCCGCCACGGCCCCCTATGTGGCATTTGGCATCGTGGCCGCATTCCTGCTGCCCGACTCGGATGACGGGGTGCCGAAGCTCTTCCAGATTCTGAATCCGCCGAAGTACCCGGCGTCTCAGGCATTCCTGTTGATGACCCTCGGACCCACGATTGCGCTGCTGCCGTTCGCCGAACGAGGGACGTCGTGGTTCGGCCGGCTGTTCGCGACCTACGGCCGGGTGCCGATGTTCTACTATCTGCTCCACATTCCCGGGATCCATGCCGCCGCGCTCCTCGTCTGGTACATGCGCGACCGCGTGGTCCACTCCGAGTGGTTTACGTCGGCCCCGTACGTGTCCGTTGCGGAGCCGCAACGCTGGGGGCTGCCGCTGCTTTATCTGGTGTTCGTCATCGTCGTCGCCGTGCTATACGTGCCTTGTCGATGGTATGCGGGCGTGAAGTCCCGTCATGCCACGCGCTGGCTTCGGTATCTGTAAAACTGGCACCGAGAGGGAAGGAGGCGCCATGCGTCACAGAAGCCTGCTGATCGCCTGTCTTGTTCTCGTCTTCGCAGCGTCGGGTTCGGCCCAGACACCAGGGACCGCCGCGGATCCGATTTCCGGAACGTGGAAGGGTGACCTGGGCCTCAGCGAAACCAGCCGGAATCCATTCACGATGGAGCTCAAGTTCGATGGCAAGGGCGCGGTGTCCGGCACCGTGCTGGGTCCCGGCACGTTCCAGATCAAAACAGGCAGCTTCGATGCGCAGACGGGCGCATTGAAGCTCGAAGTGGGCACCGTCAATTTCGTGTTCATGGGGACAGCCGTCTCCGGCACCGCGACCGGCCAGGTGATGGGCAACAAGGAAACCGGCACGTTCAGGATGACCAAGACCGCCGCCGATGCCGCCGAGAAGCCCGCCGGAGCGGACCCCGCCGTCTTCAAGATGGGCTTCGGAGAGGTGGCCGGATGGGTGGGGAAAGCCGCGGACCTCGTGCCCGCGGAGAAGTACGCGTATCGGCCGGTGGACACCGTCCGGACGTTCGGCCAGCTTGTCGCGCACATCGCTGACGCGCACAACTACTACTGCGCGCGTGGGGCTGGAAAGAACGTGCAGTGGTCGGACGCGGTCGAGAAGGGACGCCTGGACAAGGCCACGGTGGTCGCGAAGCTCAAGCAGTCGATTGAGGCGTGCGACGGCGTGTACGCCGCGAGCGCGGCGCCGCCGTTGATGGCCAACATCGCGCACACCAACCTGCACTATGGCAACATCGTCACGTACATGCGCATGCTCGGCCTGGCGCCTCCGTCCAGCCAGACGCCGTGAGCCAGGCGCACGGCCGCGCCGGCGAATCACCGATGCACTCGCGAGTCGAGCAGAAATTCACGGCCGCCCTCGAGGCGCTCGTCGAACAGGTGAAAGCGGACCGCTCGATCCTTGCCGCGGTCCTGGGCGGCAGCCTGTCCCACGACAAGGTCTGGGAGAAGTCCGACATCGATCTCGTACTCGTGACGATCGACGACAGGAAGGTCGAGCTCTCGGACCTGTCGCTCAATGCCGACGGCGTCAACATCCACGCGCTCCTGATGCCCCGCGCGGAGTTCCGCAAGACGATCGAAGGCGCCGTCCGGCAGTCGTTCATGCACTCGTTCCTCGCGAAGGGACGCCTGCTGTACACCCACGACCCGACCATCGCCGATCTGTGCGCGTCGCTGGCCGCGCTGGGCGAGCGCGACACCGGGCTCCAGCTGCTCGGGGCGGCGACCTCCGCGCTGCCGCCGATCTACAAGGCGCACAAGTGGTTCGTCACCCGCGGCGATCTCGACTACACCGCCCTGTGGATCCTGTATGCCGCGACGGCGCTCGCGCGCATCGAGGTGATCGGCCGGCATCTGCTGGCCGACCGCGAGGTCATTCCGCAGGCACTGACGCTCAATCCGGCGTTCTTCAAGACGATCTACACGGACCTGCTCAACGAGAAGAAGACGGCGGCGCGCGTCCAGGCGGCGCTCGACGCGGTGGACGGGTATCTTGCGAACCGGGCGCCCCTGCTGTTCGGGCTCGTCATCGAGCACCTGCGCGAGGTGGGCGAGGCGCGGTCGTGCAGGGAGATCGAAGACTACTTCAGCCGCAACTTCGGCGTGAGCGGCGTGACGACGGCCTGTGAGTACCTCGCGGACCAGGGCCTGATCGGAAAGGCAGCGACGGCCGCGCGTCTGACGAAGAAGAGCAGCGTCGAGGTCCAGGAACTGGCGTTCTTCTACCTTGGAGCACCACCCGATGGCCTCTAAGCCGGCTTCGCCGACGCGGCCGCCGCCGAACGGCGCGCGCACGACAATCGCCGTGCAGGGCGCGCGCGTCCACAACCTGAAGAACATCTCGGTCGAGATCCCCCGCGACAGCCTCATCGTCCTCACCGGCCTGTCCGGGTCCGGCAAATCGAGCCTGGCGTTCGACACGATCTATGCCGAGGGACAGCGGCGCTACATGGAGTCGCTCTCGAGCTATGCGAAACGTTTCGTCTCCCAGGTGGCGAAACCGGACGTCGATTTCGTGTTCGGCCTTTCGCCCGTGATCTCCATCGAGCAGAAGACCCTGACGAGCAACCCGCGCTCGACGGTCGGCACGATGACCGACATCGCCAGCTACCTGAACCTGCTCTATGCCACCGTCGGCGAGCCGCACTGCCCCCGCACCGGCGAGCCGGTGCCGAGCCGATCGGCGAGCCAGATCCTCGAAGCCATCCTCTCGCTTCCGGAAGGAACCGGGATCGAGCTGCGCGCGCCCGTCTTCAAGATGTACGGCGAGGAACTGGATTTCGTCTTCACGGAGGTTCGAAAGAAGGGATGCCGCCGCGTGATTGTCGACGGCAAGCCGATCGACATCTCGGAGCAGGTCGAGCTCGACGAATCCGCCGTGCGCGACATGGATGCGATCGTCGATCGCTTCGTCGTCGGGCGGAAGCACGAAAAGGCAATCAAGGCGGGGATCGCCGCCACGCTGCTGGTGGGCGACGGCCTCCTCCAGGCACATGTAGCCGGGGGCGCGAGCAAGGCGGACGCGGCCCGGTTCTACGCGGCGCTCTGCAGTCCGACGCATCATTTTGTCTACGGCGACATTGGCCCCGACTACTTCCAGTTCAACAACCCTGAGAGCGCGTGCCGCACCTGCGGCGGTCTTGGCGTCGACAAGCTCACCCATCCCGAGCTCCTCGTTCCGGATCCGGAGCGCAGCATCGCCGGCGGCTGTTTCGTCCGCGAGGCCTTCAAGTACAACCCGGACACGTGGGACGGCCGCATGATGTACAGCCTGTCGAAGGCGCGCGGCTTTTCGCTCGACACGCCCTGGAAGGACCTCCCGAAGCCGGCACGCCAGGCGATCCTGTATGGGATCGATCCGGCGAAGATCCGGCTCGTCACGCCGCCCGAGGCCAAGATCAAGCGTGAGGAGCACGAGGGACGCGAACTCGGTTTCCACGGGATCGCCCGCCGGATCGAGCGGCACTACCGGCGGTATCGCCAGCGAGGCGAGACGAGCTCGAGGATGGAAGAGTGGCTGGACAAGGTCATGGTCGAGAAGACCTGTCCCGATTGCAACGGCGCCCGCGTGCGCGCCACGAGGCTGCTCTTCACGATAGGCAGCGCCGGAGCGGAGCGGGGTGGAGGGGTCCCCGCCATTCAAGGAATGACGCTCTACGACGTCGGGCAGCTGCATTTCGACGAGCTGCATGCCTTCCTTGGAACCGTGAAGCCGGCCGGTCGCGGCGCCGACGCCGGCCGGCAGGTGCTGAAGGAGATCCGCGCCAGGCTCGAGCTGCTCCTCGGCATCGGGCTGGACTATCTCAGCTTCAATCGCCGCTCGGGCACGCTGTCGGGAGGGGAGTCGCAGCGGATCCGGCTGTCCACGCAAATCGGGTCCGGATTGATGGGCATGCTCTACGTTCTCGACGAGCCGAGCATCGGCCTGCACCCGAAGGACAACGTCAAGATGATCGCGACGCTCGAGAGCCTGCGCGACATCGGCAACACGGTGATCGTCGTCGAGCACGACGAAGACACGATCCGCGCGGCCGACCACATCGTCGAGATGGGCCCGGGGCCTGGCGTGCACGGCGGGACCGTCGTCGTGCAGGGAACGATCGACCACGTGCTGAAGTGCAAGGCGTCGCCGACGGGCCAGTACCTGTCCGGCAAGCGATCGATCCCGATGCCGGCGCGGCGGCGAAACGGCAGCGGCAAGGCGCTGGTGGTCCGCGGCGCCCGCGAGAACAACCTCAAGTCGCTGGACGTTCGGTTCCCGCTCGGCAAGCTCGTCGCGATCACCGGCGCCTCCGGATCGGGGAAGAGCACGCTCGTCAGCGAGATTCTCTATAAGGTGCTGTGGAAGCATCTCGTGGATACGCGCACGCTGCCCGGCGATCACGATCGGGTCGAGGGCATCGAGCACGTGCACAAGGTCGTCAGCATCGACCAGTCACCAATCGGTCGCAACAGCCGTTCGAATCCCGCGACGTACGTCGGCTTCTACGACACCATCCGCGATCTCTTCACCCAGGCGCCGCTCTCGGTCGAGCGCGGGTACAAGCCCGGGCGATTCAGCTTCAACGTGAAGGGCGGGCGGTGCGAGGAGTGCCAGGGGGAAGGATCGATTACGACCCAGCTCTATTTCATGCCGGACGTGGAGGTGACGTGCGGCGTGTGCAAAGGAGCGCGGTTCAACAGCGAGACCCTCGAGGTCACGCTGCGCGGCAAGACCATCGACGACGTGCTGAACATGTCGGTCGAGGAGGGGGTGACGTTCTTCGCGAGCGAGCCGGCGGTGAAGAAGAAGATCCAGGTCCTCGCCGACCTCGGCCTCGGCTATCTCACGCTGGGACAGTCGGCGACGACACTCTCGGGCGGCGAGGCGCAGCGCGTGAAGATCGCGACGGAGCTCAGCACGCTCCAGCGCTCGAAGCACACCGTCTACATCCTCGACGAGCCGACCACGGGACTGCACCTGGCGGACGTGGAGCGGCTGCTCGAGTCGTTGAACCGGCTGGTCGACGCCGGCCACACGGTGCTGCTCATCGAGCATCATCTCGACGTGATCAAGACCGCGGACTACGTCATCGATCTCGGCCCTGAAGGGGGCCACGCCGGCGGGGAAGTCGTGGCGACGGGGACTCCCGAGGACATCGCCGCGTGCAAGGCTTCGCACACCGGGAAGTTTCTGAAAGCGCATCTCCGCGGTTAGCGGAGGCGGCCCGCTTCCAGCCGGCTCTTCTGAGCCGCGCTCCATCGGCGAAGCGTGTCCGCGTACCAGCGCACGTCCGCCGGGCGACGATCCGCGAGGTTATGAGTCTCCTGAGGGTCCCGGTCGAGGTCGAAGAGCCGCGAGCGGCCCGATCCCAGCTCGTAGATGTACTTCATCCGACCATCGCGCGCGCCGAGCAGCCTGAGCGAATAATCCGCAAAGAAGAGCGCCATCCGGCGCTCGCCGTCCAGCGCCGAACGCCCCTGATGCGCCGCGACGGCGGGCACACCGAGGAGGTCGAGGATTGTCGGCGCGGCGTCCAGGAGACTCACGACGCGCGAGGCGCGAAGCTGGCCGGGGATCATGCCCGGCGCCGCGATGATCAGCGGCACGTGGACGTTCTCCTCGTAGAGCTGAAACGTGTGGCCGGCGTTGCCGTCGTGCTGACCGAATGCCTCGCCATGATCGCCCAGCACAATCCACAGCGTGCGCTCCTGGAGTCCCCTCGCCCGAAGGCCGGCGATGAACGCTCCCAATGCGGCATCGCCGTATCGAAGCGCGTTGCGGTAGCGGCCGAATTCGTCGTCGTCGGAAAACGGCCCGCGCTCGGGCGCGTCGTACGGATGGTGTCCCGCGATCGGAAGATAGGTGAGGAAGAAGCGGTCGCCCGCCGGCAGGGCGTCAATCCAGGCGAGCATGCGCGCGACCGTCGAACGATCGTCTACGCCAAAGCTCGATTGGTGATTGCCGCCGATATCCCCCGCATCCTCGAGCACGTCATAACCGCGGTTGTGAATGGCCGCCTCCATTCCAAGGTACGCGAATCGGCCTGAATGAAAGAGCGCAGTCCGGTACCCACGTTCCGAGAGCACGGCCGCGACCGGGGCGCACGGCACCTCAGCATAGCGATTCACCCCGAGATCGAAGGCGGGATAGATCGAGCAGAGGATCGAGAAGAGTCCCTTGATGCTTTCGGGATACACGGCGTAGGCGTTGTCGAACACGATCCCGGAGTCCGCAAGCTCCGAGAGATTCGGCATGACGTCCGGCCTGGCGCCGTACAACGCGAGGTACTGCGCGGCTGTGGATTCGAGGCTCACCAGAACGACGTTCCGTCCCTCCGCGGCGCCCCGGAATCGACCGAGATCGTCGAGCGGCACGGTGCCCGACCGAATGCCGTGCCGATCGAACGCGAACGGTTCCGCGCTCACGCCCGGCGCCGCGCTGATGACGAGCGCCGACCATGCGTTCCGCTCGAGGCCCCGCGTCTCGACCCGCGCCGCGGCCGACGGCCCGAGCGAGACGAGAACAAGGCAGGCCGCCACGATCGATCGTCGCGAGACGCGGCGGAGCCACCATGGTGACGCGGCGCCGGCGCCGAGCAGCGCGCAGACCCACAGCACGTTGGCCGGTGTCACGTAGTACCAGACGGAATCGCCCAGCGCACCGCCGGCCGCCTGCCACATCGGCCACGTCATCGGCGTGGACATCACGCGTGCGACCGGAACGCCGATGGCGACGTAGATCACGAACGCCGCGTACGCCGCCCACGCGAGGCGCGTCCTGCGCAGCAGGCAGCGATCGACGACCGCGACGGTCAAGAGGGCCGCTGCATCCTGCCAGAGGTAAGCAGCCGGCGACCACCACGACCATGTCAGTTCGTGACCCGCCAGCGCCGCCGTGCGGCTGAGCGCCAGCACGACGAGCGCCCCCGCAGCCCTCATCGGCGGACGGGTCTCCCGCGCCTGAGACGGCGGCACGCTGGCGCACTCGTCACGCGCACGTACCAGCAGGTTGACTCGCTTCAGCAGGCCGAGAGAGACCAGACGGCTCGTGCCGCGCCGCCGCCAGATCCAGTCGTGGACGATGACCGCGGGCGCGGGCGGCCGCGCATAGATCGCGTCACGATCCGCATCGAACGCGAGGGGAAATACGGCGAGGTCGAACGAGGCGACCGACGACCTCTCGTAGCGCTCGTGGACAAACGTGACGCCGTCGCCGCCCAGCATCGCCCGCGCGCGATCGAGATTCGCCCCATTCCCGTCGATGACGGTGATCCGCGCATCCGGCAGCAGATCGCGCAGGATGAGCGCGGTGCGTGGAAAAAGACCGCCGCCGACGATGACGACGTTTCTCACGGCCGGCAACGATGCCACCATGGGCCGGAGCGCCCGTGCGTGTGCGCGCAGCACCGCTCGCTGCAGCAGTCGGGAGCGCAGCACGACTCTCTCGAGCCGTTCGAGACTGAGCGCATCGAGCCAGCGGAGCGGCGCGGGCCAGGCGCTGCCGCCGCCGGCGGGGTCCCGCCGCGCGGGCAGCCGCGACCAGCGCTCCCCCGGGAACCGATGGTGCTCGAGGTGGTAGCCGTCGTTGAAACAGAGCAGGTTGTACAGCCGCCCATAGTGGCTCGTCGTCCCCGCGGCGTGCTCGTAGTGTCCGTGCAGGGCGCACAACAGCAGGGCGGCGAGATAGCCGGGCACGTACGTCCAGACGAAGAACGCCGGTGCCCGCAGGGCCATGACGGTCCACAGCGACAGGACCAGCGCGGTCTGTAGCGCAAGGTCGACCGACGGACGCAGCCGGTGCGGCCGTCCCGCGTGGTGTGCCAGATGCCGGGCCCGCCACAGCGACTGCGGGATACCCATCACGATCGTCAGCCCCGCGGCCACGCACGCGTTCGCGAAGGGCCGCCGGTGGAAGGGCCGGTGAATGAACAGGTGGGCCACAGTGTTCGCGGTCCACCAGATGCCGATGGCAATCGCGATGGCCGACGCCATGGCGCGTTACCGCCTGTAGTCGAGCAGTGCGCGGATCGGCGGGTAGTTCGTCATGCCCTGGACCTTCGTCACGCCGATGTTGACGGCATACGCGTCGGGACTCGACGGCTTCTCGGTCTGCTGTCGCAGGCGGGGGATGGACTGCTGACGGGAGCCGAACGCAACGATTTGCCCCGTGCCAGCCACACTCTTCAGATCGGACCATTCCCGCCGTGCGGCGGCGGCGTCTTCGCCGGCAGTGAAATAGAGGTAGCCTTTGGCCGCAGCCCTGTAGGCGTTGGGGTCGTCCGGATCGGCCAGCGAGAAGACCCCCCACACTTGAATGGTGGCCGGCGCCTCGGCGTTCGGTTCCAGCACGACGCGGTCGATCCTGGCGTAGACCGCCGTACGATCGCTCGCGAGCGCCCCCTCCATGCTCGCTGCCACGATCGCGACCGCACAGATCAGCAGGCTTCGTCGTTTTGTCATCTGTCCCCCCTTTGGGGAGAGGACGACGGTTTCGCGACGATGTTAACGAAGGTGGGGCAGCTCAGCCGTGACGATCGTCGGGGTAGCCTCCTCAGCGGTCCGGCCGCGGGCTGAGGCTGAACGCTGCGAGCTTTCCGTCGGGCGCGACGGCGATCCGCAGCCTCAATGTCCGCTTTTCCAGCTCGACGTCGTACACGCGAATGCGGTCGTCGCCCAGTTCGCGCGCGTCCATCAGCGTGAGACGCTTCACGGGGCCGGCTTCCTTCAGCAGGTCCGCGTACGCCTTCGCGGCACCGGGAAAGAACCCCGCGCGCACGTACGCGAATTCGTCAGCCTTGAGCGTCCCCGCCGCGATTTCACCCAGCAGGCGGCGCACGCGCGCCTGCATCTCCGGATCGGGTTCGGAGATCGGTTTGAGTTCGGGCACCGCAAGCGCCGGCTCGATGAGCGCTGCGACCCCGTCGCTGATTCGCTCGGGGTTGGCCTGCGCGAGGTTGGCCAGCACGATGATCGTGAGATCATCGTCCGGATATCGTGCGATGTACGTCTTGAACCCCTGCCAGGAGCCGCCATGGCGCTCCGCACGATGGCCCGCGACGGCCGCCACGTCCCAGCCGAATCCGTACGGATACGTCCTGCCGCTGTTCAGCGACACCGGCATGAAGACCTGTCTCCACGTTTCCGGTTTCAGCAGGCGGCCCGCGCGGATCCCCGCGTCCCAGGCGATCATGTCGTGGAGTGACAGGTAGAGCGACCCATCCGCGGTGGTGTTGAGCCGCGGCGCGACCCACTCCTGGTGCTTCAGCTCGTTCTTCACCAGCCGGTATCCGTCCGCGCGGTGCGGGACGATGTCTTCCTCGCTGATGATGCGCGCCGTCTTCATGCCGAGCGGCGCGAACACGCGGTCGCGCAGCACATCTCCATAGAACTGGCCCGCCACCTTGTGAATGACGATGCCGAGGACGACGTATCCCGTGTTGCTGTAATTCCAGCGCGCGCCAGGCTCGAACTCGAGTTTCAAGCCGTAGGCGAAACGCAGCAGCTCGTCTTCGGTGTAGTCCCGCCGGTAATCGACCATGCCCGCCGTGTAGTCGGGCAGTCCGGACGTGTGCGTCAGGAGATGGCGCACCGTGATGGGCTTCCACGTCGGCGGAGCGTCTGGAAAGAACTTCGTCAGGGGATCCGTGAGCGCGAGCCGTCCGTCCTCGACGAGGAGCATGACCGCCGCCGCGGTGAACTGTTTACCGACCGAACCTGACTGAAAGATCGTGTCGGGCGTCACCGGCACGTCGTGCTCGACAGTGGCGAGGCCGTACCCCTGCGCCTTGACCACCGCGCCCCTGTGGACGATGGCGACCGCGACGCCGGGGATCTTCTGCCGCGCCATCTCCGCGCGGACGAATTCGTCGGCCTTCGGGGGATCTTGAGGCGCCGCGGCTGCGGCCGCCGCCACGCTCCACAGCATCGCTCCGAGCAGGACTGCGCGCAATCTTGCGATCATCGTGGGGATCCCTCGACTGACTTGTCGGCATGGGAACTCCGAGGCCGGTTACCCGCGCCGCGTGTGCGCCTCCGGGTCGATCCGCGCGAACACCGCCGCGACGATCCGGTCGCAGCGCGAGAGGTGGAAGGCGAAGGCGGCCGGCGCCGCAAGGCCGGCGCTGTTCATGACGGCCTCGCGCAGCATGGCCCGCGCGCGGTGCAGCCGCGTTTTCACCGCTTCCTCGCTGAGCTCGAGGCAGTCCGCCGTTTCGGCGGTGCTCAGTCCCTCGACCTCGCGCATCATGAATACCGTCCGATGCCCGTCGGGCAGCGCGTCTATCGCCGACTCGAGAACCGTGCGCAGCTCCGAGGAGAAGGCCAGCCGCTCCGGGTCGAGCTCCCGGGATTCCAGCGTGTCGACAGGATCCTCCATCGGATCCTCCATGGGTGAATAGGCGATTCTGGCGCGCGTCTGGCGCCGCACGCGGCCGAGCGCTTCGTGCACGGCGATGCGCGTCAGCCAGGTGGCGAATTTCGCGCGTCCCTCGAACTGGGCGAGGTTGACGTAGGCATTCACGTACGCCTGCTGCGTGACGTCCTCCGCCTCCGCGTCGTTCCGCACGATGGCGCGGGCGACGCGGTACAGCCGCTGGTTGTAGCGCCGCATCAGCAGCTCGAACAGCGCCGTTTCCCCGTCCCGCACCCGGGCCGCGATTTCCTCGTCGCTCAGAGTGGCAAAGGCTTCGAGAACAAGCATACGCCCCTACAGAGTCGCCGCCCGGCGAAAGGTTACAAGCATTCTAAGCCCTGCAACCATTCGGGGCTACTCGAGCGAGCGGCGGAGATCGCGGTACGAGTCGGTCAGCAGGCGCGCGATGGCGGGCCAGTCCGGATGGTCCGCCTGCGCGTCCCGAAGCGCCGCCGCGCGGGCGCGCAGCAGCGCCGCCGTGGTCACCCGCGGCCGGGGGACTTCGTACAACAGCGCGTACTCATCGGCGATCAACGCGCCGACCTGCTCGGGGCTGTTGTGTCCGGGGACTCGACGCGCGACCCACCACGCCAGTTCGGCGCGCGCGACCTGCTGGGGATCGAACCCCGCGTGCAGCCAGTGCCTGGCCGCGATGTATGCGGTCTGGAGATCGGACAGCACCGCATCGTACTGATCGCGCTGATCGCGGGCGTCGCCGAACGTCGCCGCCGCCCGCGCGAGGTGGAAGCCCTCCGTCACCGCCGTCGTCCAGTTGTACCGATACTGCTCGCGCAGCATGGTGACGAGCAGCCCGAACAACCGTACTCGTTCCTTCGCGTAGTACGCCTGCCACATCCGCAGCTCGAGATCGGCCACGCGATCCGGGTCGAATCGGCGCAGCGATCGCGGTCCCGGCGGTGCGGCGAGGGCGACGTACGACGCGCCGCACACCAGGACGACGATGGACGCGAGGGTCAGCCATCGCCGGCGCATCGGTCCGATTGATGACGTCACGCGACGCGGGCGGGCTCGAACGCCGCGTTGAGCGCGGCGCTGTCCGTGAACTCCTGGAAGTTCGTGATCTTTCCATTGCGCACCGTGAACACCATCACCCAGTCCGAGTCGAACGAGCCGCCCGGCTTGGCCGTCGCACGGTACTGGCCCAGCGCCACGACGGTGTCGTTCTCGGCCACGAACCGCCGCGGCTCGAACTGCTGGAACACAATCGACTCGCCGAGGACACGGAAGAACTCGCCGACCTCGCGCCTGCCGCGCCGCTCGCCGGCGGTGGGCACCTGCGGCCCGGCGCCCGTGACCGCCCGCCACACGACGTTCTCGTCGAGCAGATCGAGCAGCGCGGGGATGTCGCCGCGGCCGAATGCCGCGTACGCCTTCTGAACCAGTTGAGTATTCTCGGCAGCGCTCATCAGGTACCTCCGGAAACGTGGGGTGGCGGGATCGCCACCGAGGCCAGCTCCGAGGGTATTTACGGATGACGCGCGCGATCGGATTGCGCAGCGGCGCCGGGGATCAACGGGCCGGCAGGTAGTCCTCAGGCGGGACGACGAGCAGCACGCGGCAGCCCTCGTCGGTCCACAGCTCGCCGTGATCGCTGCCGGCGCTCGCGTGCAGGAAGTCCCCGGCGCTGAACCGCCGGCCGCACGAGAACAGGCTGCCGGAAATCACGTAGCAGTCCTCGTTCTCCGAATGGTGATGCGGAGGAAACCGCGTGCCCGGCTCGACGTCGAGAAGCAGCGTCACGTAACCGCGGTCCACGTTCGACGAGAGCCGCTTCATCCGGATGCCAGGCACGACGTGCGGAACCCAGTCGTCGTCGGCCGCGAAGCGGAACGAAAAACCGGGCGGCGGCAGGGGCGCGGCGTCGTCCAGTCGCGCCATGAGCCGGATCTTCACCTCGGACGGCGGCCCCTCGGCGGGCGCTGTTTCGGCGAGCCTCACGGTCAGCTCGCGGATCTCCGCGATCGCCTGGCGCGTCTCCACCGGCGCGGCGGCCAGCGCGCGCTCGAACTCCCGCCGCTCCTCGGGCGACAGCGCGCCGGCCGCATCGAGCGTTGCGAGCGTCTCCAGATCCATGTTCATCTCGTCGCGTCCCGCCGCGCGGCCGGGCCGCCGAGGCTGTCGTGAAGCTGCTGGCGCAGCGCCATCATGCCCGTGCGGATCCGCGTCTTGACCGTGCCGAGCGGCAGATGGAACCGCGCGGCCAGCTCGGACTGGCTCAGCCCGACGAAGTATGCGTGCTCGATGAGCGTCCGCTGATCCGCCGGCAGCGCGCGCAGCGCGCACGCCACCGCGCGCTCGCGTTCACCTGCCGCGGCGACCGCCTCGGGGCTCGCCGCCGGCGACTCGATCTCCTGTGATTCCGCTGTCACCAGACGCAGGCGCCGCGAGCGCAGGCGATCGATTGCCCGGTTGCGCGCGATCCTGATGAGCCAGGCCGCCGGCGACCCCAGGGCCGCGTCGTAGGTCTCCGACCGCGTCCATGCCAGCAGGAAGACCTCCTGGAGCACCTCTTCCGCCTCCGCGCGGTCTCGCAGGATGCGCGTGGCGAGCCCGAAGACGATGGCGCTGTACCGATCGTACAGGACGGAAACGGCAGACCCGTCCCGCGCTGCCACACGCTCGAGCAGCGCCACATCGGTCAGCTTGTCAGCTTCGCCTTGCATGGTCCCGGCACCAAAAGGGGACGAGTGTAACACTCCGGCGAGAGCTAGGGATCCCGGCATGGCCTGTCCTGTCTACGAACGAGCGGCGGGACTGGATGTGAGGCCGCAGCCGCCTCGTCCGCGCGCTGGTGGTCGTTTGATTGCATGACCCCGGGGTGGACAAAGGGGAGGCGACTAATGGGTATTCTTGCGTGGATTCTGTTCGGTCTCTTGATCGGCGTGATCGCCAAACTCGTGATGCCCGGCCGCGACCCGGGGGGCTTCATCGTGACGATCCTGCTCGGGATCGCCGGCGCGCTGGTCGGTGGCTTCATCGGCCGGGCGATGGGCTTCTATGGTCCGACGGAAAGCGCGGGCTGGCTGATGTCGATCCTCGGGGCCATCATCCTCCTGGCGCTCTACCGGATGCTGATGCGCCGCCGCGTCTAAGGAGATGTGCATCGACCGTTATGTGGCGCGTCACGAGAATTCTGATCTCGTTGCCGCATGACGTCGGCGCGCACCGCGCGCCTGCGAGGGAGCGGAGCGGGGCGTAGGGGCCCCCGCGAGCGACCGAGCCGGGGTCCGGGGCGGAGCCCCGGTCAAGGTGGGAGCGGCGCGGGGCGTAGGGGTCCCCGCGAGCGACCGAGCCGGCGTCCGGGGCGGAGCCCCAGTCAAGGTGGGAGCGGCGCGGGGCGTAGGGGTCCCCGCAAGCGACGAGCTTGGCGGGGTGCAGGGGGCCCCGCCTATATAATTGATGGGCCGCCTGCACGAGGAGAACTCCATGCGCCGTCCGATCCTGTTCGTTGCCGCAGTCGCGGCCGGGCTCTGTCTTTCCCCCGGCTCGGCAGCCGCGCAGACCGCTGAAGAGATCGTCAGCAGGAACCTCCAGTCGAAGGGAGGCCTGCAACTGCTCAAGAGCACCACGACGGTGAGGATGACGGGCAGCGTGGTGCCCGCCGGCGGGCAGAAAGTGTCGATGACGATGACGGCGAAGCGCCCGAACCTGGTCAGGCGCGACGTGACGGTCGGCGACCGGATGAACACGGTCGCCTACGACGGCACGGATGTCTGGAGGCAGTCGGGACCGATGCCGCCGCAGCGCATCCCGGCGGCTGAGGCGGGCGACGTCAGGCAGCAGGCGGAATTCGACGGCGTGTTCGTCGACTACAAGGAAAAAGGGCGTTCGGTCGAACTGGTGGGCAAGGAGACCTTCAAGGACCGGCTGGTCTATCACCTGAAGATCTCCCGGGCCGGGGAACCGGTCCAGCACTACTACCTCGACGCGGAGACCGGCCTTGAAGCCAAGGTCAGCGTCGAAGAGGACCGCGGCGGCACGACGGTCACGACGGAGACGGAGCTCTCAGACTACAAGCAGGTCCAGGGACGGACCATGCCCTTCCAGATGCGTCAGCTCGTCAACGGGTCGCCGGTCGCGGTCATCACGATCCAGAAGATCGAGTTCGACGTTCCGGTGGATGCCGCCTTTTTCAAGATGCAGGGCAGATAGCGGGTCACGGGCAGGCGGTTACGAGCGCCTCGACCTCGCGCAAGAGCTCGTCCCGCGTGAACGGGCGCACGAGGACGCCGCCGCACTCCGGCGTGCCCGCTTGCGCGAAGTACACCGGCCGCACGTCGGGATGGTGTCTCCGCAGGATCCGGACGAGGGCCGGTCCCGACGAATCGTCCATCGCCAGCTCCGTCAGCAGCACATCGATCCGCGGAGCGTCCAGGCACCGGAGCAGCGCATGCCCCGAATGAGCAGCCTGAATGACGTGGTAATCGGCGGCGGCCAGGGCCCGGGCGGCGGAGGCCCGGAGATCCGCGTCGCCGGTGACGAGGAGCACCGTCGGGCGCTCCTCCACGGCACGATCGATCGGGATGCTGACCCGACGCACGGCGATAGTTTCCATTGGAGGGGTGTCCGCTTCACTGGCAAGCGGAGTGCCGGCGGAATAGGGCGAGAAAGGGCCTGATCTCGCCGTTCGCCGCCGCCGCCGATTACGGTCTTCGCGCGCGATTACCAAGAAGGCCGATGCCTCGGCCGTTCTAAATTCGGCGGCCGCTCCGAAAAAACCTGTGTATCATGTTTCGCGTGAGCACCCCGACAACTCGCGGCCATCGCAGCTTCCAGACGGGAGACGTCTTCACCGTCACCGACGCGACCGAGCTCTACGAAGTCGACCGCTGGGGCAGGGGCTACTTCTCGATTTCCCCCGCGGGCCACGTGCTCGTCCACCCGACGAAGGATCCGGCGAGATCGATCGATCTGAAGCAGTTGACCGATCACCTGATGCTGCGCGGGATTCACCTCCCCGTGCTGATCCGGTTTCGCGACATCCTGCGGCATCGGGTCGGGGACATCTCGAACGCGTTCCGGGCTGCCATCGCCCAGCACAACTATTCCGGCCGGTACATCTGCGTCTACCCGATCAAGGTGAACCAGCAGCGGCAGGTCGTCGAGGAAGTCCTGGATTTCGGCCGGGAGCACGGGTTCGGCCTCGAGGCGGGCTCGAAGCCGGAGCTGCTGGCCGTCGTCGCGCAGGCCTACAACGACACGCCGATCATCTGCAACGGCTTCAAGGACGCCGAGTTCATCGAGATGGCGATGCTGGCGCAGAAGATCGGGCGCCAGGTGATCCCGGTCGTCGAGAAATACACCGAGCTCGGCCTCATCCTGAAGTACGCGGAGCGGGTGGGCGTGCGGCCGCAGATCGGGATGCGCGTGAAGCTCGCCGCGCGCGGTGGCGGGCGGTGGCAGGGATCCGGCGGGTACCGATCGAAGTTCGGCCTGACCGTCGCGGAGATCCTGCGCGGTCTGGAGGAGCTGCGGGCTCGCGGCATGGAGGACTGCTTCAAGCTGCTGCACTTCCACCTCGGCAGCCAGATCCCCAACATCCGCATCGTCAAGGGCGCGCTCAACGAAGCGGCGCGGATCTACACCGAGCTGTCGAAGGCGGGCGCGGGGCTCGAGTATCTGGACGTCGGCGGCGGCCTCGGCGTGGACTACGACGGATCGCAGACGAACTTCGAGTCGAGCGTCAACTATACGCTCGAGGAGTACGCCAACGACGTCGTCTACCACATCCAGACCGTCTGCGAGGATGCCGGGGTGAAGCACCCGACGATCGTGTCCGAGAGCGGGCGCGCGATCGTGGCGTATCACAGCGTCCTCATCTTCAACGTCCTGGGCGTGTCGGCGTTCGGCGAAGAGAAGATCCCCGACGCCATCAAGCCGGACGAGGCGGAGCAGCCGGTCATCGACCTGCTCGAGACCTACCAGAACCTGTCGGCGCGCAACGCCCTCGAGAGCTATCACGACGCGCAGCAGGCGCTCGACATGGCGCTGAACCTGTTCACCGGCGGGTACCTTCCCCTCGAACAGCGATGCCAGGCCGAGAACCTGTACTGGGCGATCCTCGTCAAGTTGCGGAAGCTCGTCGGACAGATGGAGGAGATCCCCGAAGACCTCCAGGGCCTGGACGACACGATGGCGGACACGTACTTCTGCAACTTCTCGCTGTTCCAGTCGTGTCCAGACAGCTGGGCGATCAAGCAGCTCTTTCCGGTGATGCCCATCCACCGGTTGAACACCGCCCCCACCCATCACGCGATCCTCGGCGACATCACGTGCGACTCGGACGGCAAGATCGATCAGTTCATCGACCGGCGCGACGTCAAGCGCACGCTGCCGCTGCACACCGTGAACGGGGATCCGTATTACCTCGGGGTCTTCCTGATCGGCGCCTACCAGGAGATTCTGGGCGACCTGCACAACCTGTTCGGCGACACGCACGCCGTGCACGTCAGCCTGGACGAGCGCGGGAACGTGGTCCTCGATGCGGTGATCAAGGGCGACACCGTCAAGGAAGTGCTCGACTACGTGGAGTTCGACGCGGACACGCTCGTCCGCAAGCTCCGCCACGACGTCGAGCTGGCGGTGCGGCAGGGGAAGATCACCTACGAAGAATCAGGGCACTTGCTCGAGTTCTACGAAGAGGGCCTGCAGGGCTACACCTACCTCGAAGACCCCAAAGAAAGATAGTAGCCAGCAGGCGGCAGGCGGTGAGTCCCGCCGCCAACTTGGGCGTATGTAATTGGCGAGTTGGTGAATTCGTGATGTGGTGAATTCACAAGGCGGGGACGAACTCACCAATTCACCAATTCACGCATTCACGGATTCACGAATTCGAGCTATCTCCTGAGCATCGCGTCACGTTTGGCCTTGAACTCGTTGCCCGGCTTCCATTCGGGGAACGTGTCGGCGTTCGCCACGCGGTAGCCGACCGTCAGCAGAAGGTTCGCGTCCTCGGCGGCACCCGACAGATCCCAGTCCGGCTTCACTTCATCGGACGGCGCGTGGTAGTCGCGGTTCGTGTACTCGTCGCGCTTCTGCTTGCCGTATTCCGCCGGCTTGCCGATGTAGTTGACGCCGGCATCCGGGTCCAGCGCCGGCACGCCCTGCTTGGCGAAGTTGAAATGGTCGGAGCGGTAGTAGAAGCCCTTTTCAGGTTCCGGATCCGGCGTCAGCGTGCGTCCCTGCGCCGACGCCGCCTGGCGCAGATAGTCATCGAGATCGGAGGCGCCGAGGCCGACGACCGTGATGTCCTTGGTGCGCCCCCACTGGTTGACGCCGTCCACGTTGATGTTCGCGACCGTCTTCGCCAGCGGATAGAGCGGCGACACGGAATAGTACTGCGATCCGAGAAGCCCCTGCTCCTCCGCCGTCACCATCAGGAAGAGAATCGAGCGTTTCGGCTGCGGGTTCGCCTGCGTGAAGGCGCGGGCGATCTCGAGCACGGTCGCGACGCCCGACGCGTTGTCCAGCGCGCCGTTGTAGATCTTGTCGCCGTTGACCGGCGTGCCGACGCCGAAATGATCCCAGTGCGCCGAGTAGAGGACGTACTCGTCCTTCTGGCGCGGGTCGCTGCCTTCCAGCTTCGCCACGACGTTCTGCGAGTCAATCGTCCGCATCGTGTTGTGGATGGCGAGCGAGGCCTTCAGCCCGAGCGGCACCGGCTTGAAGTCGCGCGTGACCGCCTGCTTCTTCAGGGCGTCGAAGTTCTGCCCGGCCAGCTTCAGGATCTTCTTCGCCGTGTCGAGCGTGATCCATCCTTCGATTGCCGCGCGCCCCATGTTCTTGTCGGGCGTGACGAGGTCGAACTTCTCCTTGAGGTTGCCCTGCACGACCGAGAACGGGTACCCCGCGCGCTCCGTCTCGTGGACGACGAGGATCCCCGCCGCTCCCTTGCGCGCGCCCTCCTCGAACTTGTACGTCCAGCGGCCGTAGTAAGTCATGGCGTTGCCGCCGAACGTCTTCGGGTCGAGTTTCGACGCGTCCGCGGGGTCGGGCACAGGCGGGTCGTTGACGAGGACGATGATCGTCTTGCCCTTCACGTCCGCGTCCTTGAAATCGTTCCAGGTGAACTCCGGCGCTTCGACGCCATAACCCGCGAACACCAGCTCCGACGCGTCGAGCGCCGCGGAATCCGCGACGTGCTTGCTCCACGCCACCACGTCGTCGCCCCACTTGAAGGTGACCTTCTCCGCTCCCTTGGCGATCGTGAGCGGCGTCGTGTTCTTCGCGGTGATGCCGACGAGCGGGACCTTCTGGACGTAGGTGCCGTCGGGATTCCCCGCCGTGAGTCCCATCTGCCTGAACTGATCCTGGAGATACTTGACGGTGAGGTCTTCGCCCTTCGTTCCTGGCGCGCGACCCTCGAATTCGTCCGACGCGAGCACGTTGATCTGTTTCAGGAGGGCCTGCTGGTCGACCTTCGGCAGCGACGTCTGGTCATCGGGCACCGGCGCGGCAGGGGCTCGAGGCGCCTGCGGCGCCGGTCCCTCCTGCCTGTCGCCGCAGGCGGCAACGAACGCGATGAGGATTGCAGCCACGAACGAGCGCTTCATGAGTTCCATCCCCCTATTCTATTCACGAATTCTGAACAGCAGGAACGCCGTGCGCTGCCGGGCGCTGAAGTTGTCGTCGCTCACGACGAGCAGCGTGCGGGCGCCGTCGGGAAGTACCGGGCCGAACTGCATGCCCTCGAAATTGTCGAGATTGGCCAGTTGGGGACTGAGCCCCTTGACGGTGGACAGGTCGAGCAGCAGGGTCTTGCGCACCGGCGTCACTCGCGCCCCGGCGATCGAGTCCAGCTTCGAGATCTCGGACGCCCCTTCGAGCGATATGCGGAAGATCCGCAGCCAGTTCTTCGATCGTCCCGTGCCCCCGGGCTCTTCGGCGTAGCCGCGCTCCATCGACAGGAACTCCGAGTCGCCGAGCGCGACGAGTTCGACGAGCCCGTTGATGAAGAACCCCGGCGTGAAATCCGGTTTCGGCAGCCGGTCCACCGGATACGCGAACTCGCGGCGCGGCTCGAACGTGCCTCCCACCTGCTCGAACTCGAGGATGCGCGCAATCGTGCCCTGTTTCCAGTCCGCCAGCTCGCCATCCTGCGCGAGCGCCGCCTCGGCGGCGGTGTAGAGATGCTGCCCGTCGGGTGTCAGCGTCAGGCTCTCGAGCGACGCGTTGTCGCGGACGCCCTGGGTGATCGGTCCCGTCGCCGGCGGTATGAACTTCGACGGGATGGTGAGACGCCGCACGTAATCGACGCGGTTGGAGTACTCGACGATCGCGGGTGGCACGCGCGGCTCGTGGTTCTGGATGCCTTCGGATGCCACGAAGATCTCGCCGGCGCTCGAGATCGCGATGCCTTCTGGATCGAGCCCCTCGGGCGCGCCGGGCCCGGACGGCAGCGGAAAGTACGATCGCAGCTCGACGCGAAAAGGTGACAGCGGCGGCCGGGCGCGGAAGACAAAGATGCGGCTGTCCTGCCGGTCGTCGCAGATCCCGAGGAATTCCTTTGTCGTCGGATCGACGGCGAGGCCGGAGATGCCGCCGAAGCGCGCGGGCTTGAGTCCGTCCAGCGTCGTCAGCGGCGGGATGTCGAATTCCCCGACGAGATCGAGACCGGCGATTGGCGCCGGCGCCGGCCGCGACGGGAGCGACGGCCCCCGCCGGGGCGCGCACGACCCGGCCGCGGCAACGAGAAGGAAGATACAGATTGACGCAGCCGGTTTGCGCACCCCCTACATTCTACTGCCGCGATATTTCCCGCATGAGCGCAGGGAGAGATTCACCACCTCACCGATTCACCAACTCGCGAATTGCAGACCCCCAGGTCGGGGACCTCCCGAGCTGGGCTACACTGGATGAACCCCGCGTGACTTCCACGGTCTTCGTCCTTCCGCCGCTGCTCCAGTCGGCACCCGTGCCGATTGCCGCCCTGGATCTGTCCGGCCAGGTCCTCGACGTGAACCGCGCGCTGCTCGTGGCCTCGGGCTATTCGGCCGAGGATCTCAAGGGACGGCTGTTCGCCGCCTTCCTGGATCCGGGAGACGAGCGGGCGGCGCGGGCGGCGTTCGGCGAGCTGGCGCACGGGCTTCGCGACCACTACCGGGCCGAGCGCCGCTATCGAACCGGCAGCGGCGATGTCCGCGAGGTGGACTTGAGCGTCGCCCTCGTGCGCGGCCCGTCCGGCGATCCGGAGCTGTGCCTCGCTGCGCTCCAGGACGTCACGGAACACAGGCGCGCGCTTGCCGAGGCGGCGCAGCGCGCCGCGCAACTCGAGGCGGCCGAGGCGGAGCGCGAGCGGTTGCTCCAGCAGACGCAACGCGCGCACCGCGAGGTCGAAGCCAGCAGCCGGTTGAAGGACGAATTCCTCGCCACGCTGTCGCACGAGCTGCGCACGCCGCTGAATGCGATCCTCGGGTGGGCGCGGATCCTGAGGGGCCGCCCGTTCGACGTCTCCACGCTGCACGCGCTCGACGTCATCGAGCGCAACGCCGCGGCGCAGGCGCGGCTCATCGACGATCTGCTCGAAGTGTCGCGGATCATCACAGGCAAGATCCGGCTGCAGATCGAGGCGATCGACCTCCGCGCGATCGCCGCCGGGTCGATCGAGACCATCAAGCCGGCCGCCGACAGCAAGAGCGTCAGCCTCCAGGCGGAGATCCCCCCGGACCTGCCGCGCATTACAGGCGATTCCCAGCGGCTGCAACAGGTGCTCTGGAACCTGCTCTCGAACGCCGTCAAGTTCACGGACGCCGGCGGCAAGGTCTCGCTGGAGCTGCTGCACGATCAGCGCGCCGTGCAGATCGTGGTGACGGACACCGGGCAGGGCATCTCGCCGCAGATTCTGCCTTACGTGTTCGATCGGTTCACGCAAGGGGACTCGTCCACGACACGCGCCCACACCGGCCTTGGCCTCGGCCTCGCCATCGTCCGCCACCTCGTCGAGCTGCACGGCGGCGTCGTCTCCGCGGAAAGCGGCGGTGAGGGGAAAGGCTCGACATTCCGCGTCTGGCTCCCCACGCCGCCCTAGACGACAAATTCCAAACTTCAAACTCCAAAACTCAAAGGCACTCCAAATTCCAAACTCCAAACTTTGGCGTTTGGCGTGCCTTTGGAGTTTGGAATTTGGCGTTTGGAGTTTTGGACGTGTCTTTGGCGTTTGGCGTGCCTTTGGAGTTTGGAATCTGGCGTTTGGAGTTGACGAGGTCCACCCCGATGTATGCTACCGCGCATGTCACCAGCCATACGCGTCGTCGCGGTCGTCCTGCTCGCCGCGTGCCTTCATCTGCCGCGCGCGGGCGCGGCGCCCGACGACAACTGGGCGCAGTGGCGCGGGCCATCGGGGCTCGGCATATCGGCGGCCGACAACTACGCGACCGAGTGGGCGCCTGACAGGAACATCGCCTGGAAGGTGGCCGTGCCGGGCCGCGGCCTTTCGTCACCCGTCGTCTGGGGTCATCATCTCTTCATCACTACGTCTATCGAAGGCGACCTGATTCCCGGGCACACCGCGCCCGATCACCTGGGCTTCGACCTCAAACCAGGGTACCTGCATCCGGACAGCACGGGCGTCGATCACAAGAACGCACTGAAGGTGCTGGCGTACGACACGTCGAACGGCCGGCTGTTGTGGGAACACACCGCCTACGACGGTCCCATGTACGACAACCGCCACAAGAAGAACACCTACGCGTCGCCGACGACCGTGACCGACGGCCGGCTCGTGTACGCATTCTTCGAGGCCGCGGGCCTCTATGCGTACGACTTCAAAGGCAAGCTCGCGTGGAAGAAGTCACTTGGCAACATCGCGAAGGCGGGCCTTGGCCCGGGCACGTCGCCGATTCTGTACGACAACCTGCTCATCCTGCAGATCGACCAGGAGATGGGCGCGAACTCCGCGATTGTCGCGCTCGACAAGACAAACGGCAACGAGGTGTGGCGCGCCGCGCGGACCACGAGGCGGAGCTGGGCGACACCGATTGTGGTGAATGCCGGAAACCGCGCGGAGCTCGTAGCGTCGGGCGCCGAGGTCGTGATCGCATACGACCCGAAGACGGGCACCGAACTCTGGCGGACGAAAGGGGTCCAGAGCCATCCGATTCCGAGTCCGGTCGCCGGCGGCGGCCTCGTGTTCCTGACCGCCGGCAGCCAGGCCAAGCGCGCGATGGCCATTCGTCCCGGGGGATCGGGCGATCTGACCGATACCCCGGCGATCGCCTGGCGATACGACAAGGGCACGGCCTACGTGCCTTCGCCGATCGTGTACGGTCAATACCTGTATCTGATGTCCGATGCCGGGATCATCACGTGCCTGGACGCGTCAACGGGCCAGGTGCAGTACGAGGGTGGACGGCCGCCGGCACCCGCGACGTTCACGGCCTCGCTCGTGGCGTACGGTGACCGTGTTCTTCAGACGAGCGAGGACGGCGACACATTCGCCATCAAGGCGGGTCCGAAGCACGAGATCCTCCGCACGAACTCGGTTGGCGAGCCGGTGTATGCCTCGCTGGCGCTCGCGGGCGGCACCATCTACATCCGGGGCGCGCAGCACCTGTTTGCGATCAGGGCGAAGTAATGAGCCTGAGATTCCAGTCGGTGGCGGCGTTCGCCCTGATGGTGGCCGGACTCGTCTGGCTGCTGATCCGCCACGAGGTGTTTGCCAGGAACTCCGTCGCGCTGGCCATCCAGGTGCTGGCGATCCTGCTCATGATCGCGGCGCGCCTCGCGTTCGGCATGCGCAGCTTTCATGCCGCGGCCAACCCGACGGCCGACGGCCTCGTCACCTCGGGCCCGTACCGGTGGATTCGGCATCCGATTTACGCGGCGGTCCTGTACTTCACCTGGGCCACCGCGCTCGACCATCGGACCTGGGAGGCGATTGCCGCGGCCGTGCTCGTCACGATTGGAGCCGCCGCGCGAATGTACGCGGAGGAACGGCTGCTGGTCGGGATGTACCCGGAGTACGTCGATTACAGCGCGCGGACGGCGCGGGTCATTCCGTTCGTTCTCTAAAGACGTGTAAACGACAATTCCAAATTTCCAACTCCAAATTTCATAGGCACTCCAAACTCCAAACTCCTTTGGTCGTTGGCGTTTGGAGTGCGTTTGGAGTTTGCCTTAGAACGGTCATCCCGTTCGTTCTCTAAAAGCGGGAATTCCAAATTTCCAACTCCAAATTCCAAAGGCACTCCAAACTTCAAACTCCAAACTCGTTTGGTCGTTGGCGTTTGACGTGCCTTTGGAGTTTGCCTTTTGGAATTTGGAATTGGTTAGGATGGCTCTCCGAGAAGGCAGATGAACTCGCCGAGGACCATCGCCGTGGCGCCCCACACCTGGTGCCCGAGCAAGTCGAAATAGGGATACTCGATCGCGACGCCTTCGCGGATGTGGCCGCCCTGCCTGATCCGCGACGCGTCCCGGATGTCTTCCAGCGAGACCTCAAGAATCTCGTCGACTTCATGCGGAGCGGCGCGAAACGCCGGCCGCTCCTCCGTGATGCCGACGATCGGATGGAGCGTGAAGCCGCTGACGAGCACGTGCACGGGCGTCAGCTCTCCGAGCACTCGGACCGCGCGCGGATCGACGCCGATTTCCTCCGCCGCCTCGCGCAGCGCCGCCTCGACGAGCGTCTCACCGGGATCGGCGGCGCCTCCAGGCAGGCTGATCTGTCCCGCGTGCCGCGCGAGCCCCTGCGCGCGCACGGTCAGCGGCACCGCGGGGCCGTGCGCATGGGGGTAGATCAGCAGCAGCGCCGCCGCCAGCCGCGCGTCGGCAGGGAAGTGCCCGGCCCGCCAGCCCGGGCCGTGGGGCGTCGGCACGAACCGCATCTGCGCCTCGGGTCCCGGCAGCGTCCCCGCCAGGCGGACGCGGAGCAACGCTTCCACGGCGGCGAGATCCGGCATCGCCTTCAGTATGACCCACGGAAGGGCACGGCAACACGAACCACGGAAGGACACGGAGATCGGACCACGGAAGAACACCGAATCACATACCACGGAAGGACACGGAATCACACGGAGGTTTCAACCACGGAAGGACATGGAAGCACACGGTTCGAGTCCCCTTCAAGAGATGTGTTCGTCCATGTCACTGCCGGCTCGGAGGAGGGCGCGAGGCCACGCGGGACTGTGCGTCGCCCCAGGAAGTGGCAGCTCCGCTCGTGACGAGGAATCCCGCCGAACCTGACCGGACACCGCGCTCGTTGCAGGGTGTGGGGTGTCGCGCGTCACGTGCGGTCTTCGCTCGCGACGGGTGCGAGGTCCTATTCCGGCCTCGCGGCCCGGGTCAGTCGTTCGATGAGCTCCCGCCGGAAGCCGTCGATGTCCGACGCCTCCCGCTCGCTCCAGCCCAGCGCGCGAGCGAGCGGCCGTGGTTCGTAGCTCTCCAGTACCCACGCGAGCGTCATGGCCGAGAAGCCGGCGTCCTTTTTCGGCGCATCCCGCAGCGCGGCGATCAAGTCGCCGCCGGCCTTCAGCAGTGCCGCGACGTCCTGCAGATCGCGCAGCTCGACGCGTCCAAGCAACGCGGCGAGCTTCGCCACGAGGATTTCGTTGAGGTCATCCGCCTGGCGGTTCCACGTGTCGAGCAGCCAGCTCCAGAACGCCCGAGACCGTCCGAGGTACTTGACGAGACGCGGCCACAGCGCGCGGATCTCCGCGAGCCGCGCGAACTGGAACACGTCGTCCGGCCTGGCCTGTCGCATCATCTTGGCGAGAAAGTACGCGCGGACGTCGGGGTCCCCATGCCGGAGCCGTGCCTCGAAGTCGGCAAGCGTCAGGTCGCAATCCCAGAGAAAATACGGACGGCCAGCCGGGTCGGTCAGCGTCTCCCGGGGCGTCAGGTTCAGCACGGACCCATGGTAGCCGATCGCCGTGTCCGCCGGTTCATGGCCGGTGTCAGTCCCTCAAAAGGCAGTGTCGACAGCGATCGCGACGACGGAATGTCGGCGGATGTCGGTCGTGACGCATCGGGGGGGCAGTAACTGCAATTGGGAGAGCTTGTGATGTCGCGCACCGACCCTCAACGAAACAGAAATGTCCCCTAAGCTGATGACTCCGAAGGGGGTCATCGTTTGGGAAGGACATCGATGAGTGCGAGAGAGTTGAGACGGGTGGAGTGCAAAACGCGGGGACGCGTTTCGCACAGCGTCCACAGGCCATCACCAAGGGACATTTCTATTTCGCGAAGAACGGGGACATTTCTATTTCGCCTTGACAATTGTCGTCGGTTCTCTTGACACCGGCGGCGGCGTTGTGAGAACCTCGCGCGCCGGAGTGTCGTGAACGCGAGGTTGTTACGCGCCGGCCGAGGCGGTGTCTGGTGGCCAGCGCTCACCAGATGCTTCCATGCGCGCGCGTGTTGACTGTGAGGTGATGGAGTGCTCCTGCTCGCAGCTGTGCTCAGCATCGCGTCCTTTAGCGCAAGCGTCCAGCAGGACAGTCCGGCCGCGTTCTTCATCGGCAAGTGGACGGCGGAACATAGCTCGGGTCCGGCGACAATTGAGGTTGCGGCGGGCGAAGGTGGGAAATTGATCGTCACCGTTGATGGCCAGAAGGCCCCCCTCGATGGCCGCTTGCACCTCAACAACCAGGTCCGGCCGCCTGAACCGTTCGCCATCGTTGCGCAGAACGCAGAGCGCCTTTTCATCCTACGCCGCGAGGGGGACGGCGCGCGGCTTGAAATGTACAGCGCCTTGCCCCGCCGTCCGGCGACGTTCTGGTCCGATCGCTTCACAAAGGTCAAATAGGTTGCCTCGGACGTAGGCTACGAACGTTTGGGCTCTGGCAACACCCCTGAAGAGGAACCCAACGACTGTGGGACTCCTTCCGTGGCGCAGTCACTTGGTTCTTGGCGCGCTCACGACGACTCTCGCCGTCGGCGTGAACGTTGTCGTCTTTGCGCTGGTTAATGCCCTCTGGCTTCGACCGGAGCCGGTGCAGGATCCTGACTCCCTCGTTGTTATCGCAAGAAGCGGCCAACCGTTCGGGCCGCCCAGCAGTGGTTTGCGAACTCCGATCGTCCCCGTGATGGCCTGATTCGCGTTGTTCGCATCAGCCAGGTGTTCGCCTCCCCTGACCTGCCCACCGTTATCTTTGACGAGCGTCGGTTCATGACTGTGGTGACGCTCACGGCTAGCGGGGTCTTTCTTGCCGGCTGTGCGACAGTGATGGCTCTGCTGCTTGTTCACTATGAGAAGCGCCGGAGGGAGTTCGCGATCCGGATCGCTTTGGGAGCAAGCGTCGGCGGCCTGTCTCGCTTGGTCCTGCGCGAATTGCTGTGGCTGTCTTGTGTCGGGACCGTCTGTACGGCCATAACCGTGCGCTGGTTGGTGACCGTACTTCCGCGATTTCGTCTACCCAACAGCGTTGACTTCAGTCACATGGATCTGTCGGCCGATTGGCGCGTGTATGCCGTTGCCTGCGCGGGGTGTGTGGCGACGGTGGTGATTGGCGCCGCGCCGGGGCTGTTGCGAATGCGTCGTGAGATCCATGCCGGCCAATTGAGACTCGATACGGTGGCCGGCTCTCGTTCATCGCTGCGTTTGCGGCGGGCCGTGCTCGCTGCGCACGCATTGGTGGCCACCGTCTTGGTCATCACCGCAGGGCTGTTTGTTCGCAGCGTGTCCCACGGATTCTCTCACAGAATCGGGATTGATGTTGCGAGGACCGCGTTCTTGAACGTGAGAATGAAACCAATGGGCCCGTCCAACACCAGCGGTCGACTCGAGGTGCAAGCAGCGGCGGTCCGGGCGCTCATGGAGCGATTAGCCGCTTTGCCAGGCGTCGTGGCTGTTGCGTTGGGACCTCCGCCGCTGGGGACGAGCCTCGAGCGCTCCCTATCGGTGTCGCAGGAGGTACGTAGCGGTGCCGATGTGATTCACACTCCCGTGGCTTGGATCTCCGCGGGGCCTGACTACCTGCGGGCGCTCGGGGTGCGGCCCGTCCTCGGACGATCTGGTGTCGGCCGCGAGGCGGTCGTGACGATTGGGCTGGCAAAGAAGTTATGGCCCGACGGTGACGCCCTCGGGCAGCAGATCGAGTACGGACCGTTTCAGGGAGCGGTTGTTGGCGTGATTGATATGGCCGTTGGTTCTGTCAGACTCGGCGACCAGCCCGGAATCGTGACCTTCGAGCGCGCGGACGTCTTGGGCGGGGTGATTAGAGACAGCCGGGAGATTTCCCTCACGATTCGGTCCGACGGTCCTCCGCCAGTGCGTGCGATTGAGGAATGCGCGCGGGAGGCGTTTCTCGACGCCACACGCCTGCGAGTGGAGACCGCCGTCGATATTCTCGATGTGGACCTGGGGCGCGAGCGAATGGGAGCCTGGTTCTTTGGCGGATTTGGTGCGATTGCGCTTGCACTCGGATTGGCGGGAGTCTTCGGATTGGTGGCGCACACGCTCTCGGCAGACAGAAGATCGTACGGCATCATGATGGCCCTCGGCGCAACGCGACACACCGTCGCGTTGAAGGCCGTTCGAACAGGTGTCGAACCCGTCATGGTGGGGGCTCTGTTGGGTGCGCTCGCCGCTGTTCCCCTTGCGAGCAGCTTTCGCGCCTTGCTCATAGGCATTGAAAGCACCGACGCGGTGACCTACGGTGTGTCGGTCTTGCTGTTCGTTGGCGCGGCGGTCGTCGCCGGTGTCTGCGCCGTTCGAAGTGTCTCAGAAATCAACCCCATCGATGTACTTCGGAGTGAGTGAGCAATCAGCACGGTCTCGAAGGGAAGTACCGCGCGGGGTTCCGGGTTGTTGACGATAGGAACCATTCTGTTCATGCAAGACCGTTCCGTGTGGGAGAAAAGCCCTTAACGTTCCAAGATGCGGGGTTGAGGCATCTGAGATCTGGCGTGACTGCGCGATCCTCGACAGGCGGGTGACTTGATGCTTACTGCAGTCCTCCAGCGGACGGCTGCCTCGATTGGCATCGTTGCGTGTGCCGCCGGCGCGCACGCCAGCCGTTCAACTGCACGGCAAGTACAGCAGCCGGCGCCTTACAGTCACATCAGCGGCGTCGTCGTCGACAGCCGGACCAATCAGGGTGTTCCAGGAGCGTTGGTGTCGCTCGGCGGGGACGCTCCTTCGTCGGCCTTGAACCGTCGGCAGGAGGCCGATGCGGGTGGCGGATTCGAATTCCGCGATCTCCCGCCGGGCTCGTACGTTCTCACCGCGTCCAAGTCCGGGTACTTTCGTCCTGACCACGAACTGGGCGCTCCCGGGTCTCATCAGCGGCGATTCACGCTCACCTCTGGTCAGTGGGTCAAGGACGCCCGCGTCACGCTCTGGCGCCACGCGTCGATCAGTGGCCGCGTTCTTGACGAGCGCGGCGAGCCTGTTGTCGACGAGTACGTCCGGGTTCTGATTCAGGTGCAGGTGTCGGGGCAGACGAAGCTCGCGTCGGGCCCCATTTCGCGGACCGACGACCGTGGCATGTACTCTGTGCCCGGGTTGTCGCGCGGCGAGTACGTCGTTGCAGTGCCTTCGATCCAGACACTCAGACCTCAACGGGCTGAGCCTGCTGGCCGGTCAAGTGCCCGGGCCGAAACCACCAGCGGTCTCGCTCTGCTCCAGTGCCCGGATGGTTCGACACTGCGCGTCGGGGGCGGCTACCCAGCGCCGGTTCGCGGAGCTGGTCCCCCGCGTGTGTACCGCACGGAGTACTATCCCGACGAGCCCGGTGCCGCTGATGCGATGAGGGTCGCACTTGACTACGGCGACGACCGCTCTGGCGTGGACTTCAGGCTGTCGCCGCAGATAGCCTGGCGCGTCGCCGGCCGGGTATCGGGGCTTGATGCACCCGGCGAGACCGTGATGCTGAGGTTGATTCCGGTCGGCAGCGAGGGCCTCGGGCACGGGAGCGAGACCGCGACGACGATGGTCGATGCCGGTCGGCGCTTCTGCTTCCCGCAGGTGCCCCGCGGCACGTACACCCTCGAGGTGACGCCCGCGAGAGGTGAGTTCAGCATCACGGCCAACCCCGCATCATTGCTTTCGCCCGCGACGGTGCGCCTGCCGGACACATCGGGGATCGTCATCACGCCCGTCGCGGGCGCGGTCCCTCCCGTGACGTTCACCAGGGTCATGTCCGAATCCGGCGCGTACTGGGCGCGAATGAGTCTGGAGGTGCGCGACCGCGACGTGGACAATGTAGAGGTCGCGCTTCATCCCACGTCCCGCGTTCGCGGGATCTTGCAGCTCGATCCGGCGTCGCCGGCACCCCTCCACCGGTACGGCGCCATGAGGCTGGAGCCGCTCCTCTCCAATCCGCTGCTCGTCGCCGCCATCCCGGATGTCAAGGAGGCGAGCGACCGTGCGAGACCGTGGGACCATCCGCGCGAGTTCGAGTTTCGTGGAGTCACGCCGGGTCGCTATTACATTCGAACGGCAGGAACCGCCGCCGTAAGCTCGGTTCTCTGGAACGGCCGCGACTACTCGCGCCAACCGATCGAGATAGCCGAGGGGCAGGATGTGTCCGGCCTGGTCGTCACCATCACGACGAAGACCGCGACCCTCTCCGGCATCGTCAATGACTCGCGCGGTCGGGCCGGGGACGCAGGCGTGGTCTTCTTTCCGCAGGATTCGGATGAATGGCGTGACCTGGGTTTCGCGCCCGTTCGCATGGGTCGCGTGCCGACGGATTCCGCGGGTCGCTATACGCTCACAGGGTTGCCGGCCGGCAAGTACTTCGTGACCGCTGTCCCGATCGAGATCAGCGGTCGGTGGCGCGATCCGGATTTCCTTGCCTCGGCTGCACCGAAGGCTGCGCGAATCGACATCCGATGGGGCGAGACCCACACGCAGAACCTCCAACTCGTCGCGCTGGGGGAACGGTGATACTGCTCCTGGGCTTGCCTGCGCTGCTGAGCATGTGGTTGCGCGCACCAACACAGGTGCCGGCGTACGGCGATGCGGGGTCAGCGGCATCGACTCGCCAGTCCGCCGCCAGCATATCGGGGACCGTCGTCACCCTTGCGAAGAAGCCCGAACCGATCGCTGGCGCTACGGTCGTCGTCCGGCGAATCGACCCGGCCCGGCAGTCCGCGCCGGATGACATCGACGGAGGATCGACCACGGACCAGCAAGGCCGCTTCGTCATCAGCGGACTCACGGCCGGAACTTATGAATTGCGTGCCGCCAAGCCCGGGTATGTCCCGACGGAATACGACGCGACCCGTCCTGGAGAAGTGGGACGCGGAGTGGTTCTCGCGAGCGGTCAGTCGCTTGCTGGGTTGACGGTGACGCTGCCCCGTGCCGGCGTTATCAGCGGCACCGTGGTGGACGGTGCTGGCGTTCCTGTGGCGCGACTTCCTGTCGCGGCGCGGCGCGCGAGTTCGCCCACGTCGACCGTCAGAACCGTTCTTACGGACCACCTTGGAGCGTATCGCCTCCATGGCCTGCCTCCGGGCGAGTACTTGGTCGTGGCGAGCCCTGCGGACAGGGCTGCCGTGCCGGTCG
>Ga0209343_10000952_pt1 | contig 40056 bp, 37 predicted proteins | sample RifCSPlowO2_02_FD_184026 | JGI IMG/M metagenome (GOLD analysis project Ga0209343, IMG submission 184026) | Groundwater microbial communities from Rifle, Colorado - Rifle CSP2_plank lowO2_0.2 (SPAdes) (version 2) | ecosystem: Environmental > Aquatic > Deep subsurface > Groundwater | place...
GCTTCGGTTTGGGGGAATTGGGTAAGGTAGAGGTGGTTAGCATGGTGTCCGCTATCAAATGGCGGACACTATCGTGCGTCAGATCGAACTCAGCGTCCAGACGGTACTCAGAAGACGCTTACGTTTTAAAGTTACTGCTATTTGGTTCATTATCGGCAGTTCGAATTCCAAAAGAGGATTCGAGCTGCCGATAAAAACTGAATAATTCCCTGCAAACTCCGGTTTAATTCCCTGTTCGAATGCCTTTGCTTTTCGCTTGAAAGGCCGAAACGCAAGCGCTGGTGCGGCTTTGAGCGTTCGCGGAGAGCATTTCGCGGGATAAATCTAATCGATTCCCTGTAAATTTCCCAGTTATACGGAAAAGTATCCCGGAGATGGGTTTGCAGCGGACTGCCTCCACCGCCAGATACAAAAAGCCCCGCGCAAGCGGGGCTCCGGATTCGATCTTCATATACTTATAACGATGCTGATTTTTTTATTCATCCAAAACATCCGAACCTTGCCCATTTAACTCCTGTCTCCAGGAGCCCGCGCGACGGCGCATTTACCTGTGGTTCTACAAGGCCGGTTGACGCGATGCCAATATCGCCCCGACAAATAGTGCCAACGCCGAAAATATCAGCCCGCGTTGCAAACCGCCCGGACCGTCGGCGATCCATCCAATCACAGAAGGACCGATGATTTGGCCAAATGCGAAAACCGTCGTGAAAGCGCTGATTCCGGACGACCACGCGTGGTGCGGCAAGTTGTGGCGCACCAATGCGGTGGTGGAGGCAACCACCGATAGAAAAATCGCGCCGAACAGCAAACCCGACGCGAACACGAGTAGCGGCGCGGCTGTCAACGCCGGCAAAATAGTCGCTAGGCCCAGCAGGCCATTTAAAATTGCCATTGACTGACCGCCTTTGAATCGGTCCAGCATACGAGCCCATATCCGCGACGATGCCATCACAGCCAATCCCAAAACCGAATAGAACAAGGTGATTGTGCCGGCGCCCATGCCTTGCTCCTTCAGCAAGGCAATCACGAACGTCATGTAACCGATATAGCCGACGCCAAACATCAAATATCCGGCTAATCCAAACACGAAAGGCCTGAGCCGAAAGTTTCCGTGCGCGCTCGGTGCCGAAGGTGCGCCGTCGATGTGACGCGACGGCAGCGCCATCGCCAGCGTCGCCACCAGACAAACGGCGCCAAGCGCGACCCAAGCCCATTGCCACGCATGCGCCGCGCCATGGGCGTTGGCAGCGGCCAACGCGAGGGGCACCAGCAAAGCCGATAGCACGATACCGAAGCCGGTGCCACCGTAATAGATGCCGATCAGCAGGCCGGCGCGATCCGGATGCAGCAAACTCAGCCGCGCCGCCAGCACGCCACCGGAAATAAAAATGAAGGCGCTTGCAATGCCGGCCAACACGCGCTGCAAAATCAGCAGATCGGCATTCACCACCAAGCCGGACAACATCATGAACACGCCGGCCAGTACCGCCCCCCCGACCAAGGCTGTCTGCGCGCCGCAGCGCCTCATGAGAGCAGGTGTAATGAGCGCACCGACAAAATAGCCGAATGCGTTCCCCGTATTCATCGAACCGGACAACAGGTAAGTCCAGCCCAGGTCAGCGCGCATGGGTGGCAACAGCAACGCGTAGGAAAAGCGCGATAGCCCGAGCGAGATCGCCGCGCCCAATGATAAAGCGAACGCCGTCAAAAACGGTCGGCGCGCAGCCAGGGATTGCGCGCCGGACACAATGCCCAACGGTGTGTTCCAGGTACTGTTCATTTACTTCTCCGCGTAACGATCTACCCCTCTGCCAACATGTATTCAGTTCATGTTGGCAAATGGTTTTACGCCTTGAATTCTATAGATAGATTAGATATGTACAAACGCAGTTTATGCATGCTTTGCATGCGTTTTACGCATGAGTAATCACATCTTGACCTTGCCGCCGTTGGACGCCATTCGGGGCTTATCAGACCTTTTTCAGCAATACCATCCATCATTTATGGGATATCGCCGCAGTAGTCAAAAATGTCAGTACTCAAAATGGTCAACATCGCCTCTCTTTCCAGTGAAGTAAAGCTGGCCCTTTTGATTCTTCGCGCTAAAGCCTGCCTAGATTCTCCTTGATGCGTTCCAGGATATCGGCAAATGGAACCTGCCCTTTGTAGTAGAGCGCCGCAGTCTTCAGGTACTCGGCTTCAAACAGTTTTCGCGTCGCAGAATCCGATAATGCAAACGCTTCATTGCTTGCAATGTCGAGATTGTCTCCCGCGCGGAAACGTTGAATCTTTCGTTTCGCGTATTCCGGCGTGCCAATGAACATCTGCACCGACGGATCATCGAGCAGGCAATAGATGTCGTAATAATGGCGCAGGAAATTGCGCGGAAATCCACCTTGCGCCTGCTGCAGCCGGAACTTGGTGGAGATCGTCTGCAGCTTTTCCACCAGTGTATAAGCGGGGCTATAGCAGGGGATGTCGATGGTGCGATTGTCGATTGTCGCGACGCTGCTTGATGATGCCGTGTCCCATGCCCAGGATGAAATGGTGCAGGGTATGTTCGGCGCCGTATCGTCAAAACCCAGTTCAAGCAGAATGCCCGGCTTGACACCTGCGAGCGATGCAAGCCGTGTTGGATAAATCAGGCGAATGCCGGCACTGCGCAGTTTGGCGTCATCGAATTCAGTATCGCGCTGTACGGCCTCGATGCCGGGAATTCGGATGACCTCGGTAAGCCAGTCATAAAACCGGCTGCGCGATGCGACATGAGCTGGCTTGTCCTGGTTTTTGCCGGTTTTTACTTCCAGTTCCGCGGGCGGTTCGATGTGGATGTCGATGTCTTCGGAAAAGCGGTCGATGATGCGAAAGCCCTTGGAGAGCGAAGTGCCGCCCTTGAGTTCAAAGTGCAACCGGGGTTGCTTGCCCATCGGTTGCTGCAGTCCCCACAGGCAGTGCATCAGCCAATAGTCTTTTTCAACCAGCACGGGTTCGATCGACAGCTTGTCAGCTACGACGCGCAGCAGGTCGCCGAAATCTTCGCGTTCATGCAGGAAAGAGATTTTCTTAGCCACGCAGCCAGTCCCGCGTGCGCTTGCGGGTCGCAACCGAACCGTAATCCGCCATGGCTTTTTTGAGGCGCTTCGGATCCATTTCGGCGAATCGGCTGCGCACCCGCTCCAATAGAGGGTCCTTGTCTTCCGCCAGCATGTCGAGATTATTCAGCATGTCGACCAGCAGGAATTCCGGCGTTACGGCACGCGGAAATTTCGGTTTGCTGCGGAATTCATAGGAGCGGTTACCCAATTGGAATCTGCCGTGCCGCTTGTGGTTGTATACCCACGTCGTGTTATAGAGCTGGGTGGTGCCAACGCCCAAAGAATTGTAAGCGTTCGGGCTGAAGATCAGAAAATCGGAATCGCGCAGGAAAGCGCCAACTACTTCTTCATCCTCCGGTGGCATGGTGCCGAAAGTGGATTGCCTGGGAGCGTAATAAAGACCTTGCGCCAGCTTTTGCAGAACTCCACCGCCTACCAGTTGCTGCAAATCACGATCGACACTGCCTGACCATGCGCTCAGGTCTTCACGCCGGTATACACGTCCGGGGCGAAGACGCGTGACCAGCCCGGCCTGGGACTTGGATTGCAGATTGGATTGGACTGTAGTATTCATGAAATGAATAGAACCTCATTGAAGTTTCATGCATTGTAACCTGAATATCGATGTTTTTTTGTAAATCAAGATAGGCTGTGGCGTAGTGCCATTGGGTCAGCATCGGATCCCTGTCAATTCGTTTTACGGATCTTCAATGCGACGAACGCAAATTTCGAGGTCTCCACTTTTTCCTCCCCCGTAGATGCACGGGGCAATGCAGTTGGATGGATATTTCCAGCAATGCGCAAATTGAAATGCGGCAATTGCGTTGGCTTGTCATGAAGGCAGGCATCCGATGACAGCCATTGCAAGAGCGTTTGGGTTGTCGGTGTCGCGCGTCAGCAAGATAATCGCCACGATGGCGTTCGCGGCGACAGTGGAGACGCCAACCCGCTGCGAGCCGCTGCGCGGGAGGCTAATGGGTGACCTCCTCTTCGCGGTCCTGATCAGGACCGCAACTACGGAAAGCAACAGGCGGCGTACGCTCCGCCGCGTTGCAGCCCAACAATTCTTCGCGACAAAATTTTGCTTTTAGACTAATGTGATCATGCTCGCAGTAAACAAAATGTAATTATTGCAACTCATATCCCAATCACAAGGCATTCCGATGCGCTTCCGTCTCCGTCACGCTCTTTCACTGTTTTTCGCTGGAACGCTCGTCCCCCTTGCTGGATTTGCGCAGGCCGAAGTGACCCTGAACGCGGGTGCCAAACTGGTCATTGACAGCAACGTCAACGGCTCGCCCGATTCGCCGAGCAAGGCCAATCAGCGCAGCGACAGCTACTTGTCCTTGAGCACTTCCGTCGTCTACTACACGGCGTTGGATGCCGCGAAAACCCGCTATTTCATCGGCCAGCTCGGTGCAGTGTCTTCCGTCTACAACAAGTTCGGCAACCTCGACAGCTCCATGCTGGCGGCCAGCGCCGGCCTTTATCAGCAACTTTCTCCGACCTGGTCCGGCCAACTCACGGGACGTGGTTTCAAACGCAATACCAAGCAGTCCACCCGTGATTCCCACGGCTTCGGCACGACGCTTGAAATCAAGAAGCAGTTGAGCCAGAGCGTATGGATCAAGGGCGTTGCCGACTACGAGGACAACGACGCCAATCTCCAAAGCTTCAGCTATACCGGCCAAACTTACGGCGTGTACGTGGGATATCTGCCGTTCAAGGACACCTTCCTCAATCTTGGCTACAGCCACAACAGCCGTGATTTCAAGAGCACCGCGCCATTCAAGTCCAAGACCAAAACGCTGTTCGCCGAGGTCTCGCAGCGGATCGCGAAGAACTGGTACTTGAACGTCGGCTACGCGTATATGGACAATGATTCCAACTTCGCTGGAACCGCTTACACCAACCATGTCTTCTCGTCCGGCGTAAGCTTCAGTTACTGATTCCCAGCCATGCCATGCGATGCGGAGGCTGTTGTCTCGTGTCATCGAGAATCGAACCACAAAGGTGATTGCAATGAAACTCAAACCGATAATGCTCACAATGGCCTGCGCCTTTCTTTCAGTCGGCGCCGCCTCCGCCGCGGATAAGCCTGAAGCCAAGCCGCCCGCCAACGCCGTGGCAGCGGACAAGCCGGCGCCCGGCTTCGGTTTTGGCAGCGGCACGGGCGCGGGCCCCGGCGGCGCGCCAGGCAGCGCCAGCAGTCTGGCGGACGGCTTCGGTTCACTCACCAGCAACGGCGGCACGGGCACCCAGGTGTTCGGTGGCGGCTTTGGCTCGCAGCCGCCTGCGAACCCCCTGTCCAGTCCAGGCGGCAGCGCGATGGGGCCGAACTAGCGTTCCTGGCGTGGCGGCGCTCAACGGAAGCGCCGGCAACCAGCAGTAGGGCTGAAGGACTTGTCGGCGATTCATTCGGAGCGCCGCCCGCGCCAACTCAACGAGGAGCAAAAAATGAATGATCGACATGGCCGCAGCGTAAGCGCCACAGGAAGAAACGTGATGCGATCGCGCGCAGCACGCGCTCTCGCCGTGGGCCTGGCTTTGGCGTTTTTGGGATCGGCGGCGATGGCGCTCGAGCGCCAAGTACCCGCCGGCACGATCGTCCTCGTCGTGCGCGGGACTGCTCCTCTTCCACCAGGCTCGGACTTGCCAACAGCCAGCAAACCCATTCCCGGCGTCGACATCATCGTAAGGAAGAAATGCAATCCCGTTCGTCCAGGATGTCCTGGGAGTATTGCTGTTACTAAAACAGATTTGTTGGATGGGACTTATCAAGTCACGGGTCTGAATGCGGGAGAAGAGTATGACCTGTCTTTAGCCGGCCAGCACGTAAAAACGATCACCGTTGGCGCAAATCGCAGCATCAGCGGCGTGTTGAACAAGAACAGCGACGGCAGCGCATCGATCGTCGTCAGCGGCAAGGGCGTTTCCCCGGGAATATGGGACGACACGGATATAGTGCATGGCATCAAGATCGTCGAGATAATCGGCAATCAATCCCCGGAGGAGTTACCCGGCGCACCGATCAACACGACCCGATCCAACATCAAGCGCCCAGGTGCTGCCGTGACGCCGCCGGTCGATGTACTGCCTCGAGCAGTAACGATAGGCCAGCCCTTCGTGCCCGGCGGCGGCACCCCGGGGGTAGTGATAGGCCAGCCCTTCGTACTTGGCGGCGGCACCCCGGACATTGCGATAAAGGAGGCAGGCGCCAAAGATCCGGAGCAGCAAGGCTTCAAGATTGCTGAGAACGAGTCGCCGCGCCCGACAACAAGAGGAACCGCTCCAACTGGCGGAGATGGAAAAGCGGGCATCTCGGATCAAGCGGCCGCAGGCGGCCTCACCTCCTACAGCGCCGCCCCCCGCCCCGATGGGCCAGTGGATAACAAACCCTTAGGGAGGTTAGAGCTTTTAATAAAAATAGCACATGAGGGGGGGGGTGGCGCCGGTGCGCCCGCGGGAAGGTGGGTCAGTACTACGACGGCGGACGCGAATGGGGCTTTCAAGTTCGACAAGCTGCCACCAGGAAAATACAAACTGACTGTCGCCGACCAAGCTCCCCGATCGGTCACCGTCGGCGCTGACGGAACAGCCGGCGGCAGCGTGATGCGCGGCAGCGACGGCGACATGAAGATCTTTGATCGATGGGGGAAACTCCTCGCTGTGTCTCCTGCGGGCGAAGCGAGGCAATCGAAGACGGCCGCTGAAAAACCAGGAGGTTTTGGTGCCGGCCTGGGCGGTATTCCCGGCATGGGTCCCGGCATGGGGCCTGGCGGCGGCATGGCCCCTCCGATTGCCGGCCCCGGCATGAGCCCGATGGGGCCTGGCGCCATGGGTCCTGGCCCGATGGGACCTGGCGCTATGGGACCTGGCGGGGGAACGCGCCCTTAGCCGATTCCAAAGACAGAAACCTGGCGTGGACTGCCTTGATCGCCCCAGAAGATGAGGGGTCTCCATTTTTGCCTGCCCCGTAGATGCACAGGGCAAGGATGTGAAACGATGGGATACCGCATTGCGCCGGATTATCTATTTGGGCGATGATGCCTTTATCGCCCGCATGCAGGCTTTGATGGCGCCGGCAAAGAGGGCTTCGCTTGGTGTGCCGAGCATCCAGCGTCAGCGCGGAGCAATGCCGTTGGATGGCTATTTTCAGCAGTGCGCAAATCGAAATGCGGCAATTGCGTTGGCTTGTCATGAAGGTAGGCATCCGATGACAACCCAAGCGCGCTTGGGTTGTCGGTGCCGCGTGTAAAAATCAAAAGGTCAGCATCGCTTTTCCGAAAGACAAAGCGGTGCTGATTCCACTTAACTGGCGGCCAGTTCTTGGCTTGCCCGCAACTTTATCCCCACCGCAATGCGCCAATTCAATGCCGATGGTGCCCGCGAAATCCATGTCCATGCCCGCGCCGCGGGCCATGCCAACCGTGTCCGCCGCCATGGTGCCCCCTGTTGCGCCAGCCGTGGCCATAATGGCGTCCCGAGTGAATGCCAAGCCCGAATCTCACCGTCGGTCCGGTGTAAATCGGCGGGGCGACATACAAGGGGGGTGATACATAAACAGGCGGCGCGACATACACGCCGTGCGTGGAAGGGTAGGAACCGTAATCCAGCGTGTCTGGGTAGCTTGAATATGTCCCTACAGCGCATCCGGTCAGAAGCACCGCGGGAAGTAGCGAAAAAACGATGAGGCGTTTCGCTGCATTTGTTGAACGTGTGTTCATGATACTTATGACGCGTCACGTGCACAATTGTTCTGCAGATGATCAATTTAACCCGTGCTGCCTGGTATCCGTTTGTAACAACTCAAAGGCCCGGTAGCGATTCCTGCGCATTCATTCGACTCAATTTCGGCGCTGGCCGCACTATCGGGCGGTCGGTCAAAACGGTCGGCATCATCTTTCTTTTCAGTGAAGTAAAGCTGACCTTCCTAATTCCTTTCCAACCAACTCGGTCCGAGAAGTTCCTTTCCCACCGATTGGGCAAGCTGGTCAGCGAATGCGCCTCCTTGGACGGCGCGCGCCAAGGTAACCGCCCCTATAAGCGACGCAAGGGCAGCATACGCCGTGTCAATGTCCCGTGGCGCACGCGGTGAGCGCGGACCGTTGACGATGGTCTGCGCGACATCCCGCAATGCCGATTCGAACGCCTCCTTGGCTGCGTCATCGGAACGCGCTACCTCCGGTGAAAGACTCTGAAGACTGCAGCTTTCCGCCAGATCGCACGAACGCTTGGAGCCCAGGTAGAAACGCACAAATTCGGGCCACCAGTTCTCGCCATGCTCGGTTTGGAAATACAGTACGCCGGACTTCAAATCAGCCATGCCGTGCACAACTGCCTCATGAAATGCCTGAGCTTTGGATCCGAAGTGTACATAGAACGCCCCGGAGGTGACGCCGGCCGCCTTCGCCAGTGCATCCACGCCCATGCCGCCAAAACCGCTTTGGCGAAACCCGCGCCCCGCAGCCTCGACCATGCGCTGCCGCGTCTGCTCTTTCTTTTCGTTCCTCGACACAAGACCTCCTATTGGTAAGTAGCTGCTTCAATTGTACTTGACGACATAACGATCGTAATGTATTTTAAAATAACGATCGTTATTTGGCGATCGTCATCGAAACTTTCGATGCTACTCAACCCGCATATTTTGGAGAATCAATCATGCCTCTCACACTCATCGTCACCGAAGGTGTCCTGCCTCAGAATCGCCACCAGGACACAATTGCGCGGCTGTCCGCGGCCTTCCTCAAACTGCACGGCTTGACCGGCAACGCGTTTCTCACGCCGAACGTCATCGGGCACGTCCAGGTTGTCCCGGTGGGTAGTACGTTCTCCGCACTGAAGGCAACGCCGGTTGCCGTCGTCGAGTGGTTGACACCCTCGTTTGCATTCACTTCCCGAGAAGTCCAGACCGCCTACATCGCAGAGGCGACGGAAATCGTTTTCGAAGCATGTGGAGGCAAACATCCGCGAGAGAACATCTGGGTCAACGTGAAGCATGCGGTTGACGGGACTTGGGGGATCGCAGGCAAGGCGATGACGAACGCCGAACTCGGCGAAGCCATCGCCAACGCCTGACGACCTCGGTCGATTTCAATCGCTGGCGGCTGCAAGGCGGCAAATGCCGCCTTGCAGCCCTTCCAAACAGAACAGGAGAATTTCCATGCCCCTCGTGCGTATCTCGCATACCGCCGACAAGCCCAATGGCTTCAGTAAAGCATTGTCAATTGGTGTTCATCGCGCCATGGTCGACACTTTCAATGTTCCGCCGGATGACTATTTTCAGATCGTCACCGAACACACCGCCGGCGCTGGTCTTCTGGGGCCGTCCGCCTTTCTCGGGGTGGCGCACACAGCGGATCTGGTCATGATCCAGATCACTTGCGCCGAAGGCCGATCGGTTCAGCAGAAAAAGACACTGTACTCGGCGATCGCCGAGTATCTCGGCATCAGCCCGGGCGTGCGCCGTGAAGACGTGGTGATCAGTCTGGTCGAAACCAAGCGTGAGAATTGGTCCTTCGGCAACGGCATTGCCCAGTTCGCGCCCACGGCGCCGGACGATTCACAACCGGAAAATATGGTGGCCCCGAGCGCAGGGCCTGTGGATTTGCTTGGCGCACGCATGCTGCACACCATGCTACGCGTGCGAGACCTGGACACGTCAATCGCCTTTTACACCAGATCGCTGGGCATGCGACTTCTAAGACGCACGGATTTCCCGGACGGGCAGTTTACGCTGGCGTTCGTCGGCTACGGCGAAGAGAGCAACACGGCGGTCCTGGAGCTGACCCACAACTGGGATCATCAGGACTACGCGATGGGCAGCGCATACGGCCACATCGCCATCGGTGTGTCGGATGTCGCCGCTGCCGCGCGCGCGTTGGCGGCGGCGGGCGTCAACGTGACGAGACCGGCGGGACCGCTCAAAGGTGATCCGAACGAAATCATCGCCTTCATCGAAGATCCGGACGGCTATAAAGTGGAGTTGATTCAGCGGAAGTGAATAGCAAGAGATGAACGTCGGCGAATGGGTTAAATTGACCGGCATCACCTATTTACATAGTTAAAAGAGGTCAGGCGGGCCAAGCTCGATGCTGCCCCTATTAACCAACCTGATAAAGTGAGGGGAATTGAAATTATCGTAACCATTCCGCTTGCATGCAGCTTGTATGTAAATAGGCGGGCAGTCCATTACGAGGCGCCATATCCATGCATGATTTGCTTCTGACGCCGATTGTCTTTCTGCTCACAGCTGTGCTGCTGGTCCCCCTGGCGCAGCGGCTCGGCCTTGGCTCCGTGCTGGGATACCTGATCGGCGGTTGCATCATCGGCCCCTGGAGTCTGGGCCTGATCCGCAATGTCGAGCTCATCAGCCATATCGCTGAAATCGGCGTCGTGCTCATGCTGTTTCTCATCGGGCTGGAACTGCAGCCGCAAAAACTGCTTGCGATGCGCAGAACCGTATTCGGCGGCGGCACATTGCAAATGACCGCTTGCAGCATTGTGCTGGCCGGCTGCGGCTATGTTGCAGGCTTGCCGTTAATCGCGGCGCTGGTCGCCGGCATCACGCTGTCGCTGTCATCAACGGCGATCGCGATGCAAAGCATGCAGGAGAAGCATTTCGAAAACACGCCCGCGGGACAGTCGGCTTTCGCGATCCTTCTTTTTCAGGACATGGCGGCGATCCCGCTGCTTGTCATCGTCCCGCTGTTGAGCGTGGCGGGTGGCAGCAGGGAAGCCGATTTCAACTGGCTGTTTGCGATTGCAGCCGTTCTAGCCGTTCTCTTCATCGGCCGATATGTAATGCGTCCCGCGCTGCGCTTGATCGCCAGGACCGGGATACGGGAAATTTTTACCGCATTCGCTTTGTTGCTGGTGCTTGGCATTGCGCAGTTGATGACACTGGCCCATCTGTCGATGGGTTTGGGTGCTTTCCTGGCAGGCGTGCTGCTGGCGCGATCGGAATACCGGAAAGCGCTGGAGACCGACCTGGAGCCGTTCAAGGGTTTGCTGCTGGGATTGTTTTTTACATCGGTCGGCATGTCGATGAACCTCGGCCTCCTGGTCGACGCGCCGCTGAAAATCTTCGCGCTGACCATCGGCTACATGCTGATCAAGATGGTGCTGCTTGCATTGGTTGCCAGTGCAATGCCGGTACCCGCAATCCAGCGCTGGCCGGTTGCCGGACTGCTCGCGCAGGGCAGCGAGTTTGCCTTTGTCGTGTTCGCCGTCGCGCGCGACGCCAGGGTGCTGCCCGAGCCGTGGAATGAAATGCTGATCCTGGTGGTTGCCGTCTCGATGGCGCTCACCCCGCTGACCATCATTGCAGGCAACTGGCTCGCCCAAAAGCTGCACCATCCGCTACGGCGTGAAGCCGACACTATTGAACCGGACGGCGCGCGGATCATCATTGCCGGCTTCGGCCGTGTCGGCCAGATCGTCGGACGGATGCTTTTTGCCTCGGGCATCAAGGTGACCGTACTGGACAACGATCCGGATTTGATCGAAACGTCGCGCCGCAACGGATTCCACGTCTTTTACGGCGATGCGACCAGGCTGGATCTTCTGCATGCGGCCGAAGCCGGAAAAGCCGTCTTGCTGATCAACGCCATCGATAACATGGAAAGCAGCCTGAAGCTGACCGACATCGTGAAAGAGCATTTTCCCAACCTGAAGATCATCGGCAGGGCGCGCAATGTAACGCATCTCTTTGAATTGCGAAGCAGGGGAGTCGACTTGATCGAGCGCGAGACGTTCGACTCGGCCTTGCGTATCGGTCAAACAGCGCTGGAGCAAATGGGCATCGATAGCGTGACTGCGGAAAAAGCCAAAGTCAAATTTCGGGAGCATAACCTCACAACGGTTGACGCGATCTTTCCATTCTTTCGGGATGAGACGAAAAGAATATCGATTGCGCAGACGGCACGGGATGAGCTGGCGAAATCGTTTGAGCAGGATCGGATTCAGTTACGGAAGGAAGAAGGCCGCGATTAATTATTAATTAGTATGGAAAGCGTTGTAAATCCATTCTTGATTTCGTTCGGGCAAGCGCCGCATGTAACCGATCGGCAACAGCTTTATCGTCGGCCTTTGATATTTCGTTAATTCGGATCGTCAAGTGCACGGACCACTCTGATTGCCGTTGCCAGCAATAGCCTCTCCCAATAGAATGGCTTGAAGAAACCGCATTCAACGTCGGAAGAGGCAAGCCATGCGCATGAGCGATGAAGAATATTTCCGCAGTTGCGTTGCACAGGAACGGCACTTGGCGTACTTGCTGGGCCACCATAATATTGAAGAGTGCTACGAAAGTGCCGGCACCTTATGGGAAAACACGCAGGCATTGCCGCAGTGGACGCGCGACTGGAATGCGTGCGGGCCGTTAATGACCAAGTATGAGATCACGCTTCACTATGAAAGCGAAGCAGGGCAGGTGCATGGCAGCGCCGTGACGATCGGCAAGATTGTGGTGCACTTCTCGGATCATCCAACCAAGGATCAGGCAGTCAGGTACGCGGTTGTGAAAGCAGTCATTTTTTTGCTGGAACATCCGAAAGCGGGTAAATTCAAATAGCTCTGCTCTTGAAGTGAGGCCACCCGGTTGTCCACCGCACGGATGAACGCGGGCGGCTTCAACCGACACTATCCTCTAAACCGAGCGTCTGCAACACCGTCTGCGTCTGGCTCAACGTGCCGATGATCTGTCGTAACGGCCTGGGAGAGAGTTTGAGTAAAGTCGGCGTCAAGTAAATCCCATCTTCAAGCGCACGCCCCGGATGCCGCAGTACATCCACAATCTCAATGTGGTGCCGATCCGGCAGATGCAATTGGCAAATCGCGGTCAGGTTGGCAATTGCCAGCACGGAATTTTGTGCATCTCCTGCGACATACAGGCTGAATTTAAATATCTCACGTTTACTCATGACAGGATCACTTTCGCTCGGGCTTGGTGGCATCGGCTCCGCGCAATTCGCGCATCCGGGTACGGCCGCGCGACAATTCCCGCGCACGCCCCTCCGACGCACTGGTCAGCAAGGCCTTCTCAACTTGTTTTGCCAGAAGTTCGGTTTGCAAGGACTTGGCGCGTACTTCGAGGACGGCCTCTTCGGCATCAAGACTGACGCGCTTAAGCTTGCCGGCGACTTCAGCGACCTCATTGGCGACCCGTTCGGCACTTTCCTTTTCCCAGCGCATCGTGCCCATAAGAACTTCACCGCCCGCAGTGTAGATGTCGGCCAGCGTCACGCCTGCATTACTCAAGATCAGCTCGCGCACCTGGTTTGAATGGGCCATGCCGCGTGACTTGATAATCGACATGCCACGGTTGCGCTCTCCGGCCTGAACCAGATAGTTGAGGTGGATCCAGGTGTCGGCCAGTGTCGATATTTGCAGCGGCGTGCCGCCATTGGACTGGCTGGCCATTTCATCAAGCAGACTGGTGCAGACCAGCGTGATGCCCTCGGCTTTGGACCAGTCGATCAGCCGCTCTGCCACGCTATGTGCGGTCAACTCATTTCCCGCTTTGGACAAGGTCGACACCGGGTCGATCACCAGGCAACGAGCAGCATGTTCCTTGGCAAGTGTCTTGATGCGCACCATCAGGGTTTCGGCGCTGCCGGTAATGGTGCGAGCCGAAACCATGCCCAATATCCCGCTTTTTACATACCGTTGCAGCTTGATTCCAACCGAGGTCAGGTTGCGGACTACTTCCGCGCCGTCCGAATCGAAGCTGACGAACATAGTGCGCTCGCCGCGTTTGCAGGCTTCTTCGGCAAACGCACCGCTTAACGTGGTCTTGGCCGTGCCGGGAAAGCCGGTGATCAGCACACTTGCGCCACGGTAGTAGCCACCGCCCAGCATGGTATCGAGCCGTTTGACACCGCTGGAAACGCGCTCTTTGCTGACGCGGGAATCGATCCGGCCCAGCATCCGTGCGACAGCGACGTCAAAGCCATTCTTGCCAATTACAAACGGCGATTCATTTTCATCAAAGCCGGAGCCGCGGTACTTCTGCACTCGCAAATTACGTTGCGATACGCCCAGCACCACGCGGTGATTGAGAACGACGGAACAGTCCACCATGAATTGGATGAAGCCAAATGGGTGCGTATTACTGGAATCGGTCGGCTCCCCGTACGATTTGGCCGTGATGATGGCGGTCAGGTTTTGCTCTAACAACCATTCGTGCAATCTGTAAAACTCCCGTCTTCTCGCTGCCGCGTCAGGCAGCAGTGCCAACAAAATGTCGAGCGCGTCAAAGACAATGCGTCGCGCCCCCATTTTTTTTGCCTGAGCCTCCAGCGCTGCCAACATGCCGATCAGATCGAAGTCGCCCGATTGAATCAGGTCTGCCTTTGGCTTGGCATCCATAAAAAACAGATGCTTGCGCTGCAAATCGGCGAGTTTCCAGCCGAAGCCTTCACAATTGGCCACAATGCGCTTTGGCGTTTCCTCAAAAGCCACGAAGATACCGGGCTCTTTCAAACTCTGCGCGCCGAACACCAGGAACTGCAGCGCGAAAATCGTTTTACCGGACCCTGCGCCGCCTTCCAGCAAGGTTGTCCGGCCAGTCGGCAAACCGCCGTTGGTGATTTCATCGAAACCGGCAATGCCGGTGAGTGCCTTGTTTGGCACCTCGGCGAGTGAAGATCGAGGGGATTTCATATCAATTTAGTTCCAGTAGAAACATGAAGACAAAGGGCGTCTGGAATAGCGCCTGTTTTAAATAGCGTTTTTCTGCGGGATTCCATTACGCTGTCGAGGGCGGCCTGCCTTTCAGCAGCGCACTCATCAGAACCGGTTATCAGCATATTTTCTTCCGTGAGAACGGTGAACCTATCAGGAAGTGGACTGAGGCAATCACGGGAGGCTACGCCCTCGCAAATCAAGCCCAAGGCCGCAACTTAGAGCGGTTTTCGTATGAATGTACGGGTGCTGCGGGCCGCTTTGAGCGCATTGCCGCGTTGCTCATCGCTTGTGTGGCTCGCCACACGGCGCTCCTCGCCCTGCACCCAAAGCCAACCCGCAGCACCCGCACGCCCACACGAAAATCGCTCTAAATTTCCGATGAAATTGGACTCAAGGGTTGGCAGGGGGTAAGAGATGAAGGGAGGAAGATTAACAGAGATTCCTACATGCATGTCGATTGTAAGTGGCAATACAATGAAATACTCGCAGTGCACAGGCGCGTACCCGTTGGCAAACGCTCAAGGAAATGACGACATTGACCGCAAGGAAATTTCCTATCACCGATTTAAACGGAGCCTTCCGAACTTGAATTCTAAAATTACTCGATTCTGGTCCCTTTAATAACACCTACGCAGGTATGCAAAAGTTTTTTGACAAAATACCGGAACGCTTGCAGTTCACCCCTTAGCCGGCGTTAGCCTATGCAGCATGAGGCTTCGGTTGACATTGGCATTGCCAATTTTTCAGAATGCTCCGGCATATTCGAATTCTTGGCCGTCTTCAGTTTTCATTTTGTGCGGGGTAATTTTCGTTGCTTTCATGATTCGCTTCTTGCGGTTGAGTACGAAGCAAATCATTTGCGAAAAGATTTTGGGAGGTCAAGGATTAATTTCTCACTTATCCTCAAAACCAGGCTGCCACCCTCATCCTTTATCCTCTCTATGCATTACCATTGCGCTATTCAACCCGCAGCAACACTGCGCCGCATTACCAGAAAGAGAGAAAAAAATGATGATGATCGTTGCAGAGTTTTTACATATCCTGGGAATCACCGTTTGGATAGGAGGCATGTTCTTCGCATACATGGCGCTACGCCCGATCGCAGCCTCGGTTCTGCAACCACCGCAGCGTCTGCAGCTATGGAATGGCGTATTTCAGAAATTCTTCTTCTGGGTGTGGCCGTCCGTCCTGCTGATCCTCGCCAGCGGTCTTTACATGATGGCCGTCATCGGAAAGCCGCCGATTTACATCATGGTCATGGCGACGCTCGGTATCGTCATGATGCTCATTTTCGGCCATGTATTTTTCGCGGGCTATAAACGACTCAAACGTGCAGTCGCCGCCGCGGATTGGCCGGCCGGCGGCATGGCACTCGGGCAAATCCGCATGCTGGTAGGCGTGAATCTCATTTTGGGATTGGTGACCTTGGCCACGGGCGCGCTGGGACCACTGTTTTCAATGTAGATCATATCGATGCGGATCATTTGACCGGTGCCGCCCGCGCGAGAGTATTCTATTCGGAAGAAACACCGACATCTTTTCCGAGAAAATACTTTTTTATGCGAAAGGATTTCCGATGATCCGACGTATTGCCATCAGCACCGGGGGCGGTGACGCGCCTGGCCTCAATGCGGTCATCCGTGCCGTCGTGCTCTCCGCAACCAACCGCGGATGGGAATGTTTCGGCATCCGCGACGGCTTCAACGGCATCCTCTGTCCGGAGCGCTATCCGGAGGGCGGCTTGATCCCGATAACGCGTGACAAGGTACGCGGGATCGGTCATCTGGGCGGCACCATTCTCGGGACGACCAATAAAGGCGATCCGTTGCAGTTCCCGACAATCCAGGCCGATGGAAGCGTGGTGCTGCGCGACCGCTCCGGCGAGGTGCTTGTCTACTTCCAAAAGGAGAACCTCGATGCGCTGATCTCCGTCGGCGGCGATGGCTCGCTGGCCATTGCGCATGCGCTGCACAAGAAGGGCTTGCGGGTGGTGGGCGTTCCCAAGACCATCGACAACGATCTCGACAAGACCTTCACCACTTTCGGCTTCGATACGGCGGTCTCGTTTGCCACCGACTGCATCGACCGGCTGCACACCACGGCGGAGAGCCATCACCGGGTTCTGGTCATGGAAGTCATGGGCCGGTATGCCGGCTGGATCGGCTTGCATTCCGGTATCGCGGGCGCTGCGCACTGCATCCTGATTCCAGAGATTCCGTTCGATATCGACAAGGTGGCCGACATGGTGCGCCGGCGCGACCAGCAGGGACGGATGTATTCGATCGTGGTTGTGGCGGAAGGCGCGGCACCGGCGGAAGGCGGTCGGCAGGTTATTGAACCGGCGGGCCACGGGCGCCTGGAGCGGCTGGGCGGTGTTGGCGACGCCGTGGCGCGCGCGTTGCAGGAGCGCACCGGCAAGGAGGCGCGGGTGGTTGTGCTCGGCCATCTGCTGCGCGGCGGCAGCCCGACCTCGTTCGACCGGCTTGCGGCCTTGCGGTTCGGCGCGGCGGCAGTACGTGCACTGGACGAAGGTCTGTCAGGTGTCATGGTGTCGCTTTCGCATCCGAACGTAGTGTATGTGGCGCTTGAAGAAGTCGCCGGACGCATGAAGTCCGTGCCGCTGGATAGCGACACCTTGCAGACAGCGCGCGATATCGGGATATGCCTCGGGGATTGATGCGGCACGCAAGACGATCAGAAATTCTTACTGGGGCCATTCCACCAGTCAGCCGCGTTCTCCCACATCTCCCCCGCACAGCCGTCGCCGAGCCAGTTCACCCGGATACTGATGCCCGGTAGGTTTAGAGATTTGCTCGGCAAGTCGCGCGTTCATTTCCGCCATCGGCATCCGCTCGTCGAACAACCAGCGCAGCATCAACGTGTAGTCCGTCATGTTGCCCTGAATGCTGCGGCGATTTTCGTAGTGCGTGGTGGCGGTGATGGTGAGCGGCTGCATCGCGCTGCACTCGCATCGCACGATGTCGGGTGGTACTCCCAGCGTGAGCAGATGCGCGAACAGCGCTTCAGTAAAGCGCTCGGACAATGTGGCGTACGGGGCCGCCTCCATCAGCAGGCCGAGGCGATCGTGTTCGCTGACGGCCAGGATCAATTTCGCCGGGCGCACATGGAGCAAGTTCATTGTCCAGTCACCAAGGCGCGCCGTCGATACCGGGGCGTGTTCCAGGTTGGGCGCTTCCGATGAATGGAAAGCGGGCTTCACATTCATTGCGGTACGAAGTTTTTGGGTACAGCGAAGTGCGCTCATGCGGTCTGCCTATCTTTTGCAAATTCATTCAATCTATCTATACAGCCAGGATCGGAATGTACAGCAAGCTGGTCATGCGGTCATCGTTCGCGCCACTTCGCAACGGTCTACGCGTTCGACGCCTCGATACCGGTGGGTGCGTGGATTGCCGCGGCAGGTGGCCAGCCGCATGCGTGGACTTGGCCTCAAAATGCCAGTCCGACTCCGAGTGCCTTATCGATGGTGCCCGAACCGCCGGACGAACCATCGTTGGATGGATCCGTATCCCGCGTGTGCGTTTTCAGGAGGCTCTCCGGATTGGTCAGGAGCATATCGATGATAGTAATCACCAATCGTTGAATTTTCGGTGTGACGCGCCCTCCGTACCCCAGCATCAAATCCAGATCTTCCTGATAACTGGCGCGCAGCTTCCGCCGATTTTCGGGTGACAACGACAGAATGATACTGACCAACGCGGGCATATCGTCGCCGCTACGTTGAATCAGCCCATTCAGATTTCGCCAGAACATGACCTCCGGGTCGTTGCTGAATTGGTCCACGGCATAGTCGCCGAATTCCATCTCATCAGGGTCCTCCTCCGGCTTTTCGGTAATCCGCGACGAAAAATTTACGACCGCATCAAAAATCCTGTCGAGATCCGATGGCGTGAATCCTTTGGATAGCTTGGAGATAATGTCCAGGACATCCGCCAGGGTTACAGCAATGGGGTCCCTTGCGTGTACCTTACCTTTCTCAAGCATGTTCTTGACGTCTATGCCTTTCAAAGCTATTGACGCCACCCAGTGCTTTATCAACCGGGATAGATGCATATCCTTTTGATAGGGCGGTAATGTACTGTTTCGTACCTTCGTCAAATCGCTGTCCAGCGTATCTAGTTGCAACTGCTTCAAAATTTCCGGAAATCTTTTTCGAAGTGCGGGCACGACCTTTTCCCTGATGCGATTTGTCAGTGTGGTAGCCTGCATCATCAATTGGCCGGTGAGAGTGGGAGGCTGCTCCAATTTGATGGTGCGATAGTTCAGTTTTACGTCGGGGTCCGTCGAAATTTTATCCATGCGTAGGGAATCTGTTCGATCTTTCTCTTCCAGATAAATGACGCGATGTCCCATGTAGGCAAACGCTTCAAGATTTCCGCTGCGCATGCCGATGTGGGTCAACGTCGGCACTGATCTGCGCAGGTATTCGAAGAACGCAAATTGTGCCGTGCGGTTCTTCTTCCACAGTCCCCGCTTTTCCCAAAATTGGCCGAGACGCACGGTTTTCGAGAAGCGAACGCTGCCTTTCATTCCGCCGATTTTACCGTCGGGATCATCTCCGACAATGAGCAGCGAATAGCCTTCGCTGGCAAAACGCTCCATCATCTGTTCCATTGCCGTGTGGCTGGAATCATGCTCAGGATGCAGCCCGCCCAAGGCGCCGCTTTGCCGTGACCAGAGCACAAGAGTCGGCACGTCAAGCGGGATATTGAAATCACGCAGCAGCTTGCCAAAATCGTTCTCGCTGTAACCGGAACTTCCCATCCAGGTGTCGCGGATCTCGGGCGTGTGGTCTTTCTCGGAAAAACCGTCTTTCACGATATTGGTGGCCTGACCGACACTGGCCGTATTCTGTCCAAAAATATCTTCATGTTGCGCATGCAGAATACGTCTGGTTTCGTCGGACATGCCGCCATCGACTTTGTAGTAGTGAATTCGCGATGGATCAATGCCGCTTTGATTGACGTAGAAATCGTAAATGCTTGCGCTTTTATCCTGCGCGGTCTTCTCGTTTTTGCCAATCAGTATCAGGCGTAATTCAGGATCGATTTTGAGCGCAACGGCAATTTGAAATTGATCGCCGGACATTTCACCATGCTGGACGATCGTTTGCTTGGTCAACTGTGCAACGTGCCTTTGCATGGGTGGGGTTGCGGCGTATCCCGGCGCACAGTCATGTCCATGATTTGCGGAATCACCGGTAATCGCGCTTTGTTGCAGGGCCGCCGCCCCCATACGATCGGCCTCATGTTCCAACGCCTGGTTATCGTTGATCGCGGTTCCGCCTGCCATTTGCCGCGTCGGCTGAACGCGGCCCTGTGCTTGCTGGACGACATGCCAAGCTTCATGCGGCAAATGCTTTTCCTGACCGGGACCCATATGAATGTCGCTGCCTTGCGCATAGGCGTGGGCATTCAACTGCGCCGGTTGCGCCGAGTTGTAATGTACCTTGACGTGATCCATGCTCATACCGGAAAGCGACTCAATACCGGACTTGAGTTGATCGGGCAGCCCGGTATTGTTCGGTAGCGGGGCAGAGCGTTGCGTCAGTTGGGCCGGCGCTTCGGCCACAAGTTTTGCCTGTAACGGCAATGCTTGCATTTCGTCGTCTTCAAGGTTTTCGCGCTGCGCGGTTGAAAATTTGCCTTGCAGCAGATGCTCTTCCTGGTGTTCCACGCGCTGAATCGCACCGCCAAATAATCCGGCGGCCTGTCGCCTCTGCATGACCATGTGCGGACTGTTGTCGATGCGCTGCGAAAATACGCGTTGCTCCGTCGCACGGGCGCTGTCGCGCATCATGTTGGTTAGCGCCTTGTGTTGCCGGACCCCGGGGCGATGATCCATCGTCTCGCGGAGTTGCCGCTCCACTGCCGGAATGGAGCGATTGTCCACGAATAGCGATTCGGTCCCGGATTGCGTGACCGGGACTTTATGGTCCGTGTGGATTCGATGGACTTCCCGGTTTTTGGATGGTGCTTTCATACGTGGTTCGTCTGTAGAGAAAAACTGTTTTCAAGGCAAGCATCGTTGATATCTTGCAAGGCCGCCACGCCCCTCTTTTAACATATGCTTTTCGGGCCAACAAGAAATTTCTATCCGCAAACTCTCCATTACCGTCATCAAGGTCGCGCAACGCGCCGGCATTATTGGACCGGTTTGCAGGCGCCTTTGACATAAGCGAAGACTTTAGTGTCGGCACAGGCATCACACGCATTGCCGTAAGTCTTCCATTCCATTGAAGGGCATGGTTGCGTGACGCAGCGGATCCCGGTATCGCGGCTCGCGCAAACCGGCAGATACTCCTTGGTACACATCTGCGGCCTGGTCTCCGGGCACGAAATCATTTGCGATGCCGGCTTATCCGGCACGCTCGGCATTGCGATCGGCGTACCCGGGTTTGTGCATGCGCTGCAGAGAAAAATCATTATGGCGGGCAGAAGTCTCATTCGAAAAGATGTCCTCATATCGGTAATCATCAATGTTCTGCGGCGCTGCGCATCCAAGTGTGCACACTGTAGCGGCCAATATGGATGTCGACAAACAAAAATAAATAGACTATTTGATGCGTCGCAAGCGGCACCGCTTCTGCTAATGATGCGATGTTGCAGAAGTATATATTGATAAAAATCGTGAAGTGTAGGTTGCATGATTTCATGCGGGGCCAATCCGGGGAGCAGCACGACGGGAATCTCAACCTTCTGCAGCGGCGATGTCGTTTGAAATTCCTCGCGCCGCCCGGAATGACGGACGGTGATTATCCGTAATGGAGCGACAGTCCATGCCGAACGGTGTATCCGGCGCAGTGGTGGACAGTTTCATCGGTCTGGCGCAGGACCAGGCGATGCGCTATTCCGGTGCCTTTCGGAAACGCCAAATCATTTCCTGCGTCCTGCTCAGACGGAGAGGCGGCGGGCGGCATTGACGTGTACGGATTTTGAACATGGAAGGGGATCGACAATGAAAGTCGTGGACCCGCAGGTCATGGATTGGCGGCAGGTACATTGGCCGGCGCTCTTGCGCGCTGCCGTTCTGTTTTTTATCTTCACGGCCGCGGCGGCATCGTCGCTGTCCGGATGTGTGAAACAGGAAGACCCGCCTGCACCCAAGACAATGGCTGTGGCAAATTCTTCCGACCCGAAATGGATTTATCAGAATACACCGCATGCCGATGTCGCACTGGTTTTTGTGCACGGCATATTCGGCGACGCCCAAGGTACCTGGACGAATGCCAACGGGAAAAGATTTTTCGATCTGGTGCGGGATAACAAGGAGGTCGGAAAGCGGGTCGATGTCTTTGCCTTCGGCTTTACATCGAACATGTTTGCATCGGGCTCGTTAGATATCCAGGAGGCGGCCAACAAGCTGCATGACCGATTGATCTTCCATCGTATAACGGACTATCCCAGGATCGTGTTCGTTGCGCACAGCATGGGTGGGTTGGTCGTCATGCGCGCGTTGCTCACGCATAAGGCGATGCTGGAGAGTGTGCCCGTGATGATATTTTATGCGACACCGCAAGAAGGCGCTCAGATTGCCGCGATCGCCAGGAGCGTGGCAAACAATGCCGCGCTGGAGCAAATGCTGCCGGGAGATAAGGAAGGATACCTGAAGAGCATGGACAGCGCGTGGAAAGCGATACCAGAAAACGAGCGTCCTAAGATTCGGTGCGCTTATGAGAAAAAACCGACCTACGGTACGCCCATCGTGGGATGGGCGAGCGCAACGCGCTTTTGCGACGGCACGCCGTCAGCCGTCAGCGAAAATCATCTGGACATCGTCAAACCCGATAGTGAAGGGCATGATTCCGTCGTGGTGCTGATGAATGCGCTAAACGAATTTGTCCCTGCCGACAATCTCGCGGCGCAACTGGAAACGCCGGATTTCATCCAGTCCGGAAGCGACCTGTTGTTCACCCTGGCGAGTCCGTTCGGCAAGCAATCGGCGCGATTGGTTAACGCTGGAAAGAGGAAGTTGCGCTACACCGTCGCCAGACTGTCCGATCCCGCGCTCTATGTGTGGCCGGCCGATACGCCGAGATTTCTTGACGGCGGCGCGACAGAGCAACTTCAGTTTGGGCTGGCGTTCGGTGCGAAGGCAAGCGAATACCGCTTCGCCCTGCTTACGGATGGCGCTCCGGATCGGAACGTGATCGTCAAGGTCGCCAATTCGGCGGCGCTGCTCGACCAACAGATGAAGCTTGCGGAGGCCGCATCAGCCGACATCAGCGCAATGCTGGCAGCGCGGAAGGCGGCCCTGACCGCGGGACCCGGTGAATCCCGCTCGCCGACGCGCGAAGACATCGTGAAGACAGTGCGAGCGACGGTACAGCGAGCCAGTCCGGATCTTCCCGAAGCCGGACAATGGGCTCTGGCCGCCGAAGTGATGAATGCGGTCAATTGGCCTGACCTTGCCGTGCTTGCATTGAAAAATGTCGAGCGCGTCTCGCCCGATAGCATCCATGCGCCGGCGGTACAGCGTTTGGCGGCGTTATCTTCGGCACAATCCGGTACGACAGACCTGCAAGCCTGGTCCAAGGTATCGCAAGTTATCGTCACCAAAGATACGCATCCATCCGCGGAAAAGCCCAATCTGTTGCTGAGTCCTGCTTCCAACAAGGCATCATTGGAGTTGGCAGGCCAGCTTAAAAGTGTTCCGGCACTGGAACAATACGGTCTTAGCCTGGAAGGCGACGTCAATCTCTATCAAGGAAACAAAGAGCGCGCATTCCGCGCTTACGCCGCCGCAGCGGAAATCAAACCATCACCGTCAATCGACCGCCGGCTGCCGTTAGCGAAAAGCGATACGGGCGTGCTGAAATTTACCCCGCAAAAAGAAAGGGATATGGCGATAGGCACCGATCCTGGTGCGGGAAAGACAGGGGACACCAAAGGCCCTGTTACAGAAAATCGAGACCAGTCGAGACGCGAGGCGATGCGTCAATAGGGCGCGGTTGTTCTACGGGGTATGGCAACGAATAAACCTGTTGCTGGTTCCGCAGCACATGGCCGCGGCGCGGCGATGTCAGTCATACATAAGTGTAGCGCCCGACATGAGTAAAGGCTCGGCCTCGTCAACATTAAAATTGGCGAGGCCGAGCATCCTTCTGCCATCCGCGCCGGCAAGATGAAAGCCCGATGCGTTGTCGGGCTGCGCTTTCGGTGTGCAGCGCCTGTCCGGCGCCGTCCGTTACAAGTTTATTTTTGGAAGATAGCCGCCGGGAATAATGCCGAACACCGACAGAACGATCAAGATCAGCAAAATAATAAACAGGACACGAACGATCTGCCCCACCGGTGCCGGTAGCGGCAACATGCTGACAAGCCACCAGATGAGTCCGAAGATGACGAGATATACGATAAGGCTGATGATGATGTCCATTTTTTTCCCCTTTTGCTGCGGTTAGTGACGGATTGGTTTACGCCATCGAAGTCAGCAATTTTTCCGATGGCATCAATGAATGCTTTTTCTGGATTGGCGCGGCGACCCTCCATGTTGCAACCGCTTGAATCCGTTTGCATTAAGCAAGATCAAATCAAGATGAAACTGGAAGAGTGCAGCCCAAGATATCGGAGATTGTCGAAGATAACTGTTCGGTGGGACACATATCAGGGCGTACGAGATCGGACTATTTTGGATGCCTGCGGATTTGGCCGGCGCGCTGCCGCGTTGTCCATTCTTGCAATGCTCGCATTGCGGCGGCATCCTCTCTTTCGATCCCTCTCACAATATATCTGAGTGTGTACATAGAAAGGCCCATTCCCCTTGGAAGGCCAAGCGGAAACTGCAAATCTGGACAGTTGTCCAGATTACCTGTAAAGTCCCTTTCGGAAGATCCACTTCCGGCCGCAATCGATGCCGGGCAAGCATGTGCCGCAAGCATAAGTAATCGTATCGTTGCCGCACTTTGATTTTCCAGGTGATGTTGTCTGATGGCATTGTTCGGGTCATTTAATGGCGCAGACATTATCAAAACCAAAGCTTTTGTTCTTTCATGGAGACAATAATATGAACAGTACCGCACAGAGTATTCAAAGCGCGACATCGCCTTATCCAGAGCTCGACCGCGAGCTCGAAACGCTGGCCGGCAACAAAGACAAATGGGTCAACACGTCCGTCGCGGAGCGCATAGCAATTTTTGCTGAAATCAAGGAATGCCTGATACCCATCGCGCAAGCCTGGGCCGAGACGGCCGCGAGAAAAAAGGGAATAGCAGAAGGTTCGCCGCTTGTCGGAGAGGAATGGCTTTCCGGCCCTTACACGGTATTGGCCTATTGCAATCAGATGATGCTGACCTTGTCCAAGGTTGCCGGAAAAAAGCACCTGGACAGCATCCCTGTGCGCACACTACCGAACGGCCAGGTAGCCGCAAGGGTCTTGCCCGATTCAATTTGGGATCATCTTCTGTTCAGCGGCATAACGGTCGACGTCTGGATGCAGCCGGGTGTAACGAAAGCCAGCCTGGCACAGAATACCGCCGGTACCTACGATGAAAAAAGCATGTTGCATAAAAAGGGCAAGCTTGCGCTTGTGCTTGGCGCCGGCAACATTGCGGCAATCGCGCCGCTGGATGTTTTTCACAAACTTTTCGCCGAAAATCAGGTGGTGATGCTGAAGATGAACCCGGTCAACGATTACCTGATCGAGTTCCTGACGCCCGCACTAAAGCCCCTGATTGATCGCGGTGTCCTGCGCATCGTGCGAGGCGCTACCGACGTTGGCCAGTATTTGTGCAACCACGCATACGTTGAAGAAATCCACATCACCGGCGCAGGCGCTTCGCATGACGCCATCGTGTGGGGCGCCGGCGAGGAAGGCCGCGCCAACAAGGCGGCAGGCACGCCGAAAAACAGACGCTCGATCAGCTCGGAACTCGGCGCCGTATGCCCAACGATCGTGGTACCCGGTCCTTGGACCAGTGCGGACATCAGCTTCCAGGCAGAGCAGGTCGCGACTCAAAAATTGCACAATTCCGGTTTCAATTGCATTGCATGCCAGATCTTGATCGTGCCGAAAGATTGGACGCAAAAGACCGCGTTCTTGAGCAAGCTGGAGCAGACCATCGCCTCGTCGGATGGCGGCGGATTGTATTATCCCGGCGCGAAAGATCGCCTCGCTGGTTTTGCCGCGAACAATCCCAAGGCCAGGGTTTTGCGTCGCAAAAGCGGTGAAGACGTATTGATTGCGCCGCTGGATTCAGCCAGCAATACCTACGCGGAGTCGGTTGAAGTGTTCGCGCCGGCGCTAAACGTAACCGAACTGTCCGGTAACGATCCTGAGGCCTTCCTGAAGGCCGCGATCGACTACGCCAACAATCAGCTATACGGCACGCTCGGCGCCAATATCGTGATCCATCCGAAAACCATTGCACAGATCGGTCGCGCGCGGTTTGAAGAAATGCTGATCGATTTACGCTATGGCACTATCGCCGTCAACGCGTGGACCGGTCTCGGCTTCCTGACGCCGCAAGCGACCTGGGGCGCCTTTCCCGGCCATACGCTGGCAGACGTGCAAAGCGGCATTGGCACCGTGCACAACTCGCTCTTGTTCGACAAGCCGGAAAGAACCGTTGTGGAAGCGCCATTCAAGCCATTCCCGCGCAATCTGCTGAGTTTGTCGTTTACACTGCTGCCACGTCCGCCATGGTTTATCACGAATCGCAAGAGCAATATCCTGGGACGTTTGCTGGCTAACTTCCAGTACCGTCCGAGCCTGCTGAAGATTCCCCGCATCTTCCTGAATGCGCTCCGTGGATAGTTGATGATGCTAAGGGTCCGCGCAGGAATAAGTTAGCCAATTTTGCTGGCCGTACCGGGCGCACTGCAGCGTTGTCCGTCGCTAGCAGTGCTCGCACTGCGGCGGCATCCTCTCCCTCGATCCCTCTCCACGAGTGGAGAGGGAAGCTATTTGCACCCTTCTCCCTCTGGGAGAAGGGATGGGGAAGAGGGAAAGCGCCTTGCATTGCATCCCACCACGGCCGCCAAATTTCTGCGCGGGCCCTAAGGGGGCGCAAGCGTCCCCTTGGCAGATTATCCGCAGGACGCAGTGCACAATTATTTAATGGAAAACAGAGTGCCCGTATCCAGTACCGTTAGAAAGCTGTCACCCAAGAGCGCCGAGAAGAAGCGCGAACTGGCCATGCACGCCACTTATTCGCTGGCCGACCTTGGCTTTGCGAGAATGAATTTACGCGACGTTGCGCTCAGGTCAGGCGTTTCTCTGGGAGTGATCCACTACTATTTTGAAAGTAAAACGGAGCTTCTGATCTATTGCGTCCGTTTGTACAAGGAAGGCTTCATCCTGGAATTGGCCGAAATGATCACGCAAGCCGGCCGGCCCGACAAATTAATCGAAGATTTGGCCGATTTTCTGGCAAGCACAATCGATCAACACGCCCACATCCATCGCCTGTGGTACGACATACGCGCCCAGGCGCAGTTCGACGAGGCGTTTCAACCGGCGGTTCAAGAATTCGAAATTCTGTTGATCGATGTTTTCCAACTCTTGCTGACCAAGCTGCGAGCACTCGGCGCCGAGTGCGGCGTCAGCGATCCGTTAAGGCTTTACATCGCGCTTGATGGCTGGTTCCGCTATTTTTTGCAACGCAAATTAATGGGCGATACCGACGCGACCAGCACCTTGCGGGATCGCGTTGTCATCGAATTTCCATTGACATTGTCGCCGGCTTAAAAAAATCCGCACTTGCGGAAAAGACGAAGGTCAGACTGGGCGACGCTATCAGTATGGCCCGATATGGCGGCCGCCGCGCATCGGAAAACTTCTTCACTCTTTCTGCCGCCTCATGCAGCGTCTGGCGCGCTTCGGATTTCCGCACGTTTCACTATTGATGCGGCATGAATAAGCATGGAGCCGCATCTGCCGTTGCGAGCCCCCTCACCCCCAGCCCCTCACCCGCAAGCGGGCGAGGGGAGCAAGACGCCGACTTGTGGGTAATCCTCAGCCCAGAGGAAGAGGACGAGAAATGGGCGCGATGAAATAGAGACTTCATCGTGCCGGATCAATAACCCTGTATTCACAATACAAGAAGGCACCCCAGCTTGCGGCACAGACCGTCAGTTGATTTTGTTGTCTGCGCTCAGGATTTGCATCGCTGGCCGCAGCGGGCGAGTGATGGGTGGCGTCTTGTCAAGAAACTCATATTTTCCTTCCTGCGATGGCCAGTCTTAACAATATGCTTGAAAAACTGTGGTAATTGCCGATATTAGTTGTTGATTGGAAATTTTATAAGTGATAATTGCTTATAAATTTGAATCGGCAAATCAAGCCCGCTGTAGAGGCATGCACAAAGAATGAAACCAACCTTGCAAAAGCTAAGCCTTATCGGATTGGTGACGATTGCCGTATCGACTACGGCGGCCGCGCGGGCCGACGATCTTGGCAAGCCGCGCGTCTCCATTAGCGGTTTCGGCACCGTGGGTACAGTGCATTCCAGCGAAAAAAATGCTGACTATACTTCCAGCATCTTCAAGCCCAATGGCGCGGGTTACACCCGCGATTGGAGCTTCGATGTCGATAGCCGGTTGGGCGTTCAAATGGATGTTAATTTGACGCGGCAGCTTTCCGCGGTGCTGCAAGTCATCGCCGAACAACGCTACGATAATTCATACAAGCCAACCGTGGAATGGGCGAACGTCAAATACCAGTTCACTCCGGATTTTAGTGCGCGCGTCGGCCGCATCGCGCTGTCCGGTTTTGCGGCTTCCGACTATCGGAAGGTGGGCTATGCGATTCCCTGGGTCCGCCCGCCCGGCGACCTGTACGGATTGTCGCAACTCACCAGCAGCGACGGCATCGATATCAACTATCGTCTGCGCTCCGGTGAATTGACCAATACGGTGCAAAGTTATTTCGGCAGGAAGAACATCCGCACTACCTTCAACCGTGGAAGCATCAGCGAGGCCAGGAAATTGTTTGGCGTAACGAATACCCTGGATTACGGTTTTGCAAGCGCTCGTATTGGTTATCACCACGGCCGGCTTTCCATGGCCGAAATATCGCCGTTTTTCGACGCTTTCAGGCTGTTTGGGCCGCGCGGCGTTGAAATCGCGGAGCGATACGATTTGATGAACAAGCCATACCGGGTTGCCGCAGTCGGCGCAAGCTACGATCCGGGCAACTGGTTCGCGATGGGAGAATATGCGATCCAGAAAAGCAATTCCTGGCTCGGTGATCGAACCGGCTGGTATGTCAGCGGCGGTTACCGCTTCAATCAGTTCACGCCCTATCTGATCTATTCGCAAGTCAGACCCGACAGCCCGTCATCCGACCCTGGGCTCCCGACACAAGGCTTGCCTCCCGGTGCGGCACTAGTGGCAACACAACTCAATGCCGGCCTGAACGGATTTTTGAGAGGACTAACCAACGATCAGAAGACGATCGCCATCGGCGCACGCTGGGACTTTGCAAAGAACTCCGCCCTCAAAGTTCAGTACGACCATATCAATATCGCTCCAGGTTCGCTGGGCTCATTACTGAACCAGCAACCCGGCTTTGTTCCCGGCGGTAAGGTTCATGTGCTGAGCGTTGCGCTCGATTTCGTTTTCTGACGCGGACGATCATGCAACCGGCAAAAATCGTTCAGCAAGGAGTTCTTGCTTTCCTCTGCGGCCTGGCTATCAACGTTGCCGCCGCGGAGGTGGTGGTCGTCGTCTCGGCGAAAAGCCGGATCACCGCGTTGGGCGCCGATCAGGTGGCGAACATATTTCTCGGCAAAACCCTGACTTATCCCGGTGGCGCTGAGGCAGTGCCGCTGGATCAGCCTGAGGGCGCCGCGGTGCGGCAGGAGTTCTATACCAAGGTGACGCATAAATCTTCGGCACTGCTGAAGGCGCACTGGTCCAAATTATTGTTTACCGGCAGGGGACAGCCGCCCCGGGAACTGACCAATGGCGACGCCATGAAAAAAATCATCGCCGACAACCCTGCGTTCATCGGCTACATGAACAAAAGCGAAATCGACGACAGCGTCAGAGTAGTGCTCGTGCCTTGATGATGCATGATGAGGGAAGGCCAACCGAATGAACAACTCTAGAACTGTACGCGCGGTGTTGGCCCGGTCTGCGGAGCGGGTGCTGGAACCCCATATTTTTTTCCCCGCTCTTGCATTGGTGTTGCTTGGCGTGGTGTGGAGCGTCGCTTTTCAATTGATCCGCATCGAGGGCGAGCGCGCGGTACGCACTGCTATTGACTCAAGCGTCGAGCTGATCGAAACCTATGAAGCGCAGATGGTGCGTAACCTTGCCGCCATCAACCAGACCTTGAGTACGGCGAAATACGCATACGAATTCAAAAGAACTCCCGCCATCCTGGCCGAGATGAATCAAAAATCCCTGCTGCCTCCGGCATTGATTTTTACGGTCGGCATTACCGATCGAAGCGGCGAAGTGGTTGCAAGCACGCGGCCCGACGCATTGGATAGCGTCGGCGGGCAACAGTTCTTCCGGGCGCATCAGGCGCGCGATAGCGATATGCCTTTCGTTAGCAGTCCAATGCGGGCGGTCGGGAATGACGAGTGGCAGGTGATGTTCACCCGCCGGCTGAATGCCGCTGACGGATCGTTCGATGGAATCGTGATGGTCTCGGTCGATCCTGCCTATTTCACAAGCGGTTATGAGCGCTCCCGGCTGGGCGATCAGGGATTGCTCGGGCTGCTTGCGGCGGATGGCGTCTTTCTGGCCAAACGCACAGGTGAAAAAGTGTCCTGGGGAGAGAGTGCGGATATCGTCGTGAACAACATCGGCAGCGAGTGGCAAGCGCGACCGGCGATCGTCAATCCCTGGGATGGCGTGAGACGCTACACGCATACCAGCAGGATCCACGGGTTTCCGTTATCGGTGGTAGTCGGTTTGTCGGAAGAAGAGCAACTTGCACCCTTTGAGGAAAACAAACGCGGCTACCTTTGGAAGGCTGTAGCTGTCAGTGCGCTGGTGCTTGCCGTCGTTGCAGCGTTGGGCTTCCTGTCCTGGCAGCTGACGACCAACAGGCGCCGCACGCGCAAGGCGCAGGAAACATACTATGCCGCTTCCGATGCGAGCCTTGATGCATTTTTCGTTCTGCGCAGTGTGCGTAATGCAGAGGGACGCATCGAAGACTTTATTCTCGATGACACGAACCGGCGCGGCGCGGCCATGTTCGGCTATCCGAAAGAAAAGGTGATCGGCAGGTCACTCACCAGAGCTTTTCCAGAAACCCGCCGGAATGGCGCTTTCGAAGAATACGTGAGAGTTGCGGAAAACAAATCGATGCACGAGAAAGAATGGGAAAACGAGTATCCAGGCCTGCGGGCGGGGTGGTTGCATCGCCAGCTCGTCGCGGTAGAGGACGGTCTGGTCGTCATCATGCGCGATATTTCCGAGCGCAAGCATGCGGAAGCGCTGCTTACCGGACAGGCGCGGGCGCTCGAAATGATCGCGACCGGCACGCCATTGCCGGAAGTGCTGCAGAACCTGTTGCATTTGATTGCGTCGCAAGTGCCCGGCATGATGGGTTCCATTCTGCTGCTTGACAAGGATGGGGAGCATCTTTCTCATGGCTCGGCAGTCAATCTGCCGCAGGAGTACACACAAGCGATCGATGGGGTGGCTATCGGTCCGCAAGTGGGTTCCTGCGGCACAGCGGTATATCGGCGGGAGCCGGTGATTGTCACCGATATCCAGCAGGACCCGTTGTGGGCCGATTATCGCGATCTGGCGAATGAACACGGTTTGCGTGCCTGCTGGTCGATACCGATTCTCTCGCATCAGGATTGCGTGCTGGGCACCTTCGCGATGTACTACCGCGACGTGCGCGAGCCGACCGCGCTGGACCGGCAACTGGTCGGCATTGCGGCACGCATTGCAGGCATCGCGATCGAGCGCAAGCAGTCGGAAGACCGGATTCACTACATGGCGCACCACGATCCGTTGACCGGGCTACCGAACCGCAGCCTGCTCGACGACCGCGTGGAGCAGGCGATGCTGTATGCGCAGCGATACGATCGGCAACTGACCGTCATGTTCATCGATCTTGATAACTTCAAGCTGGTCAACGATAGCCTGGGTCACAACGCGGGAGACGAGCTGCTGAAAACGGTGGCGCGGCGAATGGTTCAAAGCGTGCGCAGCACCGACACGGTGCTGCGGTTGGGAGGAGACGAGTTCGTCATCGTATTGCTGGACCAGGCAGGCAGCGCAAGCGCCCTGAGTTCGCCGCTGCAAAAGCTCCATGAAGCGATTGCACAGCCGATGACGCTGGTGGGCAAGGAGGTACGAATCACCTGCAGTATGGGATTGGCGACCTATCCCGAAGACGGGACCGATTCCGATACCTTGCTGATGCACGCGGATGCCGCAATGTACCGTGCCAAGGAACTTGGACGCAATAATTACCAGTTCTATACCGCGGACATGAACCGGCAAATTCACGAGAAACTGGCGCTGCAGGAGGGGTTGCGCAATGCGATCATGCGCGACGAACTGTTCCTGGTGTACCAGCCGCAAGTCGACATGCGATCGGGAAAAATCATCGGGATGGAAGCGCTGATTCGCTGGCAGCATCCGGAACTCGGCGTGGTTTCACCGGTGAAGTTCATTCCGCTGGCGGAAGAAACCAACCTGATCGTGTCCATTGGCGACTGGGTGTTGCATACCGCTTGCAAACAGAACAAGGCATGGCAGGAAGCGGGCATGCCGCCGATCGTGGTCTCGGCCAATGTCTCCGCGCGGCAGTTCAAGGAAGGGGACCTGGTCAGCCGCGTGGCGCGCGCGCTGGAAGAAAGCGGATTGCACCCGAAATACCTGGCACTGGAGTTGACGGAAAGCCTGATCATGCAGGACCTGCAACAGGCGCTGGAGACCATGGCCAAGTTACAGGCAATGGGTGTGCAGATGTCGATCGATGATTTCGGTACCGGCTATTCAAGCCTGAGCGCTCTAAAGAAATTCCCGATCGCGCGACTGAAACTCGATCGCTCGTTCGTATCCGATCTGCCGCATGACCAGGACGACAAGGCAATTGCCATGGCGGTGATTTCGCTCGGTCATCAACTCAATCTCCGGATTGTTGCCGAAGGTATTGAAACGCACGAGCAGTTTGTCTTCCTGCGCGATAACGGTTGTGACGAAATGCAGGGTGACTACTTCAGCAAACCGGTCTTGCCGGAGGAGATCATCGCGCTGTGCGGCAAACAAGCATCCCTGGTGCTGGAGGGAGCGGCATGAATATATGGCCTGTCCCGGTAGGACGAATCGCCGTGCTGTGAATTAAAGAACCCCGTAAGGGGTTTTTTATTTCGGCCTTTAAATTTGAAATCAAAAGAAATCAACAGGGGCAGCATGTCAGATTACGCCAAGTGCGACGAGTGCTTGCTGCTTGCGGACGAACGTCGTTCGCACCACCGGCGCGTGCCGGAACGGTCGATTTTTGGCGTGCCCGCTTCGATTCGCATAGTCCATTACAATCGATGGCATCGACCATTATTCAAAGGTTCATAGACGATGAAGCTCGCTGTATTGCGGCCCGCTGCCACGCTTGTTCTCGTGCGGGACGCCGAGCACGGAATGGAAGTATTCATGATGCAGCGTACGCACCAAGCGGCGTTCGTCCCGGGCGGATATGTCTTTCCGGGCGGTGCGCTCGATGCAACCGACCACAGTCCGTGTTTCGGCGCCCATTGCATGAGTCTCGACGACCGTGGCGCCAGTCGTTTGCTTGGAATGGAACAAGAGGGCCTGGCTTATTGGGTTGCGGCGATTCGGGAATGTTTCGAAGAATCCGGATTGCTGTTCGCATACGGCAAGGATGGTGCGTTAATCGATCTGACAGGTCCGCGCGGCGCGGCGTTTTCCGCTTTCCGCCAGCGCGTCGCGGCGGGTGAGTTGGCATTCGATGCATTGTGCGATGCGCACGATCTCACGCTCGCGCTGGACCGGATTGCCTACTTTGGCCACTGGATCACGCCGATGGGTGCGCCGCGCCGCTTCGACACGCGTTTCTTCGTTGCCGTGGCGCCCGAAGAGCAGAGCGCTTCGCACGATAATAATGAAACCATCGCCAATGCATGGATGCGCCCGGCCGATGTCCTTGAGCGCCATCGCACCGGACAGATCGACATGATGTTCGCAACCGTCAAGACGGTGGAAATGCTCGCGCGTTTTGCCGGCACCGATATGCTGATGAAACATATCCGCAATGTCGATGCGATTCCGACTTATATACCGAGAGTATCGACATCACGCAGCGGCCGGAAGGTATTGATTCAAGGCGATTATGCTTATGCGGAGGTGGGCAAGCTTGATCCGCATGGCAAGGGCGATGTTTCCTGCGAATTGCTGCCCGGCGTCGCAACCCGGCTTTCGGAAAAGGTCTGGCGCATGGCGGCGCCCAATCCGGGATTCATGACGGGGCCGGGCACCAATAGTTATCTTGTCGAAACCGGCGAAGGGTTCGCGGTGATCGATCCGGGGCCGGCGATTGAAGAACATGTGGACCGGCTGCTCGCTTGGACGGACGGGCGCATTCGCTGGATATTGACCACGCATACGCATATGGATCATTCACCGGCGGCGGCACTGATCCGGAATCGGACCGGCGCGCAAGTGTACGGTATGCCGGCACCCGATGGAAGTCATCAGGACCACGCATTCCAACCCGACCATGCGCTGAAAAACGGCGAGGCGGTCCATATCGGCGGTCATGTGCTGCGCGCGGTCCATACGCCGGGACATGCGTCGAATCATCTTTGTTATTTGCTGGAAGACGAGCGGCTTCTTTTTACCGGCGACCACATCATGCAGGGTTCGACAGTGGTCATCAATCCGCCCGATGGCGACATGATTGCCTATCTTTCATCGCTCAAGCATCTGAAAACGCTGGACCTTGCCTATCTGGCGCCCGGCCACGGATTTCTAATCGATAACCCGCATCAGGCCGTCGATCGATTGCTGGCGCATCGGCTGCAGCGCGAACGGAAGGTCATGAATGCATTGGACAAACTGGGCGGCGCAACTATTGAAGAATTGATACCGATTGTCTACGAGGATGTACCGGTGCAGCGGCATGCGATGGCAAGCCGTTCATTGCTGGCGCATCTTGGGAAGCTGACGGCAGAGAAGCGGGCAATCGAGACTGATGCGCGCTGGGAAATGGCGCATGCTGCGCAAGAAGGCACGGTCAGATGACTTTGTTCACCTTTTTAAAAAAATAAAGGGGCCAGCCGGCCCCTTTTGTTTTCGACGCCCAGTCAATAGCTGTCGTACACCGACTGACGGCGTTCGAACCATGGCCGTGCGCCGGAGCGATCGATATGCCGCCGCCGCGGATAGCCGCCTGCCAGAAAAAAATGTAGCGGGTTGCGGCGCTCTTGTCCGCGATCGGCCTGGCGTCGCGCTGGTTGTCCGGCCGGTTTGGCCGACATCCATGCCAGTGCAGCCAATCCGGCCGCGATGCCGATCCATAACGCGGTGCGTGGCCGCGTTGACTGTGAGGTGTGTGTTGCCTGGTTATCGAAGCCTTCCTGGTTTTCTCTCATAGCATGGTTTCCGTTGATCATGTCGATACTGATATGACCGAATGCGCAACATTTCGTTCTCGCCATGCGGCAGCGGGGTTTTTCAGCGCTTGTTGCGAAAGGATAATTGCTGAGCGACAAAGCCATCGAAGCCTGCCAGCAGCGGCCGGTATCGTTGCAGGTCTCGCTCAAGTTGCGTGAGCGCGTGGCAGGCGGCTTCCAGTGTGGACAATTGATGTGCGTGGTGCGCCTTGCGAATCAGGTATGCGGAAGGCGGTGCCTGGTTCAGCGCCAAACGCGGCAGGGCCCGCAGCAATGGATTGCAGTGAAGCATCTTCAGGCTCTTGCGCCACGTCGCATCGAGCACCACCAGGCGCAGGCGGCACGGCTGGGTTAGCCCGGCGGTATCCAGTGAAGGCGGCGGTGCCATGCCCGGCGTGGGCGGGTACAGCAACACGGTACGGACCGGCCTGTCGATCGGCCCACGCAAAAGCCCTTGCAGTTGTTCATCCGGGAAAATCTCGCCGACCTCAAGATGGCTGCGTGCAAGGCTCAGATGCAGCAAACGTGCGCTTCCCTTGGCCTGGTGAACTTCCGCAGGATGCTGCAGAATCAGTACATCAATTTCGTTGGCGACCGGCGCGATCCAGCGGCAGATGCACGTGCTTTGCGGCCGCAGGCACATTGCGCAAGCGCTGCGGCGGGTCGGGATTATGATCGGTTCGACAGGAGGGGAAGGGGGCAGGATTTTGTAAATCATGGGCAAGAACACCCTTAGATGGCGCCATCGGACGCGGCATCGCTTTTTTAATCAAGCGATACCTTCCCTTTCCAGGAAACGGTTTTCAAGCAAAACTACTTGCCGCACTTCGCGGCAAGTAGTTTTGTCAATCACGGTTTACCGGTTATCCGTGTCTGCTTGCTCGGACCACTTGATATCGCGGGACGGTACAACCGTCGAGATAGCATGCTTGTATACCATCTGCACATTCGTACTGCGCAGCATGACGACATACTGGTCGAACGATTCGATCTGGCCCTGCAGCTTGATGCCATTGACTAAAAACATCGACACCGGTACTTGTTCCTTGCGCAACGCGGCCAGGAATGGGTCTTGTAGCATTTGCCCTTTGTTGCTCACGGGAGTTCTCGATAATGGTGAAAACCGCCAGTGTACAGCAGTAGGAAACACCGGGTATTGATGATGCATCAAATTGATCATCGATTTTCGTATGGAAGCATCCCATCAAGCATGACATTGGCTGTACGCGCATACAGTATAATCATCTTTGCTTCGATCAATTTTCCTGCGAAATATCGCATTTCTACAATTTCTTAAACCCGCCTTGCCGGCCTGGAATGCGGCAAAGTAAATTCACCATTCTGCACCGGAGTGACATCAATCATGAATGACCTGACCGCGTCCTTATCCGATCCATCGAGCGACGTTTCATCGGAAACCGATCTGAAAATTCAGGAGCCGCGTCTATGGCGCGATGACGGCTGGACCGCGCGCGTGATCAAAAACGAGGATGACGAGGGCTGGGCTGTGGAAATGATCAAGGATGGCGAAGCCGAGCCGGCGCTGGTCGGTCCCTGGACCATGGGACGCGACAAGAAAAATCCAAAACCTCTCGACCCGCCCGCATTCCACACTTTGGTCAAGACTGCTTCCGAAGTGCTGCGCCGGCATGAGCAGCAACTGCATGCGCAATTGCACAAGTATGTGAAGGTGGACGTGCGGGCGGTCACCTTCAGCATCACACTGGATATTGTTCCCGATGAGGACGATCCCTATGCGCTGCTGACAGCCAACGATGCAGAGGGTGCTCAGCTTGCTCGCGTGCAGGTTGCGCCGAACTTCAAGTTGAGCAGGGAAAGCGCGGCCGCGTGGGTGGAGAGCGGTTTCCGCAGGCCGGATTGAAGCGCCTCAAAATCGGCAGCTTGCCGAATAGAGTTGCATGCACTGCAAGCCGAAAAGCAATGGCGAAAGGCAATGCGCCAACCGATCCGTCCGCCGAGCCGCGCGAAGTATGTCCGCAACACGCGAAGGCCGGCAATTTTTTCGTGCATTTTGGGAACCATGAAAGCCAGGCGGGATCATGAGTGTATTCCGAGTCGATCCGTCGTGGCGGCGACATGCCAGCGACGCATGCCGATACCGAAACCCGTGACGCAATACCACTGAGGTCGATCATGAACGGAGCCAATCGCAAGGGCGGTGTGGTGGTCGTATCATCCTGCAAGGATTGGGGCAACCCGCAATGCCACGAAAGCGTAACGCAGGGGGCGCTGGCAAGTAAACTGGCTGCCATCAAGGGGTATGAATTCGCAGGCGAATTCGATGCCGCGAAAGCCTATTCGGGACCGGTGTATTTCGTTCCCGGCGACACCCTGGTAGGGGCCGATGCAGCGCGGCGCCTCGGTGTGCGCGGCGAGCAAGACCTGTTCGGAGGCCTGGTTCCGTTTGCTTTCGTCGCCACCAAGGTATTGACGCATCCGCTGCCGGAACCGCACTCTGCCGCGCCGCCCGGCTGGTCATCCGCATTTGCCGGCATGGTCGGGGATGTGGTGCTGCCGGGGTATTCGGTATTCAGCATCGAAGACGCGGACGGTGCGGCGCGGAAGCTGCTGCGGGACGGCCCGCTACGCATCAAGGAGCCTGGCGGAATCGGCGGACTCGGACAAAGCGTCGTCACCGACGCCGCGCAACTGGCCGCCATACTGGACGGCTTCGATCCGCGCCGGCTCGCGCACGAAGGCTTGGTGATCGAGAAAAACCTTGCCGATGTGGTCACTTACAGTGTCGGGCAGGTCAGGGTAGGGGAGTTGCTGGCCACCTATTACGGCATTCAGCACCTCACCCGTAACCGCCGGGGTAAAGAAGTGTATGGCGGGTCCGACCTGGTGCTGGTGCGCGGCGATTTCGATGCGTTACTGGATCGGGAAATCGACGGTGACCTGCGTACCGCGATTGCCCAGGCCCGTCGTTACCACGCCGCGGCGCTGGCTTGCTATCCGGGCATGTTTGCCTCGCGCTGCAATTACGACATCGCCCAAGGCAGAGATGAGCACGGCGACTGGCATTCGGGTGTGCTGGAGCAATCGTGGCGCATCGGCGGCGCCAGCGGCGCCGAGCTGGCGGCGTTGGAAGCATTCCAGGCCGATCCGGGATTAAAGGTGGTGGCCGCGTCAACCACCGAGCTCCATGAACAGAATCCGCCTGTGCCGGCGGATGCATGGGTTTACTTTCAAGGAATCGACCAGCGGGCCGGTCCGCTCACCAAATATGCAAGGTGCGAAGCCCATGTCGACACGCGATGAAAAGATAGACATTCAGATCGCCGGCGAACGGATCGCGGGAACGCTGGTCACTCCCGGCGTATTGATACCGGGCGTGCTGTTGGTCCATGGCTGGGGTGGCAGCCAACAGCAGTATCTGGCCCGCGCGCGCGAAATAGCTGCGCTGGGCTGCGTCTGCCTGACCTTCGATTTGCGCGGTCATGCCGACACGCAAGGGCAGAATGAAACCGTGTCGCGCAAGGACAATCTGGACGACGTGCTGGCCGCCTACGATATCCTGGCCGGTCAGCCCAATGTGGATCCCAATGCGATTGCCGTGGTCGGCAGCAGTTACGGCGGTTATCTTGCCGCCATCCTCACCGGCAACCGTGCCGTGAAATGGCTCGCGCTGCGTGTGCCGGCGTTGTACATGGATGGCAATTGGGAGGCGCCCAAGCGTCAGTTGCACAAGGATCAGGACCTGGTCGGCTATCGAAATAGCCTGATTCCGTCAGCGGACAATATTGCCTTGCGTGCCTGCAGTGAATTCAAAGGCGATGTGCTGATCGTCGAATCGGAGTGCGACCAAACCGTGCCGCATTCGGTCATCACCAACTACCGGGAAGCCTGCGGCGGCGCGCGCTCGCTGACCTACCGCGTGATCGAGGGCGCCGACCATGGCTTGACGCAGGATTGGGCGCAACGTGCCTATACTTCCGTGCTGGTGAACTGGATAACCGAGATGGTGCTGGGCGCGCGTGAAGACATTACGCAAAAAAAGACACCGACCCTGTTGGCGCAGGAACTGCCGGAAGCGCCATTGCCGCCAAATTAAGAGCCAGAAAAATTTCTACGGTTTCATTGCCAATTGTATGGGTGGAAATCCCGGTATGCATCCATACTCCCAAGCGATGCCATCTTTTCCGGAACTCGGGTGCGATCAAGCATGAAAACACGGCTCTATCCAATCCTGTCGATTATGCTGTTGGCCGCAACATCCGTTGCGGCCGAGCCGGCCGATTGCCGCATTTCGGGTGCGGCCATGCATTGGATCGCCGACTACTGCATGTCCAATTTGGAGACCGATGATGAAATACCTGCCGGTTTCTGCATCGACAAGGAGCGCAGGATTGCGTTCAGGAGCGAATGTGCGGCCAGGCAGCACTACAAGAAGAAAATGTGCGAGCTGGCCATTTCTCGCGGGACGATACAGGGCAACCTCAAGCGTTGTCTGGCTGACCGCGATTTTGTCGGCCCGACGGTGCGTAACGGCGGTGTCGGAGGCTGACACGCTTGCCGAATCAGGAACGTCTTGAGTTTCGGTACTTGCGCGACTGGCTACTAGTAGTCCGACACGGCATATTTTTCAGATTTGAAGTGGTCTAACGGGAATTGCCCGAAGGAGATCACGATGAATACGAAGAAATATGTACTCAAATTGACCACGGATGAGCGCGCCTGGCTGGA
>Ga0209343_10000954_pt1 | contig 40043 bp, 43 predicted proteins | sample RifCSPlowO2_02_FD_184026 | JGI IMG/M metagenome (GOLD analysis project Ga0209343, IMG submission 184026) | Groundwater microbial communities from Rifle, Colorado - Rifle CSP2_plank lowO2_0.2 (SPAdes) (version 2) | ecosystem: Environmental > Aquatic > Deep subsurface > Groundwater | place...
GAGCTAGACGGGATCGAACCGTCGACCTCTTGCATGCCATGCAAGCGCTCTCCCAGCTGAGCTATAGCCCCATCTCAAGGACGGGGCGCATGTTAAGAGCGCGCCCCACCCCTGTCAACAACATTTTTTCCTACAGCCACTTTTTTTATACTGACAGAACAATCACTTACCCTGCTCTGCCAGCAAAACCGCGGTCAGCCGATGGCCGCCAGCAGCTTTTCCCACTCTTTGCTTTCCTTCTTCGACACCCCACCGAGCAACTCGATGGCCTGACGCAGACGGAAGCGGGTGAGGTCCGGACCGAGGATTTCCATGGCGTCCAACACCGACACCGAACTGGCCTGCCCGGTGATGGCGGCGAACATCAGCGGCATGGCGTCGCGCAGCTTCAGCTCCAGGTGCTCGACCACCGCCTGGATGCAACCGGTGATCTTGTCCTTCTCCCACTGACGCAGCGCTTCCAGCTTCCACAGGATCAGCTGCATGACCTGGCGCACTTGCTCCGCCGAGAGTTTCTTGTGCTCGAACAGCTTGGCGTCCAGGGTCAGGCCGCCGGCGAAGAAGAAGTTGGCCAGGGGCGCGATCTGGCTGAAGGTTTCCACCCGACCCTGCACATGGGGCGCGATCTGCATCAGGTAGTTGGAGTTGAACGCCCACTTCTGCGCGCCGGCGGCGAAGTCTTCGACGCTCAGCTCGCGCATCCACTGGCCGTTGAGCCAGGACAGTTTCTCCAGGTCGAAGATCGGCCCGCCCAGGGATACGCGATTGATATCGAAGTGCTCGATCATCTCGTCGAGGCTGAACTTCTCGCGCTCGTCCGGCATGGACCAGCCCATGCGCCCCAGGTAGTTGAGCATGGCCTGCGGCAGATAGCCCATACGCTCGTAGAAGGTGATGGAGGTGGGGTTCTTGCGCTTGGACAGCTTGCTCTTGTCCGGATTGCGCAGCAGCGGCATATAGCACAGCTGCGGCTTGTCCCAGCCGAAGTATTCATACAGCAGGATCAGCTTGGGCGCCGACGGCAGCCATTCCTCACCGCGCAGTACGTGGGTGATGCCCATCAGGTGGTCGTCGACCACGTTGGCCAGGAAGTAGGTTGGCAGGCCATCGGTCTTCATCAGCACCTGCATGTCCATACGATCCCAGGGGATCTCCACTTCGCCGCGGAGCATGTCCGGCACCACGCACACGCCCTCGGTCGGCACCTTCATACGCACCACATTGGGCTCGCCGGCCACCAGGCGCTGCTGCACTTCGGCAGCCGCCAGGTGCATGCAGTGGCCGTCATAACGCGGGGTCTGCTTGGCTTCCATCTGTTCGGCGCGGACCTTATCCAGGCGCTCGGCGCTGCAGAAGCAGTGGAAGGCATGGCCCTTCTCCACCAGTTCGGCGCTGTATTTCTGGTAGATAGGCCCGCGCTCGCTCTGCCGATACGGGCCGTGGGGGCCGCCGACGTCCGGGCCTTCGCTCCACTCGATGCCCAACCAGCGCAGGGCGTCATAGATCTGCTGTTCCGATTCGCGGGTCGAGCGCAGCTGGTCGGTGTCTTCGATACGCAGGATAAATTCGCCACCGTGCTGCCGGGCAAAGCACAGGTTGAACAGGGCGATATAGGCGGTGCCTACGTGCGGATCGCCGGTGGGCGACGGCGCGATACGGGTACGGACGGTGGTCATGGCAGCTCTCAGAGAATGTGCAACGGGCAATCATTTCAAGGTGGCGATGTTAACAGGCTGGCCGTCACCGGCTCCAGCAAGCGCGGCTATTTCAGCCGCACCGATACAGCGCCCAACCACCTCAAAGATCAGCGCATCGTCGCCATATAGCATGCGCCGGGCTGGACAACAGCGTCTGCCACCCTAGACTGGCAGCCCTCTACTGCGGGCGTTACAGCTCCTTTCCGCGCCCGCCCTGGCGCCTTTCAAGTCAGATCGCCATGCCCACCACACCAAGCGCCCGCCCCCTGCTGCTGATCGGCGCCTTTGCCGTCATCTATATCGGCTGGGGCACCACCTACCTGGCCAACCACTTTCTCCTGCGCGAGCTACCGCCCTTCGTGATCGGCAGCCTGCGCTTCTCCTTTGCCGGCCTGCTGGCCCTGGCCTGGGTGCTTCTCAGCGGCCAGCTGCGTATCCAGCGCAGCGACTGGGGCGGGGTATTGATCGGCAGCCTGGCGCTGATCGCGGTCGGCCAGGGCGCGCTGATCTACGCCAACCAGTTCCTGCCGACCGGCATGCTGGCGATGCTCTACACCACCCTGCCGCTGTGGAGCGTGGCCCTGGAGTGGCTGCTCGGCGAACGTCCGCCGCTCTGGGTACTGGTCGGCTTGGCCGTGGCCTGCGGCGGCATAGTCCTGTTGATGAATAACGGTCTGGGCAGCTCGGCCTCCCCGGCGCAGTGGTTCTCCGGCGCCCTGGTGGTGCTGGCGACCTTGTGCTGGGCGATTGGCGCCTGGCTGCTGCGCCAGCGCCCGCCCTTTCGCTCCAGCTGGCTGGGTTTGAGCCTGCAGATGCTGATCGGCGCGCTACTGCTGGCCCTATTCGGCCTGGTGCACGGCGACTGGCGGGGCTTCGACCCGACCGCCCTAAGCGGCGAGGCCTGGCTGTGGCTGGCGTATCTGGTGCTGCCGGTCAGCCTCGGCGTGTACCCGGCGTATTTCTGGCTGCTGCGCGAAGTGCGGCCGAGCCTGGTATCGACCTTCGCCTTCGTCAATCCGGTGGTGGCGCTGCTGCTGGGTTATCTGCTGCTGGACGAGCGCCTCAGCCTGCTGGCGCTGCTGGCCTGCGCCATCACCCTGGGCGGGGTGGTGCTGATTATCTTTGGCCGGCGCTAAGCGAACATGCAGCCCGGATAAAATCCGGGGACGCCACCCATCATTTTCTCGGATTGCATTGGGCTACGGGCCGTCGAAGTGCCTGCACCTGAAACACCTGGGCGCGCGCTGTTGTAGCCCGAATGCAATCCGGGAACCTTGCTGTTTACTGAGCGTAGCGCCGATGCAAGCCAGGCGGCACGCCGCTGCTGTCGGTCGGCTGCCAGGACCCCTGCGGGCTGCTGGCCCAGCTCCAGCCGGCATTCCAGCGGTAGTAGGTGCGCTCGCGGTAGTAGAGATGGCGCGCGCCATCCAGCACATAGACGCCCAAGCCAGCATCCCAATGACTCTGCGCACCCGGCGGCGGGGCAAAACGCGGATGGTTGGCGCCGCTCGGCGTGCTCACAGGGGTGCCGCTCAGCGGGGCCAGCGAACAGGCGCCAAGCCCCAGCAAACTGACCAGCAAGGCCAACTGCAACCAACGGCTCATGGCGTCTTGCCGTCGGCAGTGTCGATCAGCAGGTGCTGCGCCTCGGTGGTCTTGCTGGCAATCGGCTGGCTGCGGCCAATCCACTCGCCGGCCGTGGCGTTGCCGCCGCGGGAGATGCGCGCCACCAGCTGCACCTGGGCGAAACCGGAGATCTTCAGCTGCGGCATCATCGCATCGCTATCGGACAGGCTGACCTCGGCCGGCAGGTCGGCCACGCTCAGGCGCTTGACCGCCAGAGGCATAGGCGGCCCGCCTACCGCGCGGGCGAAGACGAATACCGCATCGCCCGGCTGCACCTTGTCTCGCAATTCGGCGGCCAGTTCGACCTTGACGCTCAACTGTTGCGCCGCAGCAGCTGGCGCGGCGTCGGCGGCCTGCGGAGCGAGGCGCTCGCGGGCACGCTGGATGCCACCCTGAATCGCCTGACGCGAAGGATCGTCCGCCGGCAACAGTGCCACCAGCTTCTGCCAATGCTCTATGGCCTGCTGGAAACGCCCGGCTTCATAGGCGGCGATGCCCAGCAGACCCAGGCTGGTGACTTCCGCCGGATCGGCTTTCAGCGCCTCGTCGGTCAGCGCCTGCAATTGCGCGCTCCATTGCTTGTTGCCGGCGAAATACAGCGCCTGAGCCCACTGCCCCAGCAGCGCAGGTTCACGCCCGGCCACCCCGACAGCCCGCTCGAAGGCTGCCGCGGCGTCGCCCGCACGCTCCTGGGCCATATAGGTACGGCCGAGGAAGTACCAGCTTTCGGCGGACTGCGGATTGCTCTGCACCGCGGCTTCCAGGCGTGCGGTCATTTCCTCTATGGATTTCGGCTGCGCGGCGAAGCTCTGTGCCCGCTCGACCTCATCTATGGCGCCCCAATACTGGTACAGGCCAAAGCCCAACAGCGGCATCAGCAAGGCGGCGAGCAGCGGAATCTTGTTGCCCAGCAGGCGCTGCCCGGGCTGAGCCTGGGCGCCTTCGGTATCGGCCAGCAGCTCGCGGGCGGCCTCATCGCGACCATTCTGCAGCTGCTGGTCATTTAGCGCGCCGGCATCATGCTGGCCTTGCAGTTCCTCCAGGCGCTCCTGATACAGGGTCACGTTGAGGGCGGTGCGGTCTTCTTCGGCTTGCGCCTTGCGCCCGCGCAGCACGGGGATCAACAGAAACGCCAGGGCAATCAATAACAGCAGCCCGGCGCTTAACCAGAATTCGATCATCAGTCTTTCTTATCCACAGGCGGTTGTTTGGCGGGCCGTTGGCTGGCGGGCGGTTGATTAAGTAGCGCAGCCAGACGCTGCTGTTCATCCGCAGACAGGCCGCTGGAGGCGGCGCTCTGCTTGCCACGCCGGCGCAGCACTATGACCCCGAGCAGGACGAAGCCGCCGACCAGGAACGCGGCCGGGCCATACCAGAGCAACAGGGTGCGCGCCGTCACCGGCGGCTTGTACAGCACGAAGTCGCCATAGCGGCTGACCAGGAACTCGATGATCTGCTCGTTGCTCTGGCCATCTTCCAGCATGCGGTAGATCTGCGCGCGCAGGTCCATGGCGATAGGCGCATCGGAGTCGGCGATATTCTGGTTCTGGCACTTGGGGCAGCGCAGCTCCTCGACCAGGTCGCGATAACGCTCACGCTCGGCTTCGCTGGCGAACTCGTAGGTATCGATGGCGGCCTGGGCAGTACCCAACAACGCCAGCCCCAGCACGGCGGCAGCCAACAGACGCCTCATGGTTGAGCCTCATCGACCAGCGCCTGATACAACGGCGCCAGCTGCTCGCGCCAGACTTGCTCATCGATCACCCCCACATACTTGTGGCGGATGATGCCCTGGGCATCGATCAGGAAGGTCTCAGGCGCGCCGTATACGCCCAGGTCCAGGCCCAGGCTGCCGCTGGCGTCGTTGATATTCAGCCGGTAAGGGTTGTGGAACTCCTCCAGCCACTTCTGCGCGGCGGCGTTGTCGTCCTTGTAGTTGACCCCATAAATGGTCACGCCCAGCTTGGCCAGCTGGTTCAGCGCCGGATGCTCGACCCGACAGGCCACGCACCAGGTCGCCCAGACATTGACCAGCGCCGGCTTGCCCTGAAGATCCGCCGCGCTGAGGCTCTGACCGCCCTGCACCGCCGGCAGGGAAAACTGCGGAAAGGCTTTGCCGATCAGGGCCGAGGGCAGCTCGGCGGGGTCGAGAAACAGCCCACGGTAGAGAAACAGCGCCACGCCGAGGAAGATCAGCAGCGGCAACAACAGAATCAGTCGTTTCATGCGTGCGCTCCCGCCATGCCCAGGGCTTCCCGTACTCGGGTTCTGACTTTTACCCGGTAGCGCTTATCACTGGCGGCGAGGAAGCCGCCCAGGCCCATCAGAATCGCGCCGAACCAGATCCAGCGCACGAAGGGTTTGATATGCACACGCACCGCCCAGGCGCCGTTTTCCAGCGGCTCGCCCAGGGCCACGAACAGGTCGCGGGTGATGCCGGCGTCTATGCCCGCCTCGGTCATCACCGACTTCTGCACCGTATACAGGCGCTTTTCCGGGTGCAGCAGGGCAATCTGCTGGCCGTCTTCGAGGATGCGCACCGTGCCTTTGTCCGAGGTGAAATTCGGCCCCTCGAAGTGCACCGCGCCGTCGAACACGAAGCGATAGCCGCCCATCTCAACCGACTCACCGGGCGCCATGCGCATGTCGCGTTCGAAGCTACCCATGCTGGTGAGTATCACCCCCAGGGCGCACACGGCCATGCCCAGGTGCGCGGTCTGCATGCCCCAGTAACTGCGGGTCAGGCTCGCCAGGCCAGCGAGCAGGCCCTTATGCCGGGTCTTCTCGATGATATCGCGCACACCGGCCAGCACCACCCAGGCGGCCAGCAGGCAGACGCCGAGCACCGCCCAGTTGAAGTCGCCGACCAGCAAGGTCGCCAGCAGCGCCAGCACCACGCTGCCGATCAGCACCGGAGTCAACATGCCGAGCAACCAGCGCAGCGGGGTGTCCTTCCAGCGCACCAGCACGCCCAGCGCGATCATGCTCATCAGCAAGCCCATCAGCGGCACGAACAGCGCGTTGAAATAGGGTGGACCGACCGACAGCTTGGCTCCGGTCATGGCGTCCAGCACCAGGGGATAGAGGGTGCCGAGCAGGATCATCGAGGCCGCCACCACCAGAATCAGGTTGTTCGCCAGCAGCAGGGTTTCCCGCGAGCATAGGGCGAAACCGACCTGGCTCTTGACCACCGGGGCGCGAATGGCGAACAGGGTCAACGAGCCGCCCACCACTATCAGCAGGAAGGCCAGGACGAATACGCCGCGCGCCGGGTCGCTGGCGAAGGCGTGCACCGAGGTCAGCACCCCGGAACGCACCAGGAAGGTCCCCAGCAGGCTCAGGGAGAAGGCGGCGATGGCCAGCAGCACTGTCCAGCTCTTGAACACGCCGCGTTTCTCGGTCACCGCCAGGGAGTGGATCAGCGCGGTGCCGACCAACCAGGGCATAAAGGAGGCGTTTTCCACCGGGTCCCAGAACCACCAGCCGCCCCAGCCCAGTTCGTAATAGGCCCACCAGGAGCCCAGGGCGATGCCTATGCCGAGAAAGGCCCAGGCGACTAGGGTCCAGGGCCGCGACCAGCGCGCCCAGGCCGCATCCAGCTTGCCGCCGAGCAACGCGGCAATGGCGAAGGAGAAGGCCACGGAGAAGCCGACATAGCCCATATAGAGCATCGGCGGGTGGATGATCAGGCCGAAGTCCTGCAGCAGCGGATTGAGGTCCCGACCATCGCCTGGGGTGTCGAGGAGCAAGCGGGCGAAGGGGTTGGAGGTGACGATCAGGAACAGCAGAAAGCCGATGCTGATGATGCCCATCACCCCCAGCACCCGGGCGAGCATCTCTTCCGGCAGCTGGCGCGAGAAGATCGACACGGCGAAGGTCCAGCCGGCCAGGATCAGGCCCCAGAGCAGCAGCGAGCCTTCGTGGGCGCCCCATACGGCGCTGAACTTGTAATACCAGGGCAGCGCGCTGTTGGAGTTGCTGGCCACGTAGGCGACGGTGAAGTCGTCGACCATAAAGGCATGGGTCAGGCAGATAAAGGCGAACAGCATAAAGCTGAACTGCCCCCAGGCGGCAGGCACAGCCAGGCTCATCCACTGCCGATCGCCGCGCCAGGCGCCGATCAACGGCAGGGTCGCCTGCACCAGGGCCATGCACAGGGCCAGGATCATGGCCAGATGGCCGAGTTCGGGAATCATTGCGCGCCCCCCGAGGTAATGGTGCGGGTGGCCGCGTCATGCTTCTGCTGCATGCCGCTCTTTTCCAGGGCCTGCATGACTTCCGGCGGCATATAGTTTTCGTCGTGCTTGGCCAGCACCTCATCGGCGATCAGCACGCCACTGCCATCGAGCTTGCCCATGGCGACTATGCCCTGGCCTTCGCGGAACAGGTCCGGAAGTATGCCGCTGTAGCGAATGGTCACGCTCTTGGCGCCGTCGGTGACCACGAAATCGGTTTCCAGGGAGTCGCTGGAACGCTGCACCGAGCCGTTCTCGACCAGGCCGCCGGCACGGATGCGGGTGTTTTGCGGCGCCTCGCCATTGGCGATCTGAGTGGGGGTGTAGAACAGGTTGATGTTCTGCTGCAACGCGCTCAGGGCCAGGGTCACGGCAATGCCGACGCCGGCGAGAATGGCCAGGACTATATACAGGCGCTTTTTACGCAGGGGGTTCACTTCGACTCCTCCCGGCGCATACGGCGCGCCTCGTCTTGCAGGTAACGGCGGCGCGCCAGGATTGGCAGCGCCACATTCAGCCCCAGTACCGCCAGGCCGATAGCATAACAGGACCAGACATAGGGGCCGTGGCTGCCCATGGCGAGAAACTCGCCGACCGAGGAAAAACTCATAGGGAGTCCTCCACCAGGGCCATGATCTCGGCCTTGGCCCAACTGCTACGCGCCTCGCGCTTGAGTACTTCCAGACGCATGCGCAGGAGCAAGACCGCGCCGAAGAAGCAGTAGAAGCCCAGCACCATGATCAGCAGCGGCATCCACATGCTGAACGGCATGGCCGGCTTTTCCACCACGCTGAAGCTGGCCGGCTGGTGCAGGGTGTTCCACCACTCCACCGAGTATTTGATGATCGGGATATTGATCACCCCGACTATGGCCAGCACCGCGCAGGCCTTGGCGGCGCTGTCGCGATTGCTGATGGCCTGGCCCAGGGCGATCACCCCGAAGTAGAGGAACAGCAGAATCAGCATCGAGGTCAGGCGCGCGTCCCACACCCAATAGGCGCCCCAGGTCGGCTTGCCCCAGACCGCGCCGGTCACCAGGGCGATCACCGTCATCCAGGCGCCGATGGGCGCGGCCTGCTGCAGGGCGACGTCGGCGAGTTTCATCTTCCACACCAGGCCGACTGTGCCGGCCACGGCCAGCATCACATACACCGACTGGGCCAGAAAGGCCGCCGGCACATGGATATAGATGATGCGGAAACTGTTGCCCTGCTGGTAATCCGGCGGTGCGAAGGCCAGGCCCCAGACCAGACCGACGCCGAGCAACAGCGCGGCGGCGATCCCCAGCCAGGGCAGCCAGCGCGCGCTGATCTCGTAAAACCACTTGGGCGAGCCCAGTTTGTGAAACCACGTCCAGTTCATCAGCTTACTCATCAATGCTAGGGCCGATCGCGGCGCACTCAGACGCTCGGGATCGGCTGGCCTTTCAGGCTTATTGTCTACTCAGCGACGCTGATCTTCAGACCGGCGGCGATGGCAAAAGGTGTCAAGGTCACCGCCAGTGCGGTGAGGCTGGCCAGCCACAACAGGTGACCGACCGCCGGCAGTCCTTGCAGGCTGGCTTGTAACGCGCCGCTGCCGAGAATCAGCACCGGGATATACAACGGCAAAATCAGCAGCGCCAGCAGCAAGCCGCCGCGTTTGAGGCCCACGGTCAGGGCCGCGCCGACCGCCCCGAGCAGGCTCAGCACCGGGGTGCCGAGCAGCAGGGAAATCAGCAGCACCGGCAGGCAGCGCCCCGGCAAACCCAGCATCAGCGCCAGCAAAGGCGCCAGCAGCACCAACGCCAGGCCAGAAAACAGCCAGTGTGCCAGCACCTTGGCCAACACCAGAAGAGCCAGGGGGTGCGGCGAAAGGACCCACTGTTCCAGCGAGCCGTCCTCGAAGTCACTGCGAAACAGCCCGTCCAGGGACAGCAGCACGGCCAACAGCGCCGCCACCCAGATCAGGCCCGGCGACAGGCTTTGCAACAACTGAGTCTGCGGCCCCACGGCCAGCGGAAACAGCGCTATCACTATGGCGAAGAATACCAGCGGGTTGGCCAGTTCGGCCGGGCGGCGGAACAACAACCGCGCCTCGCGGGCCAGCAGCAGGGTAAATACATTGCTCATGGCGTGCGCTGCCCCAGATCAAGCTCACGGTAACCGGCCGGTTTGACTGTCAGCGCATGGTGGGTAGTGAGTACCACCAGGCCGCCCTGCTGACAATGCTGGGCCAGATGGTTTTCCAACTGGGCCACGGCGGCCTTGTCGAGGGCGGTAAAAGGCTCATCCAGCACCCACAGCGGCGGCCCCTGCAGGTACAGACGCGCCAAGGCGACGCGGCGCTGCTGGCCGGCCGACAGGGTATGACAGGGTACATCCTCGAAACCGCGCAGCCCCACCGCCGCCAGCGCCTGCCAGATGGCCGCGCGCTCGGCCGGATGGTGCAAGGCGCACAGCCAGGTCAGATTTTCCTCGGCGCTGAGCAGCCCCTTGATCCCGGCAGCGTGGCCAATCCACAACAGGTTGCGCGCCAGCTCGGCACGCTGCGCGGTCAGGGGCAGGCCGTTCAGACGAATCTCGCCGGCCGTCGGCTGCATCAGCCCGGCGAGCAGACGCAGCAAACTGGTCTTGCCGCTGCCGTTGGGGCCGGACACCTGCAACATCTCGCCGCCGGCCAAGCGCAGCTCGAGGCGCTCGAACAGCATGCGCCAGTCCCGCTCACAGGCGAGCGCCACGGCTTCGAGAAGAGGGCTGGTCAAGGCATCGGCACCTAAGATGGATGGCAAAAGCTGTTCAAGTCGGCAGAGTCTTGGCCGCTATACTGACGCAAGTGGAATGCGCAGCCGAGCACAGAGGGTGCTTACAAAAGTAGCGAGCGATGGACAGGCAAGGCGAAATCAGCCGAAAAAGCGGAGTGTACGAGTAGTACATGAGCATTTTTAGGCTGATTTCAACGCAGCATGGCCGAGCGCAGTAATTTGTAAGCACCCTCTCAGACGGGGCGCGATTATACATGCCCAACCCCGCCTCCCGCAGTGGGCATTTTCGACAGGGTGTAACCCGCCAATGAGCGAAATCAGCAGCCCGCGCCCGATAGCACCGACGCCCCCGAGCAGTCGCCCCAGTGCTCTGGCCACCGACCTGGCGTTGAAACTGCTGCAACCCATGGAAGGACTGCTGGCCAGCGGTGAAAGCGCCAAGGCGGAAGTCATAGCGCTCAAGGAAGTGGCGCAGAGCTTTCAGGTGCTGCTCAAACTGACCCTGGAAAACGGCCGCCAGACCACCCTGCAAACCAGCAGCCCACGGCCCTTGGCCCAAGGCACCGCGCTGACGGTGACCGCCCTGTCGGACACCCAGCTGGCGGTGGTCCTCCAGGCTGGGACCAGCAAAGTCTTGACCAGCCTGGATCTCGAACAGCTGCCCATAGGCACCCTGCTGCAAGGCAAGGTGACGGCCCGCGAACAACTGGTGCAAGGCAAAGCCCAGCAGGTGATCTACAAGGTCGTGCTGAGCCTGCTCAATACCCCCCTGGCCGGCAGCAAGCTGGCCCTGGAAACCCCACTGCCACTGCCACTCGGCAGCCTGCTCAGCGCCCAGGTGCAAGGCAGCCAAGCGCTGAACTTCCTGCCCCTGAGCGGCCGCCTCGACCAACTGGTGCTGAGCCAGCAACTGGGCGCGCAACATGAGCGCCAAGCTCCCCTGACAGGCTTGTTCAAGGCCCTGCAGAACCTGGGCGGCAAGGAGGCGCTGCCCGAAGGCCTGCGCACCAGCATCGACAAACTGTTTAACGCCCTGCCCGATGCCGCCCAGCTCAGCACCCCCAAAGGCCTGAGCCTGGCCCTGGAAAACAGCGGCCTGCTGCTTGAAAGCAAGCTACTGAGCGGCCAAGGCCATGCCCTACCCAACGATTTGAAAGCCAACCTGCTGCGCCTGATCACCCAGCTGCTGCCCAACGCACCGACCGGCACGCCCCTGAACGCGGCCAATGCCGGTGCGGTACTGGCCCAGGCCCTGCCGGCGCTGGCGCGCAACCTGCTGGGCAACCTCGGGCAGATCAGCAGCCGTCAGCAGGCGCTGAATTTCCCCTTGCCCTCGCGCCTGCTGCAGGGGATGGAGGGCGAAGCCGACCTGGAAACCCTGCTGAAACTGGCCGCCGCCGCGGTTTCGCGGCTGCAGACCCATCAACTGTCCAGCCTGGCGCAGAGCCAGGTCGGTCCGGACGGCAACCTGCTCACCACCTGGCAACTGGAGTTGCCGATGCGCAACCAGCAAGAACTGGTGCCCCTGCAGGTTAAGATCCAACGCGACGAGAGCAACAAACCAGGCAAGCCCGAGAAAAAGGAAACCCTGTGGAGGGTCGAACTGGCCTTCGACCTCGATCCCCTGGGCCCCTTGCAAGTGCAGGCCCAGTTGGCCCATGGCCGGCTGTCGAGCCAGCTGTGGGCCGAACGCAGCAGCACCGTCAGCCTGATCGAGGCCGAACTGGACAACCTGCGCCAGCGCCTGAATGCCGTCGGCGTACAGGTCGGCGAGCTGGCCTGCAGCCAAGGCACGCCACCGTGCGGGCCGCGCACGACCCTGGAGCAACGCTGGGTGGATGAAACCGCATGAAGCAGAGCACCCCGCGCCAAGCCATAGCCCTGACCTACGACGGCCAGAACGCCCCCACCCTGAGCGCCAAGGGCGATGACGAACTGGCCGAGGCGATACTGGCCATCGCCCGCGAGTATGCGGTGCCTATCTATGAAAACGCCGAACTGGTGCGCCTGCTGGCGCGCCTGGAGTTGGGCGATGCAATACCCGAACAGCTGTACCGCTGCATCGCGGAGATCATCGCCTTCGCCTGGTACCTCAAGGGCAAGAGCCCGGCCGGTGCTGCCAGGGATAACGACATCACCCCGCCGCTGCCGCTATTGGAAGGCCCGGCACGCTAAGAACCTGTTTACGATCTGCTGCGCGTCGGCGATACCGCGTTAAAAACAGCCTCAGAATGCTCATTTACAGCTCGTAAACTGCGCTTCTTCGGCTGTTTTTGCCTTGTCTCGCTCTAGCTCGCGAGATCGTAAACAGGTTCTAAGACTGCGGGATAAGTGGTGGTATAGCGGAGGGAGCGATTTTAGGAGCGCTGCAACTTGGCCTGCTGCATCTTGCTGACCAACTCGGCCTCGGCCTTGCTCAGGCCGCAGGACTGGGTCAGGTCATCGACGCTGGCGCCCATGCCCGCCAAGCGCGCCGCCTGGGTAAAGGACAGGCTGCTGGGATCACGCTGCTCCATCTGATTGAGCTTGTCCGGCAGCGGAGCGACTATGCGCCTCAACTCGTGCAGTTCGTCACCCATCTGAATGCTGCCGGCCAGGTAGGTATCCAACCGCCGACTGAGTTCCTTGAGCCGCCGATCACGCACCGCATCCCGTTCAGCCTGGGCTTGCAGCGCCGTACGCTGCTGCTTGGCCAGCCACACGCAAGCGCCTATCAGCCCCAAACAGACCAGGGCCAGTACCGCCAGCAGGGCCTCGAGCATGGCTTAGATGCTCTCCAGCTCGGACCATTCTTCTTCGCTCATCATCTTGTCCAGTTCGACCAGAATCAGCAGCTCGCCGTTCTTGTTGCACACGCCCTGGATAAACTTGGCCGATTCGTCGTTACCGACGTTAGGCGCGGTTTCCACTTCGGATTGGCGCAGATAGACCACCTCGGCCACGCTGTCGACCAGGATGCCGATCACCTGCTTGTCCGCCTCGATGATCACGATACGGGTATTGTCCGTGACTTCACTGGAGTCCAGGCCGAAGCGCTGGCGCGTGTCGATCACGGTCACCACATTGCCGCGCAGGTTGATGATGCCCAGCACATAGCTCGGCGCACCCGGCACTGGGGCAATCTCGGTATACCGCAGGACTTCCTGCACCTGCATCACGTTGATGCCATAGGTTTCGTTGTCCAGGCGAAAGGTCACCCACTGCAGAATCGGATCTTCAGAACCTTGTGCAGAACTTTTCTTCATGTCCCTAGCCTCGTCATAAACCGCTCGCGGCGGCGATCGCGGGTGTATGCCCCGCTGCCATTACTATAGTTGCAAAGCCGCGCTTATCGCACAGCCCGAAATCACTCAATGTACCTGGCTTGAAGCCATGCGTTTAGCCGCGCCGCTGGCAATCAACTCGGCGAGCGATGCGATATCCAGCAAGGCACACATATGCTCGATAACCGTGCCTGCCAACCACGGCCGCTGGGTACGCTGAGTGCGCCACTTGACCTCGTTGGGGTCGAGGCGAATCGAGCGGCTGACCTGATGCACCGCCAGGCCCCATTCGTAACCCTGCACGGAAATCACGTACTGCAGTCCTTCACGGAAATCATCGCGGTAACGGTCGGGCATCACCCAGCGCGCGGTATCCAGCACCTTCAGGTTACCGGCCTGGCACGGCAGTATGCCGAGAAACCAATCCGGCTGGCCAAATAATGGCGTGAGTTCCTGCCCGGCCAAGGGGTAGATGGAGCCCAAGCACACCAGCGGCACCGCCAGCGTCAGCCCGGCGACATCGAACAACAGGCATTCGAAGGCTTCCTGGGCCCATTCGGGGCGGCCGTCCAGCAGCACCCCGGGGACCACCAGCGCCTGTGGAGTCGCCTGGGCAACTTCGGCCACGACCTCGACCCTGGGCGCAAGCTGCGGCGCCGGCATTTCGATACTGGGTAACGGCCGCGGCGCCGGCTCGGCCACGGGCGTGGGCGCTACCGCCTGGGGCACGCTGCGGGCGTCGCGTACCTGTTCCTCGAGCACCGCCGCCTCGAACTCATCCAGGCTGATGCTATCGGCCAACTCGACCGCAGCCTCCTGCAGCAAGCCATCCAAGTAGGACTGCAAGGCCAGTTGCGAACGTGTAGCGGTGGCAAGGGGACGACTCATGGACTAACCCGTAATAACAACCCATAGAAACAACCTGTCCAGACTATCGGCCGCGCTAGCGACAGACTTGAGCCTTTATCTTCAGCATAGCTGCTCATCTCAGGCGACCTGCGCGGCGGTCTGTTGCGCCAGCAAATGTTTGAGCAGCGCACGGTAGGCCAATACCCCACGGCTGTTGTTGTCGAACTGCGAAGGGGTCAAGCCGGCCCGGCTGGCGTCGCGCAAGCGCGTATCCACCGGAATATAGGCGGGCCACAGATGCTCGGGATAAGTATTGCGCAGCACCCGCAAGGTGCTCATGGAGGCCTGGGTGCGGCGGTCGAACAGGGTCGGCACTATGCAGTAGGGCAAGGCCTGCTGGCGCGAACGGTTGATCATCGCCAGGGTGCTGACCATGCGTTCCAGCCCCTTGACCGCGAGAAACTCGGTCTGCACCGGAATCACCAACTGCTGGCTGGCCGCCAAGGCGTTGACCATCAACACCCCGAGCAAGGGCGGGCTGTCGATCACCGCATGGTCGAAGTCCTGCCAGAGCTGCGCCAGGCTCTTGGCGATCACCAAACCCAGGCCGCTCTGCCCCGGGGATTGGCGCTCCAGCGTGGCCAAGGCGGTGCTGGAGGGCAGCAAGGCTATCCGCTCATTACTGGTCGGCAGCAGCAGCTTTTGCGGCAGGCCCGGCGGCACACTGCCGTTATGCAGGAACAGGTCGAAACAGCTGTTTTCCAGCGTATCGGGGTCATGGCCGAAGTAACTGGTCATGGACCCATGGGGATCGAGATCGACCACCACCACCCGCTTGCCGGCATCGGCCAACAGGCCTGCCAGGGCGATCGAGGTGGTGGTTTTACCGACTCCACCTTTTTGATTGGCTACTGCCCAGACTCTCATCTTCTTTATCCTCCCGGCACAGCTGCAGCCTGACCGAGAACGGGCGCCACCCTTATGGGGCTGGCGACGGGGGATTGACGGCACCCGCTTGCGGGGCCTGCGCTGCTGGCGCTGGTGCAGATTGCGTGCCAGCGCGTTGCAGGGCCGCATCGGGCTTGGCATGGGCACTGCCCACGCCGCTGACGCTGCGGCGCACATCGAGGTTGCGCGAAATCACCAAGACCACCCGGCGATTGCGCCCCCGACCTTCCGCCGTGGCATTGTCCGCCACCGGCTGGAACTCGCCATAGCCCACGGCCGCCAGGCGCCCGGGACTGACGCCATCCATGGCCAGCATACGCACGATACTCGCGGCCCGCGCGGTCGCGAGCTCCCAGTTGGTCGGAAACTGCGCGGTCTGAATCGGCAAGTTGTCGGTAAAGCCTTCGACATGAATGGGATTTTCGTAAGGCGCCAAAATCTTGGCCACTTTCTCGATGATGTCGAATGCCGCCGCATTGGGTATCGCATCGCCACTGCTGAACAACAGGCTGGAACTGAGTTCGATCTCGATCCACAACTCATTGCCGCTGACCCTGAGCTGCTCGGTCTGAATCAGTTCGCCAAAGGCCTCGCGAATGCTGCTGGCGATGCTGACCAGGGAATCCGCCGCCTGCTTGGGCTCCTCCTCGGCCACCGGGCGATCCGGTTCGCTGGTGCGGGGCTTCTGCTCACCGACAGGGATAGGCTGGATGGTGCGGTCCGGCTGGTTGAACACCCCGGTCAGGCTGTCCGAGAGAATCTTGTACTTGCCCTCGTTGACCGAGGAAATCGAATACATGACCACAAAAAACGCGAACAGCAGGGTGATGAAGTCCGCGTAGGACACCAACCAGCGCTCGTGATTCTCATGTTCTTCGTGATGACGCCTGCGGGCCATGCTGTGTCTCCATCAATCCATAAAGCCTTGCAGCTTCAGCTCGATGGAGCGCGGGTTCTCGCCTTCGGCGATGGACAGGACCCCTTCCAGCAACATTTCCCGGTAGCGCGATTGACGCTGGGCGATGGCCTTGAGTTTGTTGCCAATGGGCAGCAACAACAGATTGGCAAAACCGACCCCATAAATGGTCGCGACGAAGGCCACGGCAATGCCGTCGCCGAGCAGGCTCGGATCGGCCAGGTTGCCCATCACATGGATCAAGCCCATCACCGCGCCGAGGATGCCGATGGTCGGTGCGTAGCCGCCCATGCTTTCGAACACCTTGGCGGCCTGGATATCGCGGCCTTCCTGGGTGTACAGGTCGACCTCGAGAATGCTGCGGATGGCTTCCGGCTCTGCGCCATCGACCAGCAGCTGCAAGCCTTTGCGCGCATAGGGGTCGGTCTCGGCATCGGCGACCGCCTCGAGGCCGAGCAGGCCTTCCTTGCGCGCGGTCATGCTCCAGCCCACGACCCGGTTGATGCCACCGGCCAAATCGATGCGCGGAGGGAAAAAGATCCAACGGATAATGCTCAACGCGCGCTTGAACACGGCAACCGGCGCCTGCAGAAAGGCCGCGCCCAGGGTACCGCCAATCACTATCAGGGCCGCCGGGCCGTTGAGCAAAGCCGCAGCGTGGCCACCCTCCAGGTAATTGCCGCCCAATATGGCGACAAAGGCCAGAATGACCCCGATAAAACTCAGTACATCCATTTAAATGCAGGTCTCCACCAGGTGCCTGCCGATTTCATCCAGCGGATAAATGCCATCGGCCAGATTGGCTTTGACTATGGCCATGGGCATGCCGTAGATCACACAGCTGGCCTCATCCTGCGCCCATACCTGGCTGCCGCTCTGTTTGAGCAGGCGCGCGCCCTCGCGACCGTCCGCGCCCATGCCGGTGAGGACCACCGCCAGCACCTTGTCGCTGTAGGACTTGGCCACCGAGCCGAAGGTGATGTCGACGCAGGGCTTGTAATTCAAACGTTCATCACCCGGCAGAATTCTGACCACGCCGCGGGCGTCGACCATCATCTGCTTGCCGCCCGGCGCCAACAACGCCACGCCGGGGCGCAGCACGTCGCCGTCCTCGGCTTCCTTGACGCTGATCCGGCACAGCTTGTCCAGGCGCTCGGCAAAGGCCTTGGTGAAGGCTGCCGGCATATGCTGGATCAGCACTATGGGCGCGGGGAAATTCGAAGGCAGTTGCGTCAGCACTCGCTGCAAAGCCACGGGGCCGCCGGTCGAGGTGCCGATGGCGACCAGCTTGTAGGCTTTACGCTTGGGCGCGGCGGCGCTCGCAGGCGCGGGGCTGGGCGCAGCAGCCGGTCGGCTCAAGCTGCTGGTGCCGGGACGCACGGCGGGCCTGACTTGCGCCGCAGGCGCGGCAACAGGCGCGACAGACGGAGGCGGGCTAAAACTGCGCCTGTTAGTGCGCGCTATGGTATGGATCTTCTCGCACAGCAACTGCTTGACCCGCTCGGGGTTACGCGAGATGTCCTCGAAGTTTTTCGGCAGGAAATCGACGGCCCCCGCCTCCAGCGCATCGAGGGTGACCCGCGCGCCTTCATGGGTCAGCGAGGAGAACATCAACACCGGGGTCGGGCAGCGCTGCATGATATTACGCACGGCCGTGATGCCATCCATCATCGGCATCTCGTAATCCATGGTGATCACGTCCGGCTTGAGCGCCTGGGCCTGATCGATGGCCTCGCGGCCGTTAGTGGCTGTACCAATCACCTGGATATTAGGGTCGGCCGAGAGAATTTCCGAAACACGCCGACGAAAAAAACCGGAATCGTCAACCACCAACACCTTAACCACCATAAACACTCCTAAACGGCCCGGCAGCAAACCGTGCCGCTAACTATCAGTTGCGTCGAGCATAACGCTTGAGCATGCTCGGCACATCGAGAATCAGGGCAATACGCCCATCACCAGTGATGGTCGCGCCTGACATGCCCGGAGTGCCTTGGAGCATTTTTCCCAGTGGCTTGATCACCACCTCCTCCTGACCGACCAGTTGATCGACGACGAAGCCGATGCGTTGGCTGCCCACGGTGAGGATCACCACATGGCCCTCGCCCTGCTCCACATGGGCCGCACTGCCGACCAGCCAGCGCTTGAGGTAGAACAAGGGCAAGGCCTTGTCGCGCACTATCACCACTTCCTGGCCATCGACCACATTGGTGCGCGACAGGTCGAGGTGGAAAATCTCGTTGACGTTGACCAGCGGGAAGGCGAACGCCTGATTGCCCAGCATCACCATCAGGGTCGGCATGATGGCCAGGGTCAGCGGCACCTTGATCACTATCTTCGAGCCCTGGCCCTTGACCGAGAACACGTTGACCGTGCCGTTGAGCTGGGAAATCTTGGTTTTCACCACGTCCATGCCCACGCCACGGCCGGACACATCGGAAATCTCGGTCTTGGTCGAGAAGCCCGGGGCGAAGATCAGGTTGTAGCATTCGAGTTCGTTGAGACGCTCGGCGGCGTCCTTGTCCAGCAGGCCTTTCTCCACGGCCTTGGCGCGCAGCTGATCGGCATCCATGCCCTTGCCGTCATCGGAGATCGACAGGAGGATATGGTCGCCCTCCTGCTCCGCCGACAGCACCACCTTGCCGCCCCGCTGTTTGCCGGAAGCCTCGCGCTCTTCCGGGGTTTCAATGCCGTGGTCGACCGCGTTGCGCACCAAGTGCACCAAGGGGTCGGCCAGGGCTTCGACCAGGTTCTTGTCCAGGTCGGTGTCTTCACCGACCAGCTCCAGGTTGATCTCCTTCTTCAGGTTGCGCGCCAGATCCCGAACCAGCCGCGGGAAGCGGCCGAAGACCTTCTTGATCGGCTGCATGCGCGTCTTCATCACCGCGGTCTGCAAATCCGCCGTCACCACATCCAGGTTGGATACGGCCTTGGACATGGCCTCATCGGCGCTGTTGGAGCCCAGGCGCACCAGACGGTTACGCACCAGCACCAGTTCGCCGACCATATTCATGATCTCGTCCAGGCGCGCGGTGTCGACCCGCACCGTGGTTTCCGCCTCGCCGACTGCAGCGACCTTGTCCGCTGCCAGGGCGGCGGGAGCGGCGGGAGCCGGTGCGGCTTTGGCGGCCGCTTTGGCTACCGGTTTGGCCACCGGTTTGGCCACCGGTTTGGCGGCTACCGGCTTGGCCGGCGCAGCCGCGGCAGGCGTATCGAACACTTCTGGCTCGACGAACTTGCCCTTGCCGTGCAGCTGATCGAGCAGCGCCTCGAACTCGTCATCGGTAATCTCATCGCCGCCGGCGGCGGCAGCTGGTGCGGCCGCCGTGGGGGCGACGCTGACGACTTCGGGCGCGGAGAACTGGCCTTTGCCATGCAGTTGATCGAGCAAGGATTCGAATTCGTCGTCGGTAATTTCATCGCTGCTGGCGGCGGCAGCTGGTGCGGCCGCCGCGGGGGCGACGCTGGCGACTTCGGGCGCGGCGAACTGGCCTTTGCCGTGCAGTTGATCGAGCAAGGACTCGAATTCGTCGTCGGTAATTTCATCGCCGCCGGCCGCGCCAGCCGCCGCACTCGGCGCCTCATCCAGGGCGCCGAGCAACTGTTCGAACTCGCTGTCGGTGATATCGCCAGCCACCGACTCTACCGCCGCGGGCTCAGGTGGCGCGGCCGGCGCGGCGGCCGGCACAGGCGCAGGTTCCGCACCCGCAGGTTCGGCCAGACGTGCCAGCGCCGCCAGCAACTCCGGTGTCGCCGGCGTCAGGTCGGTGCGCTCGCGCACCTCGCTAAACATGCTGTTGACTGCATCGAGTGCCTCCAGCACTACGTCCATCAACTCGGAGTCGACGCGCCGCTCACCCTTGCGCAGGATGTCAAAGACGTTTTCCGCGATATGGCAGCATTCCACCAGCTCATTGAGCTGGAGAAACCCGGCGCCACCTTTGACGGTATGGAACCCGCGAAAAATAGCGTTGAGCAGATTCATGTCGTCCGGGCGGCTTTCCAGCTCGACCAACTGCTCGGACAATAATTCAAGAATCTCGCCGGCCTCTACCAGGAAGTCCTGGAGGATTTCTTCATCGGCGCCGAAGCTCATAGACGTGCTCCTAAAATCCTAGGCTGGAAAGCAGATCGTCGACATCATCCTGATTCGATGCGACATCTTCACGCTTATCGGCATGAATCTGCGGACCTTCACCACTGGAAGGTTCTTTTTGTTGTTCTTGTTCGGCACGTAACAGTTCGTGGTTATGCTCGATGCCGGCGATCTGATCGACCTGGCTGGCCATCAACACCAGTTTCAGCAGGTTGCTCTCGACCTCGGTGACCAGCTGGGTCACCCGCTTGATCACCTGCCCGGTGAGATCCTGGAAGTCCTGCGCCAGCAGAATGTCGTTGAGATGTCCGGACAACTTGGCGCCATCACGCTCACTGCGGGCGAGAAACAACTCGATGCGCTTGGCCAACTCACGAAAACCATCGGCGCTCATCTCGCGCCGCATAAAACGCCCCCAGTCGGCGCTCAGGCTCTGGGCTTCGTCACTCAGGTCATTGACCAGGGGCGCGCTCTGCTCGACCAGATCCATGGTGCGATTGGCCGCTTTCTCGGTCATGGTCACCACATAGTTGAGGCGCTCGGTGGCATCGGTGATCTGCGAGACTTCGGTGGCGTGGGGCACACGCGGATCGAGTTGGAAATTGACAATGGCGTTGTGCAGTTCACGGGTCAGCTTGCCCACTTCGTGGTACAGGCCACGGTCGCGGGCCTTGTTGAGTTCATGAATAAACTGCACTGCTTCGCCAAAGTTGCCTCTGTCCAGGCTATCCATCAATTGGCGAGCATTGTTTTTCAGGGTCGACTCAAGGTCATCCTGAGAGGAATCTTTTCGTTCCATAGCACCCTCGTGGCAGACATCAGCCGTTGACCCGCTCGAAGATCTTTTCAATCTTCTCTTTCAGCACTTGGGCAGTGAAAGGTTTGACGACATAGCCGTTAACCCCTGCCTGCGCTGCCTCGATGATCTGATCGCGCTTGGCTTCAGCCGTCACCATCAATACCGGCAGCGTCTTCAGGCGTTCATCGGCGCGCACCGCGCGCAGCAAGTCGATCCCGGTCATGCCTGGCATATTCCAGTCAGTCACCAGGAAGTCGAAACTGCCGCTCTGCAACATCGGCAGCGCAGTGGTGCCGTCATCGGCTTCTGCGGTATTGGTGAACCCCAAATCACGCAGGAGGTTCTTGATGATCCGTCTCATCGTTGAAAAGTCATCCACGATGAGGATTTTCATATTCTTGTCCAAGTCGACCTCCGTACAGTCCCAAACGTATCCAGCACCTGGCTACGCCTTTAATCGTGAAACCGGCCTTGGCAGCACGCGGCAAACACCACTGCGTTCGCGAGGTTTCCAGCGGCCTGCCAATGGCTCAGCGTGCGCGCCACTCGCCCAAACGTGCCCGTAAGCGGGCGGCGCACTGACTATGTAGCTGGCTAACGCGTGACTCGCTAACCCCCAGTACCTCGCCGATCTCCTTGAGATTCAGTTCTTCATCGTAATATAGCGCTAACACCAGCCGCTCGCGTTCCGGCAGGTTGGCGATGGCATCGGCCAAGGCCGCCTGAAAGCGTTCATCTTCCAGATCACGTGAAGGCTCGAGGTGATTGCCGGCGAGGTCCTCGCGCAATCCACCCTGCTCGCCATCCTGCAACAGGTCGTCGAAACTGAATAAGCGGCTGCCCAAGGTGTCGCCAAGAATGCCGTAGTAATCCTCGAGACTCAATTGAAGTTCGGCCGCAACCTCTTGATCTTTAGCGTCTCGACCGGTTCTGGCCTCAATTATCCGGATCGCATCACTGACCATGCGGCTGTTGCGATGCACCGAGCGCGGCGCCCAATCCCCTTTGCGCACCTCATCGAGCATGGAACCGCGGATGCGGATGCCGGCGAATGTCTCGAAACTGGCGCCCTTGCTGGAGTCGTATTTTTTTGACGCCTCGAGCAGGCCGATCATGCCGGCCTGGATCAGGTCATCCACCTGCACATTGGCCGGCAAGCGCGCCAGCAGGTGGTAGGCAATGCGTTTGACCAGGGGCGCATAGCGCTCGATCAACTGGTGCTGGGAATCCTGCGCCTGCGCCTTGCTATACATACGAAGTCCAGAGGCTACTGTCATGTGGCCGTGTCCGCGATCGGTTGCTGCACCAGACGTTCGACGAAAAACTCCAGGTGACCACGCGGGTTGGCCGGTAAGGGCCAGGCATCGACTTTCTGGGCTATTGCTTTGAACGCCAGCGCGCACTTCGAGCGCGGGAAAGCTTCATACACCGCACGCTGCTTCTGCACGGCCTTGCGCACCGACTCGTCGTAAGGCACGGCGCCTACATACTGCAGGGCCACATCGAGAAAACGATCGGTGACTTTAGTCAGCTTAGCAAAGAGGTTGCGACCTTCCTGCGGGCTGTGGGCCATATTGGCCAATACGCGGAAACGATTCATGCCGTGGTCGCGGTTGAGCAGCTTGATCAGCGCATAGGCATCGGTAATAGAAGTCGGCTCGTCGCACACCACCACCAGCACTTCCTGGGCGGCACGCACGAAGCTGACCACGCCGTCGCCGATGCCGGCGGCGGTGTCGATGATCAGCACATCGAGGTTGTCGCTGATGTCGCTGAACGCCTGGATCAACCCGGCATGCTGCATAGGGCTGAGCTGCACCATACTCTGGATGCCGGAGGCCGCCGGCACTATGCGAATACCGCCGGGCCCTTGCAGCAGCACGTCGCGCAGCTCGCACTCACCGCTGATGACATTTTCCAGGGTGCGCTTGGCGCTCAAGCCCAGCAGCACGTCGACGTTGGCCAAGCCCAGGTCGGCGTCCATCAACATCACCCGCCGACCGAGATCGGCCAACGCCAGCGCCAGATTCACCGACACGTTGGTCTTGCCGACGCCACCTTTGCCGCCGGTCACCGCGATCACCTGTACGGGATGCATACCCATGTTATCTACACACCTTGTCTAACTTCGACTGGAGCCACGTGGCGGGCTGTGTTCTGTTCGCTGACGCAGACATGACGCTCAACTGGCGCGACGCGTTGGCTGCTGATAGAGGCCGGCAAACATCTCGGCCATCGTATCCTCGCTCGGATCTTGGCTGGCCTGCAGCCCTACGGCGCGGCTCACCAGCTGATGACTGCGCGGTACGTGCAGGTCATCTGGAATGCGTGGTCCATCGGTCAGATAGGCTACCGGTAGACGCTGGCTAATAGCCAGCCCTAAAACCTCGCCCAGGCTGGTGGCCTCATCCGCCTTGGTCAGGATGCAGCCAGACAAACCACAGCGCTTATAACTATGGTAGGCCGCTTTCAGCACTTGGCCCTGGCTGGTGGCCGCCATGACCAGATAATTCTTCGCGTTCACGCCACGGCTGGCCAGGGTTTCCAGCTGCATGCGCAACGCCGGATCATTGGCCGGCAATCCGGCACTATCGATCAACACCACGCGCTTGCGCGCCAGTGGCGCCAGCGCCTGGGTCAGCGACTGGCCGGGATCGACCAGGGTGACCGGCACGTTGAGGATGCGTCCCAGGGTCTTCAGTTGCTCCTGGGCACCGATGCGGTAGCTGTCCAGGCTGACCAGGGCGATATGCTGCGCGCCGTACTTGAGCACGTAGCGCGCCGCCAGCTTGGCCAGGGTGGTGGTCTTGCCCATGCCGGCCGGCCCGACCAGGGCGATCACCCCGCCCTCGTCCATCGGTTCCTGCTGCGGCGTCTTGATCGCATGGGCCAGGTGCGCCAGCAGCATGCGCCAGGCCTGGCGCGGTTCGGCGACATTGGCCACGCGCTCGAGCAGGGCTTTCGCCAGCTCGGCGGACAGGCCCATGCGCTGCAAGCGCCGCCACAGATTGGCCTGCTGCGGGCGACGGTTCTGCAACTGGCCCCAGGCAATGGAACCCAGCTGCACTTCGATCAATTCACGCAGGCCATGCAGCTCGAAACGCATGGCGTCCAGGGCACGCTGATCGGTTGCCGCGGCCGGCGCCTGAGGTTGACGCAGAGCGGCGGCCAGGCTGTCGACTGGCAGACTCGGCGCCGCGCCAAACAGTTGGCGATCCTTGCCCGCATCCACTTGCGCGCGGGTGGTCAGTTCGGCCTGGGCCGAGGCGATCTTCGCCTGGGTCTTGCGCAGCTCGGCTTCCAACGCCGGATTGGCCTGGCGGGCCGGCGCGGCTGGAATCTGGTAATCCAGGGCGGCAGTCAGTTCGACACCACCGGCAACCCGGCGATTACCGATGATCGAGGCATCGGCGCCCAGCTCATCGCGAACCAGTTTCATGGCGGTACGCATATCGGCGGCGAAAAAGCGTTTGACCTGCATGGCCTGTAACCTCGGTTAGTTCTGCCCCACAGTGGCAACTATGGTGACCTGCTTGTTATCCGGAATTTCCTGGTATGCCAGCACATGCATACTCGGAACCGCCAGCCGCGCGAAGCGCGAGAGCATCGCCCGGACCGGACCGGCCACCAGCAGTATCACCGGCTTGCCGAGCATTTCCTGGCGCTGCGCCGCTTCCACCAGGGAACGCTGCAGCTTCTCGGCCATGCCAGGTTCCAGGAGGATGCCATCCTCGGAGCCTTGACCGGCCTTCTGCAGACTGTTGAGCAATATCTGTTCCAACCTGGGCTCCAGGGTGATCACAGGCAGCTCCGGCTCTAGTCCCACGATGCTTTGCACTATGGCCCGGGCCAAGGCGACGCGCACCGCCGCCACCATCGCGGCGGGATCTTGACTCTTGCCGGCGACATTTGAGATGGCCTCGGCGATGCTGCGGATATCGCGTACCGGCACCTGCTCTTGGAGCAAAGCCTGCAGCACCTTGAGCAGGGTCGACAGCGACACCATGCCCGGCACCAGCTCTTCGGCCAGCTTGGGCGAGCTCTTGGCCAACAGCTGCAGCAGCTGCTGCACCTCCTCGTGGCCGAGCAACTCATGGGCATGCTTGTGCAGCACCTGATTGAGGTGGGTGGCCACCACGGTGCTGGCGTCCACCACGGTATAACCGAGGGACTGCGCCTGATCGCGCTGGTTGGGATCTATCCACACCGCCTCCAGGCCGAACGCCGGGTCCTTGGCGGCGATGCCGTTGAGCGGGCCGAACACCTGGCCGGGGTTGATCGCCAGCTCGCGCTCCGGGTACACCTCGGCCTCGGCCACGCTGACGCCCATCAGGGTCAGGCGGTAGGCATTGGGCTGCAGATCCAGGTTGTCGCGGATATGCACCGAGGGCATGAGGAAACCCATCTCCTGGGAGAGCTTCTTGCGTACGCCCTTGATCCGCGCCAGCAATTGCCCGCCCTGGTTGCGGTCCACCAGGGGGATCAGGCGGTAGCCGACCTCGAGGCCGACCATATCCACCGGGGTGACGTCATCCCAGCCCAGCTCCTTGACCTCCTGGGCCTTCTGCGCCGGCAGCAGCTCCTGCTGGCGCTGCACCTCCTTGATTTCACTCTCCTTCACCACACGCTGCTTGTTGGCTATCCAGTAGGCGGCAACCGCCGCTATCAAGCCCAAGCTGATAAAGGACAGGTGCGGCATGCCGGGCACCAGGCCCATGGTGATCATGATGGTCGCCGTCACGGCCAGGGCGCGCGGCGAGGCGAACATCTGCCGACTGACCTGGGCGCCCATGTCTTCCGAACTGGAGACCCGGGTGACCATGATGGCCGCGGCGGTGGACAGCAGCAGCGACGGAATCTGCGCCACCAGGCCGTCACCTATGGTCAGCAGGGTGTAGACCTTGCCGGCGTCGGCAAAACTCAGGCTGTGCTGAAACACGCCGATGGCGATACCGCCGATCAGGTTGATAAACAGGATCAGCAGACCGGCGACGGCATCGCCGCGCACGAACTTGCTGGCACCGTCCATGGAGCCGTAGAAGTCGGCTTCCTGGGATACCTCGGAGCGGCGTTTCTTGGCTTCGCCCTGGTCGATCAGGCCGGCATTCAAGTCGGCATCGATGGCCATCTGCTTGCCGGGCATGGCATCCAGGGTGAAGCGTGCGCTGACCTCGGAAATCCGCCCGGCACCCTTGGTCACCACCACGAAGTTGATGATCATCAGGATGGCGAACACCACGATACCGACCACATAGCTGCCGCCGATCACCACCTCGCCGAAGGCCTGGATCACCTGGCCGGCGGCATCCCCCCCGCCATGCCCATGCAGCAGCACCACCCGCGTCGAGGCCACGTTGAGCGCCAGGCGCAGCAGCGTGGCGGCCAGCAGAATGGTCGGGAACACGGCGAAATCCAGCGGACGCAGGGCGTAGATGGCCACCAGCAGCACGACTATGGCCAGGGCGATGCTGAAGGTGAACAGCACATCGAGGAGGAACGGCGGGATCGGCAACATGACCATGCCGAGCATGACCAACAGCAGCAGCGGTATGCCCAGATTGCCCTGGCGCAGCCCCGACAGGTTGCTGCGCGCATCACTGATCATTTGCGAGCGATCTATTGCCACTTCCCTACCCCAGCCCATTCAATCTTTTGACGCCGGTCGCGCCTTTGGGCAGGGTTTTGCAAGAAGCTGTCCAACTTTGCCTGTGCGGGGAATTAGCTGTAGGGCGGGTGCAACCCGCCAACCACTATAACGGCGGGTTACACCCGCCCCCCCGACCTTTATTCGTCGCGGCGCAGATCCGGCGGAATCGGTAAGTCCGGCAGCGGCCCAGGACGCTTGCCCTTGCCGGCCTGGTACTGGCGCAACTGGTAGACGTAGGCCAGCACCTGGGCGACGGCCAGGTACAGGCCGGCGGGAATTTCCTGATCCAGCTCGGTGGAATAGAACACAGCCCGCGCCAGGGCCGGCGACTCCAGCACCATGACCCGGTGCTCGTTGGCGATTTCGCGAATCTTCAAGGCGGTAAAATCGCCGCCCTTGGCCAGCAGCACCGGCGCACTGCCCTTGGCCGGGTCGTACTTGAGCGCCACGGCGAAGTGGGTCGGGTTGGTGATCACCACATCGGCCTCGGGCACCGCCTGCATCATGCGCCGCTCGGCCATCTCGCGCTGCAGCTGACGGATACGTTGCTTGACCTCGGGCTTGCCTTCGCTGTCCTTGTATTCGTCGCGCACTTCCTGCTTGGTCATCATCAGCTTCTGCTTGTTGCTCCATAGCTGGAACGGCACATCGACGGCGGCGATCAGGATCAAGCCGCAGGACATCCACAACGCGCTCCAACCGACCACTATGGCGGCGTGCATGATGGCCGACTCTAGCGGCTCATGGGCGATGGCCAGCAGGTCATCCTGCCAGGCCGACAGCACGACGATGCCCACCAGCAGCACCAGGGTGAATTTGGCCAGAGCCTTGAGCAGCTCGACCAGGGCCTGTACGGAAAACATGCGCTTGAGCCCCGCCAGCGGGTTCATCCGACTGGCCTTGGGGGCCATGGCCTCGGCCGAGAACAACCAGCCGCCCAGGGCGATAGGCCCGATCACGGCGGCGATCAGCAGCAGCACAAACAGCGGAAACAGGGCCTCCAGCGCCAGCTGCCCGGAGGCGGCCAACCACAGCGCCATGCTGCGCTCATCCATGATCACCTCGCGCGGCAAGGCAAAGTTGCCACGCATGATATTCAGCATGGCGTTGCCCAGGCTGCCGCCAAAGGCCAGCAAGCCACCGAAGCCACCGAGGGTCACCGCCAGGGTGTTGAGTTCCTTGGAACGGGCGATCTGGCCCTTCTCACGGGATTCGCGCAGGCGTTTCTCCGTGGGTTCCTCGCTCTTGTCGGCACCGCTTTCGGATTCGGCCATGGTTTACCTCGCCCGCGCCATGTCGCGCAGCATGTGCAAAGCCTCGCTGGCGAACACCTGGTACTGGGCCAGGATATCGGCCATGCCGATCCAGACGATCACCAGGCCCAGCACCAGGGTCAGCGGAAAGCCAATAGAGAAGATGTTCAACTGCGGCGCCGCGCGGGTCATCACCCCGAACGCCAGGTTGACCACCAGCAAGGCGGTGATCGCCGGCAGCACCAGGAGCAAGGCCGCGCCCAGCACCCAGCTCAGCTTGCTGGCGACATCCCAATAGCTGTCGACCAGAAAGCCGCCACCGACCGGCAAGGTGAAGAAGCTCTCCGCCAACACCTCGAACACCACCAGATGGCCATTCATGGCGAGAAACAGCAGGGTCACCAGGATCATAAACACCTGGCCGATCACCGGCACCGAGATGCCGTTGGCCGGGTCGACCATGGAGGCGAAGCCCAAGCCCATCTGCATGGCGACTATCTGCCCGGCGATCGCGAAGACCTGGAAGAACAGCTGCAAGGTAAAGCCCAGCATCACCCCGATCAGGATCTCCTGGGCGATCCAGATAAAGGCCTGCAGGCTGATGGCATCGACCCGAGGCATGGCCGGCAAGGTCGGCAGCAGCGCCATGCAGATGGCCAACGCCAGGTACAGGCGCACCCGTGCCGAGACCAACTGGGTGCCGATGATCGGCATAAACATCAGCAGCGCGGTGATGCGAAACAGCGGCAGGACAAAACTGCCGACCCAGGCCCCGATCTGCGCATCGCTTAGCTCGAACATATCAGCCGATCAGCATCGGGATATTCATGATCAGGTTCTCGCTGTACTCCATCAGCTCGCGCACCAGCCAGGGGCCGGCGAAGATCAGGCTGAGCAGGATGACCAACAGACGCGGTAGGAAGCTCAGGGTCTGTTCGTTGATCTGGGTCGCGGCCTGGAACATGGCCACCAGCAAGCCGACTATCAGGCTGGGCACCACCAGGATCGCCACTATGCTGGCCGTCAGCCACAGCGCATCGCGCAGCAGGTCCACCGCTATCTCGGGGGTCATGCCTAGGTGCCTCCGAAGCTGGCGGCCAGGGTGCCCATGATCAGCGCCCAGCCATCGATCAGGACGAACAGCATGATCTTGAACGGCAGGGAAATGATCAGCGGCGAGAGCATCATCATGCCCATGGCCATCAGGATGCTCGCCACCACCAGGTCGATGATCAGAAAGGGAATAAAGATCATAAAGCCGATCTGGAAGGCGGTTTTCAGCTCGGAGGTGACGAAGGCCGGCACCAGAATGGTCAAGGGCGCCTGTTCCGGGCTGGCGATGTCGGTGCGCTTGGACAGGCGCATAAACAGCTCCAGATCGCTCTCGCGGGTCTGCGCCAGCATAAAGTTCTTGATCGGCACCTCGGCCTTGGTGATGGCCTGTTGTGCCGGCATCTGCTCGTTCAGATAGGGCTGCAGCGCGTCGCGGTTAATCTGCTCGAACACCGGGGCCATGATGAACATTGTCAGAAACAGCGCCAGGCCGACGAGTATCTGGTTGGACGGCGTCTGCTGCAGGCCCAGGGCCTGGCGCAGGATGGAGAAGACGATGATGATGCGGGTAAAGCTGGTCATCAGCATGACGAAGGCCGGGATAAAGCTCAGCGCCGTCATGATCAGCAGAATCTGCAGGCTGACCGAATACTCCTGCTGACCGGCCGTGTCGGTGCTCAGGGTGATGGCCGGAATCGACAAGGGATTGCCGCCCTGCTGAATCAGCGAGCTGCCGCCCGGCGGATCTTCGGCGAAAGCCAGCGAGGCGCCCAGGCTTAAAACCAGCATCAGCAACAAACGCAACATCAGGACTTGTCCTTCTGATCCTTGCCCAACAGCTCCATCAGGCGTTGGGCAAACTCGGCCGAGGCGGGCTCGGCATCGGGGAAATGCACGGGCTCGGCCATCACATGCAGCGAGGTGATGGTGCCCGGGGTCAGGCCCAAGAGAATCTGCTCGCCGCCCACCTGCACCAGGATCAGACGGTCACGGGGCCCCAAGGCCTGGGTCGCGACTATCTTGATCACCTGGCCGCCGCGCGGGACTATCTGCTGCACCCGGCGCAGCAGCCAGGCCAACAGGAAGATCACTCCGATCACCAGCAGCAGCCCGAGCAGCAGCTGCACCAACTGCCCGCCCATGGCGGAGCCGGCCAGCGGCGCACTGGCTTGCGCCGCTGGCTCGGCGGCGATGGCGCCGAGGGGCAAGAACAGCCCCGGCAAAATGAATTTAGCCATGCTCAGCGCAGCTTCTTGATGCGTTCGCTGGGGCTGATCACGTCGGTGAGGCGGATGCCGAACTTCTCGTTCACCACCACCACCTCGCCATGGGCGATCAGGGTGCCGTTGACCAGCACATCCAGCGGTTCGCCGGCCAGGCGATCGAGTTCGATCACCGAGCCCTGGTTGAGTTGCAGCAGGTTGCGGATGGTGATGTCGGTGTTGCCCACCTCCATGGAGATCGACACCGGGATATCCAGGATCACATCCAGATTCGGCCCCTCCAGATTGACCGGCAGGTTCATCTTCGGCGCGCTGGCGAACTCCTCCATGGCCGCGCGCGGCGCGGCAGGCGCCGTATTGCTCGCCGCCAGCATGGCATCTATATCGTCCTGGCCGGCATCGCCCGCCTCGGACAGGGCCGCAGCCCATTCATCGGCGAGCGCCTGCTCCTCGGGAGAGGTGGCTTCGTTGTCGTTTTCGTCGGCCATCGTGGCTCCTCGGCTGGCGGTATAAAAGGTTGGCTAAGGGTTAACGCTGGCGATCTATGGGCCCCAGCACCTGCAAGGCCAGGTTGCCCTTGTGGGCGCCCAGCTTGACCTTGAACGAGGGCACGCCGTTGGCGCAGAGCACCACGTCTTCCGGCAGTTCCACCGGAATCACATCACCCGGTTGCATATGCAGAATGTCGCGCAGTCGCAACTGACGCCGGGCGACCGTGACCCCCAGGGGCACACTGACGTCGAGCACGTCCTCGCGCAGCGCCTTGATCCAGCGCTCGTCCTGATCGTCGATGTCGGACTGGAAGCCGGCATCGAGCATCTCGCGAATCGGCTCGATCATCGAATAGGGCATGGTGATGTGCAGGTCGCCGCCACCGCCGTCCAGTTCGATATGGAAGGTGGACACCACTATCACCTCGCTGGGGCTGACGATGTTGGCCAGCGCCGGGTTCACTTCCGAGTTGACGTACTCGAAGTTGATGTCCAGCACCGCGTGCCAGGCCTCCTTGAGATCGACGAAGGCCTGATCCAGCACCATGCGCACCACCCGCAGCTCGGTCGGGGTGAACTCACGGCCCTCGATCTTGGCGTGCCGGCCCTCGCCGCCGAAGAAGTTATCCACCAGCTTGAACACCAGCTTGGCGTCGAGGATAAACAGGCCGGTGCCACGCAACGGCTTCATCTTCACCAGGTTGAGGCTGGTCGGCACATACAGCGAATGCACGTACTCGCCGAATTTCATCACCTGCACGCCGCCCACGGCCACATCGGCGGAGCGGCGCAGCAGGTTGAACATGCTGATGCGGGTATAGCGGGCGAAGCGCTCGTTGATCATTTCCAGGGTCGGCATGCGTCCGCGAACGATGCGATCCTGGCTGGTCAGGTCATATTGCCTGACGCTACCGGGTTCCGCCTCTTCTTCGGTGTCGACCAGGCCGTCATCGACGCCATGCAGCAGGGCATCGATTTCATCCTGGGAAAGCAGGTCTTGCACAGCCATCTTCGGCTCCCGGTTACTGCAATACGATGTTGGTGAACAACACTTGCTCGACGGTCGGCTTGCCGGTTTCCTTCTCGGCCAGCTCCTGCACGCTGGCGGTGGCTTGCTGACGCAGCATCTCCTTGCCCACCGGGGTCATCAGGGCGGCGAAGTCCTGAGCGGAGAACAGCATCACCAGGCGATTGCGCAGCACCGGCATATGCACCTTGAGGGCGTCCAGGGCGACCTGGTCACGCACCATCAGGGCCACACTGACCTGCATATAGCGCGCCCGGCCCTGATGTTTGAAGTTGACCACAAAGGCCGGCACCAGCTCCTCGTAAATCGCCGCCTGCTTGAGCGGCACCGCAGGCTCCGCCGCGGCATGCGCCTCGGCCTCGGCGGTGGCGTCGCTCTTGTGCAGGAAGAACCAGGTGCCGCCCACCGACAAGCCCACGGCCAGCAGCACGACCACGACTATCAGGATAATCAGTTTCATCTTGCCGGCCGGTTTAGCATCGGCGCTTGCCGGCTCTTGCGGCGCTTCTTTCTTAGCCATGCCAATAATCCGTCGTTATTCGGAGTCTTATCCGTTTTCAAAGGGTTAAGAGCAAGTGTTATGCCAGCCTGTCGGCAAACCCGCCCACCGCGGGCCACCAAGCACCCTGGCTATTGCTGCGGACACCTGCAGCGCCCATAGCTCGCCCCAAACGAAATCGCCCGACTCCCACGAATGGGAATCGGGCGAAATAGAGTTTAGATCAGTGCGCTCGGCAACTACAGCGGCACGCGCCTCAGGCGTAGTAATCGACCAGGCCGCGCGCAGCGGTCAGCGGACCACGGGCCACCTCGATTGCACCTGGGCGTGCCTCATCATCGCCGGCGAGCAGCGAGTTAGCCGCGCCGCCGCGCCCCTTGCCCTCGCCGTCCTGGCCCTGGCCCTGCCAACCGCGGTTGAGCGACTGGTCGGAGACGTTCACATCCAGCAGGTTCATGCCTTGCTGGGCGAACAGCTCACGCAGCCGGTGCATCTGCGCATCCAAGGCATCGCGTACGCCGGCGTGGGGGCTGGCGAAGGTCACCTGGGTCTGCTCCTGATTGACGCTGATGCGCACCTCCAGACGCCCCAGCTCGGCCGGGTCCAGCTGGATCTCCGCCGACTTGAGGTTCTGGCTGGACATCAGCATCACCCGATCGACCACCGCCTCGCTCCAGCCGCCCTGCTGCATGGGCAGCGGCTGTCCGGGCAGCACCGGGGCCCGCGCCGCCAGCGACTGCTGCTGGCCAATAGCCTGGCTCAAGGCATTGAGCTTGCTGACGAAATTTTCCGCCGGCGTTTGCGCCGAGCTTTCCTTGAGTGCTTCCAGGCCTGCGGCGCTCAAGGACTCCAGCTGCAGATCGGGCAACTCCAACGAATCGCCTTCTACCGGCTGCGCTTCTTCCAGCAAGCGGCTGGCGAGCATGCTCTGCCCCGGGCTCTGGGCGGCGTTCTGCGCGGCCGGGTTGAGCCGGTCGTGCAGCGTGGCATGGTCAACCTTGGCGTTCTCCTTGGCGCCCATTTGCAACGCCATGCGTACCGCCGGCAGTTGGTTCAGCGCATCCAGCTCGGGGTCGAGGCTGGCCTCGGTCAGGCTGGCCGGGCCTGAACTGGTCAGGCTGGCCGAGCCGATCGATAGCGGCTCCGGCTCTGTCGTAAGCTCCAGCTCTGTATCTGTCAGATCTGCCAGCTCGGACTCGCCCAGTTCCGCCTCGGCCGGCAACTCGCCGGTCATGCCCAGCAGCAATAAGGGGTCGAGGACCGCCCCCTCGACTGCCGGCTCAGCCGGCAAAGCCTTGCCGCTATCGGCAAGCTCGGGCTGTGCCGCGGCGGTGGTCTGCAGCGGGGTTTCGTCGTCCTCGGCAGCCGGCTTGGCATCGCGCGCGGGCTTGGCCGGGGCATCACTGCGCTCCGCGGCCTTGGCCTGACGTTCCTTGGCCTGCTCCTTGGCGTACATCTGGGAAAAGCTCGAAGCCTCATGTCTAGGGCGCTCGACGGGTTTCGCCGGGGGCTTGGCGGCAGCGGCTCGGGGCTTTATCTCGGGCGCCGGTTTGAGCAGCAGATCGGGGGCAACGGACATGGATACTCTCCGTTCGGGGTTGGTCGTGCGGAGAGTTTTGCAAGGCTCGGGCCAACTCTGCGGCTAGCCCTGCTGAACGGGCTAGGAGTGCCGGTAGCGCTGCCGTTCGGACTTCATCAGAATCCGCACTATGGCGAATTCACGCTCGATCTGCTCGACCAGCTCGGGCGCAAGCTCAAGCTGCTCGCGGCGCCCGGCCTCCTCCAGCTGCTTGCACAGGCCGGCCAGCATCAGCGCGCCCATATTGCTGCAGCTGCCCTTGAAGCTGTGCGCCGCCAAGCGCAATGCCTGGGCGTCCGCCGCCCGTTCGGCTTGATGCAGGCCGAGTAGGCGCTCTTCGGAGTCGAGCAGGAAGGTATCCAACAGCACGGGATACTCATCTTCCATGACGTCCTGCAAGGCAGCCAATACGTTGCTATCAAGATGAATATCGGACAACGCGCTCAACCTCCCGGACATGCTGCGCCGGATTATGCCCCAGACGACCATGAAAACTCCACGCTGACGCCCGGCCCGCCCTCGCCCCAACTGCAGCGCTCACTCAATTGCCTGACCAGGGTCAGGCCACGCCCGCTCAGGCGCGCGGAGCGCAGTTGCTGCTCGAGGACGCGCGGGCCATCGTAGCCCGGGCCACTGTCTTCGACCCGTACCACCAGTCGGCCACCGCTGCCTTCGGGCAACAGTTGCAGGTGAAAACGCACGAAGCCATCGCTCAGCAGGGCCAAGCGCTGACTGCGCTGCCGGTAATACTCGGCGAAGCCTTCGGCATCGGATTTGAGCGCCGAGTCCAGGCCCAGCACGCCGTGCTCCAGGGCATTCGAATAGAGTTCGGCGAGTACGGTGAACAGCGCGCCCCCCTGGGGCCGCAGGCCCTGGACCTCGAGCAGCAGCTGCAGGAGGAACGGCAGCGGATTGAAATGGCGCAAGGTTTCACCACGAAACTCGAAACTCGCCGACCAATCCAGCGGATGACTCTGGCCGCTGTCGGCGAAAGCCAGGGGCGGACGAGCCAGGCTGCCACTCTCGACCAGGCAGACCTCCAGCAGGCTGACATCATCCTGCTGCTCGCCACTGAACCGCGTCAGCGCCTGCTGCACTTCGTTGAACAGCGCCGACGGCAGCTGGTTGCGCCTGAACACCTCGAGCAGGCGCTCCTCACCGAACACCTCGCCGCGCTTGTTGCAGGCTTCCAGCACACCGTCGGACAAGAGGAACACCCGATCCCCCAATTCCAGCGGGTAGACCTCGCACTTGTCATTGAACGCCGCCGGCTCCAGCACCCCCAGGGGCAAATGCCGCGACTTCAGCGGCAGGCGCTCGCCGCTGCTGCGCAGCAGGTAGCCGTCCGGCAAGCCACCGTTCCACACCTCGACCACCTGGCGCTGGAAGCTGACATTGAGCAGGGTCGCGCAACAGAACACCCCGACCGGCAGGATGCGCTTGAGCTTGGCATTGATCTCGCGCAGCACTTCGGCCAGGGAGTAGCCCTTGGCGGTCATGCCGTAGAACACCTCGGCCAGCGGCATGGCGCCTATGGCCGCGGGCAGACCGTGGCCGGTGAAATCCCCCAGCAGCACATGCATGCCACCGGAAGGTTTGAAGGCGGCCAGCAACAGATCGCCGTTAAACACCGCGTAAGGGGATTGCAGGTAACGGATATTCGGCGCATCCAGGCAGCCGGAATGGGTCACCTTGTCGAATACCGCCTTGGCCACGCGCTGTTCGTTGAGCAGGTGTTCGTTGTGCTTGGCGATCAGGTCGCGCTGCTGCAGCACGGTATCCTGCAGGCGGCGCAGACGCTCCATGGCCTTGATCTTGGCCTCGAGTATCACCCGGTTGTAGGGTTTGGCGAGAAAGTCGTCGCCGCCGGCCTCCAGGCAGCGCACCAAGGCTTCGCCTTCGGTCAGGGAGGTGAGGAAGATGATCGGCACCAGTTCTTCGCCGGCCGCCTGCTTGATCCGCCGCGCGGCCTCGAAGCCGTCCATCACCGGCATCAAGGCGTCCATCAACACCAGTTGCGGACGCTCCTGTTCGAACAGGGTCAAGGCTTCCTGGCCATCGCTGGCCGTCAGCACACGGTGCCCCTGCCGACTGACGATGGTCGACAGCAGCAGGCGATCGGCGGCGTTGTCCTCGGCGATCAGGATGGTCAGACGCTCGGACATGGTTCAGCGCCTCGGGTTAGCAGGCCGTTGAAAACTACTGCGCTAGGCTATGCCGCGTTGAAATCAGCCTCGGAATGCTCATGTACCACTCGTACACTCCGCTTCCTCGGCTGATTTCGCCTTGCCTAGCCGTCGCTCGCTACATTTTGCAACGGCCTGCTAGGCGATCTGGAACAGCTGCTCGAAATTCGAGATGGCCAGTATCTTGCGCACGTCGGGGTTGCAGTTGAGCAGACGGATCTGCGCGCTGTCGCCACCGGCATGGTCACGCAGCAGCAAGAGCATGCCCAGCGCCGAACTGTCGAGATAAGTGGTGCCTTTGAGATCCACGACATAGCTCTTCGGCGTAGCGCTGACCCGCTCGTAAGCGTTGCGAAATGCTTGGTGCGCGCCGAAATCAAAACGTCCCTGAATCAGAATGGTCAACTCTTGCCCATCAGACGAGGGCAGCGAGGTGATAGTCATGAATCACTCCTATAAACGAAAAAATCCGGGGGCACTGCTGGCACAGCTGACTGCGTGTTAGGCATGTTCAAGATGTAGCACCCTAACGCCTGGGGGGCAACTTTCAGATGGCTTTAACTGGCCGCCGCAAAGCAGCGCGCGCGCCTCGCCCGGCCCCCGCAACGGCTACAGGCCAACAGCCGCACTAAGTGTTGGACTCGCGCCCGGATAAACGCTGCGCCAGCTCATCCAGGAGTTTCTGCTCGCGCTTGTCTTCGGCCTGGCGCGCCTCCTCCAGATAACGCTTGACCAGCTTGCGCAGGCCCTCCAGGCGGGCATAGCGCTGCTGCCAGACCTCGCGCACCTTGTCCATATTGGCGCGGTGCCAGGCGACGCTCTGGCGTTGCTGACCGATGGCGGTTTCCAGCTGGGAGAGAAAACGCTGATAGTTCATCAGCCACTGCCCGGACACGCCGCGCTGGCCCTCGCTGATCCACTGTTGCTGGTAATCGCCGCGGTAGCGTTCCAGCTCGCCCAGCTGCACTTCCGCCTGCCGCAGCAGGCCCTGGCAATGCCCCAGCTGCAATGCCGCCTCGCGCTCGGCCCGCTCGGCCATGGCGATGACGGGCGCCAGGCGCGCCGCACGGCTCTGCGCCATGGCTTAAGGGGCGCTGGCGGCAGCTGGGTTGAAGGTCGCGGCCAGCAGCGCGCTGCTGTTTTCCAGGCTTTCGTTGTCGCCCAGGTTCTGCCGCAGGTATTTGGCCATCGCCGGCTGGCGGGCAATCGCCAGGTCGGTATCGGCATCGCCGCCCGCCACATAGGCGCCGACGCTGATCAGGTCGCGGCTCTGCTGGTAACGCGACCACAGCTGCTTGAAGCGCTGCGACAGGCGCAGGTGCTCGGCCGACACCACCTGCGGCATCACCCGACTGATCGAGGCTTCGATATCGATGGCCGGGTAGTGCCCCTCCTCGGCCAGGCGCCGGGACAGCACTATATGGCCGTCGAGTACGCCACGGGCGGCGTCGGCGATCGGGTCCTGCTGGTCGTCGCCCTCGCTGAGCACCGTGTAGAAGGCGGTGATGGAGCCGCCGCCCTTCTCCGCATTACCGGCGCGCTCCACCAGTTTCGGCAGCTTGGCGAACACCGAGGGCGGATAGCCCTTGGTCGCCGGCGGCTCGCCGATGGCCAGGGCGATCTCGCGCTGGGCCTGGGCGAAACGGGTCAGCGAGTCCATCAACAGCAGCACGTTATGCCCTTTATCGCGGAAGTACTCCGCAATTCGCGTGCAATACATCGCCGCGCGCAGGCGCATCAAGGGCGCGTCATCGGCCGGCGAGGCCACCACCACCGAGCGCTGCAGGCCCTCGTGGCCGAGAATCTCGTCGATAAACTCCTTGACCTCACGGCCCCGCTCGCCGATCAGCCCGACCACTATGATGTCGGCCTCGGTAAAGCGCGTCATCATGCCCAGCAGCACCGATTTACCCACCCCGGTGCCGGCGAACAGGCCCAGACGCTGGCCACGGCCCACCGTCAGCAGGCCATTGATCGAGCGTATGCCCACGTCCAGCGGCTCGCTGATCGGATGGCGGTTGAGCGGATTGATCGCCGGGCCGTCCATCGGCACCCAGTCTTCGGCCTTCATCCCGCCCTTGCCGTCCAAAGCGCGCCCGGTACCATCCAGCACCCGGCCGAGCATCGACATGCCCATCGGCAGGCGCCCGGTGTCCGGCAGCGGCACCACCCGCGCGCCGGGCGCTATGCCGGCCAAAGCGCCGACCGGCATCAGGTAGATCTTGCCGTTGGAAAACCCCATCACCTCGGCTTCGACCTGCACCGGGTGGTAGCTGTCATCGTTGATCACCAGGCAGCGACTGCCCACGGCGGCGCGCAGGCCTTCGGCTTCCAGGGTCAGGCCGACCATGCGCAGCAGACGCCCCTCCACCACCGGCTGGCTGGGCAGCTGCACGGCCTCGCTATAGCCCGCCAAGCGTTTGGCGAAGCTCACCCGCTTAAGAAGCATCGCCACTCGCCATGGGCGCCTCAAGATCGGTGTGCAGATCGGCCTCCAGCGGATGGGCCTGCTGTTCGCGCTGCTGCTCGAACAACTGCTTGAGCGCCAGGCTCAAGCGGGTCTCCACCGTGGCATCGATACGGCTGAGTTCGCTTTCGACCCGGCAACCACCGGGCAGCAGGGCTTCGTCTTCGAGGATGCGCCACGTTTCTTCGTGGCGCTCGCGCAGCACCTTGATCATCTCGAAGTCCTGGGGATTGAGGTGGATGCGCACATTGCTGGTGCCCATGGGCAACAGCTTCAGGGCTTCGCGCAGCACCTGGCGAATCTGACTGGAATCGCTGCTCAGTTCACGCTGCAGCACCTGGCGCAGCATATGGCTGAGCAGCTCGATCAGGGCCGTTTCCAGCTGTTGATCCTGTTCGGCGATGGGCTCGAACAGCTGCGTCATCAATTGCTCGAGCCCGGCCATCTTCGTCGCCAGGGCCAGATCGGCCTCGTGCTTGGCCTTCAGCTGACCGGCGTGAAAGCCGTCTTTCTCACCGGCGGCGAACCCCTCGTTGTAGGCGTCCTGGCGGATGGCCTCCAGCTCATCCAACGTCAAGGGTTTGACGTCTTCCAGGGCCACCTCTTGGCTTTCGACCTGCGCCCGCCCTGCCGCCTCGGCCTGTGGCGCCTCGCCCCGATCGAGCGCTTCGGCCTCAGGCGCTTCGACTTCGGGGTCGAAGCTGGGTAGCGCCCACAGGTCGACTGCCTTGATATCCTTGGCGCGAATCAGCTCGCTGGGCGCGTCCTTGGTCGACATGGATTTAGGGTCTGATGACATTTGTTCGCGAACCGCGTTGCCGCGTCAAACCCTGCCAGGCAAGGCGCGGGACGCAGGCAATGGTCGCTCCCTTGGCAAGTCCCGCAACGCAGCATGGCGGGGTTTGACGCGCAACCCGAAGGGACGGTGCTGTCTTGTCGCAGGGCGGCGTCACCTCTAGCTGGGTAAAAACAGGCGCGCTAACGTATACCGGTCCAGATACAGTAGCAGGTTTGACCTATACTTACGACCCTGCCACAGGAGCGTTTACTGGCGCATAATTCTATTAACCTGGGATAGAATGTTTATGGCACTACCGGTCCTTGGCGCAAGCCAGGGATCGGTAGTGTTTATTTTGATCCAACCCCTTACGGATACATTCAAAAAAGATTTATCATTGACCGAAACGCGTAAGATAAAAACTTCCCCTGCGAACAATAAAGGTCTCACCCTCGCCACCTCCATTATCCTGCTTGTTTTTGCCTCCGCCGCGGTCTTGAGCGTGACCACGTTTATCATTGAGCGGCTTTCCCAGATGGAAATGAAACGTGTCAGGACACAGGCCCTCTACCTCGCCCAGGCGGGGATCAACCAGGCCGTCTATTCTTACCGGACGACCGGCGCGGATGCGTACTTCACCCCGGGGACAACGATCATTCCAGGAGATG
>Ga0209343_10000955_pt1 | contig 40030 bp, 41 predicted proteins | sample RifCSPlowO2_02_FD_184026 | JGI IMG/M metagenome (GOLD analysis project Ga0209343, IMG submission 184026) | Groundwater microbial communities from Rifle, Colorado - Rifle CSP2_plank lowO2_0.2 (SPAdes) (version 2) | ecosystem: Environmental > Aquatic > Deep subsurface > Groundwater | place...
GCTTGTAAAACTTATGCTCGCTGAACTTCAACCAATATCGGGCGAAGTTACGCTTGGTGTTGAGCACTGTGCTTACCTTGATCAGAGCGTTTTTCTTTTAGATCGTGAGGCGACGCTTCTTTCGAATATCAAACGATTTTCCGATGTTGATGAGACAATCGTCCGAAAATGGCTTGGACTTTTTCTTTTTCGCCAGGATGAGGTTATGAAAAAAGTAAAAGATTTAAGTGGTGGAGAAAAGATGCGGGCGGCTTTGGCGTGTGTTTTATCCGGGAAGACTCCGCCGCAGTTACTCGTGCTTGATGAGCCGACCAATAATCTCGACTTGAACAGTATTGAACAGATTGAAAGCATTCTTTTGAATTATAAAGGCGCGCTTGTTGTTATCTCGCACGATACGGAGTTTTTGAAGAATGTCGGAGTTGGAGAGGCGATTTCGCTTTAGAGAAAAGTCGCTTTGCTTTCTTTCAAGGTTTGTTTGTATTCCTTGCGGTTGTCGATACAGTCTTTATAGACAAGAAAAATTCCGGAGATAAGAGCGATAATATTAATCGATTGGAGTAACGGAATTATCCGAGATGAGAGGACGGCAACGAACCAGAGCTCGTTTGGATAATCGATGAGTTCGGTAAAGTAAACGACTGAGACTATCGTCTGAAGCACAGCGGCTACTAACATTACGAAGATTCCTATTCTTGCCCGTGTTGTTTCAACGCGGGTTTTTGTTTTAAACCAGTGAAAAATCGAGTATGAAAGAGTAATTTGGATGGGAAGGTAGAAGACAAAGATGACTGTCCAAATCGGAATATACCTGACGATATCGTCAAAATACGCGAAGTAATTCGCAAGAAAGACGACGGCGAAAACAATTCCGATTAGAATAAAACGGTTCAGTGTTTGCTGATGCTTCATAGGTGAGATTCGTGTTATGCCAAGATACAAACAGACCATCCCTATGAAGGTAAGCGAGAATGTTATTGAGAAGAAAAGATGAACGTACGCGTCTATTGTAAAGGGAATACCTGCTTAGCTAAGAACTGTTGGGATCTTATACCAGTATAATAAGAAAAGACCGATTAACCACCATAATAAAAAAACGAGCGGTTTTTCTGAAGTAGAGCCATTCGACGAAAAAGTATACGCTTCCGATGATGCCTAAGATAACCACCGCTAGCGTAAAATAGAAGTTCGTGTTTGGCACTTTGCTTTAATTATAGTTGAGTATTCAGAGAACAGCCACGTTTCTTGTGAATTGTTTTTCTAAACTTAGGATATATGATATAGTTCAGTATTATCATTAAGTTTTTACAAAATTATGAATAAGAATCTTATTGTTGGTTTACTTGTTGTTTTCATTGTTATTATAGGCGCTGTTTGGTACTCGGGAGGACTATCTCCGCGGCAGGCGGAAGCCCCTCTAGAAGAGGATTTGTCGAATGAACCTGTTATTGAGGGCCCTGGAGATCGTGTCCAAGTAGTTACAGCTTTTACCGTGAGTGGTGATAATTTCAGATTTTCAGTTCCTGAGATGTCTGTGAATGTCGGAGATACAGTGCGCGTAACTTTCAAGAACGCGGACAAGATGAGCACTATGAAGCACGACTGGAAGGTTGATGAATTCGCGGCCGCTACCAAGATTCTTTCGGTAGGGGAAGAAGAAACAATTGAATTTGTCGCTAGTAAAGCCGGAACATTTGAATATTATTGTTCGGTTGGTAGTCACCGGGCGAATGGAATGAAAGGAAGCCTTACCATTACAGAAGTCACAGAGACTGAGCAGAGTCAGGGTTTTAATCCATAAGCTCAGGACGCCTTAATGTTCGCAATTTCTAAACCGATTTAGAAAATTCTCCAATGATGGAAGAAGTCATTGTGATATTTCAGGAATTAGTGATGCCGCTTCAAAATATCCATTACGAACGATTTTTGTTCTAGAAATTCTTAAGAAAGCTCTCTGCTGCTTCTTCGGCGGAGAGGTTTGAGTTATCTATTCTTTCGTCAAATTCGGTCAGAGATTCTTGCCATTTGTAGATCATTTCTATTTCTTCTCGTCTTAACCGCGGAGGGCGCATTGTGTTTCGTTTTTGGATTTCTTCAAAGGAGGGAAGGAGAAGTAAGATTTTCGGATTGTGATTTTTTAGAAGTTCTCGATAGAGTTTCGCGGTTTCGTCGTTTATAACATCCAAAATAATTACGTCGCAGTTTTCTTTGAGAAAATTCTCGGCGAGCGTGCAGGCGTTTTTGACGCCAAGAAATTGTTGGGTTTTTCCTTCTTCGCCTTCCCAGGGCGCTTTATGGGGGTTGCGAAGAAACCAACGGATTGTATCGACGTCAATGACAGCGCACTTTTCACGCTTTTTCGCGGCTAACTCGGCTATGGTATTTTTACCCGCTCCGGCGGGACCCGTGAGGATGAGGAGTTTCATACTGGTTGGCTGATTTATAACCCTAAATTACTAAAGTTACCAAGATAAGAATTTAGAAAAGCAGGGATTACAAAACCGAGCGCGATTGCTGGCAGAACGACGACAATAAGCGTAATAATCAATGTCCAGAGAAAGTACTTTCTTGTTTTTTCAACTGATTTGTAAATAAGATCAAGTTTCTTTTCGTTTTCTTCAAATCGTTTTTGAATATCGTTGTCCATAGTGTTTATAGTATCACTTTTCGACGATTTCGATTATTTTTTGGCGGGAAGTAAAGCCAGAGACGATTCTTATGTTTGATTGACTTGTCTTGAAGTAATCAGCAAGGGCTTTCACAATCGCGGCGTTGGCTTTGCCTTCAACGGGCGGTTCTTTTACTGAAACCGTGAAATATCCTTCGCTTAGTTTCTCAACTTTTGTTTCTTTGGCGTTTGGTTTCGCGGTAATGAAGAGTTTCATTTTCTATAGTATAGTAGTGCTTTAGATGGATAAACGTAAAGAAGGGTCTCCGGAAAAAGCTGAGTATCCGATGCGAATCAACCGTTATCTTGCTTTGCGGGGCTATTCGACGCGGCGAGGCGTTGATGAACTTATAGAAAAGAAACAAGTTTTCATTAACAATCGCGTCGCGGTGCTTGGTGACAAAGTTAATAAAGAAGATGTTGTTGAGGTTCGCACTCAAGGTACGCCGAAGAAATATCTTTACTTCGCTTACAACAAACCAGTCGGGATTGTTACGCATTCTCCCCAAGAAGACGAGGTTGACATCAAGAAAAGAACTGAGCGTTTTTCTGATTTAAGAGACGTTTTTCCCGTTGGGCGGCTCGATAAAGATTCTCATGGACTCATTATTTTGACTAACGATGGACGAGTTACTGATCGTTTACTTAATCCTGATTATGAACACGACAAGGAATATATTGTACGGACAACTCGGAAACTGCGGGAGAGTTTTAAAAAGAATATGGAGGCGGGAGTTGATATCGAAGGATATGTTACTAAGAAGTGTGTTGTTCGAGTGATGAACGATTTTGCTTTTTCAATTATTCTTCAGGAAGGTAAAAAGCATCAAATTCGCCGGATGGTTGTGGCACTTCATAATGATGTCGCTGACTTGGAACGAGTGCGAGTTTTAAATATCCGTCTTACCAGCCTTAAACCAGGAGAGTACCGGAAGATTGAGGAAAAAGAACTTAGGAGTTTTTTGGAGGGGTTGGGGTTATAATTTTCTCGTCTTTGGTTTTGCGGTGATGAAGATTTTCATTTAGTAGCGGATTTTGACTCTAAAATGAGACGATATTAAATCGTACACTTTTTTAGTGTAGAATTGGAATATGACAACGTTCGCTTTTATTGATGCTTCTAATCTTTTCTATGGAGGCGAAAAAAGTTTGGGGTGGAAAATAGATTATCAAAAATTACTTCTTTATCTTCGTGAGAAGTATAATGTGAGTAAGGTATTTTACTTTGGCGGTATTGAAATACATCAATTTGTATACGATTATCAAACTCAGGAAACTGTTCCACTTAGAGCAGTAGAACAACATCTTCTTTCCCTGCTTAAGAATCAAAATCAAGAGCTCAATGAAGCCGAATTACTTCTTATAGGACGGCATCTCCAGAGAACGCGGTTTTATCTCCGACTCGAGAAGTTTGGCTATGAGTTAATTTTGAAACCAGTCAAGTTGTATGACCAAGAGGATGGAACGACTAAACGGAAAGCGAACTGTGATGTTGATATGACTTTTTGTCTTATGAGATATAAAGACAATTTTAATCGAGTCATTATACTATCTGGAGATGGTGACTTTTTACCAGTTACGAAGTATCTACGAGAGATTGGTAAGGATGTGACTATTTTAGGGAGGGGTAAAAGAACTGCTAAGGAAATAAAACAATTCGCAGGAAATGACTTTAGAGATTTCGAGTACCTTAAAAATCGTTTAAGAATGGACTAAAAAATAAAGAGCACCCATATAGGATGCCCTTCACGTTTAGTAAGCTCATTATACTCGACTAGCGACTACTGTCAATACTGTAAATACTTGTTTTGTGCATAAGTTTTAAGCATTTTTATAGTCAGATTTTTTCGTTTTGCGGTGACGAAGATTTTCATTTTGTGATTTCTTTATAGAGCTTTGGCGAGAGCTTTTTTATAGTGTCAGCTCTTTTTTGGACGACTTTGAACTCCTTTTGCCAGTGCTTTTTTGAGAGGCGGAAGTTGAGGAACTTGATTTCTTTACTTTCTCGTATCTGTTTCGGAAGATTTTTGACTTCGATTACTTCTTTGTTTATAAAAGCGGCGATTGCTGTTTTCGGATAACCGAGGGCTAGTCCGCGAGCTCTCGTCTTCTCTTTTGGATTCTTTTTTGCATCGGCCTTCAAAAGCGCTTGAAGATGCTTTCTATCCTTACCAACGGAGCAGGTTAGTGCCTTTTTGTTTCCTGTTGTCTTTACCTGATAAGGAAGGTTTAATTTCCTTAGGATATGCTTTATTTTTTCTATTTCTTTTTTTGAAAGCGGTTTTTTCTTTTCGATCTCAAACCACACGGCGGGTTTCACTTTATTCGCTACGAGAACGAGATCTGCCTGGTTTTGATAACTAATTCTAGGTATTTTCTAACAGTTTTTTTTCAAGCATTGTTTTGTGATTGTTGAGGTGTCCGAGGCCGTATACTACAAAAATATTTTTTCCTTGTTCCCAGGCCTCAATGATTTTTCTGACAATATGACTATCTCGAATATATCCTGATTCTCTCGCTATTTTATTAATTATTGTTTCTTCGCTGAAGGGATTTACGAGTTTGGCGAAGAAATCTTTATTTCTTTCGTTGAATTCGTCATGAAAGATTTCTTTATGAATCTGTCTCATATGATCAATTGAAAAGTCGAAGTCATCCCACTCCGTTACGGTTCTATCCCGCTCAAGGTACGGCGTGATGTATTCAAGAAAAGGAACTGAAAAAGCGAATCGATTCCATGAATCAACGGCGCGGGCGAAATAATAATACTGACTTTCTTCTTTGGAGAATTTTTTAAGAAGTTTTTCACGTTCTGTAAAAAGATTTGGTTCGGAACAGATATGCTCGATGTTGTTTTTCTAAGCTAGGAATGCTGTAAATCCCACTTCTCCTTGTTTTTTTACAGCTTCAGCCTTGTCCTTGTAAATCTCTTTTACCCCGCTTTCAATAAAAACGATTTTGTTTTTGCCGTCAGTTCTTTTAAGGAAATCGTTCCAGTAATTTTCTATCTCGGTAAATTGCTTATCTTCAGGATTTCGACTGTGTTCCGCGCCGAAATAGAATAGATGCTGTTTATCTTTCTCAAGGTTCCAAAGATTGCTGTCCATTGCATTATTAAGTATACCGCAAAACTATCTCTTTCACGAATACTTAGAATGATTCGAGGTCGAGGATGTAGTCTATTTTTATCTGACTGACGAAACTTGGAACGTGGCTTACAAGAATCATTGCTCCCTCGTAGCGATCGAGAGCTTTCGCGATAACAGGAATGTGACGAAAGTTGATGTGGTTTGTCGGTTCGTCGAGGATTAGAAGCCCTGGTTCTCCAAGGACGAGTTTCGCGAACATCACGAGTCCTTTTTGTCCTTCGGAGAGTGAACCAATTTTTGTTCTTAGAATATCCGCGTCAAGAAGAAATCCGGAAGCGCAGGAGCGGAGCTCTTCTTCTCCGCCTTTTCGCATTGTTTCCTTTAGTGTTTTATACACTGTTTCTTCGGGATCGAGCGTTGAAAAATCTTGGCGATAATAACCAATGCGGACACCAGGAGTTATGTGTTCGCCTTTTGCTTTCGCGGTCGCGAGCGTTTCAAGAAGTGTTGTCTTTCCAATACCGTTCGGTCCCGTGAGAAGTAGACGTTCTTTCTTTTTGAGGGTTACGTTCACTTTTTTTACAACTGGTTTACTACCTCTCATTAAAGAAACTGACTCTAGTTTAAGAATTTGACCGCTTAGATTTTCTTCGCAGGGGATGATGAAGTTTCTGATTGTTTTATCTTCTCGCCGGACCTCAACGATATTACTTTCGAGGTCACTAATTTTTTCTCTCATTTTTCGGGCAACGTCTCGCATATGTCCTCCTTTTTGCGCGAAGAAACCAGCTTGTTCTTTTCGGTGCTGGATATCTTTTTCAAGACGAACGTTTTTCATACGTTCGCGTTCGAGTCGGGTCTCGATATCACGAACAACCGTAAAATAATCGCCGTTGTATTGTTCGATTTTGTGGGTGAAGCTGTCGAGGTAAAGGACGCCGTAGGTGAAAGAGTTTAAGAAATCGGCGTCGTGAGAAATTACGATACAGGTTTTCGGGTAGTCAATGAGAAATTGGGTGAGGTGAGCAATACCTTGTTTATCAAGATTATTCGTCGGTTCATCGAGAAGAAGAATGTCGGGAGCTTGGATTAAGGCTTGCGCCAAAAGTAAGCGAGCTTGTTGCCCTCCTGAAAGGTCTTTGACTGATTTTGAAAGGGGAGTCGTGAGATGAACTGCTTTTAGTACTTTTTCGATACGTGGCTCGATATCGTAAACTTTTTTCGGAAATGCTTTTTCGAAAAACTTTTTTACGGTGAGTTTCATCTCGTCTTGGGTTATAACCTGGTGCGCGGTTGCCATTGTTAGATTTTGCGGAGTTATCACGGCACCAGATTCTGCTTTGAGTGCGCCCTTGATCAATTGAAATATCGTACTTTTGCCCGCGCCGTTTTGTCCCATCAGGGTTATTTTCCCGCCTTTGCGAATTGAAAAATCAGCTTCGTTTAGAATTTGTTTTTTATCGTACGCAAATGAAACCTTATTAAAACGGATGATAACTTCACCGTGGGGTGCTGGTTTTTTCTCTTTTGGTTCTTCTTTTTTCATTGATCCGCTGATTCTCTGGCTTTTCTGAAACACAATTGTTGTAGTATAGGGACTTTTATTGAATTAGGATAGGGTTTTAGGAAAATCAAAACTCCCCTAGATGAGGGGAGTTTCAGGCGAAAGACCTTTGATTAGTAATTTTAAATTTTCTTTTTTAAGCTTTTCCCATTCAGAAGATAACGTAGTGAGTATAAAAATGTTCGGCTTTTTTTTCTTTTGATTGAATGGTTCTAGTAATTGGCTTTCAAGTTCCTTGTATTCGTTGTAAGTCAGACAAGTAATGAAAGCGTTCGCTTTGGCATGAGCATATTCTGCTGATTTAGGGCGGTTTTCCAAAAAATACTTAGCTGTTTGTAAAAGCCAAAAACGTGCGTCTTTGGAAATTAATTCTGCGGATATAGGCATATAGTAAGTTATTAAGTAACAAAACTTAACCATGTAAGGTTGACTAAACCTTACGCTTAATTCTTTAGCTTATTCTAGCTATGTTGTCAATCAATCGCTATTTAGCGCCAAGCGTGCTAAGGTGAGGTATTAAGCTCTCAAATACCACAAAACTGGATTTAGACAAGAAGCTCCAAAAAGTCGTTGAAACACCGCCTAGTTTTGAGCTTTTTCGGGCGATTCACGATTTCATTGAATCTATTGAGGGGAATCCGGCGTTTTTAAAACTTCTTTCGCCTCGAATTAAGATCAACAAAGAACTTGGTATTCCTGACAAGTATGCTTATTTAAAGCAGGTGTATCAGGCGTTTGAGGATATGAAAGCGCAATCAACGGATGATCTTGGGCACGCGCGGTATTCGGTTATTCGCGAATTGAATCGAATCAAAGATAAGGATTTCTCGGATACTAACTCATTTTGGAAACGACGGGAATTATCAAAAAAGTTGGCTCGAGAGATCTATTCACGTTTAGACGGTTCTGTTCCGAAGCCGAAATCAGTTAAGAAAAAGGCGGGTGAAGCTTCTACGAATGACTAGCGAATCTGGTTTCTATAATCTTGGTATCGCGCCTCGCATTCTTGAGGTGATTGATAAACTTGGGTTTAAAATCCCGACTCCTATTCAGGAGCGGTCTATTCCCGCGGCGATTGAAGGAAAAGATCTTGTTGGTATCGCGCAGACGGGTACGGGAAAAACACTCGCGTTCGGTATTCCAATGCTCCAGGCGGCGCTTTCTAATAAACGGGGACTTGTTGTATTGCCGACTCGTGAACTTGCATTTCAAGTACACGAGGCGTTTCGAAAAATCGGCGGGCCAATGCAACTCCGTATTGTAAATATCGTCGGCGGTGAATCTATTCGCCAGCAAATCTTTGAACTCAGAAAAAATCCTCATATTATTATCGGCACGCCCGGGCGGATTATTGATCACCTTGAACATAAAACAATTTCGCTTAGCTCCATTGGCGTACTTGTACTTGATGAGGCGGACCGAATGCTTGATATGGGTTTTGCTCCGCAACTCAAAAAGATACTGACTGTCTTACCGAGTGAACGGCAGACAATGCTTTTTTCAGCGACAATGCCGGAAGCAATTGTTTCGATGGCGCGATCGTATATGAAGTTGCCGGTACGCGTTGAAATTGCTCCACCGGGTACGATGGCGGCAAAAGTAACGCAGGAACTTTTCTTTGTACAGAAGCTCGATAAGCCGCGGCTTTTAGAAAAACTCTTGGGAGAGTATCGGGGATCGGTACTTGTTTTCTCGCGTACAAAATATGGCGCACGGAGAATCAATCACGGCATTCGTGCTTTGGGGATTTCTTCCGCCGAGTTGCATTCTGATCGTTCGCTTTTTCAGCGTAAAGACGCTCTTGAAGGATTTAAAAATGGCAAATATCGCGTACTTGTCGCGACTGACATTGCCGCTCGAGGGATTGACGTGAAGGGGATTGAACTTGTTTTAAATTATGATCTTCCGCAAAGCTCTGATGATTATATTCATCGCATTGGGAGAACCGCCCGATCGGGAGCTACAGGACACGCTATTTCATTCGCAACTCCAGATCAGAAAAGAGATGTGCGAGATATTGAACGGCTTATTCATTCAGTTTTACCTTTGTCTGTAGCTTCGGAACTTCCTCCGGCGAGAGCAAATACAGCGCCACGAGAAGAACCTTCATTTCCTCGACGGCGGTATCCATCGAGTTTTAAGCGGCGCGAGAGCCCTCATTCTGGGCGGCCGCCACAGCGTTTTAGCCGTTATCGTTCGCGGAGATAAGTTCCTACTTTATTTACAAAATCAGCGATAGCTGATTTTGGTATATATTAGTTATTATTTTTCTTAAGATAGTTTTCTATGAGTATTATTTTTTCGCTGTCGGTTTTCTTTTTTGTGTCTTGGCGGTAGCTGTCTTTGAGGCAGTATTGATAAACAGCGAGACACTGTTCGGGTGAGAGGGTATAGAACGAGACATTTTCTTCTTCGGTTTTTTGGAGATCGTTTGTTGTAAAACTTACATCTTCGAGTGTTTTATACGAAGCGAAGGCGATTGTTTCTGCGCCGCGAATAAATTCGTGTTCTTTTTCGTCTTTTAACTCAAAATCGAGCGAGGTTACCTCTTCCATTAACTCGGGCCATTTTTCTTTTATGAATTCGTCGGGGACAAGAATATCCACGTCGTTTATCGTGAGCGGCGTTCTGATTGCGATACTCAAGCCAAGCGAGCCGTAGAGAATGGGGGTGATGTTTATTTTGTTGAGGTGACGGGCGATTTCGAGAAAGAGTTGAAAGTTGTTCATATTAATCTTTTTAATTCTACCACCTCAGAAACACAAAACCGACCACGAGGGTCGGTTTTTAGTTAAGGAACACACATACCTGAACATTTTTCTGATAGGAGGCGATCGTACAATTGCAACTTGAATGGGTCGATTTCGTTGACTGTACTTACGATCTTTTTTCTCTCTTCTCTATCGAGTTTAACGAACCCCTCCGCTATAAATTTTCTGTACCTTGTCTTATAATCCGTTAAATCGCAGTTATAGTCGTGTCGGGTACGATTGATCTTGGACTCGAGCGCGATGATCTCATTGTGTATACCGTTTATCCGTTGATCCTTTTGTAAGGAGATGTGTTTTTCTATGAGCTCTCTTAAACCTCTATTTAGTTCTCTTTCTATATCGTTCTGTACTTTGAGTTGTTCTTTACTAAAAGGGGCACTCTCGCTATAACGAGTTTTTATCTCGTTTATTACCCGTGTTTTATCCTGCTCTTTCGGGAGTAGGGCGTGTATGATTTCGGCGAAACTGTACGTTTTTTCAATTTTTTCAGCGTACAGTGCTTCGACGTCGTTGTGCTGCTTTTGTATTTTTACCATATCTTCTTTAAGCACCTTAAGGGTTGCTTGGGTTATATCCCTGTGGCTTTTAGCCCTGACCTCGCTTATAGAGATAAACACAGAGATCATTACGATGATACTTAATGGTATGATGAGAATCCTTGGGGGTTTTTTCATAAAACTCAAACATTTTAGATTGTTGAAGAGCTAAAAACTTATTTCGCCTTTCGGGGACGAAAGTACCACTAAAGCAGAAAAGAGTCAAGTTTTATCTAATTCCAGTGTCGCAGGAGACGAGTACTTCTGTGTAAGCGTTCGCGGTTACGGTGAATTCGTTTGATGAGCAGTAAGGGAGGATATTTGCCGCGGCGGCGGAGCGGATCGCGTATTCGCCGTGCGGGAGATTTACTTTGAACATTCCGTTTTCGTCTGATTCGAATTCTTTTATGACTATCGCGCCGTCCTTTGAGGTTATCGCGAGTTTTGTCGCGTAGGGTTTATCCGCGCATTCTTCATCCGGCGGATACTTCTCGACGGGGCAGGTGGGACCGAGGAGTACCGAGCCCGTGATGCCGTTCGTATTTTCTTGTATTTCGGGGCATTTCGCGAATTCGCAGTTTGGTTTGGTCCTGCCGACCGCTGAGCCGTCGGGGCAGAGCATCGCTTCTTGAGTGCAGCTTGCGTAATCTTGCAGGGTTTTCATAAACATTTTCGGTAGAAGCATAAAACTTAGGGCCCCGAAAACTATAGCTGCGGAAATGAGGATGATTGTTAGAATGAGGAGGGGTTTCATTTATTAGTTTATATAAAAATAGCGCATCGTAAAATAAAAGTGGGTCATTTAGGGACGGAGAGTCGTTCGCGACTCTTGTACTTGCAGCCGTTAATCTTTCTCTATCAGCGCTAATTTCTTTTCACGGCGCCAACTTTTGATTTCGGCTTCGCGATGGCGAGCTTTTTTAAGCGATGCGTGTTTTTCTTGATATTTTAAAGTTACAGGTCTTCTTATCTTCGTATAGTGTGCGCCCCACGTTGATTCATTGTGTTCTTTAAGTCTCTTTTCCAGATTATTTGTACATCCCGCATATAAAGAGCCATCGGCACATTCGAGGATGTAGATGAAGAAAGACATACTGAATAATTGTAACACCTTAATGAAATCCCTCACGTTCGTTCGGGACGATGAAAATCTAAGTCGCTATGCGACAAGATTTTCTATCGGCTGGGGGACAGGGATTCGAACCCCGATACTGGGCTTCAAAGGCCCATGTCCTACCATTAGACGATCCCCCAATAGACGATCCTATAATATCTTTGGTACTATAGAGGAAAATATGTTCAGAAACAAGAAATTAATTAGGGGGCTTCAGATCGCCGTTATTACGATTGTTGCCTTGAGTACAATCCTTTCAACCGGAGCTTTCCTCTTCTTTTAATTTTTCTTTCAGAGTATCATTTGGTTTTGACGGCCTATCGGTGGCTCTACAATCTTCGAAGGCTGTCCATCAATGGTTCGTACTCTAGAACATAACGGGGTTCGGTGGATTGACCTCCTTCAACCACAGCCGGAAGAACTCAAAGAACTTGAGGGAAAATTTGCTTTTCACCATCTACTTGTCGAAGAACTTCGAGCGCCGACGTACCATCCGCTCGCCGAGTTTTACGGAAAGTATCTTTTTATTATTCTTCACTTTCCACAGTTCGCGGAGGCAACTCATCGCATTCATGGCATTGAGATAGACTTTCTTATCACGCACGAGGTTCTTGTGACTATTCGTTACGAAGAGTTCGGTGATTTTGAATCTTTTTGGGAGGAAGCACGTCAGAATCCGGGACGTTATCTTACGAAAACCCCGGGACATACTTTTTATTTTCTTGTGAAACGGCTTTTCAACAGAATATTTCCAGAACTCGATGAAATGGGTACTACCATCCATCAGGTTGAGAAACAAATCTTTCAAGATTTTGACGAATCAATTATTGAACGCATTGCTCTCGTGAAACGTCAGATTCTTCGCTTTGTTCGAGCGATGAAACCACAACGCGTTGTTTGGAACTCGCTTCCTGGTTACGCGCTTTCATTTTGGGGGGAGCGAATGAAGCCTTATTTTTCTGACCTTGTTGCTGAATACGAGCGGACAATGACGCTCATTGAGACTCATCACGAGGTTATTAACTCACTTCACCTTACTTCGAGCTCGCTTTTAGATCATCGGCAAAATTATGTTATTAAAATTCTCACGATTTTTACGGCGATTATTCTGCCACTTTCACTTGTCGCTTCGATTTACGGGATGAATTTGAATTATTTGCCTTTTGCAACCCACGATAACGCCTTTTGGTGGTTTATGGGCGGAATGCTTATTGTTACCGTGCTTATGCTTTTATACTTCCACAAGCGGAGGAAGTGGCTTTGATGAAATAAAAAAACGGCTTTAGCCGCAGTTTTTCTTTACATATTAAGAATAGCACAACGTAACTCTTGTAATCAAGAATCGTCAGATAGCAGAATTAGTTTATGAACACTAAATATCCATATAGTATGCGTACGTTGGCGAATGGCTTACGTGTGCTTCATGTTCCTTTTGAAAAGTCGGGATTTGTACTTCTTTCACTTCTTGGAAAAGTTGGACGACGAGCAGAACTCGATAATGAAATTGGTGCAGCCCATTTTCTGGAGCATTTGTTTTTTGATGGAACGAAAAAACGACCAAGCGCGTTTGAAATTAGCAAATTTATTGAATACCATGGGGGTTTTTACAATGGATCTACCGGAGCAGAAACTGTTGAGTACTGGGTGAAGCTTCTTTCTGAAAAGACTGAGGTAGCTTTTGATTTTCTTTCTGATATGTTTTTTAACTCGCTTCTTAACGAGGTTGAAAAAGAGAAGACGGTTATTGCCCAAGAGGCACGGGGAAAACGCGACGACCCATGGGTTTCTTTAGAGAGACGTCAACGTTCTGCGATTTATCCCGGCGGACAACCGATTGGACGGACTATTTTTGACGAAGAACACAATTTGCCGAATGTTATGAAGGAGATGCTCTGTAATTATATGAAGCGTACGTACGTAGCGCAGAATTTTATTCTTACTATAGGGGGCAATATCAAGAAAGAAGAGGCTTTTTCACTTGCCGAAAAGTATTTCAGTACTTTTCAAGGTGGTGTAGAAGTTGTTTTCTCAAAGCCCCATTTTGAAACGAACCAGGTCGTTACTATTACGAATGGCGATTTTAAACAATCGAAACTTTTAATCACTTTCAAAGGGTTTTCTTATTTTACTCGGGAGCAACTTGCGGCTTCATATCTTGCCGATATTCTTGGTAGCGGTTCTTCTTCGCGTTTTTGTAACCGGATTCGTCACGATCTTGCCATAGCGTACTCTATTGGGTCTTCTTCGAGCGGTTCTTCTGATACTGGAGAATTTGAAATTTATGCTTCGGCAGACGAAGAAAAACTTCAACAATTATTTGATGAGGTCTCGAATGAAATTCGTAAACTGTTTAAAGATGGAATTACTGAGGAGGAAATGACGAAGGTTCGCAATGGCGCGCTTAGCGGAATTGCTTCTTCATTTGAAAAACTTGGAAGCTACACTGATTACTTTTCGCCATGGATTCTTTTCGGGCATAAGGTCCCAACCGTTGAGGAACGAATCGAAGAAATTAAAAGTATTACTTCAGATGAGGTCATGGTGGTTGCTCGGCAGATTTTCGCGGATAAACCAAAAATCAACGTTTTGACGAAGAGTCTTACAAAACTTGATGTAAACTTTGATTTTGGGTTATAGTCGTTACTCAATCTATAGTCATTTTATAAGTTAATAAAGGTCGCTTATGTTTAAAGTTCTTGCGTTTCTTGGGAAACTTGTTCTTCGTTTCTTTGTATGGATTTTCTCTTTGCTTGAGAAAGGTTCAAATGAGAATGACGAAGAACGATGGAATCGGCGTTTTTAAGTTTAACCTTTTTATATGCCTTACGAAACAAATACCACTCGATTGCATTCCCGTTTTCAGGAAAAACCTGATTTGTTCTCGAATCGTGAGTTTATCTTTTCTCCACGAAACATTCAGGCGTTTCCGCCGCTTTTTGAAAAGTATCTCGATTGTGAACTTCTCAAAGAACGGATTGGTGTTGAATTCTCGAAACGTTGTGGGACGATAGTTTTTCCTTTTTCCTTGGGTTTTTTCTGGGGTAGGCACAATCGTCTTCTTAAAATTGACGAAGCATTCCAGAATCTTCTTGGAAGCAACCGCACATATTTACTCTTATCTTTTGATGACCGAAGAATCGCGTCACTTGATCGTAGAAGAAAGCGAGAATTTGAAGTGAGGCTTCGTTTCAAAGGAATTACTGAGGTTGATTGTCATGATGCAACGACTACGATGTTTCTTGATATCGCAAAATTTCAAGAAAATGGATGGAATCTGTTGGGTGCGATCGAAGAAACGGCCAGCAAACTTTTGGGAAAGCAATTCGCGCCATCTTACTGAGTAGTCTCTTATAAGTATCAGCTCCCTTTATGGGAGCTGATTTATTTTACGTTGCCTCTCAGCCACTCAGTGATGGCTTTTTCGTCACGGGCAAGCCAGGCGGCTTTGGCGCGGATTGCCTCGAGTGATTGTTCAACCGCACGTGTTCCACTTGGAACAGGATGACTTTTAAAGAATTGCTCCACTTCTTTTGCTTTTTCTTCCGAAGCAAAGTGAGCTACCGCCGCGCTTATGAAGTAGCTAATAAATTTTAATCCACCACTACTATAACGAGTCTCGAATTCTTTCCAGTTATTCTTGAAGAATTCCCAAGCGAGTGTGCGTCCTAACGGGTTTCTTGAGACGCCTCCGAACGGGTAGATTGTATCTTGTGAGCGAACTTCATCAGAAAGGCCGAACTCAAGTGCGCGTTTCAGAAGATCTTTGTTTTTAAATTGACCAAGAGCGTTTAGATACCGAAGTTTTTCTTCGTGGAGATCTGTTGCACGATAGAGATCTAGAAATGTTTCGTACTCTTTTTCGTCGCTATTTTCTGCAACAACACCATAGACAACCATTCTGAGATCTGGTCTTAAAGCTTTCGAATCCCTCAGATACTCTTCAAATTTCTTTTTTGCTGTTTTAATTACTTCTTCGTCGCCAAATTCGCCGAGCGTCCGGAGTACCACGCTTCGGAGGAGGATTTTTGTGTGCGTGTCGTTCGGATCACTTTCCCAGCCGAGCTTTTTAACGATTGGTTTTAGAACTGAACGTGCGAAGTTTTCAAAATTTCTAATACATTCACTTTCGGCGAGAAGATCTTTAAGGCTCACTAAAATACCCGCGATATCAGTCCAGACAATGTAATGATCTTCATTTTTGTATATTTCAAGTAGTGAGAGTAATTCTGGAGTACGCATATGTCCCGCACGCGTGAGAGCCACCGCGTCATCAAGAAGACCGAAACGATCAATAACCTCAATTTTATTTTCGGCAACGGCCGTTTTTAGACTCTCCCATATTTCCTTTGAGTAGTTTACCCGCAAGAACCCTTTTTGTTCCGCGTTTAGTTTTATCCAATCACGTTTTGCGGAGAGGGTGAGCGTTGTTTCGCGGTCTTTCAAAAACACAAATTTTTCTTTTTCTTCGCCAGCAGTTATAACTTTAAGTGGTATTGGGCTTTCCCAAAGTTGCGACTCCTCCTCGGGTGTGAGCTCTAAAGGAGACGAAAGAAACCGCGTCTGACGAATGCCAAGCGTATTTTCGTTTTTTTTATGGATTGTTAGAACTGGGTAGCCGGGCTGTTTTATCCAACTATCCATAATGCTTTTTACGGGCTTTTTTGAAACTTCTTCTAGCGCCTTCCAGAGGTCGTCAGTTGTCGCGTTTCCGTAGGCGAAGCGATTGAGGTAGGTTTTTAATCCTTTTCTAAATACGCGAGCGCCGAGGTACGCCTCGATCATTCTTATAACTGAAGCGCCTTTTTGATAACTGATACTGTCGAAGATTTGCGAAATTTCACTCGGGTGTTTTACCTTGACTTCAATTGGATGTGTGCTTCGCATGCCGTCCTCATGAAGAGCGTAGGAATAATCGTCAGCTATAAATTGCGTCCAGATTTCCCATTCGGGGAAGAGCTCATCTACCGCGAGGTATTCCATAAAACTCGCGAAACCTTCGTTTAACCACAGGTTTGTCCACCAATCCATGGTAACTAAGTTACCGAACCATTGATGGGAGGTTTCGTGAGCGATTACGATTGCGACGCGTTGTCGTCTCGCGGCGGATGAATTTTCTTTATCGATCAAAAGGGCGGTTTCGCGATAGGTGACAGCTCCCCAATTTTCCATGGCGCCGGCGGCAAAATCGGGGATAGCAATAAGATCAAGCTTTGGAAGCGGATAGGGGATTTCGAAATAGTCTTCATAGAACTCTAAAACTTTTACTGCTGTATCAAGCGCGAATATTCCTTGTTCTTTTTTGCCCGGCACGGTCGCGACTCGAACGAGTGTTTTACTTTTTGTCTTTGCTTCGAGCCATTCAAAGTTACCAACGATAAAAACAAGAAGATATGTCGACATTACGGGCGTTTCTTCGAAGTAGACTATTTTCTTTTCTCCACGCGGTTCTTCTCTTGTAATCGGCATATTCGAGATTGTTTCATATTCTTTTTCAACAATAAGCGCGGATTTAAAAGTTGCCGGAAGAGCAGGCTCATCAAAACAGGGGAAGCAGCGGCGGGCGTCAGTTGCTTCAAACTGTGTTGTTGCGATGTATTCTTTTTTCTTTTCTTTTGTGAGGTAACAGCTCCGATAGAAACCATGCATCTTGTCGTTCAAAGTTCCTTTAAATCGGATGATGAGTACAGCTTTCCCTTTTTCGAGAAGTTCGGAAACGTGGAGTGTTAGTTCTTCTTTTTTTTCATCGAGTTTAGTTTTTGCTTTTTGTGTTTTTGCTTTTTGTACTATTTTGGTTGATTCTATTTCAAGATCGGTAGCGTTCAAGGTTATGACAAGGGTGCGCTCAATAATTTCAATAGTAATTTTTACCTCACCAGAAAAAAACCCCTTTTTAAGGTCTGGTTCGAGTACAATGTCGTACTCTTTTGGTACTGTATTTTTCGGGAGACGATGAGTCTCTGAGCGCGTGTGCTCTATATGCATTCTTCAGTTTTTTTATTTTTTAAATTTCGATGATTTTTTCTTTCGGGCTTTTTGAAGAAAGAACTTCGTGTCCGTTTTTTGTGATAGCAAGATAATCTTCTATTCTTACTCCAAACTTGTCTTTGAAGTAAAGACCGGGTTCGATTGTGACCACCATTTTTTCTTTAAGAGAACCTTTTTGGGGTGGTCTGAGGATCGGTGCTTCATGAATTTCAAGACCGACACCATGACCAAGTGAGTGTGTAAAATATTTATCTAATCGATATTTCTTGAAGTGCTGTACAGTAATTTCGTATAGTTTTTGCGCGGGTACGCCAAGATGGCAGGCGGCAATGCTTTTTTCGTTTGCTTCAAGAACGATCTTGTAGATCTTTTTGAATTCCTTTGATGGCTTTCCGAGAAAAATAGTACGCGTTAAATCGCCCATATAATCCTTGTATACAATACCGATGTCGATAAGAAGCGGTTTATTCTTCTTCAGTTTTTCATTTGAGGAGTGATGATGAGTTTCAGCACTGTTTTTACCAACGGCAACAATTGAAGGAAACGCGAGCCCTTCTCCGCCGAGGCGTTTTGCGATATCTTCAATTTTCGCGGCGACATCACGTTCGGTCAGCTTCGTATAATCTCTTGATTTTAAAAACTTTACTGTTTCGAGAAATGTTTTGTCTGTTATGTCGACTGCTTTTCGTATCTTTTTCAATTCATTGTTATCTTTTACAACTCTTAACCGTTCGACGAGCCACCGAGCGTCTTTGAATTTTCTTTTTAAGAAGCGACGCATTATTTCCCATTCGTCTACATGGATATCAGATTTCTCAATAAAGACAGCTGCTTTTGAAGAGAAATATCTCGCACATATTTTCCAGCGATCTTCCCATTTGTAGATTGTAATAAGTTTTATTTCTTTCTTTTTAACACTATTCAAGTTTTGTGCTTCAAATAAAGCACCCGTAGGGATAACGAGGTGGGCTTTATCTTTTGTTATAAAAAGCGTTCCGGACCGTGAACCTACTGGGAGATCAGAGAACCCCGTGAGGTACTTTACGTTGGTTTCATTTGTGATGATGATTCCACCGGCTCCTGATTTTTTCAGTTCGTTCTGAACTTTTTTGATACGCGTTGTCACTTTCCTAAATTTTCTTTAGGTTTTCGATAATCGCTATTTCGAGGGGGACTATAGCGAAGGGGCTGTAGCGCATTTCGCTGTAGGCGCGGATTAAGGATTTTATAAGATTGATTCCCTGTTGAAGATCTACTTTTTGGCTTTGTTTTTTAATTTCAGCGATTTCATCGCTTATTAATTCACGGCGGAATACTTCTTCGAGCGCGGGGTCGGCTTTCAAAGCTACGACACGACGGAGGTAGTGAATGAGATCTTTTGTCAGTTGAACAACGTTGAAACCCGCTTCGTAAATTTGGTTTAAGTATTCCAGTGATTTCGGAAGATTGTTGTTGATAAGATAGTCCGCGAGCGTTGAGGTGCGGATAAAACCAACTTTACCGAGAATTCGTTCGACCGCCTGCAAGTCGGCGGTGGATTCGAGTGAAACGATTTGATCAAGGAGCGATTCGGCATCGCGGAAACTCCCTTCGGAGGCGGCGGCGAGAAGCTCGAGTGCAGCGTAGTCAATTTTTAATTTTTCTTCGATTACGATTTTTTTCAGTTTTTCAAGGACGCTTGCTATCGGAACGCGTTTGAAGTGGAAGCGCTGAGTGCGGGACGTTATTGTCGGTGGCAGTTTTTCAGCTTCGGTTGTCGCGAGAATCAAGACTACATGACTTGGCGGTTCCTCAAGTGTTTTCAAAAGCGCGTTGAAGGCTTCTTTTGTCAATTGGTGAACTTCGTCAATGATGAAAACCTTGTACTTATAAGACGTAGGGGAGAGGCGGACGCCTTCTTTTAAACTTCTTATTTCATCAATGCCTCTGTTTGAAGCGGCGTCAATCTCAACAACATCAAGGCCGCGACCGGCATCAATTTCAAGACAAGGGCGGCATTTGTTGCAGGGTTCGCCCTCAGCTTTAAATTTCGGATCCTTAGCGCGTGTTTCGCAGTTGACGAGTTTCGCGACGAGACGAGCGGTTGTGGTTTTTCCGGTGCCACGAGGGCCGTAGAAAAGGTAGGCGTGAGCGATTTTGTCTTCTTTTGCCGCGTTTTTTAAAACCTCAACCACGAGTTCCTGACCGATAAGGTCGCCAAGAGTTTTCGGGCGGTATCTGCGGTACATCGCGAGAGCCATAGCATCAACAGTATACCTTCTTACGAGGTTTAATTTCCAATTTCCAATTATCAATTTTTCCACCTGAGGTGGATCCTGACTTCTTGGTTCTTTTTGCACATTTATTTAAACGTCGGGACAATGTACGATAGGGTAATGCGTTTCTGGTTTTGGATATTTTTTCTTGTGGTTTTTTTTGGAGGTCTCACGTCTTTTCTTATGATCGACAATCGTTTTGAGGTTTTGGGAGAATTGAAACCCGAAACTCCTAACGTTGAACTTATTGAACAACAGGATATTGAACCTCAGGCGTCGCTTCAAAATCCGCCGCAGACGGTCAAGGCGGTTTACGCGACAAGTTGGTCTATGGGGAGCGAGCGAAAGATTGAGTACTTTTTAAAACTTATTCGAGAGACCGAACTTAACGCGATTATTATTGATATCAAGGATTATACTGGACATATTTCGTACGATACGCAGAATGAAGCTGTTCTTCGTTATAACACGAAGGATGTTCGTATCCGAAGAGTGAACGCGCTTTTAAAACGGCTTCATAGCGAGGGAGTTTACGTTATTGGGCGCGTTAGTGTTTTTCAAGATCAAGCACTTGCGAAGGCGCGACCCGATTTGGCCGTGAGAGACTCACGAACCGCGACAACTTGGAAGGACAGCAAGGGACTTAGCTGGATTGATCCATCCTCTCGTGAAGCTTGGGATTACAACGCGTCAATTGCCAAAGATGCCTTAGCGCGCGGTTTTGACGAGATTAATTTCGATTACATTCGATTTCCCTCAGACGGTAATCTTAGCGTTCTTGAATTTCCTTTTTACGACGAAAAAACCGTTCTCAAACAGACTGTGATGAGCAACTTTTTTTCTTACCTTAACAACTATTTTGGACAGGCAAGAATTTCGGGAAGTATTTTCGGGCAGACAACGGTTAATACCGATGATCTTGGCATAGGACAACTGCTTGAAGACGCATACCGCGGTTTTGATTTCGTGAGTCCTATGGTTTATCCTTCTCATTACGGAAAGGGTTTTTTGAATTTTCAAAGCCCAGCAGAACATCCGTACGAAGTGGTCAGATATTCTCTCCAGGTTGCGCTTCGGCGAAGCACGCCGACAGAAGTTGAAGATTATTCTTCGAAATTGCGTCCCTGGCTCCAGGATTTTGATTTAGGGGCTGATTACGGAGCGGATAAAGTAAGAGGACAGATTCGAGCAGTTGAAGAACTCGGGCTTACTTCCGGGTGGATGTTGTGGGCGCCGGACAATGTTTATACACGCGAAGCACTTAATCAATGATGCGAAGATTTTTTAGTTTTCCTTTACCCTTATGGTTCATTCTTCTTCTTTTTGCCGGCATTATTATCGGCAGATTTGCTTTGCCTAGCATTTATTCGCTTGGTCTCGAAGATTACAATATTACATTACCGGAGGGCCCGGAAGGGGTATCGCCGCTTCAATACGGGGCTGATCCGCGTTTTGCGGACGCTAATTTTTTCGCAAGCGTTCGGGAAAAATTTATTTCGGAAAAACTGAATTTTGTGGAAGCGAATCTCTCGACAATGGAACTTTTTGTTTATCGCGAAGGAAACCAAGTGGCGCGCGTGCCTATCAAAACAAAGGGGCGCGAAGGCTCGTGGTGGGAGACACCAACAGGACTTTATAAAGCTGAGGGCAAGGAGGAGGAGCATTTTTCTTCGATTGGTAGGGTTTATATGCCGTGGAGCATTCCGTTTCAAGGTAATTTTTTCATTCACGGGTGGCCGTATTACGCGGATGGCACAGCCGTTCTGTCTGACTTTTCCGGAGGATGCATTAGGCTTTCAACCGAGGACGCGAAAATTGTTTATGATAACGTCCAGGTTGGGACGCCTATTCTTATTTTTGAAAAAGACTTTGAAGCGGACTCTTTTCGTTACGAAGTTTCAAAACCGAATGTCTCCGCGACAAGCTATCTTGTCGCGGATCTCAAGAGTAACGTTATTATCGCTGAAGAGGATATAGATACGAGTTTACCCATTGCTTCAGTTACAAAACTTATGACGGCGCTTGTCGCGACTGAGTACATCAATCTTGCCAAAGATATCACGATTACAAATTCGATGATCACGCCGACGTCATTGCCGCGGCTTAAAACGGGACAGAATGTTACGGCTTTTAGTCTTTTGTATCCGTTGCTTCTTGAATCTTCTAATGAGGCCGCGCTCGCGCTCTCGCGAGGATTGGGGCCTGTTCGGTTCGTCGAACTTATGAATATGAAGGCGAAAGCGCTTGGAATGGGGGAAACACGGTTTGTTGATCCAACCGGCAAAGAATCAGGTAATGTTTCGACAAGCAGGGAACTTTTTCAACTCGCGAAATATCTTTATTTCAACCGAAGTTTTGTTTTAAATATCAGTAATCGTAAACTGTACGATCTTTACGGGCCTTTGCCTTTTTCCGGACTTAAGAATTTCAATAATCTTCTCGAAACTTCTGAGTTTCGCGGCGGGAAAATAGGGCAGACAATTGACGCAGGCAATACAGCGATTTCTATTTTTGAGTTGCCTGTTCGCGGAGAAACGCGTCCAGTTGTTATTATTATCTTAGGATCAAAGGATTATACAGAGGATACGCGCCTACTCTTTGATTGGCTTCGGGAAATCTATATTCTTTCGGATGAGTTATGAGCTAACACTTCAAAATTTTTCGGGACCACTCGCGAAACTTCTTGAGCTTATTGAGGAGCGAAAACTTGAGATTACCACTATCAGCCTTGCGGAGGTAACGGCGGATTTTTTGCGCTACGTTCAGGGACTTACCGACGTACATCCGCGAGTTCTTGCAGATTTTGTATCGGTCGCGGGACGGTTGATTCTTGTGAAATCAAAATCACTCCTTCCCTCACTTGAGTTTACCGAGGAAGAGGAAGAAAGCATTAAAGATCTTGAGGAGCGACTGAAACTTTATCGCGAATTCAAAAACGCCCAGAATTATCTGCGGAACTTTATAACACAGGGCGAGCACTCTTTGAGTAGGTCTCTTTTTCTCAACCTTCCGCCGATTTTTTCTTTAACACAACCGCTCTCGGGGGACGATATGCTACGTGCGCTTGCGGCGACTCTTTCCGATCTTGAGCGAACAACGCACGAGTCACAGTCGTTGAAATTTACTCTTGTAAGCGTTGAGGAGAAAATCAAAGAAATTACCGAGCGAATCACTCGTGAGCTTCGTTCAAACTTTTCTTCCCTTAGCGAGGATAAAAGCCGGGAGGAGATTATCGCACTCTTTCTTGCGATTCTCACGCTTTTCAAGGACAATATTATTAAGATCGAGCAAGAGGATAGTGATGCTGATATTCATATAATCAAAAATACTTCTTTATGACAGAGGAAAATCTCAAAGCAGGAATTGAAGCACTTCTCTTTATTTATGGCGAACCGATCACGATCAAAAAGATCGCCGAGGCGCTCCAGACAGACGAAGTAACTGTTTTAAAAACTTTAGACCTACTTTCGAATGATCTTAAAACAGAGGGGAGGGGACTTATGCTTTTTACTTACGATAAACGCGTACAGCTTGGTACGAAACCGGATTTTAGTTCTTTGCTTTCGAATATCTTGAAACGGGAACTTAGCGAAGATGTTACACCGGCAGCGCTTGAAACACTTTCGATTATCGCGTACGCGGGACCGTGCGGCAGGGCTTTTATTGATTACGTTCGGGGCGTGAACAGCTCGTTTATATTACGCAGTCTTCTTATGCGAGGACTTATTGAACGTTTCCAGGATCCTCGACGACAAAGTGCTTTTTTGTATCAAGTGACTTTTGATTTTCTTCGACATCTTGGTGTTTCTTCGGTTTCGGGACTTCCCGAATATACGAAGTATCAAGAACTTGTCGCGGCGTATCGAAACGCCCAATCTTCACCTACTTCATCACCCAATGAACCAGTTCAGGCGTAACGCGCTTATTTTTACGGTTGTCGTGCTTGTCGCGGTTTTTTTGAATAAGGACTTTCTTTTGCCGCATCTTGATTCTTCGTCATCAGAAATTCCGCCGCCGCTTCAGCCGGCACTTATCCAATCGACTTCGATTCAAAACCTGGCGCTTCTTGGAGAAGGAGGGCCACCACCGCAGCCCATACTTGTCGGTGATCTTGGCGTACCTGATTTGAATGTTGAGGCGGCGCTTGTGAAAAATATGACAACGGGAGCGATTCTTTTTGAATTCAAAGCGGACCGCCCGTGGCCTTTAGCATCTCTTACAAAGTTGATGACCGCGGTTGTTGCCAAAGAGAAACTTGGTCTTGAGACGGACGTAGTCATCACGGAAGAGGCGGTTCAAATAGAAGGAGCGGCAGGAAATTTCACAGCCGGGGAAAAGTTCGCAGTTTATGATCTTATCGAGGCGCTTCTTGTGGCTTCGTCGAATGACGCGGCGTACGCGCTTGCTCACGCTTACGGCTACGATACATTTCTCGCGGAGATGAATAATCTCGCGGCAACGCTCCAGATGCAGGAGACAACCTTTGTTGATCCGGCTGGGCTTTCAGTTTTAAATCAATCAACGGCGTACGACGTTCAAAAACTTACACGTTACATTTTAGAAACACATCCGGATCTTTTCGCGATTACGAAAGAAAAGAAAACCAATCTTTATGAAGAGGTTTCACGCAAAAGCCGATCTGTCGCGGCGATTAACCGCTTTGCAGGACGGAAAGATTTTCTTGGCGGGAAAACGGGCTATATTGACGAAGCACGGCAAAATCTTGTTTCGGTGTTTTCTCATAAGTCACAAAAGCTTCTTATTGTTGTTTTTGGAACAGAAGATCGTTTTTTGGAGACCGAAAAACTGCTTTCGTGGATTCAAACAACCTTTGTTTTCTAATTTCTAACTTACTCCACAGTCTTTTAGAACTTTTCGGTGGTATACTTACTACGTGAGTATTCTTATTCGGGGGGCACAAGTTCTTGATGGTACCGGCAAGCCGTCGTATCAGGCTGACGCTCTTGTTCAGTCTGACCGAATTTCGGCTATCGGAAACTTAGGAAAACGCAACGCTGATCATATAATCGAGGCGGCGGGGATGTATATCGCGCCCGGATTTATCGATGTTAATACTGACGCTGATCATTATCTCAGCCTTTTCACAAACCCGAGCCAGAAAGATTTTTTGCTTCAGGGGGTTACGACAATCATCGGCGGGCATTGCGGTTCTTCGCTCGCGCCACTTCTTTACGGAACGCTTGAATCAGTTCGCAAGTGGGCGGATCCGGATCTTATTAATGTTGACTGGCATACGGTCGCGGAATTTCTTGCTGTCCTAGAGCGCCGGAGGATTGGTGTTAATTTCGGTACATTTGTCGGACATTCCACGGTTCGTCGATCGCTGACTGCTCAGGGACAGCGAGAACTTACAAAGCCGGAGCTCGCGGTTTTTAGAAAGGTTCTTCAAAGAGCACTTGAAGAAGGCGCCTTTGGGCTTTCAACAGGCCTTGGATATGTTCATGGACGGGGTACTCCCTATAAAGAAATTAAAGCTCTTCTTCAGATTGTCGCCGACTTTAAAGGAATTTACGCGACTCATTTACGAAGCGAGTCAGAGGGTTTGCTTGATTCTGTCCGTGAGACGGTCACAGCGGCGGACGAAACTCACGTTACAACTATTATTAGCCACTTCAAGCCGCTTATTGGTTTTGAGAAAGAATATCACGAAAGCCTTCAGCTTCTTGAAGGAAAATCCGGTTCAGCTCCGGTTTATTTTGATATGTACCCTTATGATACGAGCGCGAGTCCGATTTACACGCTTTTGCCTCTCTGGGCTCAGGGAAATACTGAGACTATGATGAAGAACATCACAGATCCCGAACTGGCGGCAAAAATTATTGCTGATTTGAGAGAAATGAAGGCCGAAGACATTACGATCGCGAGTGCTCCACGCAACGATTTTCTTATCGGCAAAACACTCGCTTCAATCGCCCGAAACCAGGAAATGAGCGCGGGACAAGCGCTTCTTAAAGTACTCCAGATGTTGAATCTTCGAGGGATTGTTTTCTACAAAAATATTAATTTTGAAGTTGTTCTTGAGACGCTTCATCATTCTCGTTGTTTTATCGCTTCAAATGGAAGCAGTTTGCCGAAGGGAGAACATTCGCTTCAGCACGAACGTTCGCTTAAAACATTTCCAAAGTTTCTTCAAATCGCTCTTCGGGATAAACTAATGCCCCTTCACGAAGCCATTAAGAAAATCACTTCATTTCCGGCGGAGAAACTTAATCTTAAAGATCGCGGCGTTCTTCAAGAGAAAAAAATCGCTGATCTTGTTGTTTTTAAAAACGCAGTTATTCAGAATGTTATTGTAAATGGCGAACTTGTCGTAGAAAACGGAACGTATAGAGAGGGCGCCTTAGAGGGGAAAGTTTTACGGCATAATGATTAGACGACAACGCATTGATATACTTCTTTTTCTTACATTTATTCTCTTAACCGTATTTGGTCTCGCGATGTTGGGGAGCGCGTCGTCGGATCTTGGACAAGAGCGGTTTGATGATCCTTACTACTACTTGAAACATCAGATGTTGTATGGCTTTAGTATCGGCGTTGTTGGGTTTGTAGCGTTCGCGTGGTTTATAAATTATAAACACCTCAGGAAGGTTGCATTTTTTCTTTTACTTCTTAGTATTGTCACCCTTATTCTTGTGCTTGTGCCTTCTTTTGGAATGAGTTCGGGCGTTGCTCAACGATGGCTTACGCTTGGACCAATCACATTTCAACCGTCGGAATTTTTAAAACTTACGTTTATTATTTATATCGCGGCCTGGCTTTCAAGCTCGAGTCTTGCTCGGACAACGAGTTTCTCAGAAGGTTTTTTTCCGTTTCTTCTTATCGTAGGCTTTGTTGCTTTTCTTCTTTTGGAGCAAAGTTCGACAAGTGCCACTCTTATGATCACGGCGATTACACTCGCGATGTATTTTGTCGGTGGCGTTAAGCGAGCTTATATTTTTTATATCTTTGGAGCCGTTCTTGTCGCCGCGACACTTCTTTTCGGGTTTGTGTATCTTAATAAGGGAAACGTTGCTGATGACTACAGGCTTCGGCGCATTCAGACGTTTCTTGAACCTCATAAAGATCTCTCCGGAGACGCGTATCAAGTCAACCAGGCGCTTACGGTTATCGGTTCGGGGGGATTGACCGGCGTCGGTTACGGCGAGTCACTTTCTAAACAATATCTTCCTGAACGCATTGGGGATTCTATTTTTGCGATCATTGCCGAGGAATGGGGATTTATCGGAAGCGTTTTTGTGACTCTTATCTTTTTGTTTTTAGTACTTCGAAGTTTTATACTAGCTAGAAATACGAATGATCGTTTTGGAAAGCTTTTACTTGTCGGTTTTGCTTCACTTATTGGGCTTCAAGCGTTTATTCATATCGGTGGTAACGCGGGACTTGTTCCTTTGACGGGCGTACCACTTCCGTTTATCAGTTATGGAGGAACGGCACTCGCGGTTTTTATGACAATAGCCGGTATTATGCTTAATATTTCACGCAATCGTGGATAATCACACTTCACAACCACAACCTAAGGAATTTCGCGTGCTTTTGACCGGTGGCGGCACCGGAGGGCACGTGTATCCGCTTTTAGCTGTCGCGGAGGAACTTCGGCGGCTTACTTCGGAAAAACCGTTTTCTTTGGTACTTCACTATATGGGAGCGGCGAGGGATTATAAGAAAGTTTTTGAGGACATTTCGATACCTGTTCACCACATTTTCGAAAGTAAGATCAGGCGATATTTTTCATTTTTAAACCTTCTCGAGGTTTTTCGATTTTTATTTGGTCTTTGCGAGGCACTTGGCAGAGTTTTTCGTTTTATGCCGGATGTTGTTTTTTCGAAGGGGGGGCCAAGCGCGTTTCCTGTTATTCTCGCGGCGCGGTTCTATCGTATTCCAGTTATCATACACGAATCCGATACAGTGCCGAGCCTTACGACTCGTCTTTCGGCGCGATTCGCTCGTGTTATTGGTGTTTCATTTCCAAGCGCGGCACAGTATTTGGGAGGAGGGAAGCGAGATGTTGTTCTCTTTGGAAATCCAATCAGACGTGAATTTTTTGAAAACGCGCCGACTCAGGAAGAGGCGAGAAAACGTCTTGGATTCAAACCAGATAAAAGACTTGTTGTTGTTATGGGCGGTTCACAGGGCGCGACGCGTATCAATACCTTCATTCTTGATTCGCTTGCCAATCTTGTTCAAGATTTTCAGGTTTTTCATATTACCGGATCAAAAAATTATGAAACTGTTAAAAAGGAATCAAGTTTTCTTTTACGACATCTTTCGGACGACATACAACGGCGTTATGTCTGCGTCGGATACGTGAGCGGGGGAATGGCAACTGTGTATTCGGCAGCGGACCTTGTTGTTTCGCGATCCGGAGCGGGTTCAATTTTTGAAATTGGGATTTTCGGGAAACCCTCAATTCTTATTCCGCTTCCTGAATCAGCGGCAGATCATCAGCGTCGAAATGCTTATGAATATATGAAGCTTGGGGGAGCAAGAGTTCTTGAAGAAGCGAATTTTCTTCCCCATGTATTTTTGAATGAAATTAAAAGAATTCTTGAAAATGATGATGTTCGAGGGAAGATGATTCGAGCGGCGGGTGCGTTTTCAAAGCCGGACGCGGCTTCCAATTTAGCCCTTCTCATCATACAATTGGGAGGGTATGGCGGATAAAGTTCGAGTACGCATAGCGCCCTCTCCAACAGGCTTTTTGCACATTGGAACCGCGCGCACAGCCTTGTTTAACTGGCTTTTTGCCCGTAATCAGAACGGAGAATTTATAGTTCGTATTGAAGATACTGATGTTGAACGTTCGAAACCGGAATATGACGAAGATATCATACGTTCCCTGAAGTGGCTTGGTTTTACCTGGGACGAATTCTACCGCCAAAGCGAACGAACTGAACTATACAAGAAGTATTTGGAGAAATTATTTTCGGAAAAGAAGGCATATTATTGCTTTTGTACAAAGGATCAACTTGAAATTGATCGACAGGCGATGATGACCCAAGGATTCTCTCCGAAATATCGCGGAACGTGCCGCGGGATCTCTCAAGAAGAAGTTGATCGGCGACTTCAAGAGGGGATGCCTTCAACAATACGGCTTATTGTTCCGGAAAAGAAAGTTTCTTTTAAAGATCTTATTCGCGGGACCGTTACCTCTGATCTCGCGCTTTTGGGCGATATTATTATCGCAAAAGATTTAAAAACACCACTCTATAATTTTGCGGTTGTTATTGATGATTATGAAACTCATATAACCCACATCATTCGGGGCGAGGACCATATTTCCAACACCTCAAAACAAATTGCTCTCGCGGAAGCTCTTCATCTTTCCTTGCCGGAGTTCGCGCATCTCCCAATGATTTTAAATCCTGATCGCAGTAAAATGTCGAAACGTTTTAACGATGCGTCGCTTAAAGACTACATCGAGAAGGGTTACCTTCGAGAAGCGATTTTGAATTTTTTGGCTCTTCTTGGGTGGCATCCTCAGGGAGATAAAGATATTTTTTATCTTGATGACATTATTCCTGAATTTGATCTTAAACGTGTTCAAAAAGGAGGCGCGGTATTTAATATGGAAAAACTTGATTCACTCAACGGACATTATATTCGTACGCTTCCGCTTGAAGAACTTATAACAAGATTGAAACCGTTTCTACCTGAAGAATGGACCGTTTCTCCGTTTATGGTTGAATCCGTTAAGGGGAGAATGCGAACGCTTTCCGAGGGACCAGAACTTCTTCAGTTTTATTTTGTTTTACCTGATTACGCCAGCACGCTTCTTCGGTGGCGTGAAACTTCTTCTTCCGAGACAATTTTTAACCTTCAAAAAACAGAAGCGGTGATTAAGGAATTTACCGAGGAGGAATCGCATAATCTTTCGCTTGTCACAGAACGTCTTATGGCGCTTACAAATCCTGAGAACAGGGGAGCGATACTTTGGCCGCTTCGGGCGGCTCTATCCGGCAAACAGGCGTCTCCGAGTCCTTTTGAAATTACAGCGGCTCTTGGGAAGATAGAATCGCTTCGACGGATAGAATTAGCCCTTCAGAAACTTAGCGTATGACATTTCAGAATCATTCCACGCGTTTTATTTCTTTTTTAGTTCTCTCCGTACTTTTTTTGAACACGGTCAGTTTTTCTTTCGCGGCGACGCCCGAAATAGATCTTCGTCGTTCAATTGATGAAAAAGCTAAGGCGCTTCAGGAGGTCAATCGGCAAATTCAGGAGACGCAACAGAAATTAGAAGAAACTGAGGGACAAAAGCAAACACTTACCCGAGAGATTAAAATCATTGATTATAACATTAACCAACTTCAGCTTGGCATAAAATCGAGCGAAATTACTATTGAAAAACTTGGTCTTGAACTCGAATCGCTTGCGGATCAAATGACGTATATTGAACAAGAGGTTGATTTGAAACAGCAAGCCGTGGCGCAAGTACTTCGCGAATTACAGTATCGCGATAATGAAGATTTTCTTACATTCTTTCTTCGGGCGGGAAGTCTCGCGAATGGAGTAGAAGAACTTCAGAGCCTTTATGGTTTAAACGTCACACTTTCTGATGAAACCGCCCAGCTTGAACAGCTTCATAGCAATCTTTCCGCGACCCAGGAGGCAACGGTTGATCGTAAACAACAAGTTGAATTTGAAAATAAGAATCTTAAAAATCGAAAAACGATTGTCGATGATCAGAAAAAAGAAAAAAATACACTTCTTTCTACGACAAAGAATCAGGAAAAGATTTATGCTGAACAGATTGACGAACTTGAAAAGAAACAGGCTGAAATTGCCGCTGAAGTTGAAAAGATTGAGTTTGAACTTCGACAGAAGATTGATCCAAGCCTTCTTCCTATAAAAGCAGCCGGGGTTTTTTTGAAACCAGTCAAGGGAACTTTAACTCAGGAGTATGGACAAACAAGTTTCGCGAAGTACGGATATCGAGGGGGATTTCATAATGGGATAGATTGGGGCGCACCGGTTGGAACGCCTGTTATGGCCGCGGAAGATGGCACTATTGTCGCAACCGGAGATAGCGATCAATATTGTCGTCGTGGAGCCTATGGAAAATTTATCGTTATTAAACATGAAAATAATTTGACAACGCTTTACGGACATCTTTCGAGAATAGTTGTTAGTGAGGGTGAAAAGGTAACACGCGGTGGACTTATTGGTTATGTCGGTAATACCGGCTATGCGACAGGGCCGCATTTGCATTTTACGATTTACGCGAGCTCAACGTTCTATATGGGAGCAAGTCGTGTCTGCGGAACTTTGCCGTACGGTGGTTACCTTAATCCGGCTGACTATGTTACTCTTTAAATATATGAGACGCCCTTCGCTTCTTATTTTTGGACTTGTAGTTTTGGGATTTCTTCTTGTTTATGGCGTTGTTTCCGCGCAGGAGTTGCCGGAGGTAGGGGAAACTATTTCTGAAATTCAGTTTCCACAGAGTGAGGAAGAAGTTCGGGGAATTCTTGATGGAATTTTTGATTTTTTGCGGGTCAACCTTGACGCGGCGGGACCCTTTTTGAGACAAGTTGGTGCTTTTATTGCCTGGCTCTTTGAAGTGATTGCCGCTCTTATACGAACAGCGCTTACCAAAGTTTAATTTCTTTCGTTGACATAGTTTTGGTTGTGTGTCGTTATATTGATTTCGCGACAGGTTGGGGGAATGAGTGAATTTTGATTTTCAAATATTTTTATTTTACGAAAGCAAGAAGAGGGAGGATCGATTGAGTGTTAATAGGATAGAGTAAGAGTTCTTAGGGAGGGAGTGTAGTTATAAAAATTTCTTACTATAGGTAGAAATTTTTGATGAGCGTAAAAATCTTAGAGAGAAGTGTGTTTTAGATATCTTTGGTGTGTCGCCTAATATATCTTTTGCGACATATCCATAGATATGTGCGCAAAAGATTGCCTAGATTTTGCAACGGGTACGCTTTTAGCGACCTTCGCAAAATCTAGGCCTTTTGGTTGATTTTACTTACTTATTTTTGCCTCAAAATTGACCCGTAAGCCTTCCTGCCCTTTGGAGTAAGGGTTTACATCATTCGTTTTAATGATGCTTCTATTTTTAATCCGCACGCTAGCCCTATGGGTGTTTTTAATACTCTCTAGGGATCTTGTGAAACATTTTCTTTGACCGTGAAACGTATTCTTGTTTTACAGGAAAAACTTTTTTAATTTAGAAAACTTTTTAGATTTTTTAATCTATAGCTTTGATAACTTATTTTTTGTATATCTTTTTAGATTAATAATCTTTCTTTGGTTGTATTTGTGTTTTATGAGGAAAACAAGAAAACTGCGGATATGTAGATTTATTAGGAGTACTGTCGCATAATATTATTAGCAACAATGGGTTACTAAAAAACGGAGAGGAGCCTTGGTAGGCTCCTCTAACCCAATTGAAGCTTGGCAGCTTCTCGCTTTGGGGGTAGGTCGGGTCCCCCATTCTCAAGAAAAATCTTTTCTTGAGAATGGGAGATCAGAATCAGTTAAAGTTCTAAGAAGAAAATAGCACTATCTATTTTTTAGTGCAAGGAAAGCCAGACGCCGAGGGCGACTGCAAGACCGTTTAAGATCCAAAAGCGGGCAACAATTTTTTCTTCAGGCCAGCCTTTTAATTCAAAGTGATGGTGAAGCGGCGCCATAAGGAAGAGCCGTTTTCCAAAACCATGACGAGCGATAACTTGAATGATTACCGAAAAAAGCTCGACAAAGAAAATAAATCCTAAGAGCGGCAAAATGATTATTCTGTTTTGGGCAATTGTCATTACAGCAAGGAGGGTTCCTAATCCAAGTGATCCCACGTCCCCCATTTGGAAACGCGCGGGTTTGATGTTGAAATAGGTATACGCGAGCAGAGCGCCAATCACTGTAGCGTTTAAGACCGCGAAAACGGTATTGCCTTGAAACCAACTTATAATCAAAAGTCCTCCAAAACCACTGATTAAAGTTCCGCCCGCGAGGCCATCGAGGCCGTCAGCGAGGTTTACGGCGTTCGCAGTTGCCATAACGATAAGAATAATAATCGGGATCAAAAGCCAGCCGATATCAAGGCCGCCGTTCTGACTAAATGGAAGCCAAACGAGTTTCCATTGAGGACCAAGTTTGAAAAAAAGCCACCAGGCGGTCGCGAGTCCCGCTAAGAACTGGAGAAATAGCTTTTCGTGAACTTGTATGCCTTTGCCGGGATTTGATCCGAGTAATTTTAGATATCCGCGGATACGCGCGAACGGAAGGACTATTTTGTACCAGAGACGACCCCAGAGGCCTTTATGCACTTTTGATAATGTCTTAACAAGCGTCACCGAACGGATGCGTCGTTTTCTACCGAAAATATTTAAAAGATCATCAACACCACCGAGCGCGGCCGAAAAAAGCATTACGCCGATCGGAACCCAGCTAAAGCTTCTATCCCAGTTAAAAAGAACCGTGATAAACGCGGTTACAAGAATTACGAGAAGGCCGCCCATTACCGGGGTTCCTGCTTTATTGATTCTTGTTTCGTGTCCGAGTTTGTCCTCGATTTTTGCCTCTCGTACAACTCGGTACTTTATGAGCACTTGTCTTAAGACGGGAGCGCACAAGAAGCCTAAAAGCGCGCTTATAAGGAGAAAAAGTATACTTTGAGAAATAATAGCCATTTTGGGAAAGAATATAGATAGAATGTAGAATTTAGAATATAGGGAAAACCACCTGAGGATAATTTAGATTTTCTTACAAAAGACGATAGATGCCGTTTGTTTCGCCGTCAAGCAAGCCTTCGTATGTGATGTTTCGTCTTGATGCTTCGTCACTTTCTTGCCAGTTTTGTTCTTCAAGTGTTCCAGCGGGCCTTACTACAATAACTTTTCCGTTACGAACACCACTTTCGTTGCCATACGCGTTTGTTGAATGGATATATGTTATGGCGAGAAGTTCTCCCGAGCTGTTACGCTCGGTTTCTTCTATAAGAAGGACGTGTTTACCGCTTCTTGTTTTTATCATATCACCAGGCATACTATCCTGCCAACGATCAATTTTGGAACTATTTTTTGAATTTGTGAGGGCTTGAACTGAAAGATTTTCAACTGGCCGAAATTTCGCAAGAAAACGCCGTATGATACTTGTGTAGGCGGTTACCGCGAGGTTTTTTACCTTTTTTTCACCAAGCATTACAAGGAGAATATTAGTGATAAAGCCCGAGCAATCAATACCAAGGCCGCTCTTTTTTAGAAATTCTCGTATGTGGGCGGGCTCAAGATCTTCGAGCGCTACATTGTCGTGTTTCGCGATAAGGATTGCTTCTTCTTCGATTTCCGAGGGTGATCCTTTGCCAAGCATTACTTTAAGGCCAGCACGGACGCCCGCTGTGTTTATAAAATAAGGGCAAACAACTTTTTTCCCGCCTAGATTTAGGTTTTTATATCTTTCTATTACGTCGAGGGCTTGTTGCGGGAGTTTTTTAGTCATTAGTTTATATTCTATGGCCGCTCCGACGCTCTCTTTTAGGAGGTCGGAGCCACGGCTTTTTGATTATATTTTATTAGCGTGCCGTGGGAAACATTCGTTCCATAAAAGAACCGAGCATTTGAATACGCACTATTTCTTCGTTTGGCTTATATTCTTTTTTGTTTTGAGGAATCACGAAGAGATCGCTTTTATCTTCTAATTCAAACAAAGCTTTTTCCTCAATTAAATTTAGGGCACTATCATACTCCCCTACTTTGTCTATTTTTTGAAACCGTTCGGCAAGCGCTCCGTTTTGTTTTCTTAGAAACATTTGGGACGCGCGTATTGCCTTTTCAGCTTCGATTGAAATGTTTTTATCTTTTAACGCGGTATAATGCCAATCCATTGGTCCATTTTCTTTTTGAAGATTTCGTAAGCGAGTTTCGAAACTTGCGGAAGCTGGTTGGCGCGCATTTATCTCAATAACATAGAGATCTTTAGTTTCTTTCTCGACAATAATATCCAGACCGAAAAGGCCCTTCCACTTCGCTTCTCTCATTACTTCTCCTACCCTTACGGCTATTTTTTTAATACCTTCAAGTTGTTTTTTGTCGAGGTTATTTTCAACATACGCCCAATCATTTCCAACTGTTGCGAGCTTATTATCAGTAAGGCCGTTGATGCCGGTAAGTTGAAGACTTATAGCGCCAACCGCGATTTCGGTTTCAAGAACGCAAGCATTTAAGGTTACGCAATCACCATATATGAACTTCGTTATTTTTGCTTCACGCTTTGGGTACTTTGTCTTTTCCTCTTCAAGTGTTTTCGCCTCATCTATTATTTTTGTGCCGGAGCCAGTATGGCCTAAGTTGTATTGAAGAATAAACGGCGCTCCAAGCTCTTTTTTTATCTTTTCGAAATCAAGCTTTTCTAGAACAGCAATTTTTGTTTCAGGAAGTCGAATGCCTTTTACATTTTTCAATAAGTTGTACTGGTTGATTTTATGTTCGAATTTCTCGATGAGTTTTGCTTTGGGATTTAGAAGTGTCCATTTGTTTTTTTTAATACAACGCTCAATTTGAGAGGAATTTTTGAAGACAATAATTTCCGGATTTTTATCCTTTTTTTGTATCTCTAACGCGATTTTTTCGAGTAGCTCAAGCGTACTCCCCCCTTCTTCTTTCAAAAGAATCCGGGCGGGGTAGAATTTTTTAAAAAGATCCGCGAGTGGAGAATGATTACTTACAACACGCACATCAGAATACTTTTCAAAATCTATCCCGAGAGCACGTTCGATATCTTTCGTTACGTACCAGATCATTCGCTCTGAGTTTCGTTACCTTCTTCCGGCTTTATGATCGTTGATGGTTTGAACCAAAGTTCCTGATATTCCCATGACTCCCCTTTTATTCCAAGAATTTCGGCTGCTATATCGATCAGCTCTTTTTCTTCAAGTTCAAGGGAACTTAGCGTGTATTCATATTGTAGTGTTCCGCCGAATCTTAAAATGTTTGTTCTCCCATTTTTGCCGTCTAGGATCCATGACATCATCAAGGTGCCTTTTTCAAATTTAATGCGATTTCCCGTGCCAAGCGATTTTGTGCCTTCCCCACCTTCGGTTAATTTAAATACCTTGTTTCCGTTTCTATACGCTATCCAAAAACCGCCTTTATCAAGACTGTTTGGATTTGCGTTCGGGCTTGGGGCAATCGCGTATACTTCTTCAAGTTTATATCCCTCGGAAATAACTTCTGGATATAAAACTGGGAATCGAACCATCGCTTCGATGCGAGCGTAAATGCTTTTATGTTCTCCCGCATCTTCCTTAGAATCGATTACTGGCTCAAACTTTTCTGAATAAATTCGCTCAAGAGAATTTTTTCTTTTTTCAAGTTCTCGCGCCGCGCGCTCTTCCCTGCTTCCGCCTATAAGATAATTTCTTTCGAGTTGGTCGTACACCCAATAGCTCGCGGCGGCGAGCACTACTAGAATAGTGATTGTCTTTACAAACGTTTTCATTACCTACCCGTAAATAGTAGTATCACGTTTTTCTCGATTCTTCCAGCTTCTTTTGCCTTTATTGTTCCCGCGAGAGCGAGGAGCGAATCCCAGCTTATATTTCGTATTGGCGTTGTTTCTTCAAGAAGATTTTTTGCCTTTTCGAGTGCTTCGTCGCTTACGACATACCCGCTTCCTTTTGATTCTCTTACGGCTTTCAAGACGTTTGGTTTACGATGCGCGATGGTATCTACTACAGCACTTGCCTTTGAAGATTGTTTTCGTTCGAATTTTGAATCAAGTTCACGCGCGATTGGGGCAACGTATTCAGTTTGGACGATATTTAGAGCGGGCATAATTTTTAGTTTTTTAAAACCTTCAAAAAGACCTTCGACTGTTGTTCCAGAAGAGGTTGGGATAAAGAGACTGACTTTGTCCTTTTCAATATCGAGATTTTCCCCGATGTTTTGCAGAAGTTCCCGCGCGAGTACCTTGTATCCTTCAAGTGCTATAGCATCTGTTGAAGTACGAATAAGCTCGGAGTTTTTTTCACGGGCAAAACGCAGGGCATCGCTTTTAGCGCGCGGCGAAAGGTGGATGTTGATTTTTTCTTGATTCTCGACAGCGGCGCTTAGTCGCTCCCTTTTTTCTTTGTTTATTTCTGGTGAAACAAATATATCGAGCCTTAATTTTTCGTCATTATGTTTCAGATAATAGGCGGCGCTTATGGCGGCATTGCCAGATGACGGTATCACAAAGCTTTCTTTTCCCTTTCTCGCATAGTACGCAAGAAGTGGCCAGATCGTCCTGTCTTTATGAGAACCAGAGGGATTTAAGTCCTCGCGTTTTATAAAAAGCCGTTTTATGCCAAGTTTTTCGGCTAATGTTGGGTATTCTTCAAAAGGAGTCATTTATATACTTTATAAGTATATCGCATTTGATGAGTTGACGTAATAATGTACCTTTGTCATAATCAAATCGTTTTCAGATAATCAATTTCTATTACCGATGAGAAAATATCACACAGTTTGCCCGGAGTGTAAAAATAATATCAATTTTGAACAAGAGGGCTTGCAAGAGGGAGATCACTTTGAATGCCCAACCTGCGGCATTACTCTTGAAGCGCGAGATTTTAAAGAAGGCGCGCAAGGCATAATTGAAATCGAGAATCCGGAGATTGTTGAGACGGAAAAGTAGGGCTCGGAATAATAGTCACTCTCGTTAGCATTCGAATTCCCGGCGTGAATTCTCATTGGCGTCGAGTTTTCGCTTTCCCCTTCTATTTTTTATTAAAAAAGTATCAGTATGGGCACCGTGCCCGCTCAAACTCGAAGCCCATTCGAGTGACTATTATTCCTCTCGAGGATGTAGCAAAAGGAGTGTGATTATTCTTTCTTTAGAACTTTTTCTCCTATCTGCATTTCGGTTATGTTCAGAAGTTCGTTTGTGAGATGACCAAGACGATCAGCGGCTTCGTTTGCTTTGTTGACTGATTGAACCGTGTCTTCTGTGATATTTTTTGAAGTAATGCTTTTACGGAGCGATTCAAGGTAACCGATAATAATCGTGAGCGGGGTTCTGAGGTTGTGCTGGGTTGTGAGGATGAATTGGTTTTTCTTTTTATCGAGTTCTTGAAGTTCAATACGAGCTTCTTTTTCAACTTCGTATGCCCTGCGAATCTCTACGGTTTGTTCGGTAACTTTTTGCTCCAAGTGTTCATTTAAGTCCTCAAGTTTCGTGTTTACTTTCGCGAGTTCTTCTTTTTGCTTTACCTCGATCAGCACGCTTTTAATCAAAAATACTCCTATGACGACGACGCCGAGAAGTACTGTCGCGTTCACTACATAATCCTGCGTGGAATTGCTGAAAAGTAATCTAAGAAGTAAGAAGAGCCATAAACCAAACGTGACGAGCTCTGTTGTGATGGCTTTAATATTGAAGAGGCGGAATTTTGTTATAGCGTACCCAGTGCCTATAACAAGCGGCATTGTAAATAATGGTCCGTACGAATTTAGTGCCGGAGTTTTCAAGACGTTCACGGTAAAATACTGAGACCCGAAAAGAAGCGCGAACGTACCGGCTGTTCCGAGAAGAATCGCTCGGAGAAGTTGTTTTTCTTCAGGTTTTGCCTTCTTATGCTTTGATACGGCTACGACTATCGAAAAAATAACAAATGCAAGCATAATAGCTCCCCATACCGCGTTCAATATATTTGGTCTCGCAACTGGTATATTCGTGTTTACATATTTGATTTCAGGATCTATATCCATACCGAATGGCGCTACGGCTATATATAATAGCGAATATTACAAATATGATTTTCAAGGATTTTTTCACCGCGAAACTGGGTTGAGGAAAAAGATAAACAAAGATTGGCAAGCTCAAGGTCTGTAGACTTGCGAATATCAAAGCAATGTTTAAAGTTGTTCCGAAGTTTTCTGGCGCAACATTGAATGTGCCTATGTTTGCGAGGGACCAACCGATTGTCCCAATCATCATTACGATAAATATCTTATTTGCTAACTCTTTTCGATTGTGAAGGAAAACCAGAACAGCATAAAAGAGCATCACGAGCGCCGAGATGAGATGTATAGCTAAGAAAGGGAGCGATGAACCTTGAAGCATTGTTACGATTATACCACTAACAGAGCGCCTCTATCATTCCTCTAAAGCCGTGGGAACCAAGAAAAACGACGATGTCGTCTTTTTTTGGTTTTTCCTTGAGACGCGCGATAAGCTTCTCATCGTCTTCAATTAACGTGATACCAAGATTGTCGCGGCTGTGGGTTTGGAGGTATTCGGAGAGTTCTTTTCCATCGAGGCGTTCTTCGTTCTCAACTGTTTTCACGTTTGAGAGTCGCGGGATGATAACTTCGTCAGCGCTGTCAAAAGCATTGTCGTAACTTGGAAGGGATTCCGGGGTGCGCGCACCAACGTTTGGCTCAAAAACCGCGAATACTTTTGAATTTGGATACCAGGTTTTTAGAGCGTCGAGTGAAGCATTGGCTTTTGTTGGAGAATGAGCAAGATCGTCAATCACATACGCTTCGTTTTGAGTTTTGCCGCGGATTTCGAGGCGACGGCGAATGCCCTCAAATGTATTTATTGCTTCGGCGATCGTGTCGATTTCTATCCCGATCTCACGAGCAAGTGTTGCCGCAGCAATAATATTTTCAAGCATATGATCTCCGATAATTCTTGTTTTACATTCACGGCTCTCCCCTGTCTCATCTGTAATTCGAAATAAAGCGACGCCATTTTCAATGGTTCGAGCCTCAGGTTCTAACCGTTCATACCACATAACTTTACATGGAGCGTTTTCGAGCGCACGTGCAACATTAGTTCCTTTTCGATTCGCCACAATAAAACCGTCTGCGGGCATCGTACTGATAAGATTTTTAAAATTATCAATATATATTTCTTCAGTTTTGAAGACGTCCATATGATCCCATTTTACTGATGTGAGTACGAGGTACTTCGGATGATAATAGAAGAATTTTGATTTATTACTCCAACGATCCGCGAAATATTCGTCGCCTTCGACGACTGACCAATTAGAGTTTGTGCTACGAATGCCATCCGGGAAATTCTTTAAAATTCCA
>Ga0209343_10000957_pt1 | contig 39956 bp, 33 predicted proteins | sample RifCSPlowO2_02_FD_184026 | JGI IMG/M metagenome (GOLD analysis project Ga0209343, IMG submission 184026) | Groundwater microbial communities from Rifle, Colorado - Rifle CSP2_plank lowO2_0.2 (SPAdes) (version 2) | ecosystem: Environmental > Aquatic > Deep subsurface > Groundwater | place...
CACACCCGCCCCAAGCGCCATCGACCTGTCGTTCAACTACCCCAGCGTGGCTGGCCAGACCGACTTGCTGCGCGACGCCCTGCGCCGCCTGGCCGCATCGGGCGATCTGGAATCCCTGCTGCACTACCACCCCTATGGCGGGCGCCCCCACGAGCGCGCCATCGTGGCCCGGCACTTGCAGGCCCGCCAACTGGAGGTGAGCGGCGACCAGGTTCTGATCGTCAATGGCGCGCAGCACGGCATGGCCGTGGCCGCGATGGGCCTGTTGAACCCCGGTGACATCGTGGCCGTGGATGCGCTGACCTACCCTGGCTTTCGCGTGTTGGCGGAGCACCTGCGGCTGGACTTGGCGCCGGTTCCCGTCGGCCCCGCCGGCACCGACCTGGACGCGCTGGAGCGCCTGTGCCAAGCGCGGCCGGTGCGCGCCGTCTACACCATGCCCACTTTGCACAACCCGCTGGGTTGCGTGATGGATGTGCGCGCACGCAAGCGCCTGGTGAGAATCGCGCGGGCCCAAGACCTGCTGGTGATCGAGGATGCATCCTATGCCTACCTCGCGCCCGATGCGCCCGCGCCCATCGCAACCCTGGCGCCGGAGCGCACGGTCTATTTGTCAAGCATCTCCAAGAGCGTCGCCACCGGCCTGCGCTTTGGCTTCGTTGCCGCTTCACAAGTGCTGATCGCACCCATCGAGCGCGCCGTGCGCGCCACCGCATGGAACACCGCCGGGGTGATCACGTCCATCGCCTGCGCCTGGATTGAAGACGGCACCGTTGCCCGCCTGGAGGCCGAGAAACGTGCCGACGCCGCCCGGCGTCAGGCCATTGCGCTGAAGGCACTCGCCGGGCTGCCACTGGTGCGACATCCCAACTCCTACTTCGTCTGGTTGCCACTGGGCGAAGACCAGCGTGCGGACCGCATCGCCGCCGCGCTGGCCCAGCGGGGGGTGTCGGTGTCCACTGCGGAAGGCTTCGCCACCACCACCCATGTGCCGCATGCGATTCGCGTGGCGCTGGGGTCGGTTGCCAGCGAGGACCTGCCGGGGGCATTGGCCATTGTCAGGGAGCTTGTGGAACAGGACTCGTCATGAAGTGTGGCAGTTCCAAGAACTCGCGTCAGTAGCCTTGGCGGTGCGCATCGCTGCGCTGGCCTCAAGTGCATCCGATGGCTCCATGCCGTGAAATTTCTCAAGGCCCGTCAAGCAGGGTTTATACCGGTGAACTGTCGGTGTCTAAGCCAATGGGCAGGACTATAGTGTGGGTGTGTACTGCCCATTGGGTAGTCCTTGACGCAGGCATTGTCGCAACGCGGCCCCACGCCGCAAAAAGGGAGCAAGCATGGCGCCATCCCGTGGTTTGATATCGTCGATCTTCATACGGCTCATGGCCGTGGCGCGCTACCGTTTCATTGCCGAGTTGACGGTGATTTTTGCTGCCGTGTGGGTTGGCTGCGCCTTGCTGGTCTATTTCCTGGAGGTCGGTATCAATCCGCGCATCCACGGCCCCGTCGAATCCATTTATTTCCTGCTGGTGGCGATGATGACCTCGGGCGACTCGGCCGTGGTGCCGCTTACCACCGGCGGACGCCTGGTGATGAGTGTGGTGGTCATCCTGTCCAAACTGCTGACGGCTTTGCTCTGCGCGCTCGCGGCAGCCGTGTTGATTGAACGTAAATTGAAAGAGGAAATGGGGCTCAAAATGCACACACTTGAAAAGCATATCGTGTTGGTGGGATGGAACCTCAAGGGCGTTCAGATCGTCTCCACCTTGCGCAACGACCCACGGCACCATTCGACCCCGATTCTGGTGATGGCTGATCTTGAACAAAAACCGGTCGATGATCCGTTTTTGCAATTTACCCGGTCCACCTATCCGATTCGGGGCGACGCGCTGGCACGCGCTTCTTTGGCCAGCGCTGCCTTGGTTGTGCTGCTGGCCAACTACAACGAACGCCAGCATGCCGACGCACTGACCACGGTCAACTGCCTGATGGTCAGAAAGACCAACCCCAGTGCCCGTATCGTCGCGGAATTGCTAGACCCCAGTCAGCGGCTCTATCTGGAAGCGGCGGGCGCCGACGCCATCATCAGTATTGGCGATGTTGGGGGCTTTTTGTTGGCGGAAGCGGCCATTGGCAACCTGCAAGCCCAGCAATTGCTCGACGCTGTCGCAAGGCGGCCGGTCATCGAAGACGCTGACGAATGAGCTGCGCCCCAAGCGCGCCTAGACTATGCCCCTACCCGCATCCGTTTTGCAAGCGTGGCGTTACACGTCCACCAGCACCGATAGCACGGTCGTGCTGCCCGATGGCTGCCGTGATCTGATTTTGCATGTGGTGCCGGGTCAGCGCCCCCAATGGTTGCTGACCGCATTGGCCGATACGTTTTACGACGTTCCAGGTACGGTGGGGGAGTGTTTTTGGGGCTTTCGCTTGCAACCCGGCGCCCAGTTTGACGATGCCCGGCTCATGCGCGCTGTGCAGGCCGGCCCGCTGCACGATGCACACGACGCCTTGCCTTTGCTTGATGCCTGCGTGCGCCTGGACCCCCGCGTGGTCGATGCGCTGCACAGCCTGTCGGTCAGCACCACTGTGGCCACAGCAGCCCGGCAGTTGGGCGTGTCCGAGCGAACCTTGCAGCGGCTGGTGCAGGCCGCCACAGGGCGCCATCCCGCGTATTGGAAGTGCCTGGCCCGCGTTCGCCGTGCCACGGCAGGGCTGTCCCATGCGCCTTCCTTGGTGGCGTGCGCCGCGGACCACGGTTTTTCTGACCAGGCCCATATGACACGGGAGTTTCAGCGCTGGTGGGGGCGCACACCCAGCGCGGTGCTGGCCTCGGCCGGGTTGCTGGCAGTGGCGACTGCCTCCGGCTACCCCTAGCCGGAGGCATGTGCGATGCAATCGCCAACGGACGGTCTTCGGATGTCGCAAGAAATTCCTCGCTATATCCTAAGGTTGTGGCGTGAACACCACCGCGCCATGCACCGAGCCCGCACCCGGGCCGCTGGTGTAAATCATGTAGGTGCCGCCCACCTGGTTGGACCCCGAAGCGCCCACCACCATGCCGTCAAACATAAAGGAGCAATTGGCGGCGGTACATGCAGTGCCGCCCAAGGGCATGGCGATGTTGCCAAAGATGGTGTCCCCGCCCGCAGCACCCCCACTACCGCTCAGGTAGGTGCGGTTGATGGCCAGCTCGGAGGTCGATAGGGTGGTCAAACCACCGGTGGACACCACATGGTAGGTGTGGTCCGGCATGGTGACCGTGAGATCGACCCCCACCTTGTCGGTGGCGTAGTCCACTTTGACGGTCCCGGTAAAGCTGCCGACCCCGCCGCTGCCCACGGTGGGCTGGGTGGCGCCCAACACGGTATAGCTCACGGTGCCGGTGGTGGGCAGCGCAGCCGCTGTGCCGACCACGTAATGAAAGCCCTGCGTGGCGCCGATGGCCCCGGGCATGCCGCTGTTGCCATAGTAATTGCCGGTGGCCGTTCCACCGTTCCAGCGGCCCCAGGTGATGTCAGTGTTGCCGCCCAGCTCCGCGATGGAGTTGTTGCCAATCAGGACGTTTTCGCGGGAATTGGCGGCTGCGCTGGAGTCGGTGTCATACCCCTGCAGGCCTCCGGTGCTGCTGTCCATGGTCAGGCGCAGGGTGCTGGGCGCACGAAAGTCGATGCCGATGTTGGGTCCACTGGAATACGACAACATGTAGTGCCCATTGGCCGTCGATTTCAGCAGTGCGGAGACACTGCCGCTGGAGGTACCGCTGCCGGAACCGCCACTGCTCCCCGAGGAACTGCTGGCCACGGTGCATGCCAGGGCTTCATTGGTGAAGCTGCAGTTTGAGGGCAAGTTGGCCGCCACGGCGGTGCGTATGGTGCTTTGCAGGCTGCTGGTGTTGCTGGCAAAGTAGCTCAGATAACTGCCCAGGTTGGCGTTGTATTGCACTCCGGCCGCTTGCTGCATGCGCGACAAAGCGGCCAGCGCATGCCGGTAGGCTGCCTGGTTGCCCGCCGAGGGCACGCGCTGGGGCAGGGTGGAGAACATATCGAAGCCGCTTCCCATGCCAAACGATTGGCTCAGTTGCGCCGCCGCCGTGGCAATGGCGGCGCGGCTCAGGCTGGCGGCGGTGCGGATGGCGGCTTCGGTCATGGGCGTCAAGGCCACTTGCACGGCGCCCGCGCCGGTCACGTTGACGATGGAGCGCAAGGTGCCCTGCAGCGGTGTGCCGGTGGTCTCATCGCCCACCGTGGCCTCGTCGTCGTAGGCCGGGCTGCCCTCCATGGCCACCACCACATCCCCGGTGTAGCCCCTGAAGTTGATGCTGTAGCCGCTGGTGGCCGCGTCAATGGCGGAGCAGGCCAGTTGGGTGCTCAGCGCCGCATTGGTTACCTTGTAGGCACACACCGTGCCGCTGGTAAACGGCCCGGCCATGGCCACGCCGCTCAGCGTGGTCGTGTCGTCACCCGAGCCGCCGCCGCAGCCCCCCAGGAGCAAGGGCAGGCACAGGCCGGCGCCGACGGCACGCAGGGTCAATGTTGAAAAAGTGAGATGTTCCATGGTGTTTCCTTTACATACGGGGGTGAGGTGGGGGTGGGGACAGAGGTGGGCAGGGACTGCCCTTATTGGGGCGCCGGGTAGGCCGCGAACAGCTTGGAAAATGCACCGGTGGCTTGCTGGAGCACGGCATGGGCCACGCGGCTGTAGGCGGCGTTGCTGGTTTTGGCCACGCTCACGGTCTGCTTGCTCTTGGCGCCGAGGGCGCCGAACAAGCTCATGACCGAACCGTTGTCGTTTTCCTCCACCTGTTGCAGGTCGGCAAACTCGGCTTCGGTGTCGATCTGTTTGACGAGGTTGAGCGCGCCGTCGTCCCCCTTGGAGACGCCGCCGTAGCGGACTTCTTCCGCACGCACCACCCGGGTGTAGAAGCCCGACACACTCATGGTCAGGCTGGCCCCCACCGACGCACCGCGGCTGGTGAAGCCACTGCGGTTGCCGCTGGACTGCATGCGCGCAAAGTCAATCACGATGGCCGGGGCAATGGTCAGGGCGTTGGCGCTTTTGGCGAGTTCGTTGAAGGCGCGGTTGTTGGTCTGGCTCATGCCGGCATCACCCCAGGCATCGCCCATTTGCCACCACAGCGGCACCCCGCGCGGTGTGAAGGCGCGCCCGCGCAAGGCCCCCACGCTGACCTCCTGCGGCACAGCGCTGGTCTTGAAGTCGGCATACAGGCCTTGCAACTGCTCAGTCGCTATGACCTCGCGCCCGGCGGACTTCAACTGCGCCACCAGCCTTTGGTAGGCGGCATCGGTGATGGCCTGCAGGGTTGCGTCATCCACCCCTTGCAAGTCCACTTTCATTTTGGCTTTGGCGGTGCCGGTTTCACGGCCTGGCATGTAGGTGCCCCGGGTGATGGCCGAGGCTTCGTTGTGGGTCACAAAAATGACCCGCAGCCCGGCGATGGCCACCCGGTTGTTGCGGGCAAACGCGTTCACCGTTTTTTCGCCAAAGGTGCCGCCCATCTTGCCGTCGAACCATTGCGCGGGGTCGAGCTCGGGCAACTCCAATGCCGCGGCGGCGCTGGCCGCACTGTCCACGGCGCTTGCCGCGGCATGGGCGACGGCGGGGCTGCTGGCTAGGTCCGCCGTCTCCGTGGTGGCGCAGCCCTTGCCGAGCGCGAGTTGCAGCAAGTGGGCTTTGCGTTCCTTGGCCTGCTGCATGCGGGTGGCTGCTTCCTGGGCGCTGGCCTGGCCGGACTGTTGCGCCACCTCGGCCGTGGTTTTTGCGGCCAGCTTGCCAAACAACTGCCCGCCCAAGCCGCCGAGGGCGCCAAACAGGCCGGTGCGTCCCGCCACCTCGGCCGCCACGCCGCCCACGGCACCCGCCTTGGCGGTGGTATTGCCGCTGCTTTGCGCCGCGCTGGCCTCTGCCTGTGCGGTATTCATTTCCGCCATGGCGGAGTCGAGCTGGGGGCAGCTCAGCGCAGTGTCGCCGTCGCGGGCCCGCTCGATGCTGGCGGGGGCGGTTTGCGACCAGGCGCTGCTGCAGGCCAGGGTGGCGACGGCGGCCCACGCCAAGGCGAAGGGGGCACCAGATGGATGGATGGACATGGGGTTCTCCTGTGAGGGGGGGGCATTGCGGGGTGTGCTGGCTAGGCAATGTACGGCGCGCACCGGGCCGCGTGCACCCCCTGAACGCGGGGGGACGTGTGGGGCAGGGTTTCGCGTATCCTGCGTCCACCATGGCGTATTTGCTCGTTCTTTCACTCCTGTTTTGGCTGCTGCCCGTCCAGGCACAGCCCGAGTCCACGGTGCGTATCGTGGACCGGGCCAGCATCGTGCAGGACGCATCCAACACACCGCCCGACCGGGTTACGCACACCCTGAGCCCGTTGCCCCACGACTGGCAGGACAGCCCCAGCGCCTTGCCGGAGCAGCGCTGGTACCACATGCGTTTTGACGACGGTGGCTGGGCTTTGCCCGCGGTCTATGTGGAGCGCGCCTGCACCAACCTGGAGGTCTGGGTCAACGGCCAACTGGTGGGCGGCGGCGGGTCCATGGTGGAGCCCCTGACACGCAACTGTTACTTCCCGCAGCTGATCCGTTTCCAGCGCAGCCTGCTGCACGGCGCCGACAACCGCCTGGATATCCGGGTGGTGGGCTACCCGATCGCGCATGTGGCCGCGCGGCAACGCGGTGGCGGCCTTTCGCAGGTGCGCATCGGTGAACAGGCCGAACTGGCGCCGTATTTTGATGCCCGCTATTTTTGGAACATCACCCTGGCCCAGGTGATCGGGATTTGCATGCTGTTGGTGGGCCTGGTCATCACGGCGCTGGGCTGGGTGCGCCGGCAAGACCGGCATTACCTGTACTTTGGCCTGGCGCTGGTGCTGTGGGCAGTGGCGGGCTCGCGGCTCTATGTGCAGCACCTGCCCTTTGCCGTGCTCACCGGCGAGGTCCTGTTCACCGCCTTGTTTGCGCCCTTTGTGTACGCCATGCTGCAGTTTTTGCTGCACTACATTCACCAGCCCCGCCGGTGGGTGCAACAGCTGCTCCTGTGGCAGTGTGCTGCGGTCCCGGTGCTGCTGGTGCTGGTGCCTGCGCACGCTCTGGCGGCCACCGCCAGCGTGGTGTATGTGCTGTGGGGCTGCGAGTTTGTGGTGGCGCTGGCCTTTTTTGCCTGGCACAGCTGGCATTACATGCGCCGCGATTTCTGGCTCATGGGCGCCACCCAGGTGCTGATGTTGGCCTTGGTGTTGGCCGAAATCGCGGTGCAAAAAGGCTGGCTGGCGCTCCCCAAAATCCACCTGGTCCATTTGGCGATGCCCATGCTCTTTTTGGCGATAGGGGTGCGCCTGGTGCAGCAGTTTGCGGCCGTCTTGACCGAGTCGGAGCGGCTGAACCGGGAGCTGGAGCAGCGCGTGGCCGACAAAACGGCGGAAATCGCCCACAGCTACGCACAGCTCAGCGATATGCGCGTGGAACAGGCCGCCGCCGCCGAGCGCCAGCGCATCGCCTCGGACCTGCACGACGACTTGGGGGCCAAACTGGTCACCATCACCCAGGCCAGCTTGTACGCCAACGACATCGGCCGGGTGGCCGAGCTGGCCCGCCAAGCGCTTACCGACATGCGCCTGTCGGTGCGCGGCCTGACCGGCGCGCCCACGCCCGTGCCCTATGTGCTGGCCGACTGGCGCTCCGAGACGGTGGAGCGTTTGGAGCTGGCGGGCGTGGCCGTGTTCTGGAATGCCAACGACCCCGCGCTGGACTGGATGCTGCCGGCGCGCATGCAGGTCCAGGTCACGCGCATCCTGCGCGAGGCGGTGTCCAATGTGATTCGCCACAGCGGCGCCCGCATGTGCTGGGTGGATATCCACGTCGCGCCCGACCACCTGCGCCTGGGGGTCGAGGACGACGGCCACGGTTTTGACACCCACCAAACCTCCCTGGGCCAGGGCCTGGGCAATATGGTGCGGCGCGCCCGGGTGCTGGAAGGCACGCTGCAAATCGTCCCCCGGGAGGGCGGCGGCGTGTGTATTCGCCTGAACGTACCGCTGGCGCTGGGTGCCGCCGAACAAGCCACAGATTCTGGAGGTGCACCACCATGAAAAGCGTTTGGGTTCTGGAAGATTTACACGAGTCCCACGCCTGGCTGGGCAAGGCCCTGGAAGCCGTGTTTCCGGGCATTGCCGTGCAACGCTACTTTCGGCTGGCCGACGCCCTGGAAGCGGCGCACACGCTGCCCCCGCCCGACCTGGCGCTGGTGGACCTGAGCCTGCCCGACGGCAGCGGCATTGCCCTGATCAAGCTGTTGAACGACCAGGCGCCCGCCACCATGTGTGTGGTGGCCAGCATTTACGACGACGATTTGCACCTGATGCCCGCCTTGCGCGCCGGTGCACAGGGCTTTTTGCTCAAGGACCAAAGCTGGGAGCAAATCGCCGAGCTGCTGCGCGGCATTGCCGAAGGCCGCCCGCCGCTGTCCCCGGCCATTGCCCGGCGCCTGCTGGCCCACTTCCGGCCGCAGATGCACGACTACATGACCGAACCCCTGACCCAGCGCGAGACCGAGGTGCTGGGCATCATCGCCAAAGGCATGACCCTGGCCGAGGCCGCGCGCCTGCTGGGCATCAGCGCCCACACGGTGTCGGGTTACACCAAAGAGATTTACCGCAAGCTCAACGTCTCGTCCCGCGCGGAAGCGGCGCTGACCGCGCGCAATATCGGCTTGGTGTGACGCAAAGATTTATTGCGGCTGGGCGCAAAGGTCAGCAGGGGCCCAAAATTGCTCACCGCCGGCTCACCAGCAATACCCCCGCCAGCACCAGAGCGGCACCCGCTATTTGCGGCAGCGACAGCGGCTCGCCCAGCAGCCACCAGCCGAAAAAGATCGTCAGCACCGGCCCGAGCGTGCCGATCAGCACCGATTGGGCCGAGCCGATGCGCCGGATGGCGGCCGAATTCATGAACACCGGCAGCACCGTGGAAAACAGTGCCATGGCGGCGCCATAGGCATAGACGGGCAGGGGCTGGATCAGGGCGCTGGCCGGTTGCGTGACAAAGAAGTGCAGCAAGGTTGCCATGGTGGATACGAGCATGGCCAGCGCCGTAAAACGGGCGGCACCAACCTGCCGAATCACCGGTTCGCTGCCCGCCTGGTAAAAGGCATAAGAAACCGAGGAGCCGAGCACAAAGGCTGCCCCGATCAGCACGGTGGTGGTTTCTGCCGCCAGGTGCAGGTCATGGGCAAAAGCCAGTCCGATGCCTGCGTAGGTCAACGCCAGGGCGCCAATCTCGCGCCGCGAGGCCGTTTTGCCCATGAACAACACACCGATCAGGATGGTCAGCGTCGGGTAGGTGAACAGAATCAGGCGTTCCAGACCGGCGGTGATGTAGCGCAAACCGATGAAGTCGAGAATGCTGGCGCCGTAGTAGCCCAGCAGCCCCAGCGCCGTGAGCCCCAGCCAGTCGCGCCGGGCCAGTGGCGCGGCACCGCGGCTGGACTGCCAGCCCACCCAGGCAAACACTGGCAGCGCAAAACACATGCGCAGGGCGAGCAGGGTGACGGAATCGACCGGCACCGCCTGCGGCACGGCGTAGGCCAGTTTGACGAAGATCGCTTTGAACGAGAAGCCGAGTGCGGCGAGGACGGCAAATGCGATCCCGAGGCGTTCGGAGGACCAGTGTTTCCAGGGCATATAGTGTTCAGTGAAAAGAATTGTGCGTTGAATACGAATGCTGTCTTTGTTTGTCGTGAAGCCAAATAGTCAGATTCCAATGATGACGCCACAATCTGGTTTGCACAATTGCGATTGTGGCAAGTGTGTGTTCGTCTACTACGAACGGAAGTGGAAAAGCGTATGAGTTATGACCTGATCGATCTGCGGCTCTTCATTGCCATTGCGGAAGAGCGCAACCTGACGCGGGGTGCGGCCCGTGTCCATTTGGCACCGTCCTCTGCCAGCCACCGCCTGCGCCAGTTGGAGGGCGCCTTGAGCGCTGCGCTTTTTGAGCGGCAGGCCCGTGGTTTGGCGCTGACGCGGGCTGGCGAGGCGCTGTTGCGCAATGCGCGGCAGGTATTCGCCCGCATCGAACAGATGCACGCCGATCTGTCGCCCTACGCGGCGGGCATTCGCGGCCACGTCAGCCTGTGGGCCAACACCCACGCGACGCATTCCTTTTTGCCCGACGATCTGGCGGATTTTTTGAAACAGCATCCGCAGGTCAGCGTCAGCCTGGAAGAGCGCACCAGCACGGAAATTGCGCTTGCCGTGGCCAGTGGAGAAGTGGAGGTCGGTGTCCTGGCCGATGCGGGCAGTGGCGCCGGTATCGCGCTGACGCCTTACCGGCGGGACCGCTTGGTGCTGATTGTTCCGGGTGGACACGCATTGGCAGCGCGGACACAGCTCAGTTTCGCCGAGGTGCTGGACCACGCCTTTGTCATGCTGCACGCCGGGTCGGCCATTCACACTTTTACGATGAACGCCGCCGCTGCACTGGGGCGCCATTTGGACGTGCGCATTCAGGTGCGCAGCTTTGAAGCTGTGTGCCGCATGGTCGGCGCCGGTGTGGGCATCGGTTTGGTGCCCCGCAGCGCGGTGTCTGGCGCCGGATTGAGTGAGCCGCCGGTGGTGGTGGAGATGGACGAGGCCTGGGCGCAGCGCGATCTGCAGATTTGCGTGCGCAAAGGCGCTGAACTTTCGGGTTTTGCCGCCGCACTGGTCGAAAAACTGCGCCAGAGCGGGCTGGACGCCCAGCCCCCAGGCGCTGGCGCTTGACGACGGGTGCGAATCGGGCAGCGTTTTGCCTCTGGTGCGATACTTCCGCCATGTTTGACGCCCGCATTACTCACCATGGGTGAATATAAAAAACCCAATGCATTGCGCAAATGGTCTGTATTGGGGCTGGCGCTTGGGTTCGGCTGGCTGCTGCTTGCCTCGGTGCACGCCCAGCCCACACCGGTGCTGGTGTTGGGCACACCACGCCCGGAAGGAAACTACGGTGGCGTGTTGCTGCGTCGGATTTACCAGGACTTGTTTCACCGCGTGGGGGTGGCGATTGAAATTCGAACCTTGCCCACCGCGCGTTTGGCCATGGAACTCGCTTCCGGGCATATTGACGGTGATTTGACGCGCCCCTGGGCTTTTGCCGACAGCCAGCCCACACTGATCCGCGTCGATGAACCGGTGATGGACATTGGTTTTGCGCTGTGGGCGGTCAATCCGAAAATCGTGTTGAACCGACTGGATGACCTGGCCGGATCGGGGTATTCGGTGAACTTTACCCGGGGCGTCACGGAGTGTGAGAAAAGCCTGCAAACCTTGCTGCCGCCCCATCGGATTGCCGACGTCACCACCACGGTGAATGCGTTGAACATGTTGCATTACGGCCGCAACGATTTGTACTGTGGGGTGGATCTGGCGGTTCTGTCCGATGCCGGGGGCAGCGAGTTGGCGGGGCGGCCACCACCGGTCAAACTCGTCACTATCGGCAAACCGTTGAGTCTGTACCTCTACCTGCATTCCAAACATGCCGCCTTGGCGCCACTGTTGGTGGCAACGCTCAAAAAAATGAAGGTGGAAGGGGCCATGGAACGGCTGCGCAAAGACACCTTGCGGGAATACAACCTGCCTTACACCCCCCAAAGCCCTTAAAATCCCGCTCCTTTTGTCTTGCAGTGCGTTCTGGCCTGCCTGAACGCCCCGGCGCAACGCGCTTAGCCATCTGCCCTTTGGGTGCCCATTTGAATTTTCATCTCCAAGCGGTTCACTGACCATGCACGACCCACGCACCCCCGTGCCGCAGGCCCCACCGGACACGGAGTCGGCCCTGTCGGACTATTTCCGCGATCCCGATGCCTTGTCGGACTCTGCCCTGGCCTGGCAGCTGGACCACAACCCAGAGGTGACCGACGCCTTGCGCGCACTGATGCAGGGTCCATCGGGGCTGGTGCGCCTGCGCCTGTGGATGCTGTTCACCTTGGTGGGGCAGGGCCAGGCCTATCTGGCGCGGGAAGCCTTGGACCAGCTCTTCTACGCCGTGCGCCCCGAGGCGGTGGACAGCGTGGTCAAACGCTTTCGTGAAGCGGCCTTGCTCACCTGGGACGATTCCCTGCGCCAATACGGGCTCACGCCCCTGGCACAGCAGCTGGCCACCATGCTGGCCCCGGTGGGCCAGTCCTCCAACGACGAGTTGGCGGGCCTGTTGAGCCAGGTGGTGGGGGCCGACCAGTTGGGCACCCTGCAAGGAAACCAGGTGCATATGCTGCAGGCGCAGCTGGTGCGCTTGCACCACGAGTTTGCCGACGCCATTGCCAGCGGTTCGGAGTTTCGCCTGCGGGAGGCGCGCAAACGCTATGACCGGGCTTCGCGCCTGATTGACAAGGCCTCCAGCACCATCACCGCCATCATCGGCAACGCGCACGGCCAGCGCGCGCTGGAGCAGGCGGCGCGTGGCCTGGGGCTGGCGCAGTCGCGCCTGCTGGCCATGGCCAGCCAGTTCAACCGCGCCTTGCAGCAGGTGGACCGCCAGCGCGTCACCCTGGGCACCACCGGCATCACCAGCACCGATGTGAAGCTATGGCTGCAAACCCAGGTCCAATTGGAGCGTTTGACCATGGAGGCCCTGCACAGCCCGGTGGGCCTGTCGGTCTTGTCGCCGCACGAGATGCTGGACGTGGCCGAGGCCGAGTTCGAGCGTGACCGCCCCGAGGCCTGGCGTGCCGAGCCCTTGCCCAGCGCCCAAATGGCCCCGGTGGGCGACCTCACCGCCGTGGCGCTGCCGCAGGAACTGGGGGACCTGTCGGCCTTGTTGGCCGATTGGGCGCTCATCCACAGCGCCCCCCTCTCCGAGAACGAAAGCGCCGCACCCCGCACTGTGCACGCCGCCTTACTGGGTGAATCGGCGGGCCAGCCCGCGCGTTATGCGCAGGTGGCCTACAAGGCGCAGCTCTTGCCCTTGCTGGGCGATGCCCAGGCCCAAGACCTGCCCGGCGCCACCGGGGAGTTGGCGCGCCAGCCCTGGCGGCTGCAGTGGCACAACGTGCTGGCAGCCCTGGACCATCCCGAAATTTCCCATTTGAGCAGCGGCCAGCTGGAGCACAGCCGTGTGTCCGCTGCCCCCGAAAAAACATGACCCTTCTTGCCGACGAAGCCGCGCAGCTGATAGCCGAACTGCTGTCCCGCAAATACCTGCCACGCACCCACCCCCGGGTCAAAAAGGCCCTCTCCGATACTGAGCTGTTTGTGGCGGTGGAGCAGCGCCTGGCCCAGGTGGGCCTGCGCTGGGTGGACAACGTGTACGCCGACCATGTGACGCTGACCCTGTTGCCCGCACCGCTGACCCGCGTGTTGGGGGAGGGCGGGCTCAACGCCAACAACAACCTGGATTTGCCGCGCGATGCGGTGGCCTTGCTGGTGGTGGTGTGGGCGCTGATCGTGCTGCCCAAACGCGAGCGCCAGGCCAGCCGCGTGGCGCCCGAGGCGCCGCAAAACGAGATGTTTGCCAGCAGCAAGCCGCTGCCCAGCACGCGCAGCGTGAGCCCGGTGCTGTCCTACAAGGCCTTGCTGGAAGACTATGGCAACCAGCTGGGCAAACGCATCCGCCTGGACGCCAACCTCAAGCTGCTGGAGCGCCACGGCTTCATCCTGCGGGCACAGGACGACATCAAGGAAGGCCCCTTGCTCGATGTGCTGCTGGACTACGACGTGCTGGCGCCGCGCATTCTCAACGGTGCCCTGGCCGACGTGCTGGCCCGCGAGCAGGCGCAGGCCCAGATCGACAAGGACGCGGCCACATCCTCCACCGCAGACCACCAGACCCCGGACTGATCCCATGTTTCACCTACAAAGCCTTGAACTCGTGCACTGGGACTACTGCCAGCGCGTGAGCCTGCCGCTGGATGCGTCCATCATCACCATCGCCGGGCCCAATGGCTCGGGCAAAACCACCTTGCTGGACGCCATGCGCACCTTGCTGGGCCTCAAATGTTCACAACCGCGCGACTTCAAAACCTATGCCCGCCACGCCGGCGCCCAGGTGGCCTGGCTGCGTGCCGTGGTGGACAACCGCCCGCACACGCGCCAGACCTCCAGCCGCCCGTTTGCCCGGCAACTGCTGTACAGCGACCAGGTCACCCTGGCCTGCCGCATCGACCGCAATGGCGGCGATTGGGTGCGCCGCTACATGGTGGTGGAGGGCGATGCCAGCATCGAACAATTGAGCGAACGCCCCGACAAAGAGCTGCGCACCATGGGTGTGGAAGCCTGGGGCCGCGTCTTGTCCGACGCCGGCCTGTCACCCGCCATTGCCAAGGTGCTGTCGCTGGAGCAGGGCCAGACCGACCGCCTGTGTGAATACAGCCCGCGCGAACTGCTGCGCCTGGTGTTTGACGTGTTTGGCGACCAGGAGGTGCTTAACCACTACGACACCGCGCGCGAGCACCAGCAGCAGCTCAGCCGCGAGATGCAGCAGGCCGAAAAAGAGCTGGACCACAGCAAGGCGCAACTGGCCGAGCTGCAAAACAAGGTCAGCAACTACCTGGGCTGGAAACACAAGGTGCAGGAGCGCGAACGCCTGGCCACCGAAGTGCTGCCGGTGCTGGAGTGGCACGGCCAGCGCCACAAGCTGACCGAGCGCAGCAAGGAGCACCGCCGCCAGCGCCAGCAAACCGCCCTTGCCAAGGCCGAACGCGCCCAAAAGAACGCCGACTTGCTGGCCTTGCTGGAGGCACGCGGCCACACGGCTCAGGAAGAAGCCCGCCTGCTGGACGAGCGCGATGCGGCAGCCACCCAGCGCGACAGCTCCCGCGACAGCGAACGCCCGCTGGAAGACCTGGTCAAGCGCGAAACCGAGCTGCTGGCCCTGGTGGACAAGGAGAGTGACGCCGAAGCGCTCACCGCCCACCTGGCCAACCTGCACGGGCAGGAGCAGGAGCTGCAGGCCAAGCACAGCGAGTTGCTACAAAAAAAGAAGCGCCTTGCGCACAGCCTGCAAGGGCTGGAGGGCCAAAAGGCTCCTCCTTTTCCTGAAGACGCGCGCCGCCTGCGCCAGCGCCTGCAGGCGCAAAACATCGGGCACCGCTTTCTGGCCGAGGTGGTGGAGGTGCAAGACGAACACTGGCGCGCTGCCATTGAAGGGGTGCTGCGCCCCCTGCGCTGGATGGTGCTGCTGGACCAGGCGGGTGACTTGGCCCAGGCCGACACCGCAGCCTCTGCCGAGCGTTACCGCCACTACACGGTGGCCCCCGGCGAGGCCGTGCCCAAGGCCGATCCCCACACGCTGCTCGCCCACATTCACTTCGATGCCAAGCTGCCCCGCTGGCTGGTCCAGCAGCTGCAAAACCTGCGCTGTGTGGACAGCCCCGCGGAGGGCCGCAAGAGCAGCGGCAACTGGATCACGCCGCAGGCCTACAGCTTTGACGGCCGGGGCGCCCGCTCGGTCTGGGTGGAGCCGCGCGAGCACCAGTTTGGCGCTGCCGCCTTGCAGGCCCAACGGGACGCGCTGGAGCGCGACCTGCGCCGTCTGGACGGCGATCTGGGGCCGGCCACGCAAGCGCTGCTGGCAGTCAAGCGCCAGATGGAGGACTGCAAGCAGGCCCTGGCCGGCCACAGCGCGGCGCAAGAGCTGGCCCGGCGCAGCGACGAGTTTGCCGCCGCACGCCAGGCCCTGCCCGGCGCCAAGCAGGCGCGGATTGCCGCAGCCACCCGCTGGCAGCAGCTGGACCGGGACTATGGCGAGGCCAAATCCCAGCACCAGCGTGCCGAGGCCCACTACCGCAGCATGGAAGCGGCGCTGCGCCAGCGTTTTGCCGAGGCCGACCGCATAGCGGCGGAACTGACGCAACGGCGCAAACAGCTCGGCAGTGAGGTGGACGCCTCGCAACACCGCCGCCGCCAGATTCCTCTCGGCTGGCGCAGCGCCCAGGTGCTGCAGGAGCTGGTTGCCAAATACAGCAACGAAACCCAGGCCCGCCTGCGCCTGGAGGCCGTGGAGCTGGACTTGGCCCAGGACACCTGGGAAAAAGACAGCACGGTGGAAGAACGCTACCGCCGCATGGAAGCCACCGTGCGCGCGCAGGGCTACAGCCTGGACGACCACAAGGTGAAGAATGTGCAGGCCGGTACGGCGGTGTTCAACGCCCGCGAAAGTTATATCGAGGTGCTGCGCAGCACCGTGCGCCGCTACCGCAACAACATCCAGGAGCTGGGCGGGCTGGCCGGTGTGGAGGTGGCGGCGGATTTGCCGGCGCTGGAGAACGACGACACCGTGCTGGCCCAGGCGGGCCTGAAGGTCAACTTCAATTTCGACGGCAAGGGCAGCATCGGCCTGAACGATGGCGAAGCCTCGGGCGGCCAGCAGGTCATCAAGTCGCTGATTTTGCTGGTGGGGCTGCTCAAAGACGAAGAAAGCGCCTCTGGCGGCTTTGTGTTCATCGACGAACCCTTTGCCCACCTGGACGTGCGCAATATCCAGCTGGTGGGCCACTTTTTGCGCTCCACCCAGGCGCAATATGTGCTCACCACCCCCATCACCCACAACCTGGAGGTGTTCGAGCCCGCCGAGATCACCCTGGTCACCAGCAAAAAGCCCCGCGACAGCCGCTGGGCACCGCCGATTGCTGTGGCCAAGCGGCGCGGCGCCCCGGCTGGCTGATGGAGAAACTGCTGGAAAACCGAGGTATCCATACTTTTGCTATAGATTTAATAGCTGCTTGCGCAATATCTACGGGGGCTGGAGGCCTATTTTATTAAAATAAATGGCTCCCATACCCCCTGCGCTGCAGAGGTGTATGGATGGGGGCATACTGCACCCACCAGGCCTCACAGAAGCGCCGCACAGGGACGACGTTGGAGTCAACAAGATTGTCAACCGTCAAGGGAGGATTCCATGAAGCTACTGAAAGATCGGTCTATTGCGACGCGCATGCGTTTGGGGTTTGGTTTGCTCATCGTCGTGAGCATTGTGGTGGCACTGTTTGGCAGGCTCGCACTGCAACAGGTGGGTGCGCAGGTGCGCGAGCTCACCGGCCACAACCTGGTCATCGTCACGGTGCTGGCCCATATCAAGGACAACGTCAACCTGACCGCGCGGGCGGCGCGCAATATCGCCTTGCTCACCGATGAAAAAAGCAAACTGCTGGAGAAAGCCACGATTGACGGCAACCGGGGCTCCACACGCGCCTTGCTGAAGCAATTGGAAGAGTTGCTGACGGCGCAGGACGAGCTGGCACAGCTCAAAACCGTCACGGCGACGCGCCTGGCCTATGTGGGCCTGATGGACGAGGCCGTCAAGCTGGGCTTGCAAGGCAAGAACGAAGCCGCGCGTGATGCATTGATCGGCGGGGTGACCGTGGCGCAAAAAACCTACTTTTCAGCGCTGGACGAGCTCATCAGCCTGCAGCACCAACGCATGGAGATGGCCCAGCAGGGCGCCGACCGCACGGTAAGCCAAGCGGGCTACGCCATGCTGGGTTTGCTGGTATTGGCCACGGTGTTGGGGGCCATGATTGCCAGCTGGACCGCCCGCAGCGTAACCCGTCCGCTGCTGGCGGCGGTGCATGTGACCCAGCGCATTTCCCAGGGAGACCTGAGCACCCATGTGGTGACCGAGGCGCAGGACGAGGTTGGCCAACTGACCAATTCGCTGCGTGTCATGCAGGACTCTTTGCGTGAGCTGGTGGGCATGGTGCGCGCCAGCAGCGACTCGGTGGCCATTGGCGCTGCCGAAATTGCCATGGGCAATGGCGACCTGTCCCAGCGCACCGAGCGCCAGGCCTCCAACCTGCAAGAGACCGCCGCCGCCATGGAAAAAATATCCGGCATGGTGCGCAACAGTGCCGACATGGCGCGTGAAGCCAATAGCTGCGCGGCAGCGGCCAATGGCGCAGCCCAACGGGGCGGCGAGGTGGTGAACGAGGTGGTGTTGACCATGGCCCACATCAACGAGGCCTCCCAGCGCATTTCCGAGATTGTGAGTGTGATCGACGGCATTGCGTTCCAGACGAACATTCTGGCGCTGAACGCGGCCGTGGAGGCTGCGCGCGCCGGGGAGCAGGGCCGTGGTTTTGCGGTGGTGGCGTCCGAGGTGCGCAGCCTGGCCCAGCGCTCGGCCACCGCCGCGCGCGAGATCAAATCCCTGATCACCAGCAATGTGGAGAAGGTGGAGGCGGGTTCGCGCCTGGTGGGCAGTGCGGGCAGCAATATGGTCGATATCCGCACCCAAGTCGCACGGGTGGTGACGCTGATCGACGAACTGGGGGAGATGTCGCAGTCGCAAAGCCGCGACATCGTGCAGGTCAACCAGTCCGTGGCCCAACTGGACCAAACCACCCAGCAAAACTCGGCCTTGGTTGAACAGTCGGCCGGGGCCGCCGATAGCCTGAGCCAGCAAGCACGCTTGTTGGTGCAGGCGGTCAGCGCCTTCCGGTTGGAGCCTCAGTTGGCCTGAGCAACACCTGGGGTGGGCCTTGGCAAGGCGCCCCACACACTGCCGATGAGCAGCAGGCCCAGCACCCCGTTGGCCAAGCAGAACAAAACGGGGGCCAGTGCCTGCGCAGGTGCGGATTGGCCCAGTGCCAGCCAACGCTGTGCGCCCAAGGCCAGCCCGGTGACCCCGAAACTGACCGCCCAGTACGCCATGGACCAACCCTGTTGGCAAATCCAGGGCGTCAGGCGAAGCAGCAGCAGGACTTGCAGCAAGCCATAACCCAAAAGCATATGGGCCACCAGCGCGACAGGCTCCGGCGTTACGGTCACATAGACCGCCAGACCCACGGCCGGTGGTGCCAATTGGATACCCAGGGTGGCACGCAGGGCCTCGGGCAAGGGGTCTGCCGTGGCCAGTCGATGCAGCACCACCGACTCCAGCGCCAGCCAGGACACAAGGCCCGCCCCAAAGAACAGTTGGTCCCAGCCCACCCAGCCCAAGCGGCTGCTCACCAGTGCCGCGCTGAAGTTGCCCGCCACCCCCGGGAGGTACAGCGCGGGCCCCAGCTGGGCGGCAGCCAGTCCCCCGGTGAAGCACCGTCCGCCTAAGTACAGCGTCAGCGTCAGCCACCCCAATAGTCCCAGGACAAACACAACGGTGGCGCCAGTCCGCGACATGGGCTCTACCGCCAAGGCCATGAGCATGCTGGAAATGGGCACCAGGGTCACAAAATTGCCCTGCACACCATGGCGCATTTCGGCCTGGGCGGCACCCCTGTGGTGCATCCACTTCCAGGCGTAAAGGAACAGGAGCAGCAGCCACACCCCCATGGCGCCGGTGTGGACCACTTCACCCAGCCACTGCGGGTACCCCCACAGCTGGTGGGCCATGTGCCAGGTGTTGCCCAGGCCGATGAGGCCCAGCACCACGCTAAAAAAGGAGGCCGGAACAGGGGTTCGCAGTAGCTGCATTTCAATCTCCAGCGTGTGTAGTGGGGGCAAAAACTGGCCGTGGGTTTATTCAAACCGGGCCGGGAACTGCTTGGCAATCGCAAAGGTCATGGCGTCCGCAATACCGTACATATGGCCCTTCATGGCGTCCCAGGTCTGCGCTTCTTGCGTGTACTCGCGGCCGTCAAGCTGCTGGATCTGCAATACATGGTGGCCGCCGTGCGCCAGCAGCATGCCCCGCAGGCCGTCCAGGGGCAGGTGGGGGTTGGCGGCACTCAAAAACACCGCAATCTGGTCGGCGTTGTCCAACATGGCCTGGCGCGCCGCGTCTTGTCCTTGGCTGTTTCGGGCCTGGGTGGCTAACAAATACTGCTTCACAGCGGTGTAGTGGCCCGCCAGCAGCGTGAACACTTTTTCAGACGCGGGCTTGCCGTAAAAGGGTTCCAGCGCGGCCGCCAGGGATTGCGCATTGCGGACTGCTGCGTTTTCCGCGGCCGTTGCAGCCGCCTTGTTGTCGTTGATGGTTTCAATCACCACTGCGCGCACCCAAAAGGCATGGCCAAGCCAGAGGTCGCGCATGGCGGCGTCGGTCTGGGTGATTTTGTTGCTGGCATGCAAATGCTCGGAGTTGCCATGGGGTGGTTGGGCGAAGGCTGGCGTGCCAGCGCCCATCAGGGCAGCCAGTGCGATGGCGGAAAAAATGGTTTTGGGTGGGAATGTCATGAGGCTTGTGTGTGGGTTGAGAGAGTGGTGCGGAGGCTTTTTTCGCTGTTGCGCGTGGAGTGTTTATGTCGATAGGTGTCCATTTCTCAGCAAAATCAGGGTTTCTTGTTCCGCGTAGGGCGCGTGGCCCGATCCGGGGTGAAAGCGCATCCAGCTGCCCGCGGGGTAGGCGCCGCGTTCATCCTGCAGTTCGCCCCACAGCACGAAGATTTCTTCGCCATGGGGATGGGTGTGCGGGGCCGCCCGCGTGCCTGCTTGCCATTGCACCAGGGACACGCGGTGGTAGTGTTTGGACAGCGGCGCCACCTGCATGCCCTGCACACTGCCGGCCCACCACTGCTGTTCGTCAGGGGCCCAGGTTTCATGGCCACTGGAGCGGGCCACGGTGTCGCGGTACCACAGGAGCAGGGCGCCGCCCGTGTCCGCCCTCAGGGTGAGCGCCTGGTTGCGGCTGAAAAAGGTGCCGGCGGCGCGCGTCTGGCCCCGCTCCTGCACACCACCGTGCAGCACATAAAAGTCATGGCGCGCGCCGGCGGGCACCTCCAGCGTGTCCAAGGGTGCCAGGGCCTGAATCCCCGCCCAGCGTGCATCATCCGGGGCACACAGGTTGGTGTGTGTGGTGCCCGATGCCTGCAGGGCCTTCAAATCGGCCCGGTGGAGTTCGACCATGGCGGGCACACCCTTACGCATGCAGTGCCGGTGAGGCGGCCAGACCCAGCGCGGGTGCGGCGGGGAAATCCAGTTCTGGCTTGGCCACTTGCTTGAAATAGTTGGAAAACACATTCAGCGCCACATGGCCCACCATTTCACCTAGCTCATCGGCAGACCAGCCGGCCTGTGCCACGGTATTCAGGGTGGACGCTGCTACAGCGCCTTGGCCCTTAACCAGCGCTTCTACAAATACCAGGGCTGCATGAATCTTGGGGGAGTCGGACTGGCCCATGCGCGTGTGCGCCAGGTCTTCTGCCGACAGACCAAGCTTGCCGCCCCGGAAATGGTGCGCCGCCACGCAGTAGTCGCAATCGTTCAGTTGCGCGGTCAACAGGGCAATGCGTTCACACATCGCCTTGTCCAGCAAGCCGCCTTGCAGGGCAGCGCGAAATTCCAGGTAGGCACCGAGAGTCTTGGGGCTGTTGGCCATGGCGCGGTACAAATTCGGCACGCGGCTCAGTTGCTTCTGCGTGCTGTCCAACAACGCTTTGGTGATGCCGGTGGCGGTTTGGGGGTCGATCAGGGGGTACATGGGGTTTTCCTTGGGGTGGTTGGAAGATGGCTCTACTGTAGAAAATTCACCCCCCGGATTCAATGGGCCAAAACACTAAGAGTTATGATCAGATTGCATGAATAACGGTCTTTACGAACATCTGCAGGTTTTTGTGGCCATTGCGCAAGCGCAAAGCCTGACCGGCGCCGCCATTGCGACCGATATCCACCAGGCCACCATCAGCCGCCAATTGGCCGCACTGGAAAAACACCTGGGCTGCCGTCTGTTCCAGCGCTCCACCCGGGCCATCAGCCTGACCGAGCAGGGCGAGGTTTACCTGCTGCACGCCCAGCGGCTGCTGGACTTGCATGCCGAGGCGCATGCGGCCGTGCAGGAAGGCGGCTCCCGCCTGCGTGGGCGCTTGCGCGTGGCCTGCTCGAATGGTTTTGGCCGCAAGTTGCTGATGCCGCTGCTGGCGCAGTGGCAAACGTTGCACCCGCAATTGCATCTGGAGCTGGAGTTGTCAGACCAGCTGTCGCCCCTGATCGAGGACCGGATCGACGTTGTTTTTCGAACCGCGCCGTTGCAGGAGTCCAGCCTGGTGGCGCGCGCCATTGGGGTGTCGCGGCGCATGGTGGTGGCGTCGCCGCAGTACCTGCAGCGCCATGGCCCGGTGACGGAGCCCCAGCACCTGGAGAACCACCAGTGCATCTTGTTTGCAGGCGCGCAGCAGCCCGCGCTGTGGAGTTTTGACGGGCCCAAGGGCAAAGTCAGCGTGCATGTGCGTGGGCGGCTCACCCTGTCTACGGTGGATGCGCTGCAGGACGCCGTGTGTGCGGGGCTGGGTATCGCCACCATGCCCGAGTGGTTTTGGACCCGTGAGCGGCTGGACGGTGAGGTGGTGCGGCTTCTCTCGGGCTACACGCTGCCTGAGCAAACCATCCATGCGCTGACCAGCGTGCGCCAGAGCCGCTCCAGCAAAGTACGGCAGTTTGTGGACTTTGTGGAGCAAGGCTTGCCCATGGTGATGGGGGCAGGCGGAACACCCGTCGCAGGGCTCTTAGAATGGCCCCCCGCAACCACCTCACCGCCTGCCTTGCCATGAATATCACCGTCAACGAAGAACTGCTCGCCTACATCGATCCCCTGACCCCCGACGAACACGACGCGCTGGAGCGCAGCCTGCTGGCGGAAGGCTGCCGCGACTCTCTGGTGCTCTGGGGGGATGTGCTGGTGGACGGCCATAACCGCTATGGCATTTGCAGCAAACATGGCATCCCTTTCAATACGGTGCAAAACACGCAGTTCAAAACCCTGGACGATGTGCACCTGTGGATGATTGACCAGCACCTGGGGCGGCGCAGCGTGTCGGACTTTCAGCGTGGCGTGTTGGCTTTGCGCAAAAAAGACCTGCTGGCGTCCCGGGTGCGGCCTTTGCCCAGTGACGCGCCAAGTGCTGGCCCCAGCGTGGAGGTGTCCGGTGCAGCGTCGGCAGAACCCGCGCCAGCGCCCACCGCGCCCGAGCCCTTGTTCACGCGTGAAGCCATCGCCAAGGCGGCCCGTATCAGCAGCGCGGCCATTGGCCAGATTGAAAAAATCCAGAAATCGGCGGCCCCCGAACTGGTGGCGGCGGTCAAGTCCGGCACGATTTCCATCAATGCGGCGGCCACCGTGGCTTCGCTGCCCGTGGAAGCCCAGGTGGCGGCCGTGGCGGGGGGCAAGAAAGAGTTGCAACAGGCGGCGCGCCAAGTGCGCGAGGCCAAGGCGGTGGCGCGCACCGAGCCGGAGTCGCCCGAGGGCGTCATTGCGCGGCTCAAACAAACCATCTCCGAACTCACGGCCGAAAATGCGGCGCTCAAAGCGCAATTGCTTGCGGCGCAACACTCCGGCCAGTGACGGTGTCTATACCGCTTATTCGCGCTTATAAAGATTGACCTGCGAAGAGGGGCGTCAGATACTTTGGCCCATGCCTCTGTGCCTTTCGTTTATTCAACGTCCATCACCCGGGTCATTTTGGGGCCGCTTGCGGCGTGGTTTCTTGGCCTGCTGTCTGGGGTCTGGTGTGGCGGCGTTTGCGGATGCGCCCCTGCAAATCGTCACCGAAGAATTCCCCCCTTACAACTACACGGAGCAGGGCAAGATCACCGGCCTGAGCACGGACGTGGTCGAGGCGGTTTTGAAGGAGCTCAAGCTGCAAGGCAACATCCAATCCCTGCCTTGGGCCCGGGCTTATGACACGGCCAAAAATGCCCCAGGGGTGCTGATCTACTCGATTGGGCGAACGCCGGAACGGGAGAATCACTTCCAATGGGTGGGCGTCATCGCGCCAACCGACTACTACCTGTATGCGCTGCCCGAAAGGCCCTTCAAAATTGATGCGCTGGAGAACGCCAAACCGTACCAAATCGGCACCGTTAACCAGGATGTAGGGGAGCAATTTTTGTTGGCCCATGGCTTTGTCAAGGGCCAGAACCTGCAATCCAGTATCAAATATGAGTTGAATTACCAAAAGCTCAAATTGGGCCGCATCGATCTGTGGATCATGAACGAGATGACGGCCAGCCACCTGGCGCGGCAAGCGGGTGATGACCCCGCCAAGACCTTGGCCAAGGTCTACCGCATCAATGATTTGAGCAGTGAGGGCTACTACATGGCCTTTGGCAAACAAACGCCCGACGCCACGGTGCTTCAATTCAAAAGAGGCCTGGAGGCCATCAAAAAAAACGGTGTCTTCGACCAGCTGAAGAAAAAATGGCTGTAGCTGTTTTCCCATGGTGGGTTCGGGGCATGCGCGCATGTTTCGTATAAGAAACTCCATGCATTCTCTGGGCGCGCGCTTGGTGCTGGCTACGCTCGGGTTTTGCCTGCTGTTTACCGTGGCCACGATCAGTGTGTTGACCTACTTGGCCTGGAATTCTGGCTTGGCGAAGATGAATGCCGAGTTGATGCAGATTGAGCAGGTCTACAGCGGCACCTTGTCCAAAGCGATTTGGGAATTGGACCGTGAATCTTTGCAAACGCATGTCCAGAGCGCAACACAGGTGCCTGCGGTGGGCAAGATCGTGCTCAAAATCACGCTGGCGAACCGCGCTGCCGAGCTTATCGAAGGCAGTAGTCGCCGCGACTGGACTGGCCAGGGCATGGCACCCCTACGTCGGCTGGTATTGCACTATGAACCCTACCCAGGCGCACGCTCGACGGTGGGTGAACTGACGCTGTACGGAAGTGAGCGTGTGTTGTGGGAGCGCCTGCGCGCTGAGCTGGCGACGATTGTCTTTACCCAGTTGCTGCAGTCTTTGCTGCTGGCCGGACTCATCATGTTGATGTTCAACCGCTTGGTGACCGTGCATGTGCAACGCATTGCAGCGCACCTGGCGCGGCTCAATCCCAACAATTTGAATTTGGAGCTGGGCCTGCTGCGCAGCCCCAGGCACCGGGACGAGTTGACCTCCTTGGTGTCGGGTATCAACGGGCTGCAGGGCAGCCTGGTGACTTACCTTGCGCAGCAGCAGCAGTATGAGCAGGAGCTGGCCGGGCACCGTGACCGCTTGGCGCAACTGGTGTACGAACGCACCACCGAGCTGCAAACACTGGCCAGTGCGCAGCAGGTGGTGCTGACCCAGTCCAATCGTTTGATCCATGCGCCTTACACCGAGTTTGACCGTTACCACCGGGAGTGTCTGGGGGAGGTGGCGCAGCAGTTGCATGCCAGCCAGGTGGTGTGGTACGTGCTGGACCCGGCCCACCAAGCCTACCTGCCGTTTATGCACTGGTCTGCGCAAGGCATGCACCAGACGGCGGATGCGGTGCTCCCTGTCACGGCCATTGCGCGGTTTTTGGCGCTTCTTGAACAAGACGAGTTGTTGCATTTTTCGTCCCAAGAGGCCTTGGCAAGGCAGACCGGGGTCCATGAAGCGGCGTTTTTTGCCAGTCTGGGGTGGAGTGTGACGGCATTTTCCAAGCTGCGGGGCAATGACGAGCAACCGGGTTTTTTGGTCTTTGCCAAGCCCCCGGGATTTGTGGACTGGAAGCCCAGCGAATTGACCTTGCTGACCATCACCACGCAGATGTTGCTGCAAAGTGTGCGCCACAAGAAACAATTGAACGACGTCATGCAGGCGCAAGCGGCTTTGCAGACCGCCAACACCCGGCTGCAAAGCCTGGCCAGAACCGACCAACTCACCGGACTGGCCAACCGCCGCCATTTCGATGAAGTGAAAGAAGAGGAGTTCCGCCGCGCGCGCCGCAACGGGCAGTGCCTGTCCTTCCTGATTTGCGACATCGACTACTTCAAAAACTACAACGACCACTATGGACACGCCATGGGGGACCACTGTCTGCGTGCAGTGGCCGACACCATGCGTGTGAGTTTGGCGCGGGCCGGCGACATGGTCGCGCGCATCGGGGGTGAAGAGTTTGGAATTTTGCTGCCTGACGCCGACGAACCCACCGCCCGTATGCTGGCGCAGCGGGTTCGCCAGGCGGTGGCGGATTGCGCCATTGTTCACGAACATTCCAAGGCTGCCGCGGTGGTGACGATCAGCATCGGTTTGGCGGTGCACCAGCCCCACCAAACCGAAAGCTTTGAGGACCTGTTTCAGGAAGCCGATCAGGCCCTGTACCGTGCCAAGGCCAACGGCCGCAACCAAGTTGCCGGGCCGATTCCGATCCCAATCCCCGCAGATGAACCATAGGAAGGAAGAAGCACCATGAGAAGCAGAGTTTTGTTAGGGCTGTCGTGGCTGCTGCTGTCGCTGGGCCAGGCGCAGACCATCCATGTGGTCACCGAGGCGACGCCTTACACCTACTTGGCGGAGGGCAGGGTGGTCGGTTCTGCCACCGAGGTGGTTGAGTTGAGCCTCAAGCGGGCCGGTTTGGACGATTACGAAGTCAGCCTGTACCCCTGGGCACGCTCCTACGACATGGCGCTGAAGGAGCCCAATGTTTTGATTTACCTGATTGCCAGAACGGCGGCACGCGAGGACCAGTTTTATTGGGCGGGTGAAATCATGAAGATTCAGTACCACCTGTACCGGCTGAAGGGCAAGGGCAGGGCGTTTCGGGTCACCAACCTGGAGTCGGTCAAGCACCAGACCATAGGCGTGATGCGCGACGACGTGCGCTACCAGTTCCTCCGTGCCAAAGGCTTCACGCGTTTGGTGGTGTCGGCACAGTCGGTCGATAACTTCAAAAAACTGCTCAGTGGCCAGGTGGACCTGGTTCCGCTGACATTGGATGACGCCACCTCTTTGTGCAAGGAAACAGGGGTGGACTGTGCCGGGCTTGAACGGGTGCTCACCTTGGACGAGGCATCCACGGGCTTGTACATGGCCTACAGCCGGTCCACACCCGTTGCGCTGGTACAACGTACCAAGCTTGCATTCGACAAGCTCAAGGCCGAAGGACAGGTCAAACGCATCATGGAGCGTGCCCTGTAGTGTTTGTGGTTGGGGCAATGCTATTCTTGCTCCATCGCGCGCAATCATCCGACATACCTTTTTGTCCATGAACATTCCCAGAATTCCAGATGCCATCTGGCGACGGCTTTCCGCCCTCTTGTCGGGTGAATTGAGGCGGGCTGAACTTGGTTTGCTGGTGTCACCCCACTTGCACATGTCGTTGCTGGCCCGGCGCCGCGCGACCATGATTGTCAACCGGGTGCGGCTGTTCGCCTTCCTGTTTGCGGTCCTCACGCCGCTGTGGAGCGTGGTGGATCTGGTGGTTTTCCCCTTTCCGCTGTGGATCAACCTGGCCATGATGCGCCTCATGGCGGGGGCCGCCTTCGCCACCTTGGTGCTGAATTACCGCCCCAGCGGCGAACTGTTCGATGCCTACCGCGCCATGGCTTTGCTGTTTGCCATCCCCACGGTTTTTTACATTGTTTCTTTCACCGTGCTCGGAAACTACCAGCTGACCGGGTTGCCTGCAGCCATTGGCGCGGGCTATGCCTATTTGCCGTTTGTGCTGCTGGCCGGACTTTCGATTTTCCCGCTCACCCTGCTTGAAAGCCTGGTCATCGCCAGTCCCATTTTGATAGCGCAAGGCGCTGCCGGCGCCATGCGTTGGCCCGCGCTGGACTGGCCCTCGTTTGCGGGGGCGTTCTGGCTGTTGGTGTTGATCACCGGTGTGTCCATGCTGGCGGGCATGAGCCTGTTGGCGTTCATGATTGCGCTGGTGCGCCAGGCCATTCGCGACCCATTGACCGGGGTTTTTTCGCGCCGCAGTGGCGAAGAGGTGCTGGAGCTGCAGTTCACCATCGCCAGCCGCAGCGATGCGTCTTTGTCGATCGCTTTCGTCGATCTGGACCATTTTAAAAGTATCAATGACCAATTTGGCCATGAAGCGGGCGACAAGGCCTTGGTCGATATGGCCACCATCGTCAGCAGCAATCTGCGCCATGGTGATGTGCTGGCGCGTTGGGGTGGGGAAGAGTTTTTGTTGATCATGCCCAACACCGATGTGGTCCAGGCCCAGGCAGCGTTGCTGCGCATGCGTGCCGTGGGCTTTGGCAAGCGCCCCGACGGCACGGCGCTGACCGCCAGCATTGGCATTGCGGAGCGCAGCACTGAGACCACACCCCACTGGAAAGCGTTGGTGGACCTGGCTGACCAGCGCATGTACCAAGCGAAACAAGCGGGGCGTGATCGCTTGGTGGGCCAGCAGGAGTTGACCTGAATGCCGTTGGCTTCACTATTGCTATCGTATTGATAGCTGCTTACGCACATTCTGTGCGGGCTACAGCCCGTTTTTATATTGAAAGCTGCGGGGTGGCTGCCCCATGGCGGACTTGAACATGGCCGAGAACGCACTGTCGCTGCGGTAGCCGCTGGCGATGGCCACCTGGCTGATCGGCGTGCCGCGGGCCAACATCGGCAGGGCATGGGCCAAAACGGCTTGCTGGCGCCACTGGTGGAAGCTGGTGGCCAGTTCGGTGCGAAACAGGCGCGCCACGGTGCGCTCGCTGGCACCCACGTCAATCGCCCATTCGGCCAGCGTGGCGCGTTCACCTGGGGCACGGACCACTGCTTCGCACAGGGCGCGCAGGCGTTTGTCTCGCGGCATGGGCACGCCCAGGGCCTGGGTGGCGGCATGGGTGATTTCGTCCAGGGTCAGGGCCATCAGGGCAGTGTCTCGGGGGCCGGGCTGGGAGCCTTCCAGTGCATGGATCAACTCCCGCAACAATTTGGAAACCACCAGCACCCGGCATGCCACCCAGCCCTCGGGGGACACGCTGGCATGCAGGTCCACGGTGCGCAGCTCGGCCGCTTCCAGCACGGTGACGGTGTGTTGCACCCCCGGCGCAATCCACACCGCGCGCGAAGGTGGCACGATGAAGGTGGTTTGCAAATCGTCCTGCGCCACGGTCACCTGCATCAGGCCACTGGTGCAGTAGCTGAGTTGTGTCCAGGCATGTTGGTGCGGGGCAACGTGGGTATCCATCGCCAGTGCGCGGGCCCGGCTGCACACCGGCCGTGTGACCGTGGGGGCACGGGAGGCTGCGTCGTCGAAGCGTACGGGTTTGAGGGTGATTTTGCGTTTCAAAGCTGAATCCGGTGCGTTGGCTGAAATTCGACAATTATTGTCTAACTGTCGTGTTTCTGCTTTGCCTGGCGACCGTACCATTCCTTCATGCATACCACCACGCTCCATCCACCCATCTCGGCGCCCCTCAAACAGGACGCGGTTGTCATCGGTCTTGTGGGGCTGGCCCATGCCAGTTCGCACTTTGGGCACTTGCTGTTGCCGCTGTTGTTTCCCGTGTTTATGGCCGAGTTCGGATTGAACTACTCCCAGCTGGGGCTGCTCATGAGCCTGTTTTTTGTAGTCTCCGGGGTAGGGCAGGCCTGTGCCGGCTTTGTGGTGGACCGCCTGGGTGCGCGGCCGCTGCTGTTTGTGGCTTTGGGCATTTTTGCGGGGGCGTGTGCCGCAGCGTCACTGGTGACGGGTTATACCGGCCTGTTGTTGGTGGCTGCCCTGGCGGGGCTGGGCAATGCCACGTTTCACCCGGTGGACTTCACCATTTTGAACCAGCGGGTGTCCGCGCCGCGCCTGGGCCATGCATTTAGCGCCCATGGTTTGACCGGCAACCTGGGCTGGGCCGCTGCCCCGGTGTTTTTTGCAGGCATGGGCAGTGCCTTTGGCTGGCGCGCTGCCTATCTGGCCGCTGCACTGTTGTACCTGGGCATTTTCCTGTTGTTGCTGTGGAATCGGGAACATTTGCGCACCCAGGTGGCGCAGCGTGACCCCCAACTGCATGCTGAACACGACATGGCTTTCATGAAGCTGCCAGTGGTGTGGTGGTGTTTTGGTTTCTTTTTACTGTCCACCATGACGCTGGCGGTGGTGCAAAGTTTCTCCGTGTCCATTCTCAAGGCCATGCATGGCGTGAGTTTTGAAGCCGCGACCCTGACGCTCACCGCCTACATGCTGTGCGGCGCCCTGGGCATGTTGATCGGCGGGTTTATCGCGGCCCGCGCTGCCAACAGCGACCGGGTGGTGGCACTGGCCATGACCGCTGGGGCGGTGTTGCTGGCCCTGTGTGGCACCGGCTGGTTGGGTGCCTCGGCCACCATGGCCGTGCTGGCCGCGACCGGTTTTGCGGTGGGTATTGGCGGCCCCTCGCGTGACATGATGATCAAGAAAGCCACCCCCAAGGGGGCGACGGGGCGGGTGTACGGCTTGGTGTATTCGGGACTGGACACCGGTTTTGCCATTTCACCTCTGGTTTTTGGTGTGTTCATGGACCGGGGCTGGTACGGTGCCACCCTGTTGGGCGCCGCCTTGGTGCTGCTTTTGAGCGTGGTGGCGGCCTTGGGGGTTGGGCTGCGGACCCAAAAATGAAGGCCCAGGTGGCGGATCAGGCCGCGTACTCTTGCTCCAAATAATCAATGATTTGGCTGGACTCGTACATCTTGGTGCCGGTATTGGGGTCCTCCAGATACGGAACCTGGATGCGCCCCAGCTGTGCCAGCAGCTTTTCGCGGCGGCCACCGGGGCGTGGTTTGTAGGGGCCGGGCTTCACGCGCATCACGGCGGGGCCCATGTCGGCAAACTGTTCCTTGCCAATGTTGTGCAGCACATAGGGCAATTCCAGCTCGGTCAGCCTCTCGCGCACCAGGCGGGAGTAGGGGCTGGACTCGAAGCTCCACAGTTCGAGCAACTGCTTGGGGTGTTTGGCGGGACGCCCGTGAATACCGCGCAAGCCACGCACCGCAGACCCCAAACCACCGAACAGCGGGCGGAAGCTCCCCGGGCGGTAGGCGCGCGGTGTGGGCTGGCCACCATAGGTGCGAAAGAGGTAATCAATGATGTCGGCCGATTCGTACATCGTGGTGTGGGTATTGGGGTCCATCAACAGCGGAAATTGCCGCTTGCCGCCGATGCGTTTGGCCTCGGGGCGAAAACGCTTGCCGCCCTGGGGGCAGGGGTAAATCTCGGCGTCCAGCCCCAGCGCGGTCAGCGCTTCGCGCACGCTACGGCAGTAGGGGCTGCCTTCCATGTCGTAGAGTTTGAGCCGCAGCGGCGGTTGGCTCGCGGCCTTGACCACGCTGGTGCCGCGCCAGGCGGTCAGCGTGGAGGTGGCGACCGACCCGAGGACACTGACCTGGTGCAAAAAGCTTTTGGGCATCTAAAACTCCGCAATGGAAAACAGAAATGCTAACCCATCCATTTTCTGGGTTTGGCACTGGCAAAATCAAGCCCATGAGCTACACCCAACTTGACAAGCCGCAACCCGCGTTACGCAGTGCCTACCGGGTATTTCGCACCATCAGCACCCGCTGGATGGACAACGATGCCTATGGGCATGTGAATAACGTGGTCTATTACAGCTGGTTCGATACGGCGGTCAACGCCTATTTGATAGAGCAAGGTGTGCTCGATATCCACCACGGCACCACCATCGGGTTGGTGATTGAAACCCAGTGCAACTATTTTTCATCGCTTGCGTTTCCACAAACCGTGGAGGCTGGCATTCGGGTAGCAAAATTGGGCACCAGCAGCGTGCGCTACGAAGTGGGTTTGTTTGCCCAAGGCGAGCCGCTGACCGCCGCCAAGGGCCACTTTGTGCACGTTTATGTGGACAAAGAGACCCGTCGCCCCACGCCTTTGCCCTTGAATCTAAAAACTGTTTTGGAGACCCTTGTATGAGCCACACCCCGGTGGATGCCGCCATCACCTCGCGCATGTCTGCCCGCGCCTTCACCCCACAGCCGGTGCCCCGGCAAACGATTGCCGACCTGCTGCAGGTGGCCAGCCGGGCGCCCTCAGGGACCAACACCCAGCCGTGGAAGGTGTATGTGCTGCAGGGCGCGAGCCGTGACACCTTGTGCGACAAGGTCTGTGCCGCCCACGACGCCATGCGTGCCAACCCGGGCTTGGCCGCCGAATACCGGGAGGAATACGACTATTACCCCGAAAAATGGGTCAGCCCCTACATCGACCGCCGCCGTGAAAACGGCTGGGGCCTGTACGGTCTGCTGGGTATTGGCAAGGGTGACAAAGACAAGATGCATGCACAGCACCAGCGCAATTACCGCTTTTTCGACGCCCCGGTGGGCCTGATGTTCACCCTGGACCGGGTCATGGGACGCGGCTCTTTGCTGGATTACGGCATGTTTTTACAAAACATCATGGTGGGCGCACGCGGCCACGGTCTGCACACCTGTCCTCAGGCTGCCTGGAACGGGTTTGCCAACATCATCCTGCCGCACATCGGCGCGGGCGCCGATGAAATGCTGGTGTGTGGCATGGCCCTGGGTTATGCCGACGAAGGTGACTTGGTCAATACCTTCCATACCCCGCGGGTGCCCGTGGAGGAGTTCACCCATTGGGTAGACGTGAAGGGCGAGTGATGGCCATGCTCCCCAAACCCGCCATTCTGGTTGTTCGTGCCATCTTCCCGGAGGTGCTCGCCAAGCTGGCGCAGCATTTTGATGTGGAATCCAACCCGGCGGATGACCTGTGGACCCCGGCAGAACTGCTTGTCAAACTCCAGGGCAAGCAAGGCGTGTTCACCATGGGAGCGGAGCGCATCGACGCGGCGGTGCTGGCGGCCTGCCCGTCACTGAAGATCTGCGCCAACATGACGGTGGGCTACAACAACTTTGACCTAGACGCCATGAGCGCCGCCGGTGTGCTGGGAACCAATGCGCCCGATGTGTTGACCGAGACCACGGCGGATTTTGGCTTCGCGCTGCTCATGGCCACGGCCCGGCGTATGGCCGAAGCCGAGCATTTTTTGCGGGCGGGCCACTGGACGCGCTGGCGCTACGACATGTTCGCCGGTGCTGAAATCCATGGCACGACGCTGGGTATTTTGGGCATGGGGCGCATCGGGCAGGGCATCGCCCGGCGCGGCGCACTGGGCTTTGGCATGAAAGTGATTTACCACAATCGCTCCCGCTTGGACGCCGCCACCGAGGCGGATTGCAAAGCCACTTTTGTGGGCAAAGACGAGTTGTTGCAAACGGCAGACCATCTGGTGCTGGTGCTCCCGTATTCGGCACAGACCCACCATGCGATTGGTGCCGCCGAGCTGGCGCAGATGAAACCTACAGCCACCCTGATCAACATAGCGCGCGGGGGCATTGTGGACGACGCTGCCTTGGCCGTGGCTCTGCGCAACAAAACGATTGCCGCTGCGGGTTTGGATGTGTTTGAAGGGGAGCCCCAGGTGCATCCTGATTTGATGGAGGTGCCTAATGTGGTGCTAACCCCGCATATTGCCAGTGCTACGGTGGGAACCAGGCTGGCAATGGCCCATTTGGCAGCTGATAATCTGATTGGCTATCTGATTCATGGACAGCCTGTGACCGCGTTGAACCCACTGGTGGTTGGTCAACACTGAGATTGAGGGCATTTGTCGGTGGAAGGCCTTGTGTGCCGGCCGCCCGATGCAGGAGTTGCAATGCGAAGTTGGAAAACATTTATCCCACTGATTCCAGACCAGTCTGGTGCGATTACCGATTCCGACAGGGACGGCGTACTGGCGGTTGCTCGGGGGTTCAACGCCAGCATATTTTTAGCCTGTGGCGTGGCGCTGGCGATCGCGGCGTTTTTTGGCCTGTTTTCCGATCTCAAGAATTTGATTACCACGGGCCTGGCGCTCGCGTGTATGGCCGCTTTGCAGGTGTTTTTGATTCGTGGTTGGGTGCGAAGCACCTCGGTAGCGGTGCTGTTCCTCCTGTTCGCAGGCATCTTCCTGTCGATGGTCCGATTTGGGTCTATCAGTATTGCGCAGGCGTCCCTGGCGGGCATTCCGCTGATTTATTGCGTGCTGGTGCTGGGCGAAACCGCCGGGACGGTGCTGTTGGTGATCTCGGTGGCCGCCAGTGGATGGATTACCTGGGCCCAAATCAGTGGCCGTTTTGTAGGCGCCTCTCCCACCGTTCCCTCTGCGCAATGGGTGGTGCTGACGGCTGGCTTTATCGTGGCCTACCGCATGGCTATTTTGTTCAAGAGAAATTTGTTGGATGTCAACCGCCGCATCAACGCGACCCAAAAATTGCTCTTGGAAGAGCGGGAGCAGAGCGCCGTGCAGGTCAGCATGGCGCTGGCCGAATTGAAACGGCAAAAGTATGTGATTGACCAGCACGCCATCGTCATGACAACGGACCTGAGCGGGGCTATTTTGTATGGCAACGATAAGTTTGTGGAGGTCAGTGGCTACACGGCTGCGGAATTTATCGGGCAAAACCCTTACCTTTTGGATTCTGGATACCACCCAGCCGGGTTCTTCAAGGGCATGTTCGAGGCCATTACCCGTGGGGAAATTTGGCGTGGGGAAGTGTGCAACCGGGCCAAAGACGGCCATTTGTTCTGGTTGGCATCCACCGTGGCCGCGCTGATGAATGAGGACGGTACGCCGCGCGAATACGTGGCGGTGTGCACCGATATCACCGAACGCCGCGCAGCGCAAGAGGCGGCCAACGCCGCCAGCATTGCAAAATCAGAGTTTTTGGCCAATATGAGCCATGAAATCCGCACCCCCATGAACGGTGTCATTGGCATGGTGGATGTGCTCAAGCAGACACCGCTCAACGAAGCGCAACAACGCATGATGGGCACCATCCAGGATTCGTCGCTGGCTTTGTTGCAAATTCTCAACGACATACTGGATTACTCCAAAGTGGAAGCGGGCAAGTTGGCGGTGGAAAACCTCCCTACCCAGTTGAGCGACGTGGCGCGTGGTGTTGTTCAATTGATGGTGACGACGGCGCATGCCAAGTCGATTGATCTGTCCGTGGAAGTGTCCCCCGAACTTCCTCTGTGGATTTATTCGGACCCCCTTCGGTTGCGCCAAGTGTTGCTCAACCTGGTGGGCAACGCGGTGAAATTCACCTCATCGGAGGGCACCCGCCAGGGGCGTGTGGTGTTGTACATGGAGCCCAGCGTACTTGCAAACGGCCTGCCTGCCGTCAAGCTGCGTGTCGTAGACAACGGTGTAGGCATGGAGGAAGAGGTGATTTCCAAACTGTTCAGCCCATTCACCCAAGGGGATGAAAGTACCGCACGCCGTTTTGGTGGAACGGGCTTGGGTTTGAGCATCAGCCAGCGGCTGGTGGTGCTGATGGGCGGCACCATCCACGCGCGTAGCGTGCCGGGGCAGGGGTCGGAATTTACGGTTGAGTTGCCTGCCCGTGCTGCCCCACCTGGCGAGAGGCCCGCACCGCCGTTGGATGAACCCGTCACATGGGGGCTGCCAACGGTTGTTATGCCACCCCGTCCTGTGGCTTCAGTCGGAGGCACCGGGCGTCTGATTTTGCTGGCGGAAGACAATGAGACCAACCGGGAGGTGATGCTTGAGCAACTGGGCATGCTGGGCTACGCCGCCGAAGTCGCCTACGATGGTGTGATGGCACTGGAACTGTGGCGCAGTGGCCGCTTTGCCCTCCTGCTCACCGATTGCCACATGCCCAATATGGATGGTTTTGAGTTGACCAAAGCCATTCGGCGAGAGGAATTCAAGGGTGCGCACCTGCCGATCGTGGCGGTCACCGCCAACGCCATGCAAGGCGAAGCACAACGGTGCCGCGATGGCGGTATGGACGACTACCTGTCCAAACCTCTGCGGCTGACGGAACTGGCGAAACTGCTGGCAAGGTGGTTGCCTTCGTTGGACCATGTAAGCACCCACGCTTGGGGCGCAGTGGCCGGTGACCCAGCGCAGGCTGCTACCCCCGATACCTTGCAGGTGTGGGATGCGACGGCGATTGCCGAAATGGTGGGCGACAACCCCGCCGCGCAGCGGCGTCTGTTGCATAAATATTTGTCCAATGCAGCACAGCAGCTGGGCGCCATCGAGGCGTCTCTGTCGGGCCGGGAAACGGGCGCGCTGGCAGAATTGGCACACAAATTGAAATCAGGCTCCCTGACGGTGGGCGCGTCATGGCTGGGCGCTTTGTGCTCGGACCTGGAAAAAGCCGGCCGCTCCGACGACGAACAGGCCTGCAGTGCCATTGTGATGCGCTTAAAGGTGGCTTTTTCCGAAGTGGACAGCAAAATCAAGGCGCATTTGGGATTGGACAATGTTTTGGAGTGAGTAGTGCCTAGACTCACCCGTTTGGGGGATAGGCGCCACCGGCTTAGCGTGGAACAATGGGACCCCCATTCGAATGGGGAGCAAAGCAATTCAGAGGGGATTTCATGCACAACACAGTGCCAGCAGACGGGCTACTACAGGGTACATCGCATTCCGTAGTGGTGGTGGACGACGATGAGTTCAGCCAAGAGATCTTGACGGAGATGCTGGGGCAGCTTGGCGTCCGTGACGTGCGGGTGGCGGGCGGCGGACGTGAGGGCCTGCAGATTTTGGGTCAATTGCAGAGCCCACCTGACTATCTGATTTGTGATGTGTACATGCCCGATATGGACGGCATTGAGTTTCTGGAGCAACTGGCCAAGCGGCGTTATGTGGGTGCGGTCATCTTGGTGAGCGGCGCACATGCTGAAATGCTGGACATTGTGCAAGATGTGGCCCGCGCAGACGGCATCAAGGTTCTGGGCGCCTTGACCAAACCCTTGCGCCTGCAAGCCTTGTCGCAAATGATGGCGAATTCCCCCAAAGCAGTTGCTATCAATTAGATAGCTGATTGCGCAGGGTTGGCGGGGGCTGGCAGCCTATTTTCTTCGTGAAACCGGGTGAGTGGCTTTTTGCACAACAATAGAGATTTTGGGACTCTGGTTTGAACAATATGGTTGTGTGGTTGGTCTTGGCCCTGTGTGTTGTGAATGTTGTGGGGCTGGCGTGCTTGCTGTTGCGCCGTTCCGACCCAGCCGCTGTGCAAGCCGCTGAGAAAAGTGGCGCGGTACTGGCGGCGGCCATTCAGGCCGGGGCGCAAAGCAATGCGGAACGTTTGGAGCGGCTGGAGCGCGAATTGCGCCGCGAGGTCAATGAATCTTCACGCAGTGGGCGCCAGGAGCAGACGCAAACCCTGGCCACTTTTCAGCAGTCTTTGGTGCAACAGGGGGCAGAAGCCACACGCACCCAAAATACCCAGATTGACGCCTTTGGCCAGCAGCTCTCCCTGCTGCAAAAGACGCTGTCCGACACCCTCAGCACCCAACTCTCCGGCTTGAGCGAATCCAACGCGCGGCGCATGACCGAAGTGCGGGAAACGCTGGAAAAACAGCTTGCCCAATTGCAGGCCACCAATGCCGCAAAGCTGGACGAAATGCGCGCCACGGTGGACGAAAAACTGCAGTCCACCTTGCAAACCCGTTTGGGTGAAAGCTTCAAACAGGTGGCTGACCGCTTGGAGCAGGTGCACAAAGGCCTGGGCGAAATGCAAACCCTGGCCCAGGGCGTGGGCGACCTCAAGCACCTGCTGACCAATGTGAAGACCCGGGGCATTTTTGGTGAAGCGCAGCTGGCTTCGCTGCTGGAGCAGGTGCTGGTTCCTGACCAGTATGCCATGCAGGTGGCCACCCGGCCTGGTAGCAAAAACGTGGTGGATTTTGCAGTCAAGCTACCCGGAAAATCCGAGCATGGCGAACCTCTGTGGCTGCCGATCGACGCCAAGTTTCCCAATGACGATTACGAGCGTTTGCTGGACGCGCAAGGCAGGGCCGATGCCGTGGGGGCAGAGGCTGCAGGCAAGGCTTTGGAGCTGCGTATTCGCTTGGAGGCCAAATCCATCACCGACAAATACGTGGAGCCGCCCCACACCACGGACTTTGCCATTCTGTTTTTGCCTACGGAAGGGCTGTACGCCGAGGTGTTGCGCCGCCCCGGCCTGATGGAAGCCTTGCAGCGCGAGCACCGCATTACCCTGGCAGGGCCCACCACCCTGCTGGCCATGCTCAGTTCGCTGCAAATGGGCTTTCGAACATTGGCGCTGGAGCGACGCTCCAGTGAGGTTTGGCAGGTGCTGGGTGCGGTGAAGACCGAGTTCGGAAAATTTGGCGATGTGCTGGCCAAGGTCAAATCGCAAACCGAAACCGTGCTGAAGACCTTGGACAGTGCCGAAACCCGCAGCCGCGCCATGGGCCGGGCTTTGAAAAAAATCGAGGCCCTGCCGGATGCGCAAGTGCAGGCCTTGATCCCCATGGACAAGGACTTCGATTCCGACCCGGAGGCAGACCGCGCGTGAGACGGGCTCTGACCCGCTTGATCGCTGGCCACGTTTGCCTGCACTCGTGCATGGCGGGCACGCGGCTGGCGGCGCCCCTGCTGGCCCTGCACCAGGGGTACAGCCCTTTGGCGGTCGGGGTTCTGCTGGCCTTGTTTTCACTGACCCAGGTTTTTTTGGCCTTGCCGGCGGGGCGGTTTGCCGACCGGCACGGGCTCAGACGCCCGGTTCGTTGGGCCGTGGTGGCAGCCATCGTCGGTGCCGCCTTGGCGATGGTGTTCCCGGTGTTTGCCGTGCTGTGCGTCAGCGCTTTGATGACGGGCGGCGCCACCGGGGCGGCCTCCATTGCACTGCAACGCCATGTGGGACGTGCAGCAGGCAACGCAACCGAGCTCAAGCGGGTTTTTAGCTGGCTGGCCATTGGGCCAGCAGCTTCCAATTTTGTGGGCCCGTTTGCTGCCGGACTGCTGATTGACCATGCCGGTAGCGCAGCCGGGGATGCCACCGGCTACCGCGCGGCGTTTTTGTTGATGGCATTGTTGCCCTTGGCCACCTGGCTGCTGGTGCGGTCGGTGAAGGAGTTCCCCCCGGTGGCAGCCCCAAGGGGCGCGGGGCCCACCAAGGCGTGGCATTTGCTGCGCGAGCCCATGATGCGCCGCCTGATGTTGGTGAACTGGTTTTTGTCCTCGTGCTGGGATGTGCACTCCTTTGTCGTTCCCGTATTGGGGCATGAGCGCGGGCTGAGTGCATCGGTGATCGGCACCATCCTGGGCTCCTTTGCCATTGCCGCGGCCGTGGTCCGCTTGCTGATCCCGGCGTTTGCGGCACGGCTGCGCGAGCATGTGGTGTTGTCCTCGGCCATGGTGCTTACCGCCTTGGTGTTTGCGGTCTATCCCTACATGCAGACGCCGTTGACGATGGGTGTGTGTTCGGTGCTGCTGGGCATCACACTGGGCTCCGTGCAGCCCATGATCATGAGCACTCTGCACCAGATCACCCCACCTGAACGCCACGGCGAGGCCTTGGGCTTTCGGTTGATGGCCATCAATGCCTCCAGCGTGGTGATGCCCATGCTGTTCGGCTCCGTGGGAACGGTGATCGGGGTGTCAGCCTTATTTTGGTGCGTCGGTTTGGTGGTGGCGGCAGGGGCGCGCCCCGCCTGGCTGGTGCGTGCGCCGACTACAGCGCGTAAAACACACGGATAGCCTCCCAGGCCTCCTGCGGCGTGTCCACATAGGAAAACAGTTTCAAGTCTTCGGGGGAGATCGTGCCTTCTTCCACCAAGACATCCATGTTGACCAGGCGCTTCCAGTAGTCGGTGCCAAAAAGAACAATGGGCACCGGTTTGGCCTTGCGGGTTTGCACCAGGGTGATGACTTCAAACAGCTCATCCAGCGTCCCAAATCCGCCCGGAAAGGCCACCAGCGCCTTGGCCCGCATCATGAAATGCATCTTGCGCAGCGCAAAGTAGTGGAATTTGAAGCTCAGATTGGGGGTGACATAGGGGTTGGCGCTTTGCTCATGGGGTAGTGCAATGTTCAGGCCCACGCTCAAAGCACCCATCTCGTGTGCCCCCCGGTTGGCGGCTTCCATGATGCCGGGGCCGCCCCCGGTGGTAATGAACAGGCGTTCTTCTGGGCGCCGGTGGGCGCTGAATTCGGCCACCAACCGGGCAAACAGGCGTGCCTGGTCGTAGTAGTGGGCGTTTCGCACCTGCCGCTGCGCCGTGGCGAGTGCATCGGCATCCGTGCCCTGTTGGGCCAGTTCCAGGGAGGTTTGGGCTTCTTCCGGCGAGGGAAAACGTGCGCTGCCAAAAACCACAATGGTGTTCTCAATGCCTTGTTCGGTCTGGTCCAGATCGGGTTTGAGCATTTCCAGTTGGAAGCGAATGCCGCGTGTCTCGCGCCGCAGTAAAAACTCGGGGTCGGCGAAGGCCAGGCGGTAGGCATCCGATTCCAGTGCGTTGCCTTGGGCGGCGTGGTTTTGGAGTTCGGCCCATGCGTCGGCCAAACGGCGCTCGGTCAGATTTTCAGTGCGTTTTTTGCTGCGTTTTTCAGTGGGGTTCATGGTTGCTATTGTGTGTGAT
>Ga0209343_10000958_pt1 | contig 39928 bp, 50 predicted proteins | sample RifCSPlowO2_02_FD_184026 | JGI IMG/M metagenome (GOLD analysis project Ga0209343, IMG submission 184026) | Groundwater microbial communities from Rifle, Colorado - Rifle CSP2_plank lowO2_0.2 (SPAdes) (version 2) | ecosystem: Environmental > Aquatic > Deep subsurface > Groundwater | place...
CCCTTTGCAAGCTCGGGTTATGGCTTATAATCATACACCTCGTAAGTGCCTCGGTTATTTAACACCTGCCGAGGTCTTTATTAACCAGGTGTTGCACTTCAAATGTGAATCCACCTCCCCGCCTGCGCGGGGATGACAATTAGTGTGGGGATGACAGATTTTCATTCTGGAATGTTTTGAATTTCATTAAGTCGAACCGCAAAACCTTCACACGATTGAAGTGTGGAGCGCACCATTTTTTTACATTTAAATTCCATAATAGCATCAGCTCCCATTTTATGGGCTTTTTTTCTTATTTGGTGAATCACAGCATCCTTTTTATTAGTAAAAGCATCTTGGCCCTGCACAAAACCTAAAATGGTGTAATCTCCCTCTAATTTTTCTCGATAGATGCGAATTTTTTCTAGCTCAGCTTCATAGGCTTCTGTTTTTTTATTTTGACGCAGTTGATTTGTGGCCCATGGAGCTTTAGCCATACTTGGCATGATAAAAGAAAAAAATAATATAAGGGTTAAAAAACATTTCATGGGCTGGCTACCTTACTGTAGGTTTCTGCGCTTTTTTTAAGAGAAGAACGGTAAATTGATTTTGCTAAAAAATGGGGAATATTAATTCCTGGGTCAGACTCATAGTATCCACGCCATTCAGTCCAGCCAGGTTTGTTTGGAATAGGTGTTAATTCCCAATAACCCTCTAATTTTTTAAAATTGCTTACAATCATTTTATAGTCATAACGGTAATAGCTTTTAGAACTACTAGATTCATCATTTTTAATTTTAATAACAGTCCAGCGATCTTTTAAGGGAAAAGGAAAAGCAAAACGTTGAAGAGCATAACTTGTCCATTTGCCATCTGTTAGGCGTCCGTGATCAGATGTTATCTTTTTATCACCGATAAGTTTGTATAATTCTTTTATGTCTTGCGGTTGTTTATTTTCAAGTAATTTTGCCATACCTTCATCTAAGGCCCTACTATCATTGTAATCCTTGCTGATGTTTTTCCAATTATTTGTATCAATCATGATGGGCCAAAGTATTTTCGCCTCATGAGGCATCCAAGCACGAAAAGAGGTGCGTACATTGGTTGCTTTTTTATCGAAGGCCGTATTGACCCAAATGTTTTCCTCATTTAATTCAGGATCAACCTCAGGATGAAAGGTATTGTAAGCATGGATATTGGTAGAAAAGAAAAGAAAGACTAAAATGAAGATTTTAAAAAACATAAAAGATACCTAGCAAATTTACATTGAAAGACAACATACATTATGGGGGATTTCCCTTTTTTACTTGGTAATATTGTACGGCTTTATTGTGTTCTTCCAGGGTGTGAGAGAAATAATGGGTTCCGTCCCCCTTGCCCACAAAATAAAGATAATCACTGGGTGTGGGATTTAAAACTGCCATCAGGGATGCTATTCCAGGTGACGAAATAGGCCCTACTGGTAAACCAAGGCGAGTATAGGTGTTGTAAGGGGTATCCGTTTGTAAATGTACTTTTGTTAAATTGCCATTGAAATTGGGAATGCCATAAATGACGGTAGGATCTGACTGTAAGGGCATGCCTAATTTTAATCGATTTAAAAAAACAGAGGCAATTAAAGGACGCTCACTGGGTGAGCCAGTTTCTTTTTCAATCATAGAAGCCAGTGTAACCCATTCAAAAAGATTTAATTTTTTTTGTTTGGCTTCTTTGCGCAAGGATAAATTTACCTTGGTGTCAAACAAAGCAATCATTTTGTTTACTAATTCTGCAGTGGTTGTTTTTTTCTCTAAAAAATAAGTGTCTGGAAAAAGAAAACCTTCTAGAGTTGGTGGATTAATTTCTAAATTTTTTAGTTTTGTTCCATCTTTTACTAATTGTTCCCACTCTTCCTTGCCTAAAAGATTTTCTTTTAAAATAATTTGGCCTATTTCTTTTAAATTATACCCTTCGGGTATGGTAAAAGGATAAAGACGCACCCTGCCCTCCACTACCATGTTGATAATTTCACCCATGATGATACCTTTAGAAAATTCATACTCTCCAGAATGAAGAAGACGATCTTTCTTTTGCAGGCGAATTAAAATTTCAAAAAGAGTGGCATTGGAGATAATTTTTTTTTCTTGAAGTATTTTTGCAAAGGCACGCAAAGATTGTCCTTTTTCAAAATCAACTACCATTAAATTTTGGTTTTGATAGCGAGTTTCTTGTGCAATCCAAATCAAACCAATACCGAGAGAAATAAGAAAAAAAATAAGGATGAATGAAATTTTTTTCATACTTGATGTGAATCGAGGTATCCTTTAAGAATTAATGAGGCAGCCATTTTATCAATTACTTTTTTTCTTTTGGCTCTTGAAATATCTGCTTCCAAAAGAGTGCGTTCTGCTTCAAAAGTTGTGAGTCTTTCATCCCAAAAGGTAGTGCTTATTTTTCGACCTCTTTTTTTAAGATATGCATCAAAGGCCTTCATTGTTTTTTTCACTTTTTCAACCTGGATTCCTTCTTCACCTTTTAAGGTTAAGGGCAGACCAACAATCAGATGATGGACTTCATGTAGTTGAATAACATGCAGGAGTTTCACAAAAGCTTCGGTTGGATCATGAAAGCGAATAGTCATTAAAGGCTGGGCTGTTATGCCTAAGGGATCAGACAGGGCTAAACCCACTGTTTTGTCTCCCCAATCCATTCCCATCATGCGCATGAGATCTATTTGACCTTTTTTAAGGATGCGGTAAAGATTTTTTTTAGTTGTACATGCATATTATTTTCAAATAAAATGCCCCCATGAAATTGATTCCTACTCAAATCAAGACCAAAAAACATTTTGATACTTTTTTAGTTAGCAAGGGGTTTAAAAAAACTCGTCAACGAGATATCATTGCTGAAATTTTCTTTAATGGACCCCATCATCATTATCGTATTGAAGAAATTTTAGAGCATGCCCGTAAGCTTGATGCATCTATTAGTTATGCCACAGTGTATCGTACCATGATGATGTTTGTGGAGATTGGTTTTGCCCAGCAACGGCAATTTGGCAAAGGACAATCTCTTTTTGAGGTACAAGGCCGACATCACCACGATCACCTTATTTGTACTCAATGTAAAAAAATTATCGAGTTTGAAAATGAAACTATCGAAAAACTTCAAGCACAAGTTGCTAAACGGCATGGTTTTAAGATGACCCACCATAAGATGGAGCTATACGGCACATGTGTTTCATGTCAAAAGTAATAAGTAGGGTTACCTTATGAAAAAACATATTTCTCAATTAATTTTTCTCTTAGTAGGAATGATGATTTTTATTTCCTGTGATTTGGGTCATCAAAAACCAAAATCCTCCCAAAAAACAATAGAAATGGATTTTAAACGGTATAAGGATGCCAAAAAAGATCTTTCGGTGGAATTACCAAAAACTTGGGAAGTTCATATTATTAAATCAGAAGAAAAAGGGGATCAAAAACCTTTTCGATTGGTTATGGAAGCCATCAGCCCTAAAGAATCTGAGGCCGATCCCTACCAGGAAAAAATTGGAATCGTGATTGCTGAAAAAGCATCTAAACTTCCAGAACAAGAAAGCCAAGAATCATCTCTTGCCTGGCAATCTTCTGGGTTGCCAGCTACTTCTACAGCTCCTCCCCAATCAAGTGAACCTGGCGGGTCCGATCACCCTAAACCTCCCAGTGTATTGCAGGGTTCTGGTATGACTCGTATTAATGGATCTCAAGTACGGTGGTTTGTCAGTAAACCATATCTTTCTCACGATGCTGGTGTTGTGCTGCAACAAATGGGTTATGAGATTCCCACTCTTAATCATGTATACAAGTTTGGATGGGTAGGGGAGTCTGGCAGAGCCGCTAAGGCTAAAAACATTCTGATGCATGCTGTTAAAAGTTTTCGGATAGAAGATTAAATGCCTTATTCTCATCAAAAGCAGGCTCTTCGTTTTGCAGTCAGTATTCAAAAGAGTCTTTATAAAAATCGTTTTCAAGATTTTGGTCCTACTCATCAAGCTCTCCATTGGTCTAGTGTAGAAGCACAAGAACAAAGATTCCATGTTTTTCATGAAGGGCTTATTTGGAAGGGAAAATCGAAAGTGCTCGATGTGGGATGTGGCTTGGGGGACTATTATGGCTATCTTCTCAGAAAAAAAGTTCAGCTCGATTATCTAGGCATTGATATTGTAGAAGAATTTATCAATCATAACAAAAAAAAATATCCCAGAGCCAGGTTTGAATGCCAAGATCTTTTAAGTAATCCCCTTACTGAACATTTTGATTATATTTTTTGTTGCGGACTTTTTGCCTTTGGTAATCCTCATTTTTTTAAAGAAATGATTACCACTCTCTTTGCCTTGGCAAATAAAACTCTCGTGTTCAATATATTCTTAGTTCCCATTCAAGATTTTTTCTTTTTACCCCCAAAGGAAGCACTCCATTTTTGTGAAAGTTTAGGAGCAGCCCATGTGCGCATGGTGGATGGATATGCAGAAGGGGATTACACGGTATTTATTGATAAGAAAAAAAAATAATGCTACATGAAAAAAAATGACGTTTAAATACCTGGTTTACGATATCGAGAGCATTATCAATAGGCCCTTATTAAACAAGGTGCTTTATGCAGGTGAAAATTTAAGTGATGATGAGGCTTATCAAAAACATGTAGCCGAGATGCAGGCAGAAGATCCCAGTCGCACTTTTATTAATCCTGCTTTTCATAAACCCATTTCTTTGGCCTGTCTTTCTGTAAATGCCGATTATTCTATTGGGCATATGGGCTTTCTAGGTGGGGAACAAAAAACCTCGGCTTCCATCGTTAAACATTTCTGGACTCTCTATAATGAAAAAAAACCTGTATTAGTTGATTTTAACGGAAGAGGTTACGATATTCGTTTACTAGAGCTGTGGGCTTTTCAGTTAGGTGTTATCATTGATCCTCGTCATTTTTCAAAATATGGTCCCAGGTATCGATTTTCTGATGAGTTTCATCTCGATTTACACGAGTTTTTAACTAATAACGGGGCTATCAGGTATCGAGGTGGATTGGATCTTTTTTCCAAACTTTTAGGCAAACCAGGCAAAATGACAACCAAGGGAGATATGGTAGAGAAGCTTTATGAAGCTAAAGAATTTTTTCAAATTGATGATTATTGCCTCTGTGATGCCCTTGATACCTACTTTGTTTTTTTAAGAACAAGGGTTATGATGGGACAACTAGGTTTGGTAAGAGAACAAGAGCTTGTAGGACAAGCCAAAAAGAAAATCGAAAAGAAAAACCAAGAAGAAGGTTTTCTTAAAAGCTACCTCTCCAACTTTGGAGAATGGGTTCCTTTTGAATGATACTCCCTATGAGGGGGGTATTACTTACCGGCGAGTTTTTTCTTTTTAATAACTGCCCAGAGTTTTTTGGTCATTTCGCTGGGGGTTACTGGCCCCTTACCAAAAACTTCTTCTAATGTTGTTTCTACACCCTTGAATGAAATGGTGTAACCACCAAATGGTTTTTTCTTAGCTGCTGCCATAAAATTCTCCTTTCAATCCTTATACCAGAGAGAACTTTTTCTACCAAGCAAGAAATAGATTATTTACCTTCTATTTTTACGTAACCCAGGTAGGTTTTAAGTTCTTCGATGGATTCTTTAATATCATCTAAGGCTCGGTGTCGTTCTTGTTTTGTAAATTTTATTTTATATTTTGTACGAAAAATTTCTTTAAAGGAAGTAACGTCAATCATACGATAATGGAGTCTTTGTGCAAAACGAGGAAGGTAATGGAGAACAAAGCGTTGATCGTTTCCAATAGAGTTGCCACACAAAATAACGCGTTTTTCGCTCCCAAAATGTTTGGCTGTTAAAGCTAAAAGCTCGTTTTCTACTTGAGTTAAGGGCGTGCCACTTGGAACAGCTTGTGTGAGACCACTTTTTCCATGGTTTTTTTTACACCACTCATTCATGGCTTCTAAAACTTCAGGGGGTTGGAAAACAACCCGCTGATATTCTTCTAAAATATTAAAATCCAAATCAGTGATGATCACAGCTAACTCAAGAATATGATCCTTGTTTTCATCTAAGCCCGTCATTTCCATGTCTAGCCAAAACAATCGGTTCATGGTGCCAAACTATCCTTAAAGAGTTTTTGATGCAAATCTTTCTTGATCCTCAAGGAGAAAAGAGTAGTCTTAAAGTTATGAGACATTTTGGCCCAATTGCTTTTCTTTTTTTGATGCTCATCAACAATAGCAGAGAAAATTATACGGTTAAAATTGGGGATCATACAACAACCATTAAGGCCAGAAGCATTGTCGAATATTTCCCGCCCAAATTAAAAAGCCCCGTGGACATTTTTATTTCTAAAACCATAAAGAAAACTGAAAATGTTTGGGAATGTAAGGTTAAAAGGGGTCGTAACGATGTGTTTGTTTTTCCAAACGAATGCCCAAGATAAAGTATGGGGCACTATTCAAAAATTCCATAAAAACACAAAGGCCCGGTAAGGGTTGTTCCTTTTCAGAAACAACGACACTTTCCGGGCCCCTGTGGATATATCGTTTAGAGAAAATACCTTTTTTTCGTTCCTATAGAGTTTTAAAACCTCCGCCACGGACGGTAACCTTTTAGCCCCCATTCCCTCTTGCTATTAGTCTTGCCTGACTTTAGCTTCAGGGATTTGTGCCCTGTGGTGAAGATCAGCGACCGATAAATTTTAAGGGTCAAATTTTTTTGCCGCTTGTCCTCTTTTGGAATTCCCTTATGGCCTTTATGGTTTTTGATGCCAAAACCTAGCACTTCGTTTCCGGGTGCCCCTCTTCGGATCTTTTAATTTCAAGTTTACCCTGAAATTTTGATCTTGAGAGAAAATCAGTTTTGTCCTAGCTCTAGCTTATATTGCTACAACTCCCATTTTGACCTTTGTACCGTTTTAAGATTTAAGCGTATGTCACTTCCATCTCAAAGTCCGGTAGGTTTTCCCTAAACAATAACTTGTAAAAGATCTGTATCCCGACACGAGTGATTAAACTGCAAAATCTTTTTCTCCACAAGACAGGAAAATTTACATTTTTTAAAACTATTGGAATCAAACAGTTTTTTTTGCATCATTTTTGTTATGCACAGCTGTGGATAAAAATATCCACGTCGAAGGTGAAGTAATCCTTTTGGAATGATACAAAAAAAACGATTTAACAATTTAAGGTGTAGATGGATGTGGATAAAAAACGAAACACTTCAAAAATGATTGAGGTTTTTGAAACTGAAACATTCACAACAGTTTAATAGCATAATTATTGTAGGGGCTGGGGGAGTGTTTCTTGAGAAATTACTCTTGCGGGTGGCACGGGGAGACCCTTTGTTAAGCGCAGTCCCAACGTGATCCTTTTGGGACCGTCACGTGGGCGAGAATTAACAAAGGGTCTCCCCAGTGACAGGACCCGCCCGAACATAATTTATTTAATGTCTCGATTGATTTTGATTTTCTTTAAAGAATTTTTCAAAATTTCTGAGGGCTGTTTGTGCATACGACATAATGGCCGAGTTGGATTCTTCGTTTGCAGTTTCTACCACTTTTTTCAAAGCCATTTTGTAATCTTCTAAAAAGAATGGAAAGCGCTGATCAGAAATTTCTACAAGTTTGGAAGGATTCATGGTGCTTAGGGCCACAGTTGCCAAGTATTTTTGGCGATCGGAACGATACAAAAGTGGCAGTAGGTGGTTGAGTAAACAACGGCCTCCAATTTTTCCTAGAGAAAGAGCCGCTGCGTATTGATAATCATAAACAGCCTTTTTATCCCCCGATTCATGGCGATGTTCTAAAGACATCAATAGTGGAATAATGGCAGCTCCCGCCAAGCAACCAAATTCACCAATAGCCATGGCCGATTCTACCTTTAATTCACTCCCAGTGGGGGCTAATTCAAAAGATTCAATGAGATAAGGAAGCACTTCTTCGGGTCTGGATTTAAAATGCACTACAATTTCTCGAAGTGCATTAATTTTGTTAGCATCGGGGATGTGTTTTTTAGTGAGATGTTTTAAAAGATATTCGCGACGAATTAAGTTAAGGTGTTCGTAATCAATAGGTTCATCGGGAGAGAATTTTTTGCGCCAGATTTCTAAATAGGTTACTTCATCTGAATCAATCACATGATCTTTCAAGGCATATACCAAGCCCACTACAAAACGTTTGACGGCATTTGGATAATCTTTGCCTTGAAGGATATGAAAACCATCATCTTCAGAAAGGCCTTCAGGATCTTGAATAGCTTCTTCAATTTTCTTTAGAAGTTCTTGCAATGAAAACATGGTCCACCCCATGAATTAAAAATTGTAATAACTGCCCCAAATTAAAGTTACTGCAATCAATGTGCCAATAAATTATGAAAATCTATATTTTAAGTATATGAAATTATTAATTATTTTAAATTTATAAAAGGTAAACTCAAAAAAATGGGGCCTTAAAACCTCAAAGCAAGCAAAGAAAAAAGCAGATTGGGGAGTTTTTACTGGCAGGAAATAAGTATTTTCTTTATGAATGCAAGAAGGCTTTTTTAAAACAAAAATGAAAGGGGATTTATGGCAGAAGTTTTAGTTGTTGCATCCAAAATTAAGAAACTTATCAAAGAAAAGGGGGATTGCAATACCTCTTCTTCTACAATGGAAGCTCTTTCAGAGAGGCTCCACAAACTCATCGAAAAAGGTATCGAAAATGCCAAGGCTGATGGTCGAAAAACAGTGATGGATCGTGATATTCCTAACTTAGGGATATAGCCTCTTTTGACAATCAGTGAGGTATCTGGTAATCTCACCCTTCATCTTAACTAAAGGAGTAGTCATGAAGCGTCTTTTTTTGGGATTTGTTATCCTCACAAGTTTTCTTTTTGTTCTTCCTCAATGTCAAAAAATTCAAGAACTCAAAAATAAATTTTTAAAAAGTGATCAAAAGGCCGATCCTTTTGTGGAAACCACAAAGGATGCAGCTCCTATATCCGAGGCAGCCCCTGTGGCAGAGCAGGTTATACCTCCCACTTCTGATGCAGGGGTTTTAGGACGGGTGAATGGGGAAGCCATTACTGATGCCCAAGTGTACGATTATGTAAAAGATCGCCTGAAAAAATTAGAATCCCAAATATTTGAAATTAAACGCGGTGGTCTATCTGAACTCATTGAGAAAAAGTTGGTAGAAACTGAAGCAACAAAACGGGGTGTAAGTATTGACGATCTTTTAAAATCTGAAGTTACTTCCAAAGTGGAAGAACCCAGCCAGCAAGATTTAGAAACTTATTACTCTGTTTTTAAAAATCGTTTCAAAAACCAACCCCTCGCTGAAGTAAAAGGCGTTTTAATTCAGCAACTCAAATCAACCAGAGAAAAAACTCTCTATGATAATTTTTTAGCAGGCTTAGAAAAAAATTCCACGGTAGAAGTTTTAATGAAGCGGCCCAGAATAGAGGTTTCTGTGGATGATGATCCGTCACAAGGGCCTAAAGTTGCACCAATTACACTCATTGAATTTTCTGATTTTCAATGCCCCTTTTGTAAAAGAGCCAGAGAAACTGTTTCTAAAATTATGGAAACCTATAAGGGAAAAGTGCACTATGTATTCCGTGATTTTCCACTTTCCTTCCATAAACAAGCAGGCAAAGCTTCAGAGGCCTCCCAATGCGCACATGATCAAGGCAAGTATTGGGAATACAATGCCAAGCTTTGGGAAACTCAAGGGCAACATGAAATAGATGCTCTTAAAACGATGGCTAAGGGTTTGGGATTAGATACGGTCAAGTTTAATCAGTGTTTGGATTCTGGTAAGTTTACTGCAGAGGTTGAAAAAGATGCTCAGGATGGTGTAAATGTGGGTGTGAGTGGAACGCCTGCTTATTTTATCAATGGCATTTTTCTTTCGGGAGCACAACCTTTTGAAAATTTTGCACAAATTATCGATGAAGAACTTCGGGAAATTGAGAAGAAATAATTATTCGAGTGAATTAATAAACCTTTGTAGTTTATTGCGGGCCTTGGCTTCTTCAAAAGGGAAATTATTGTAATATTCCTTAAGATATTCTAAGAATTTATCAAAATCACCATTGATGTCTTCAACCGTTGTTTCCGATAAAAGAGGCCATTCATGATGGATGAATTTTTTTACTGATTCCCAGTGGTCTTGCATTCGGTTTGGAGTTGTCATAAAGAGAATATAACATGAGTGATCTTAAAAAGAAAAGCCGTATCATGACAGAGGGTGATGCTAGAGCTCCTAACCGGGCTATGCTTCGGGCCGTTGGTTTTACCGATGAAGATTTTAACAAATCAATCATTGGAGTGGCAAGTGCTGGCAGTGATGTAACCCCCTGTAATATGCATTTAAATACACTAGCAGAAAAAGTGCGTGAAGGTATTCGTGTTGCAGGAGGGGTTTCCCAGCTTTTTCATACCATCACCGTGAGTGATGGAATTTGCATGGGACATGAGGGCATGAAGTACTCGCTTGTTTCACGCGAAGTGATTGCGGATAGCATTGAAGTAGTTTCTGAAGCTCTGCGTCATGATGGCATTGTTACCATTGGTGGATGCGATAAAAATATGCCCGGGAGCTTGATGGCTTTGGCTCGTGTTAATGTTCCCAGTATTTTTGTTTATGGCGGAACTATCTTGCCAGGAACCTACAAAGGCAAAGATATCGATATTGTCAGTATTTTTGAAGCTGTAGGTCAGTATAGTGCCAAAAAAATTACAAAAGAAGATTTTCGTGGAATCGAATGCAATTCGATTCCTGGTGCTGGTGCTTGTGGTGGAATGTATACAGCCAATACCATGGCCTCAGCTATCGAAGCTTTAGGCATGAGCCTTACTGGTTCAGCCTCTATGCCAGCAGTTACTTCTAGAAAAGCAGAAGATTGTTACAATGCTGGCATCCAAATTGTTTCTTTGGTGAAAGAAGACATTACACCTAAAAAAATTCTCACTCAAAAAGCGTTCGAAAATGCCATTACCGTTGTTATGGCCCTGGGCGGCTCTACCAATGCTGTCTTGCATCTTATGGCTATTGCAAAAGAAGTGGGGGTCAATTTAACTCTTTCTGATTTTGATCGTATTGGTAAAAAAGTTCCACACTTGGTCGATTTAAAACCAGGCGGTCGTTATGTGATGGTTGATCTTGATCGTGTGGGGGGAGTGCATGGAGTGATGAAAATGCTTCTTGATGAAGGTTTAATGCATGGAGATGTGATGACAGTTACAGGAAAAACTTTAGCTGAAAATTTAAAAGATTTGTCTCCATTTTCTAAAGATCAAGATGTAGTGCGGTCTTTTCACAATCCACTTTTTCCTTCTGGGCCCATGGTTATTTTGCATGGTAATCTTGCATCAGGTGGTGCTGTTTGTAAAATTGCGGGGCTTAAAAATACAACAATTACTGGACCTGCACGTGTATTTGCTTCAGAAGAAGAGTGTTATGAGGCCATCATCAAAGATAAAATTAAAGCAGGGGATGTGATTGTTATTCGTTACGAAGGCCCTAAGGGTGGTCCCGGCATGCGTGAAATGTTGGCTGTGACGGCTGCTATTGTGGGAAAGGGCTTGGGTGAATCTGTGGGATTAATTACTGATGGTCGTTTTTCGGGTGGAACGCATGGTCTTGTGGTTGGTCACATTGCTCCCGAAGCTCAAATAGGTGGCCCTATTGCCATCTTACAAGATGGAGATCAAATTACCATCAATGCCGACAAAAGACTTTTAGAGGTAAAACTTTCAGATCAAGAAATAAGTGCTCGTCTTTCCAAATGGACGGCTCCCAAACCTCATTTTGATCATGGGGTGATGGCCAAGTACATCAAGCTGGTGTCGCAAGCTTCCGAAGGTGCAATCACCGTTAAAAATAATTAATCATGTAAATTGTAAAAACCCGAATGGGTATTCCTTCCGCTTCCTGCGGAACTCCTCACCTTGAAGGCTCGTCAGACAGTCCTCGGAAGCTCCAGGAACACCCATTCGGGTTTAGTAAATGAATCCCATTTTTCCTCTGTCTTTCACTTCCAAAAAAAAGTAACATGCCTTTATGCATCCCATTTTAATTCGTTGGCCAGATTGGATTCCTTTTCTTGGTACTCATTTTTTTCATACTTATGGTTTGCTTTATGCCCTTGGATTTTTTTTAGGATATCTTTGGATTCGTGCTGAAGGTAAACGTTTAGGATATCATCCCGAATTTATTTCAGATTTATTTTTTTATATTGTTCTCGCTAGTGTTTTAGGAGCCAGACTTTTTTATTTTGTTATTTCTTACCCCGATTGGTGGAAACATCCTCTTGATTTTTTCAAAATTTGGGAAGGAGGACTGGTTTTTTATGGTGGTCTTATTTGTGCTGTTTTGGTTAGTTATTTATTTTGTAAAAAGAAAAGAGTTTCTTTTTTTGAGGTTGCCGATATTTTTGCTCCCGGTATTGCTTTGGGACATGCCATAGGAAGGCTTGGTTGTTTTTCGGCAGGATGTTGCTATGGCAGATCTTTAGATACCACCCATTGGTATACAATTATTTTCCCTCAAGTAGAGGGAGGTATTGCCCCCCATGGAATTCCCCTTTATGCTACCCAAATTTATGAAGCACTGGCTCTCTTTTTAATTTTTATGTTTTTGATTAGTTTCAGAAAACAGAAAAAATTTAATGGGCAAATTTTTCTCATTTATGCAATTTTATATTCTCTAGTGCGCTCGGTTCTGGAAATTTTTAGAGGAGATAGTATCAGAGGTTTTGTTATTGACGATTTTTTATCTACTTCACAACTGATCAGTCTTGGTTTGATTTTAATTTGTTTAATCCTTTGGAAAAAACTCCCTAGAAAGGAATGAGATGCGTTTTTATTTTTCATCACGAGTTTTAATTTTATTGGCCGGTTTAGGGCTATGGCTTTCTTTTACAGGCCAAATGTGCACCAAGGTTATTGTGTATGGAAAAAATTATGATACCCCTCCCAAAAAAGTACGTTTTCAAAGTGACAGGGCTTCTGTTTTTTCAGCTGTTGAACAAACCCTGAAAAACCAAGGGTATCAAATTGTAGAAGCTGATGAATCCAGAGCCCGTTTTGTAACAGGCTGGCTGGCAGTGGAAAGTGATTCTCATTATTTTAATCTTTTTGGCCGCAAAGATTATGGTTTAACCGATAGTACTTATTATCGGGTAACAGTTGATATGATTGAAGAAGGTTCTAAGGTTAAAGTTCTAGTTTCTACCACGCTTAAAACAGTTGTTGGAAAGTTGGAATCTTCAGGAAAAATTGAAGCACGTATTTTAACACAAGTTGGAGATTTAGTGAGATCACGCGAAATTCAAATGAGCAATGTAGGGATAGAAGCCAGATAGTTTTTAGAGACGCTCTAATTAGAATCAGTATCGAGTACTGTAAAAGAAGTAACAAAATCGAGATCTAGTTTTACAGTATCTTTTCCATCAGAAATTTGCACAAAACCTTTTTCGTGATCAATGTTTAAAATACTCCCTATATAGGAAGCACCATAAGCTACAATTTGCACTTCTTTTCCTAAATACTCATCGAGGTTATTAAGAGATTGTTCAACGTTCATAGAATACCCCTATCTTAAATATTTGTACTGACAAGGACAAGATAAATCGTTAAACCACTTTGGATGGAGTATGTTCAATTTTTTATTGGGGTTATTTTTTCACCAGAAGTGAAGGTTGCTATACTGAGCGACTTACTTTCTGGAGCCATGGGTGTTTTAGGTGAGGTTTCGAGTGTTTATGATTTTAATCACACGCAATATTACAAAGAAGAAATGGGGGCGGGGTTAAAGAAAATTTTTTTTGCAATTAAACGCTTAGAGGATCCAAGTCATCTTTTAACTCTTAAAAAACATTCTATAGAGCTTGAAAAAAATTTTTTCACAAAACAGGGAAAACGTCTTGCTAATTTGGATCCTGGATACTTGGATGCAGTAAAAATTGTATTGGCTTCAGGCAAGAAAGGTGGACATAAAATAGCCTTGGGTGATGGTATTTATGCCGATATGGTGCTGGATTATTTTACAGGGCACTTTCGTTCCTTTGAATGGACCTTCCCTGATTTTAAATCCGGAATCTATTTCCCATTTTTTGAAACATTGCGTGCGAATTATTTGAAGCATTTATCTGTTATCCCCGCGTAGGCGGGGATGACAATTGGTGTGGGGATGATGTGAAGTCTCTTGTCCCCTCCCCCTTGAGGGGGGAGGGTTAGGGAGAGGGTGAGAATTTAAGTCACCCTCCCCCTGCACCCCCTCCCCTCAAGGGAGGGGGGATGAATGTCAATGATTCCGATTCTTCCAAATCTTTACCGCTAATTTCATGGCTTCTTTCATACTTGAAGGATTTGCAATGCCTTTTCCTGCAATATCAAAGGCACATCCATGATCGGGTGAAGTACGAATGATGGGCAGCCCTAGAGTGAGGTTAACCCCACAATCAAAAGAAAGAGTTTTTACAGGAATTAAACCCTGATCATGGTAAAGACAAACCACAACATCAAATTTTTTTTTCACCGCTTGATAAAAAATGGTGTCAGCCGGGTAGGGGCCATCTACATTCATTTTAAATTGACGTGCTTTTTTAATCGCAGGAGCAATTATTTTTTGATCCTCGCTTCCTAAAAGTCCATTTTCTCCCGCATGGGGATTTAATCCACAAACAGCAATGTGTGGATTTTTAATTCCAAAATCTTTTTTTAACGCTTGATGGGTGATCACCATGGTTTCAAAAATAAGAGCTGGTTTTAGCATAGAAAATATTTTTTTTAACGGAAGATGAATGGTTGTGAGTACAATAGAAAGCTTGGGCGACCATATCATCATCCTTGCCTTATTATTTTTAAAATGACTCGCAATAAACTCTGTTTGACCAGGATAAGGAAAGCCAGCTTGGTGAAGGTGAGTTTTTGAAACCGGGGCTGTCACTAAGCCATCGCATTCTTTTTGTAGTACACTTTTCATGGCTTGTTTTAATGCCAAGGCCGAATAAAGCCCAGCTTGACGAGGAGAAATTTTTTGAGCTTGGGTTCCAAAAATTTTCCAATGGGCCAATTTTTTTATTTTTGGATCGCTAAGGCACTTTTTAACAATCTCTGATCCAATGCCCAAAGGATCACCCAGTGTAATGGCTAAATGAGGTTTAGGAGTGTCTGATTTCAATGTAGTGACGTCCTCTTGCTTCCATGAGGTAATTTTCAAGCTCATCACTTACACGTTGATCAATCAGTTTTTGACGAATAGGCTCTTTAATGTCTTTTAAGGGCCTGGTAAACGGATTTTTAGCTTCTACGAGCTTGAAAATAAAAATCCCTCCATTGGGGACAGGCATGGGAGGAGAAATTTCACCGGGTTTAAGTGAGTAAAGAAGATTTAAAAGCTCAGGTCTTAAAGAACTTGCATTTACAAGGCCCGAATCCCCATCTTTATTAACAAAGGCTCCCTTCGAATACTTTCGAGCCAGCGCTTGAAAATTTTCTCCTTTTTTAGCTTGAGCCAACACTTGTTCCATTAAATCAATCACACTCCGACCCTGTGCTGATTCAGCAGTAAGTAATATTTCAAAAAAACGAATTTGTTCATAACCCACAAATTGTTTTGGATTTTTTTTATAGTAATCTTCTAAATCATAATCGGTAATGCGAATTCGTGGATAAATCACTTTTTGTAAAAATTGATTTTTTCCCAATTCTTTTTGTACAGTTTTTCGATACTCCAAATAGGATATTCCTTCTTTAGCCAAAGCTTCTTTTAATTGGATTTCTGTTAAATGTTTTTGTCTTAAAACATCCTGAATAGATTGATCCACGTCTGATTCTGGAATGGAAATATTATTTTTTTCAATTTCTTGTTCAAAAATAATTTGATTGATTAAGTGTTGGAGCATGGCATCGTCTCCCATGCCCTGTGGTTGATTTTTAGAAATTTGCCCCAACAAGTTTTGATTTAAAAATTTACGGGCATTTTCGATATCAGATTGAGTAATCACCTCGTTATCCACCAAAGCAGTAATTTTGTTTATCACTGTGGCTTGGGAAGTGGTTGTGATGAAGAAAAAAGAGATTAAAAAAAGAACTTTAAACATAATTTCCTATAAAACGCCTTGCATCCCCAATCAAGTTCTTAAAAAATTAAAGACTAAAATTTTCTAAAGTCTCATCTATAATAGAAATTTGGGCTTTTATACGAAGCTCTTCTATCCAGCTTTCATAAACAGCAGCTAGTTTTTTTTGGAAAAGTGTAGCTCGAATTTCTTGCCCAACTTCTAAAAAAGGCTGAGTTTGTTTTGGTTTTTTATCGATAAGTTTAAAAATATGATAACCATAAGGGCTTTTAATCACAGGAGAAAGTTCACTAATTTCAAGTTTTTCCACGGCTTGATCAAATTCTACAGGATGAGTTCCTTTTTCAAAAAAACCCAAATCACCTCCGTTAGCCCGGTCGGGAGAGAGGGAATTCATAATAGCTAATTTTGCAAAATTTTCCCCTTTTAAAAGACGTTTATGGAGTTCTTGGGCTTTTTCTAAAGTGTCGGTAACAATGTGGCGGGCACGATATTGCTCGTTTTTGGCATAATCTTTGATGTTTTTTTGATAATATTGCAACACCTCTTCACTCGATACATTATTTTTTTTCATCAAGGTTTCATGGATGATTTTTGCTACAGCTATATTTTCTTCAGCCATTTCTGTCCATAAAGAGTAAGGAATGCCACGTTCTTCTAACATCATGTCAAATTCATGGTCAGTATATCCCTTTTTCATGTTTTTTATTCCTTCAGCTTTCTCGTTTTCTGTTAAAAGAATATTGTTTTGGGCTCCCCAATCGATAATAATCCGATGATCAATCATGCGATTAAGAATTTCGGTTTTAAGTCCTTCAAATTGTTTTCCTTTCAAAACATGATTTTCTTCATACTTCATACTTTCTAAATTAATGCGAAAGCGGAGTTGAGTTTCCTTAATGGCAATTCCATTAACTAAGGCAATAATAGCGGGAGGTTGAGGTTGTTCTTTGCGTGTTAAACACGCCAAAGGAATAAGACACAGAAGTAAAAAAAGGTTTTTAAATCTCATATGAATAAAGTTGAATTTACTGTTCTCATCAGCCTCGGTAATACCCAAAAAACCCTTTTGTTACAAGAAGTTAAAAGTCATCCAATCCTCTTGACAGGGGCTAGTCTTCATGTTACGCAACGCACAATTTTTCATGATTGATCTTTATCCAAATGCAACGTTGCCAATCCTTTTGGCTTTATTCCTTACGGTGCTTTTTATTCTCAATCGTCTGGTTTTTCGTCCAACCATTTCTCTTATCGAGGCTAGGCACTATGAAACAGAGAAACTAAGCGAAAAGATTGCAGGATTAAGTCAAGATACGCATCGACTTTTAGAAACCTATCAAAGAAAAATAGAAGAGGCCAGGTTGTTGGCTTCGGAAGAAAGAGAAAAACTTATTTTAAAAGGAAGGGAAAAAGAACGAGATCTTTTTTCTCAAGTGAGAAGTGAAAATGAGGCTTTTTTATCTGAATTTCGGGCTAATCTTTCTCAAGAAAAAAAAGAAGCCGAGTTAAAGCTAAAACAATATGTGCAAGATTTAGCTAAAGACATGGTAGCCAAGGTTTTAAAATCAGTGGCATGAACTAAAGGACAAAAAAGTAGAAATGAAAAAAATATTTTCCATTTTAATTTTTTTATTTGTGATGAGTAGTGCGAGTGCTCTTTTTGCTAGCGAGGCCTCTCATCAGGAAAATCAAGCTCCAGACTTAAAGTTAGTTTTTCGTCTGATTAACTTTGCAATTTTTGCTGGTGTTTTAGGTTTTGTTTTAAAGAAACCCGTAGCGGATTATTTTTCAAAAAGATCTGAACTTCTAAAAGAAAAAATAGAGGCCAATAGAGCATCTCATCAAAAGGCCTTAGAGGAGCATCAGGAAATTGCACGCAAACTTAAAAATATTGAACAAGAAAGCCGAGAGCTTTTAACTTCTTTTCATCAAGATGGAATACGTGAAAAAGAAAAAATAATTGAACAAGCAAATAGCCTGGTTTCCCAATTACGTGAGGATGCAAAAAAAATTACAGAGTCTGAACTTAAAAAAGCAAAAGAAGAATTAAAAAACATAGCCATTGGGTTAGCTGTTGAATTAGCCGAAAAATCTGTTCAACGCGACATAACAGCAGAAGATGAAATGAATTTGGCTCATAATTTCGTAAAAGGAATCGATAAAGTGTATGATTGAACTTGTTATTTCAAGACGCTACGCCAAAGCCCTTGTTGATTTAGCCAAGGAGAAAAACAGCTTGGATGTTTATCTTTCAAACATGAAACAACTGGTAGATATCATGCAGGCATCCCCCAGTTTTTTAAATACCTTGAATGATCGGTTTATTCCCATGGGAGATAGAAGAAAGGTGCTCGATTTAGTGCTTCAAAAAATGGGTTCCCCCGATGATTTTGCTAACTTTTCAAGGCTTTTACTCAGGAAAAGTCGTTTTGGATTGATTTACTTTATTGCCAGAATTTTTGAAAAAATGGTGTTGGTTCTTCAAGGAAGAGCCTTGGCACAAATAGTTTCAGCTAAAGAATTAAATGATAAAACATATGGTGAACTTCAAAAAATTTTATCCGTGCTTACTAAAAAAGAAGTGGTTATTGAAAAGAAAATAAAACCCCAAGTTTTGGGTGGCATTGCAGTTTCAATTGAAGGTGAATACTTTGATGGTACTATTAAAGCGCATTTAAACAATATGGCTAACGAAATGAGAAAAAATTAAGGAGGAAAGAGTAATGCAAATACGAGCAGAAGAAATTAGTGAAATTTTAAAAAAAGAAATTCAAAATTACGACAAAGTAATTGATAGGGCCGAGGTGGGCACAGTGATTTCGGTTGGAGATGGAATTGCGCGTGTGCATGGTTTAGAAAAAGCCATGGCCGGGGAGCTTTTGGAGTTTCCTGGTGGCATTCGTGGCATTGCCTTAAACCTTGACGAAGATGATGTAGGTGTTGCCATCATGGGTTCGGATATCACCATTCGCGAAGGCGATGTGGTTAAAAGAACCAATCGTATTGCCGAAGTGCCCGTTGGTGAAGCCTTGTTAGGGCGAGTGGTTAATGCCTTGGGTGAGGCTGTGGATGGTTTGGGTCCTATTCAAAGCAAGGAAAATCGCCGTATTGAAATTAAAGCTCCTGGTATTGTGAAAAGAAGAGGTGTGAACGAGCCCTTGCAAACCGGTATTAAGGCAATTGATGCCATGATTCCTATTGGACGAGGTCAGCGTGAGCTGATCATTGGGGATCGTCAAACAGGTAAAACTGCCATTGCGATTGACACCATCATTAATCAAAAAGGAAACGGTGTTTATTGTTTTTATGTAGCCATTGGTCAAAAACAATCAACAGTTGCCAGGGTGGTTGATAAATTAAGAGAAACAGGAGCACTTGAATATACAACCATGGTTATTGCCAATGCTTCTGATCCTGCACCTCTTCAGTTTATTGCTCCTTACACAGGTTGCACCATGGCTGAATATTTTAGAGATACAAAACGTCATGCCTTAATTATTTATGATGATCTTTCCAAACAAGCTGTGGCCTATCGTCAACTTTCTCTTTTACTTCGTCGTCCTCCGGGCCGAGAAGCGTATCCTGGAGATGTTTTTTATCTTCACTCTCGTCTTTTAGAAAGAGCTTCTAAACTTTCCGATAAAGAAGGTGGGGGTTCGCTTACGGCCCTTCCCATCATCGAAACCCAAGCGGGTGATGTATCGGCCTATATTCCTACCAATGTGATCTCAATTACCGATGGACAAATTTATCTCGAAGCTGATTTATTTTATTCGGGCGTTCGTCCTGCTGTAAACGTGGGGTTATCAGTTTCGCGCGTGGGGGGTGCTGCTCAGATTAAAGCCATGAAACAAGTTGCTGGAACTCTTCGTTTAGAGTTGGCCCAATTTCGTGAATTGGCCGCTTTTGCCCAATTTGGTTCCGATTTAGACAAAGCCACTCAAGCCCAGTTAGCCAGGGGTCAGCGCTTGGTTGAAATTTTAAAACAAGGGCAATACGAACCCATGCCAGTGGAAATTCAAGTGGTTCAAATCTATGCAGCTTCGCAAGGTTTTGTGGATGGTTATCCTGTTGGTGTGCTTCCAAAATATCTCAAAGAATTAAACCTGTTTTTAGCGAGCAAAAAATCTCAGGTTTTAGAAACTTTGCGTCAGAAAAAAGCTTTGGATGATGAGATGAAAAAACTTCTCAGTGAAACTCTCGAGGAGTTTAAGAAATTTTTTGTAGCTTAAAAAGCTACCCCTGTTAATTAAATTATGGCATCACTTAAAGAAATTCGAAAGCGCATTACTTCGGTGAAAAATACGCAAAAAATCACCAAGGCTATGAAAATGGTGGCTGCGGCTAAGCTTCGTCGTGCTCAAACGGCGGTACAACAAGCCAGGCCCTATGCCCGTGCTTTAAAGAATGTAATTTCCGATTTAGTTTCTCGTAATACCAACCATCCCTTGTTAACTCCTAAAGTAGAACTTAAAAAGGCGCTTTTCCTTCTCTACACTTCTAATCGTGGTTTGTGTGGGGGATATAATTCTGTTCTTTTGCGTAAGGTTGAAAGATATGTGGCAGAAGCTTCAAAAAATTTGGATACCATTGATTTGGATGTGATTGGAAGAAAAGGTCGTGATTTTTATCGGGCTCGTCAGAAAATCATACATGCTGAGCTTCCAGAATTAGCTGACAAATTTCCCTTTGCCAGGGCTGATGAATTAGCATCTCAGATGATTCAGGGTTTTTTGGATGGTAGTTATGATGAATACTACATTGTTTATAACGAGTTTAAATCGGCCATTTCGCAAGAAGTAAAAATAGAAAAAATTTTACCAATTGGGTTTGAATTTGTTACCCAAGAAGTGAAGGGCGTGGATTATCTTTATGAGCCCTCCCAATCTGAGGTGTTAGATTATGTAATTCCTAAATTTGTAGCCATGCAAATTTATCGAGCTCATTTGGAGGCCCATGCTTCAGAATTAGGTTCGCGCATGTCGGCCATGGATAGTGCAACTAAAAATGCACGGGATATGATTAGTAGGCTTACTCTTGTTTATAACCGAGCCAGGCAAGCTTCTATTACCAAGGATTTGATGGATATTGTAAATGGTTCTGAAGCCATGAAATAATTTATTAAAGGAGAAAGTATGTCACAAAATAATAACGGCGTAATAACTCAAGTGATTGGTCCTGTGGTGGATGTTCGCTTTGATGCAGGGAGGCTTCCAGAAATTTACACAGCACTTACAATTACCAACCCTTCCATAGGAAATACAGCCGATAACCTGGTGGTAGAAGTGGCTCAACACTTAGGTGAAAACATAGTGCGTTGCATTGCTATGGATGCAACTGATGGTTTAATTCGTGGCCAAGAAGTTAAAAATACCGGCAAGCCCATCCAAATGCCTGTAGGAAGAGAAGTGTTAGGCCGTATTTTAAATGTGGTGGGAGAACCTGTTGATGAAAAAGGCCCTGTTGTAGCCAAGAAAAAACTTCCCATTCACCGTGAAGCTCCAAAATTTGTTGAGCAAAATGTGAAGGTAGAAATGTTTGAAACAGGAATTAAAGTAGTGGATCTTTTAGCTCCTTACTCTCGAGGTGGAAAAATTGGATTGTTTGGTGGAGCTGGAGTGGGAAAAACCGTTTTAATCATGGAGCTGATTAATAACGTGGGTATGCAACATGGTGGTTTTTCCATTTTTGCAGGTGTAGGAGAAAGAACCCGTGAAGGCAATGATTTGTGGCACGAGATGATGGAATCTGGAGTTTTAAGTAAAACCGCTCTTGTGTATGGGCAAATGAATGAGCCCCCCGGCGCTAGAGCCCGTGTAGGTTTATCAGCCCTAACTGTTGCAGAATATTTTCGCGATGAAGAAGGTCAGGATGTGCTTTTGTTTATCGATAATATTTTCCGTTTCACTCAAGCTGGATCTGAAGTATCGGCTCTGCTTGGTCGTATTCCTTCTGCTGTGGGGTATCAACCAACTCTCGCTACTGAAATGGGTAATTTGCAAGAGCGCATTACAACAACAACCAAGGGGTCTATTACTTCGGTGCAAGCCATCTATGTTCCTGCTGATGACTTAACCGATCCTGCTCCTGCTACAGCTTTTGCTCACTTGGATGCAACAACGGTTCTTTCGCGTCAAATTGCAGAATTAGGTATTTATCCAGCTGTGGATCCTTTAGATTCAACCTCACGCATTTTAGCTCCCCAAGTAGTGGGTGATGAGCATTATAAAGTGGCTAGGCTTGTGCAGCAAGTATTGCAGCGCTATAAGGATTTGCAAGATATTATCGCCATTTTGGGTATGGATGAATTATCCGAAGAAGATAAACTTGCTGTGAGCCGTGCTCGTAAAATCCAAAAGTTTTTATCACAGCCCTTCTTTGTGGCGGCCCAATTTACTGGGCTGGAAGGCAAGTATGTGAAAATCGAAGACACCATTCGTGGTTTTCGAGAAATTGTAGAAGGAAAACACGATGATATTCCCGAGCAGGCTTTTTACCTGGTGGGAACTATCGAAGAGGCTTTGGCTAAAGCCCAGAAGTTAGCTGCGTAATATGACTTTAAACGTTGAAATTTTAACTCCTTCTCAGGTGCTTTTAAAAGGCCAAGCAGAATCCCTTGTGGCGCCTGCTATTCAGGGTGAGGTTGAAATCCTTCCCAATCATACCGATTATTTAACCTTACTTGGCGAAGGCCGACTCATTCTTAAAAATGGATCCAATGCCCAAGGCTTTACAGTAAAAGGCGGGGTATTAACCATAGCCAAAGACTCTATTACGGTTTTGGTAGATCAAGTGTTAGAAAGTTAGCAACCCCTGTTTCTGAGGGGCGATACAGGTTTTATGTCTGGCGAATTCCTCGATTTTGGTTCTAGTTTTAAGAATGTGTTCCAGCAAAATTCTTTGGAGCAACATTTAGGCACTACTGTATTTTGGCATACGATGCTCTTGGATCAAGATCGTTCTCCTGATCAACTTAAAATTGAAGAAGCCCGTGTTTTTAATCCTGATCTTGATTGGGATGTTTTAAAAGCAAGTTATGATCAACTGATTGTTAAAGCAACACAAGATCAATTAGCTCCTAGCGATGTAAGTGGGTTTTTAAAAATCCTTCACCCTACTCTTCCTCAAACCATGATAAATCAAATGCTTCAACCAGCTCCAGCCTTTAAGATGCAAGAAAGAGACACAACATTTACTGCTACTCCTAACTATGTGGGGGCAGCTATTCTCGCTAGGTCCCTAGATGGGGATGAAGCAGGTTTTGAGGCAAGGGCCCTCCAAGTTGCAGAAGCAGATTTTTATCAGCATTTAAATATTTCAGATGGAGCTATTACTCCCCACGAGGTAAGCACATTTTATGTTCAAGGCAACTCTGGTGATCACATGGTAGCATTAGCTTTTTGGACAGCGGCTTCTGTTTCTTACCGCATGGTTGATTCAGGCTTAATTCCCACTCCTTAATAAGAAAATTTTCCTGCCCATAATTGCTTTAAAAAATCAGTGATAGGAATAATTTCTATTTTATCTTCAGTGATACGAGACATAGGGGTAAGACCAACCACGATTTTTCGTTTGAGTGGCAATTCTTCGGACAAAGCTCTTAAACCCTTGAGGTCGTAAGAAGTAATGTTGGAGGATGATTTGATTTCAATAGCTACTGAATCTCCTAAAACACAATCAACTTCAAACTGGCTCTGACTTCTCCAAAAAGACAAGGGTGTATCGTTACGGCTGTAATCAAGATACGCCTTTATTTCCAATAAAACCAGATGTTCCAAAGCTTGTCCATACTCAGCAGAACCTTCCATAATATTTTTACGACTCATTAAATAATTTGCTACACCCACATCGAAAAAATAATATTTTGAGGTAGCTACTGGTTTACGTTTTTTTGTTTTCTGGAAAGGGGAAATTTCATGAACAAGAAGAGTGTCTTTGAGTATCTGAAAATATTCCCTCACTGTTCTTCCAGGTACTTGAGCATCGCTTCCTACTTTTGTAAAATTTACCAATTGTCCGTTACATAATCCAGCTACGGTTAAAAATCGGGAAAAATTTTCTATAGAACGGCTTAAACCTTCGGCGCGAATTTCTTCGTGCAAATAAGTTCCTACATACGCCTTTAAATCTTCGTAGGGCATGGGAGAATCAATAATAGCAGGAAGACTACCGTGATTAATGCGATCATTTAATCGGGCATAATCCAACTCGGGGGAAACAAGCGGATGCAAATGGGCTGTCCACAACCGGCCAGCAAGCAAGTTAACTCCTCCTCTTGTGAGTTTTCGAACGCTGCTTCCAGTAAGCATAAATCTAATGTTGGGGTTAAGTTCGAGTGCACGCTGAACCTCGTTTAACAGGGAAGGAAGTTTTTGTACTTCATCAACAATAACTAACTTGTCTTGGGGAGTAATCCATTGGCGCAAATATTCTGGGTGGCTACTTAAATCACGAAACACAGGAGCCTCAAGCAAATTATAGTATCGAGCCGAAGGGTAATTTTTTGTTAATAAAGTGCTTTTTCCGGTTTGTCTGGGGCCAAACAAGAATAAAGATTTATGTTCTAAGATCTTGTTAAGATTAATGATTCTATGATATTCTTTAATCACGCATATATACTTCCATATTTAGCTTAATTTGGCAATATACATTCCAGATTTAATCTCCAAACGAAATTTTATTAAGGAAGTTCGGCAAGAAAATTCGCCATTGAAATAACGTGGATTCTTTCATTTTTGTAATAGCGGTAAAAATTGGGTTTTTCGATGAGTTGAACCCCGATAATTGAGGGCCATTTTTTGATGAAGTATTTTAAATTGGAGGCTGGTTCCAACTCGGAGTTTTTTACCTCCAACGCTAGCCAAGGCATATTGTCCTTGTTCAAGATAAAATCAACCTCTCGTTTTTCCTTGTCTTGATAGTAATGCAGCGAAAAATTTCCGTATCCCAACTGGTTCCAATAATCGATGGCTTTAAGCAGGTGGCTAGACGTAAAATTTTCCAAAAGCTTGCCTTGATTTTTTAGGAGTGACCAATCCCAGAGATATATTTTCGGTGTTTTTTTAATGGCGCGAGCTTGATTTTTAGAGAAAGGCCGAATGGAATAGTGAAAAAAAACTTTTTCCAACTGTCCCAACCATGTTTTAATAGTTGGTTGACTTACTTCCAAATCTTCTGCAAGGCTTTTTAGGGAAAGTAAACTTCCCACTCTTTCTGGTAAAAGGGCAATCAATAGATCAATTTGGCTAAGTTCTTGAATGCGGGTTAAATCCCTTAAATCTTCGTGGACAATTTGATCTAACCTGCTTTTTTGCCACATCAGCAAATGCCTTGTGGTTTGTTTGCCATAGGGTTGTGGAAAACCGCTATAGCGAATGAGGTTTTGCTGAAGGTTTATCAAATTTTTTTCGGAGTGGACATTTGGATTTTTAAGAAACACTTTGAGTGAATGGGGGGTTTTTATTTTTTGGGGACTGTGTAATTCACCAAGAGAATAGGGATGTAGGCGAAAATGAAAATATCGCCCCATGAGGCTGTCTCCCCCCCTTTTGTAGGTATCTAATTTAGCACTTCCTGTGACGATGATGTAATTTTGTTTATGGTGAAGATCATAAAGGCCCTTGATTGCATTTTTCCAATGCGGGGCCTTGTGAATTTCATCGAGAATAAGACAGCCCTTTTCGGAAAGGGAAGACATAATTCTCGATGGAGATTTTGCCCACTTTTTACGGAAATCGAAGTCATCCCAATTACAATAAAGGTGGGAAGAGAATTTTTTGGCAAGATGAAGGGCCATCGTGGTTTTACCAACTTGACGTGGGCCACTGATGAAAGCCATTTTGTGGTCACCCAGGCAATCTTTTCGAATGGGAAATTCAAGATAACGAGGGGTTTCCATATATGACCAAAGTAAGCTATATATACACTTTGGTCAAGACTAAAATAAACTATATATCCCCAAACGAAATACCTAATTCACGAGCGGTGGTGAGGATATCAGAATCTAAGGGCACAGTATTAACCCCTTTGATGGCTTTGCTGATAGGATAAGCACGCATTTGTGGGGGCATATAAGCTACCATATTTCCAAATTTTTTCTGAGCTATCAATTCCACGGCATAGGTGCCAAACCGCAAAGAGAGAATGCGATCCATATGGGTTGGGCTTCCTGCTCTTTGCAAATGCCCTAAAACCACAGTGCGAGCTTCTTTCCCGCTTTGCTCTTCAATTTGCCAAGCAATTTTTTCTCCTAGGCCGCCGAGTCTTTTCTTTTTTCCAGCACCTGTTTTTTGATAAAGCAGATTTCCACCTTTTGTTTTGGCTCCTTCTGCTGCAACCACAATTGAAAAATTAATTCCTGATTTTTCTCTTTCTTTTATTTTTTTCAAAATATTTTTAAGATCGTAATCAATTTCTGGAATTAAAATCACATCAGCTCCGCCTGCCAAACCCGAATACAAAGCAATCCAACCAGCATTTCTACCCATCACTTCAACAACCATAACGCGACTATGAGATTCTGCTGTGGTATGAAGCCTGCCGATGGCATCGGTTGCAACGGAGACCGCCGTATCAAAACCAAAAGTTTGAATAGTACCGCATAAATCGTTATCGATAGTTTTAGGAATAGCTACAAGGGGCATCCCCATTTCATGAAAACGGTGAGCAATGCGAAGCGAACCATCACCTCCAATGACAATCAAGGCATCAGCTTTAAGCTCTTTGAAGCGATGGAGAATTTGTTTGGAAACATCGATGGTATGAGTTTTTCCATTCCTCGTTACCGGATGAGCAAAAGGGTGACCAAAATTTTTCGTACCCAAAATGGTGCCCCCCAAATGAGCAATGCCACGTACCTTTTCCCATGTGAGGGGGATTAATCCCACGCGTCCTTTTTGGAGAAGCCCCTCATAACCATCTCTGATGCCTGTAATTTTCCACCCTTTTTTTAAAGCAGCTACGGTGGCGGCATGAATAACAGCATTAAGTCCGGCGGCGTCACCACCACCTGTATTTACCAAAAGATGCATAGAGTTTCTTATTTTCGATTAACCGCCAACTAAGTGGGGAATTCTTTTTAACATCTCTTCATAGACTTGAGAATCCCGCCGAATACCGATTTTAACCACTTTAACAATCACCTGTTGGTTCTGAATTGTATAAATAACCCGATAATCTTGAACTCGCAACCGCCAAAAACCTTTTAGGGAACCGGAGAGAGGTTTCCCAAACTGTTCAGGGGCTTTCACTAATTTTTTACGAATGGCTTTAATAATCAACTGCTGATCGGAACGGGAAATTTGCTTAAAATCTTCTTTTTCAACAAGCGGATGGATTAAAATTTGCCACATAATGAATTTCTATAAGTACTTAAATTAATTCAATTTTATTAAACTGTCAATTTATTTATAAAATAAAGTAATATTTGTATTACTATTTGTATTGTTAATTTAGTCTATATTGTTTACAATGATACCAATTATGACATTTGACTCTTTGGATGTCATTGGTATCATATGTATCACTTCGACCAACCAGCTACCTTAGTAGGTGTATCCGAGCTGAGAACTCAGCTTGATAAGGTTTTGAAACTCGCAAAAGAATCCCGAGTTTTTTTGGGGAAAAGACAAAAACCAGTAGCTGTTTTAGTCCCTATAAAAGAATTCCAAGAAATGGAAGAGTTTTTGGACCAAATTGAAGACACAGTACTCGGTTACATAGCCCAAGAAAGAAACAAAAAAACTTCTTTAAAAGACTATATTCCCCTTAGTGAGATGGAAAAGCGGGTTGGTTTAAAAAGATAATCACCTCAATAAATCCCTTCAGAGATGGGGTTTTTACCCTTGGGATGATTGGCTTTAAGGTAATTAATATTTTTAATAAAAGCTTCTCTGGTATATTCGGCAGAAACTAATTTTTCGGTATCCATTCGGATGGCATCACAAGGACAGGCTTCAACACAATAGCCACAATAGATACAACGCAAAAGATCGATGGTGAATTTTTCGGGATATTTTTCTTTGTTGGGTGTTTCACCTTCAGCGGCTTCAATGTGAATGCATTTAGCAGGACACACAGTAGCACATAACATGCAAGCTGTGCAACGAATGCTTTTGTCTTCTCTAAGCATTAAACGATGTTCTGAACGATAAGTGGCAGGAATGGCTTTTTTTTCTTCGGGAAATTGATACGTCATGATTCCCGATGGTTTTAAAAGATTACGAATCAAATGATGAAGCGTAATCATCAAACCTTTAAAAACCTCCAAAATATAAAGATTTTCAATGAAGGTTAACTTTTTCTTTTTAAGAACAATGATAGCCATGCAACAGATATAATGAATCACAACGACGTGGGCAAGGAGGATTTTATTCTACAAGACTTCATCGCAATGACAATTCGCTGCCGGGTTTTAGGCACCATCTTACGCTTGAGTCATTTCAATCATCCGATCAATAGGTATTTTTGCTTTTTGAAGCATGTGAGGTTCAATTGTAATTTCTGGAGTTTCTTGTTCTAAACACGTCAACAATTTTTCTAGAGTATTAAGCTTCATATGAGGGCAGTGATTACAAGCACAGCCTTCTAAATTGGGTCCCATGATGAATTCTTTTTTGGGAGAAGCTTTTTGCATTTGATGAGCAATTCCTGATTCAGTTAAAACAATAAATTTATTTTTAGGAGATGTTTTAGTGTATTCCAACAATTGACTCGTAGAACCAATAAACTCTGCTAGGTTAAGCAAAGTTTCATCACACTCGGGATGGGCAATAATGGCAGCAGTAGGATGTTGACTCGTAAGATGATAAAGTTCTTTGAGCGAAAAAGACATATGTACAAAACAACTTCCAGGAAAAAGTTCTAAAGGTCTTCCCAATTTTTTTTGAATAAAGCGTCCTAAATGTTGATCTGGTCCAAAAACAAAAGTGCGATTTTTAGGAACTTGATTTGCAATTTTTACAGCATTGGATGAAGTGCAAATCACATCACTCATAGTTTTAATAACAAGATTCGAATTGATGTAGGTCATCACAAAAGCTCCAGGATATTTAGAAAGAAAGTAAGAAAAAACTTCTGGAGTGCAAGAATCAGCGAGGGAACATCCTGCATTTAAATCTGGAAGAAGAACTTTCTTACCTGGATTTATTACTTTAATGGTTTCGGCCATAAACTTAACTCCACACACAACAATCAAAGGGTTGTCTTGTTTTTTTGCAAACAGAGCCATGCCATAACTATCGCCTACGTAGTCTGCCAAATCTTGGAGCTCAGATTCTTGGTAATAATGGGCAATCAGTGTTACTTTTTTTTCTTTTTTAATTTTTTTAATTTTTTGTAATAACATGGGATTAATAAATTTATTCTGTAGGGCCGCTGCTGTCCCGAAAGGACCCCTTCGGGGCTGCGCCCCTACTTTTCTTTTCCAAAATCCAAAGACTGAAAACACCCAATTCAAAAAGAATCCAAAGGGGAATAGCCAGCAAACATTGGGAAATAATATCAGGTCCGGGAGTTAAAATAGCAGCTGCAATAAATAAAATAACGATAATCATCCGACGCAGAGAAGCAATTTTAGCATGCTTTAAAATACCAATTTTTCCCAAAATAAAAATCAATAAGGGTAACTCGAAAGAAAATCCAAAAGCCAAAAGCATGGTTACTGCAATACTAAAATAATTATCCATGCGAGGAAGAAGAGTAATGCCGGTTCCTTCTAAAATTATTTGGATAGAGGCAAACAGGGCGGGAAACACAAAAGAGTAACCAAAAAAAGCCCCTCCTGTAAAAAAAAGGCCGGCAATTAAGGAGAGGGGTAGAATGAGTTTTTTTTCATGGGGCTTTAAAGCAGGCAAAATAAAACTCAGAATTTGGTAAATAATAAGAGGGAGTGAGGTTAAAAAACCAAAGGTAAAGGCCACTTTAAAATAAGTGATGTAGGATTCAAAGGGGCTGGTGACAATAAAAGAACTTCCTTCTTGTAAATAAGGAAGGAGGGGAAGTGATAACCAATGGTAGAGCCGTTTAGCAAAAAACAGGCTAATAATACTGGCAATGCCCAAGGCAGCAAAGGAATAGAGGAGTCGTTTTCTCAGCTCGGTTAAGTGGGCTACTACTCCGGTTGTTTGGGTTTTGGTTCGCATTTTTTTTCTTCGTCTAAAAGATCTAAAGTAGCAGAGGATTTTACTTCATTAAGCCCCGATTTAAGTCCGTCTTCTACTTGGCGCCAGCCTTGTTTTAATTGGGCAAAGAAACGCCCAAACTTGATGGCCACTTCAGGGAGTTTATCTGGTGGAACCAAAAGGATGGCGATAAGGCCTATTAAAATCAATTCACCTGAGCCCATGTTAAACATATAAACACCATAGCTAATTGGAGGATGGGATTCAACAACCGCTTTTGTGTAGGTTGCCAGGGGGGAATATTTCTTTCGTCCCTGCGGAACTCCTCGCCCTGAAGGCTCGTCAGACAGTCCTCGGTTCCTCAAGAAACACTCCCCCCTGTCTCCTCGCAGATATTAGAATGCCCCGCCTTTTGCTGCTCTGATTATTTTGGATACGCAGGTTCGGTATGGATGAGCACATCCACCACCAATGGAAATTCTTTTTTAATGGTTTCAATCACCTTGTGAGTTAGGCGGTGTGCGGTATCTAAAGTCATTTGAGGATCAACCTGAATATGTAAATCAACAAAAATTCCAGCACCAGAACCTCGGCTTCGAATTTTATGGCATGAACGCATACCCGTCACACTCATCACAATGGAACGAATATGGTCTGGATTTAAACTTTGTGTATCTAAAAGCACATGAATACTTCGATTTAAAATGGAATAGGCCACAAAACCAATCACGATTACAATTCCACAGGCAATGATGATATCCAAAAAAACAAGATGCAATAAAATGGCGACAAACGAAATGAGTACAGAAAGAGAAATAAAAAAATCGGAACGTGTGTGTATTGCATCAGCTAAAAGAAAATCACTTTGCAATTCTTTCCCTTTCTTTTTTTCAAAAGAACTCACCCACAGATTAACCACCATAGTAAAAATCATGACGATAAAATTATTAACCGAAATGATGGGCACCACAGGATGATTGAACCTATCAATAGCCCCATTAATAATTTCATAGCCTGCTGCAAATAAGAGAAGTGCAACTCCCATGGTAGCTAAAGTTTCAATTTTTTGATGACCATAGGGGTGATCAGCATCAGGAGGTTTGATGGCCAGTTTTAAACTGATAAATCCAATGACATTAGAAGCTGAATCAAAAAGAGAATGAAAGCCATCGGCTTCCAAGCTTAAAGAATGGGAAAAATACCCGTAAATTAACTTAAGACAGGCTACCATTAAATTAAGCCCCAGGGTAATCCATAAAACCTGGGCTATTTTTTGATTTCGATACATGCCTAAAAATTAGCATGCCTTTAGAGGAGTGTCGAGGTAGAATAGAAAGATGACCAAGGATTATTACAAAACTTTAGGTGTTGAAAAGGGAACTAGTATCGAAGATATTCGCAAAGCTTTTAAAAAACTAGCGCGGAAATACCACCCTGATGTTAATCCTAACGATAAAAAGGCCGAGGAAAAATTTAAGGAACTTGCTGAGGCCTATGATATTTTATCTGATGCTAAAAAAAGAAAACAGTACGATCGTTTTGGCTCTTCTAGTTTTAAAGGTGGTCCTAGTTCTTATACTTACCAATATACTCCGAGTGGAGAAGCTAATTTTGATTTAGGGGATATTTTTGGGGATATTTTTGGAGGTATGGGTGGGGGGGTTAGATCACGTAAAACAAGAAGAAACTATGGAACTGACTTTAGTGGGTTTCCTGAAAAAGGGAAGGATTTACATTTTACCATTAGTCTTGGATTTATTGAAGCTGCTAAGGGTTGTGAAAAAACAATTCGGCTTTCCAACGAAACAGCTTTTAAAGTAAAAATTCCAGAAGGAGTTGAAACTGGCGCTAGAATCCGCTTGAGTGGCAAGGGGGAACCAGGAATTAATGGGGGAGGGCCAGGGGATCTCTATATTGAACCCAGGGTAGAACCCCACCATTTTTTTAGGAAAGTTGGTTCTCATATTGAACTCGATGTTCCTATCACTATCGAAGAGGCTTTGGAGGGAAGTAAGATTAAAGTACCTACTCTGGATGGGCCAGTGGAACTTACACTTCAACCTGGGTCTCAAAGCGGCCAGCGATTAAGATTAAAGGGGAAGGGCATCACCAATCTTCAAACAAAAATGAAGGGTGATCAGTATCTTATTCTTCAGATTTACATTCCGCCTAAATTAGATGGCAAAACCATCTATCAAATTAAAATGCTTTTAAAAGATAAATTGAGTGATCCCCGCAAGAAATTTTGGGAATGACAGCTTGGTTTCTTTTTGGCAGAAGAGAGAAATGACCTCTTATTTAAAGCGAGCAACCACTATAGCTAAAAAAGCAGGAGAGCTTCAGATTCAGAAATTGGGCACTGCACACAAGGTGGAATTTAAAGGTGAAATCAATATTGTGACCGAGGTTGATAAGGCTTGCGAACAACTCATTGTTGATTACCTTCACGCTGAGTTTCCCGATCATGATATTTTGTCGGAAGAAGGAAGTGGTAGTCGCCAACATTCAGATTATAAATGGATTATTGATCCTTTAGACGGAACAACAAATTATGCACATGCTTATCCTTTCTTTGCTGTGTCTATTGCTTTAGAACATTGTGGTGAGATTATTTTAGGCGTGGTTTATGAACCCAATCGAAATGAGATGTTTACAGCCGAAAAAGGCAAGGGAAGTTTTTTAAATGATTTACCCATTTCTGTTTCTAAAACCAAGATATTAATCGAAAGTCTTTTAGTAACCGGCTTTGCCTATAATTTTAAAAAATCAACCCGAGCTAATTTAGAACATTTTAAAAATATGCTTTTTGCTGCTCAGGCTGTGAGGCGCGATGGAGCAGCAGCTATCGATTTATGCTATGTGGCCTGTGGGCGTTATGATGGTTTTTGGGAACAAAATCTTTTTCCATGGGATGTAGCCGCAGGTATGCTGATTGTAAAAGAAGCAGGAGGCCAAATAACAGATTTTGTCAGTAAAGATTTTTCTATTTATGGCAAGGAGCTTTTAGCCAGTAACCGGTTGCTTCATCCCTTCCTGCTTGAAGTGCTTCAAAATAGTGCTACAATTACCTCATGATATCTTTGGATGAAAAAATCCAGATTCCCGATCTCTATAAAGCCTTTAAATTGATTCGTGATAAAAAATTTAGTGAAGCCGAAAGTTTACTTTTAAAACTAGAAACTGATTACGAGAAAAAAGGGGAAGAAATGATTGCAGGGGTTATGTGCTCTACACTGGGGCTGCTTTATAAAGCGCAGAAAGAATACCGTAAGGCTTGGAAAATTTATGATAAAGCCGAAAAGAAAATTCCTGATGATCCCTCGCTTAAAATTATCAATGCCAGGCTTTTAATCGAATATTTTGCCCAATACGATACGGTAATTAAAAAAATGGGAAAAGCAGAAAAGCTGGCAGGTGAAGATTTTTCTTTTTTGCATGTTATTTATACTCTGACAGGAGTTGCTTATTTGAAAAAAGGCAATACAAAGAAAGCCGTAGACTATCTAAAAAAATCTATGGGGAATTCTTTTGCTGGTCTTGGAACTTCTGCTAATTTTGAATTTAAACTTTTTGAAGAGATGACCAAAAAAAAATTAGAACCCAAACTTTGTCTTAGTTTTCTTTCAGAGGCTCTCAGTTTTGCTAAGAAAAAAAGAGAGAAAAATTATGCAGCCTTAATTCAAATTATGATTGATAAATATCCCATTCCATCTTCCAAATAAATGCTGACCTCCCTTTTTGATTATCAATATCCCAAAGAACTTATAGCTACTTATCCTCCAGAAAAGAGAGGAGATTCTCGGATGATGGTGGTTGAAAGATCTTCAGGAAAAATTTGGGATGATCACATTCAAAATTTTCCTCAGTTTTTACACTCTAATGATCTGGTTATTTTTAACAACTCTCGTGTGATTCCAGCACGCCTGTACGGTGTTAATTTTAAAGGAAAGCAGAGAGAATTTTTATTACTGAAAGATTTGGGCAATGATGTATGGGAATGTCTTGTTTCTAAGTCTAGCCAAGTAAATCAGGGGGATGCATTTATTTTTCCCGCAGGATTAAAAGCCACTATTGAAAATACTCATGATGAAACAAGGCAGGTAAAATTTCATTATCATGGAAATTTTTTAGAATGTTTAGAAAAAATAGGCCATATGCCGCTTCCTCCTTATATTAAAAGGGAAGATGAAGTTTCAGATCGGGGCCGTTATCAAACAATTTTTGCAGAACATCATGGATCAGCGGCTAGCCCAACAGCGGGGCTTCATTTTACAGCAGATATGATGAAAAGTTTAGCTTCTAAGGCTTCTGTTGGTTTTGTAACTTTGCATGTGGGTATTGGCACTTTTTTTCCCATTCGTACGAAACATATTGAAAACCATCGCATGCATGGTGAATTTTATCATATGCCTCGCACCACTTTTGATCAAATTAACTTAACTCGAAAAAAAGGAGGAAAGATCATTGCTGTAGGAACAACAACGGTTAGAGTTTTGGAGTCGGCTGATGAGAAAGAAAAAACAGGCACAGGGTGTACCAAAAAATATATTCAGCCTCCCTATCAGTTTCGGTGTGTTGATCAGCTTTTAACTAATTTTCATCAGCCTTGTTCTACACTTTTAGTGATGGTGTCGGCCTTGATGGGTTTAGATTTAGTTAAAAAATCTTACCAAAGGGCTATCGAAAAAAAATATCGTTTGTTTAGTTATGGGGATTGCATGTTGATTCTATAAATGCTCAAATAAGGAGACATATGAAAATTTATTTAGTTTTTCTTTTATTGTTTGTTTTAATAACAGATAACGAAGCTTTAGGTCGAACGAAAAATCGTGTGCCCCCTGGACCTATTCCAGCTCATCCCAGTGATGGAGTGCCAGTAACCCCTCCAAGTGCAATTTTTCTGTCCACTGAAGCACCATCAAAAGTCAAAACTTTTCCTTGGACCATGAAAAAAGAGCCCTCTATTCGTGTTAAAGCAGGGCGTAGAATTCACAAATTACCTCTAGAATCTTATGTTACGGGAGTGATTGGTAATGAAATGGGAAAAAACTGGCCGCGTGAAGCACTTAAAGCGCAATCTGTTGCTGCTCGTTCGTATGCTTTGGCACGTATGATGAAAGCAGGGCGGAGGGCTCGATATGATGTGGTAGCAAGCCAGGCCGATCAAGTGTTTAGGGCAAGAGATGTTAAAAATGAATACTTGGCAGGTATTGTAGCTGAAACCAGGGGAGAAATTTTGTGGGCTGATGGAGCCGTGGTTGAAGCTTATTATAGTTCCACTTGTGGTGGAAAAACACGCTCAGCTCAAAATGCTGGTTTGGATCCTGATTCTCCCCTTACTTGTTCTATTACAGATGCCAGTTGTAAAATTTCCCCTTTTCGTTCTTGGGCTTTTCGGCTGAGTTTAGCTGCCATTGAAAATAAAATGAACAAGGCAGGTTTAGGTGTTGTGGGATTAAGAAAAATTTCAGCCCAAAAAAAAGATGCGAGTGGCTATGTAATTTCTGTGTATTACCAGGATAGCAGTGGGGGATATACCATCACAGGGGCAGGCTTGCGGAATATACTTGGTTCTATGACTTTAAAAAGTCTGCGTTTTCGTATTCTGCAACAAAAAGATGGAATGGTTTTATTTTCTGGAAATGGTTTTGGGCATGGAGTGGGTCTGTGCCAGTATGGAGCTAAAAGCATGGCTCTTAAAAAAGGTGCTTATCAATCTATTTTGAAAAAATATTATAGGAACACTCAAATGGTGAAAGCCTATGAGTGATGGAGGAGGGTGAATTTGGATGAGGAAAAACTCTCTTTTACATAAAACTTTTTTTGCACGTGATGGAACCAAAATTGGCTACCAACTTATTGGATCTGGTAAAAAAATTGTAGTGCTTTGTAACGGGCTAGGGGGCACTGCCATTGCTTGGCAGCCTCTTTATTCAAAACTTTCCAAAAAATATACTTTTATCATCTGGGATTATCGAGGGCTTTTTTCTTCTTCTCCCCCCAAAGATCCAACTCAAATGACGATAAAAAATCATGCGCAGGATTTAGAAGATCTCCTCAAACACAAAAAAATTTTAATGCCTATTTTTTTAGTGGGTTGGTCTATGGGCGTACAAATCGCTTTGGAATTTTATAGTTACCATAAAAAAAAGGTGGCAGGCCTGGTACTTTTAAATGGTACCTCTGGGTCTCCTTTTAAAACAGCTCTGCGTAATCCACTATCGCAATTTATTCTTCCTAAAATTAATGAGCTTGCTAAGAAAGTAGTGCCTCATTTGCAACCCCATATTCGTCCCTTGGCTAAGAAGGTGATTAATTGGAAAGGGTTTATTCAAATTATTTCTCGCCTTGGTTTGGTTCACCCTGATTTAGATACCAAACTTTTTCGCCTGGTAGCTCACGGGATGATGAATACTGATTTAACCATGTATCATGAAATTATGACTCACTTAGGGGAGCATGATGCAACGCATGTGCTTTCCACAATTTCTGTACCTACTTTAATTGTAGCAGGAGATGCTGATGTACTTACTCCCATAGAAACAGCACATAAAATGGCCGAACTTATTCCAAATGCTCAATTTTTTGTTGTTACCAAAGGAACCCATTATTGCATTTTGGAATTTCCCGATCGTGTTGTTTTTCGCATCCAGCATTTTTTGGATGAAAATTACATGTAAGGACAACCCTCCATTCTCTTCTCTCTCTTGACAATCTCCTTCAAAAGAATAACACTGAATTTTTTTAAACATGTTGCTCAAGGCTTACAATCAGCGTCCTACGGAATATCGCCGGCGAAAAACTCGCACTGTGTGGGTGGGAGGTATTGCTGTGGGTGGAAGCTATCCCATTCGGGTTCAATCCATGACAACCTCAGACACCAAAGATACCAAAAAAGTGGTGGATGAAATTGAGGGTTTGGTTGGTGTGGGTTGTGAAATTGTGCGTGTTACGGTTCCAACACAAGCCGATTGTGATAATTTACCCAACATTCGGACCGAATTAAAAAAACGGGATATTCGGGTACCATTGGTTGCCGATATTCATTTTACACCAACAGTAGCCATGAAGGCTGTAGAATATGTGGAGAAGGTTAGAATTAATCCAGGTAATTTTGTTGATAAAAAACTTTTCAAAGTTTTGGAATATACCGATGCCCAATACAATGCCGAGGTCGAAAAAATCCGCGAAAAATTTACCCCCCTTGTTTTAAAATGCAAAGAATATGGCATTGCCATGCGCATTGGTACCAACCATGGTTCGTTATCTGATCGTATCATGAACCGCTATGGAGATACACCCCAAGGCATGGTGGAATCGGCTTTGGAATTTGTGCGCATTTGTAGAGATCACAATTATCATAATCTTATTTTATCCATGAAGGCTTCCAATGTGCAGATCATGATGGCTGCATATCGATTCTTGGATAAAAAAATGGAAGAAGAGGAAATGGATTATCCCTTTCATTTGGGTGTAACCGAAGCAGGAGAAGGGGAAGAAGGCCGTATTAAATCATCCATTGGTATTGGATCTCTTTTGCAAGATGGTTTGGGTGATACCATTCGTGTTTCCTTAACCGAAGATTCTATTCACGAAATTCCTGTGGCGTATGAATTAGTGAGGGAAGCAAATAATCGTTTTATTTTAAACAATGGCGTCATTCTGAGCCCTGAGACAAGTCGAGGGGCGAAGAATCCAGGTTCTATATTAAAATCTCATGAGCTTATTTTGAATTATGAGAGGCGAGCCACAAAAGAAATTCCTAGTTCTCACCCCCATGGGGGACATCATCCCGTTCGTGTATGGGCAAGCTACGGGGCTCATGAGTGTGAAAAATTTAAAGCAGAATATCAAATTTATTTAAGTGATCGAAAGGGAATTGATCGCCCCTTGGAAGGTCTTGAAATTAAAGCCGCCAAGGCTACTGAGATCCTACCTTGGCTTGAATATTTAGAGGGCGTTCATCAAAAAGGGGGCTTTAGGGTGAAACCCCTTGTGGCTCTTCAAACAAATAATCCTTCCTTGGTACAGGAATTAAAGGGAATTGATAAAGTGGTGGCTGTTGTTTGCAATGCAAGCGAGGTAAATCAGTGGAAGGATTTTTTGTCTCACAATAAAACATGTTTGGAATGGTGTTTGGATTTAAGTCATGCCAAGGAAGAACGTTTAAATCAATTAGTAGAGGCCATCAAAAATTTATATCCTCAAAATGAAACACCTTCTTTTTTTTCATTGAAGTCACCAGAAGCTATTTACGATTATCGGTGTCTTGCAAAATTGTTGGGCGAAAAAAAATGGGATTATTTAATTCAATTACGATACATGATTAAAAAAGAAAAATTTCCTGTTTTGAGTACAGCCACTCTTATGGGTTCTTTACTCACGGATGGTTTAGGTGATGGCTTTGTTTTATCGAAAGGGAGCTTGGCAGAAAGATTAAGTTTAGCTTACAATATTTTACAAGGGGTGCGGCTTCGCATGTCGCAAACAGAATATATTTCTTGTCCTTCGTGTGGGCGTACCTTATTTAATTTGCAAACAACAACCGATCGTATTCGGCAAAAGACAAATCACTTAAAGGGTATTAAGATTGCAGTGATGGGTTGTATTGTGAATGGACCAGGAGAGATGGCTGATGCTGATTTTGGTTATGTAGGCACTGGGCCTAAAAAAGTAAGTCTCTATGTAGGAAAAGAATGTGTTGAAAGAAATATTCCAGAAGAACAGGCTGTGGATCGTTTGATTGGATTGATTAAATCACATCATCAATGGGTTGAGCCAATGATATAGGATTTGTGGGGGTTTATTAGTGGTTAGAAAAATTTTGGGTTCTTTTTTAATTTTTTTTCTTTTAGCTTGTACCATCAAACAACCTCCTTTGTTTTCTGTATCACTCAATAAAGATTATGCTGCCCAAATGCGCAAAGAAAAATCCTACTGGATTGAAGTACAAATTCCTCAGCACAAATTAGTTTTAGCAAAAAAAGATAATGTGGTAAAAACTTATCCCATTGCTGTGGGGATGCCTAGTTATCCAACGCCAACTGGTCAGCGTTTTATAAATCGTATTATATGGAATCCTTGGTGGGTGCCTCCTAAAACAAGTGATTGGGTAGAAGATCCAACTCCTATAGCTCCCCGTTCTGCTAATAATCCCTTGGGTGAGATCAAAATGCCTTTAGGTAATAGTTACTTAATTCATGGAACAAAGCAGGTTGCTTCTATTGGCCAATGGGCTTCGCATGGATGTATTCGTATGGTTTATGAAGACTTATTTGGACTTGTTTCTCTTTTGTTATCAGAATACTCAAAAGAATTAGCTGTAGATATGATGGAAAAAGCAAACGAAACTCCGCACAAAGAATTTTTTAACAAACTCGATTTTGATGTCCCCGTTTTTTTAACCTACGATTTAGTGAAGATCCAAAACGATTATATTGTGATTTATCCCGATATTTACAAAAAACAAAAAGATTTGGCTCATTATGTGGTAGAAGTGGTGAATGAAAATTTAGACAAGGGTAAAAAAGTGAATGAACGCAAAGTGAAAAGTCTTTTAAAGCTCCATAAAAATCAAACCATCCACGTCCCTCTTGAAACGATTTTGGAATAAATATTAAAAATTAACTTTTAAAAGATAGTTTTAAGATGTCATACATGGACCCGCCCGTTTGCAAGAGGAAAGTTTTTGAATAGGAATGGTTTGGTTTGCTGTCATACATCCGGCTTGTTTGTGGACTTTGTCATAAGTCCTAGCCCAA
>Ga0209343_10000960_pt1 | contig 39905 bp, 39 predicted proteins | sample RifCSPlowO2_02_FD_184026 | JGI IMG/M metagenome (GOLD analysis project Ga0209343, IMG submission 184026) | Groundwater microbial communities from Rifle, Colorado - Rifle CSP2_plank lowO2_0.2 (SPAdes) (version 2) | ecosystem: Environmental > Aquatic > Deep subsurface > Groundwater | place...
TGGAAATGGAGCAAAAATAGATGCACCAAAAAAGTACATGGGAAAGCGGGTATATGTTATAATCATGGATAACTAGCGCCTAGTTTTGTCCCACACTCTATCATTACAGCACCTTGAAATATCCGTACAATACAATTCCGTTCAGGAGATTGTTAAGAAGCTCTTTTTCACATTCTTTTATCTGCAGTTCCATAACATTTATTTTTCTGTTTAAAAACTTTTCAAATTTGTCAAAATTCAGATTCATCCTCTTCTTTGTTATTACAGCAATGTCTACATCACTTTTAGAAATATCTTCACCTCTTGAATAGCTTCCAAACAGAATTATAGCTTCCGGTTCCTCATATATATCCTGCAAAAAATCTACGAGTCCGCTTGAAAATAAAGCATCTATGTTATAAAGTTGTTTTTTAGCCAAGAAAACGTGTGATCTTGAAGCTTTAATGCATTTCGATAGTTTCCCGTTTTCTATAGTTATTATCCCGGTTTTTTCCAGTTTTTTTGTCAGTTTTATGATAGCAGGTGCTGAAAGCTTCGTAAGCCTAGCAAGTTCCCGTATATGAAATTCCCTTTCAGGAAAGTCAAAGAACAGTTTAGCAACTTTGTAAGTGTTATCTTTAGTTAACATATGTTAATATTAGTTAACAACTAATATTTAAAGTTAACGCAAACATTTAATACGAAGGAGAATCTCAGCATTGTCATGAAGAAAGCTTTTAATAAATTAAATAGATAGGCAAAACAATAGAGGAAGCTTTGAATAATTTAAAAGAAGCCACTGTTTTATATCTTGAAGAATTTCCAATGAAAATGATCGAAAAGCCAATTGTGTTGTTCCGATGCATAAAGAGTTAAAGCTTGGAACATTAAAGGGAATTCTTAAACAATCATGCTTTAATTATATCAAAGCAAGAATTAATCATGAAAGGTATCCAAAACAATATAATATTCAGCATCGTAGTTGCTGTGATTGTACTGGTAGTTGTTTTGATAATTATAAAAGTCCAGTCAGGTCTGCTTAGCGGCGAGGCAAAAAAATTATCTACAACATATGTGGGTGATAAGATATCAGTTTCATCTTCAACAGAACTTGAAGATAATGTAGAAGTAGCATGCATCGGAGGTAACCGGTTTTTAATTTTAATTGGTTCAGAAAAAAATCCGCTGATAGTAAATACCAACGACGGTTCTGAACTCAAGGTTATTCCAATGGTTTCATTCGGCGGTAAGGTTGAACTGGACAGGAAAACAGCTATAATGACATTTCCGTCGCAGACACATTATCAGCTTGTTTTTGAAATACAAAATCCGAAATTGATGGGTGAAATACGAACTAGAAACGTTGATCCATATCCAACACTCGTTACATTGACGTTCTGGGTTTACAATCAGCATATTATTGGATTTGTAAAAGACCCATGCGCAAGCCTAACCATAACGAAAGAAAAAGATTGTCAGATCGGAATACATGACCTGATAAACGATAAAAAATATTACCCATACTATTTGCAGTCAGTTGACTTCAAAATTGATATAGATAAAAATAAATGTATATCAGCCAACCCGCAATGCAGTGAATGTGGTGAAGGCTGGTTTAATTTCTGCGGACCTTGGGAATGCCATGCATTATCAAAAGCAATTATCACGAACGGGGGTTCTGGCTGTTATTATGATTTTAAATCATGTGTACCATGTATAAAAAAAGACTGTGGAACTATAACAAACAAAAATGAATGCATACATTGTAATAATAATTGTTATTGGGATGTAATTTCAATGAAATGTGAAAAGGTTCCATCACGCTATGGATCTTCCGAATGTAAAAACCTTGACAAGTCAGATTGCATAGGCCAGAAGAAAGGCAATGCAATATGCCTCTGGCTTAATGATGATATAGGCTGTGTTGATGCAGGCAGTAATGGAAATAATATCTTATGCTATGCAGGAAAAACAAATGTATGCATTCTTGCATGCCAAAAATTATCAATTCACCAAACCCGGATATGTAATTATAACAAGATAAAATGCACAATTAACCCGAATGCTGTAAATGGATATTGTGATTATCAGATTACTCCCATCTCTTCGAATTAAACCTTTTTCAATTCCCGCTGCCACAAAACCATGCGAATCTGGTGCTGTAGTATAATTTTCCAAAAACATGCTATCAAACATATTTCCCACACATTTCCATAATATTCTCAACGTTCCTTATCCATTGTCTTGCATCATCCTTGCTGTAATAAGATGTATGATATTCAGCAGAGCTCTTTTTCTGCAAGATATTCTGAATAGTGTGCAGAAACCTGCTTTCTTCACCACGGATAAGATTTCGTGACAACACTTCCTTGAAAAAATCGGTTGCCTTGTCATGCCGCTGTGGTGTTCTGCTGAATTTTTCTTCAAACAATGCATCCAGAGATTTTATCATGGCATGAGCAGACATAGCAGCAGAAACCCTTGGATTTTCATCAAGAATGTACTGTGCACATTTTATCCATGAATTAGCATCTTTAAAGTGTTCATTCATAAAACAATTCCCTCTTTGTGTATATTTTTACCGAAAAAGGATTTAAGCTTTTCCATTTTTTAAACTTTTTAATTTCGACAATGTCGGGCATCACTCTGACTCCAGATTCGTGACTCATTTTTTCAGTTATTATATTTACTTCATCCTCCAGAAATTTACAGGTTTTTGTTATCAGAATGAGAATATCTATATCGCTTTTCAGATTTGCTGTATTTCTTGCAACAGAGCCGAATAAAATGCATTTTTTTACAGCTTTTATTTTATAAATTTCTTTGGCATATTTTTTCGCTATTTCCTTCATATAATTTTGGTCAATATCCAGTATTTTCAACAGTTCTTTTAGGTAGTCGTTATTCTTTATTTTTACAGTTTCTGTCTTCCCTGCATAGCTCTTTAATACAATATCCAAATCAACGAATCTGTTGATTATTCTCCATACCGTTGTTTTCGGTATTCCCGATTCTTTGGAAAGCTCTGTCAACATCCATATCCTTTCCGGATAGTCTATTAATTTTTTAATAATGCCCAATTCTTTTTCATTTGCGATTAACATATACCATCACGTTTCATTTATGAAACATATATTTCATTTATGAAACATAAGAATCAGTATCTTTAATTATAATCGTACATTAAACCATTTTTCAATTCCTCGCTGGAGCCATTCCCATACCCCATTTATGGTTAGCATAAACTTTAAATACTATACTAAATAAATATTCATAAATTTATTTAGTATACTAAATACAATAATATATGATATATTCAGTGATATGTATGCGAAAAGATGAAATAATGGAAATTTTACAGGACTGGAATTTCTGGAAAAAGGAATTGGATACAGGCAGGTATAGACCTGATTACATTGATAAATGTCGTAATTTTCTTAAAACGAATGTTATTATAGCTATCATTGGCGTAAGAAGGTCAGGTAAGTCGTATATAATGAGGCAGTTGATGAATAAAATATCCGAAAACACAGAAAAAAAGAATATATTAATGATCAATTTTGAGGATAGAAGATTTGCAGAATTCTACTCGAAAATTCTTGACGAAATCTACGATGCATATTTGGAATTTTTAAAGCCCGACAAAAATGTTTTTGTTTTTCTGGATGAGATTCACAACGTGCCAAAATGGGAGAAGTGGGTGAGAACAATGCATGAATTAGGAAAAGCAAAAATAATAATTTCCGGGTCGTCATCAAAATTACTGTCAGGAGAGTTGTCAAGTGTTTTGACAGGAAGGCACCTTGATGTTCATGTCATTCCTCTCAGTTTCAAAGAATTTTTACAATTTAAAAATATAGAGGTAAAAGATAAACTTGATACAATATCAAAAAGACTGGAAATTAAAAGAGCCCTGAATGAATATATGGAATTCGGAGGATTTCCTGAAGTTGTTCTGGGCAGCGAAAAAAAACAGCTTCTTTTGACATATTTTGATGATATACTAACAAAAGATATAGAAAGAAGATATAAACTTAAAAAAAGTGATATATTAAGGTCATTGGCAAAATTTTATCTGACAAATACCTCAGGCACTATAACATTTAATTCATTAAAAAAATCTTTGGATACAACAACGAACACTATAGAAAAATTTTCTTCATATCTGGAAGAATCGAATATATTGTTTTTTGTAAAGAGATTTTCATTCAAGGTCAAGGAACAGGAAAAAGCTGCGAGGAAAGTTTATGCAATAGATGTGGGATTGTCTAATGCTGTTGGGTTTAAGTTTATCTCAAATTTTGGAAGAATCATGGAGAATATAGTTGCAATAGAATTAAAAAAAGCAGAAAGCCTGAATCCAAACATGGGAATATTCTATTGGCAAAATCAGCAGCAATATGAAGTGGATTTTGTCGTCAAAGAAGGATTAAAAGTCAAAAAGTTAATACAGGCCTGCTGGGATATCTCTGGCTATAAGACAAAAGAGCGGGAAATAAGGGCATTGACAAAAGCAGGCGAGGAGTTAAAATGCAAAAATCTGATTGTAATAACAGAAGACTACGAAGCTGAAGAAACAATAAATGGAAAAAAAATAAAATTCATACCACTATGGAAGTGGTTGTTGGACACATTATTTTATTAACACCCGGTTTTTCCCACACTATAAATCTTTTTCAATTCTCGCTGCCAGATAATTATCATGGCATGGAACTTGACGCATGTTTTGCTCGCAGTTGTTTTAGGATTTATAATACTCATGGTCTTTTTGACAATATTTGCAAATGGCCAAACTTTTTACATCAACCCAGCGCAGCAGAGAACCGCCGGGCTTTTGGGATTGTTCAGGCCGGTTTGAAATTTTTCATAAGACAGAAACCTTTTTATAGTTATTGTATCTAAATTTATACATATGTATCATAACTTATACAACGAACTGAAACTTTTGCTTTTATATACCGGTGATTATAAAAGAAAGCTGTATCTAAGGGAGATAAGCAGACAGGCAAAAATTCCATTAAAAACAACCCAGAATCTGCTGGCTGCTTTTGAGGAAAAAAACATACTCAAAAGCAATAGCGAAGGCAAACACAAATATTTCAGCCTCAATCTTGATAATATACATACCAGATTTTTACTGCTTCAGACCGAAATATACAAAACAATATTATTCTTACAGAAATATCCAGTATTTAAAACGTTTGCCAAGTCGATCGAATCAAATGACCTAATAATTGTTTTTGGCAGCTTTGCCAATTTCACAGCTGCCAAAGATTCTGATCTGGATATATTGACAGTTTCAGAAAATCAATATAATCTTTCTGCACATTTAATTCCCTACAGGATTCATCAGTTAAATATATCACAAAAATCTTTTTTGAAAGCTGTTGAAAAAAAAGAAGCTCTGATAAAGGAAATAGAAACAAATCATGTCATATTAAATAATCATTCATTTTATGTAAATGCAATATGGCGGTATTATGGAAAATAGAAGATTGAAGTGGTGTTTTGGATTGAAAGACGGGATGAAAGTCGTCGAGCCAAATGAAAGGTTATCCAAATCTTACCTCGAAGAATCTAAATCTTCACTACTTAGGGCAGAGAAAAATTTCAGAGAAGATGATCTGTTATGGACAACCGTAGTTATTTACTATTCAGAGTATTATGCTCTGTATTCTTTTCTTCAGAGAATCGGTATAAAATGTGAGAACCATTCCTGTTCGATTTTTGCAGTTACGACACTATTGGGAAAAGACAAAACAAAGACAATAGAGTCCCATAAGAATAAGAGAATAGATGCGCAGTACTATATGAAAGTCGATAAAAAGGATGAAATATACAAAATGCTGCATGAAGCTAAAACATTCGTATCAACATTTGATGAAATCATTTCTAATCTGAAGCAAAAAGAAATCAGTACCTATAGGAAAATTCTGAATAAATACAAATAGATTTCTCAGTCACGTTTTTTTAATAATAATTGCAGACGACTATACACAATTCCTGTTCATCAAAGAACCGCAGGGCTTTTGGGATTGTTCAGGCCGGTTTAAATTTCTTTTTCAGATAATCCACTAATTTAATAACATCTCCTTTACACGATTTCACGGTTTCTTTGTCTACGGGCTTTCCATAATAATTTATCTTATTTCGTATCTTTCTGAATCTGTCAAATTTTATGGATGCGGTATCCTCATTCAAAACATTTTTGAGAAAGTATGTATAAGCTTCGTGTGAATAAATCTTATAACCTTTTTCCACAGCCATTGCCTCAAGTAACTGTCTTAATGCATCGTAATAAGCAGACATCATGAATGAGGCATTTGTGTCTATAATCTCCATACTTCTGAGAATAGCCAGATTATTTCCTGACATTTTTGCCAGAGCTTTAGCAAGCTGAATATCGGGGTTTCTTTTTCGTACCTTCCCTGATTCTATAAAATCCTGAAATTTCATATAAAAACCTCAAAAAATCCACTCATTCTTATCCCGTTCATGATATTGTTAAGGAGCTCTTTATTTTCTTTTTTTATATTTTCAACCTTTTTTTTATTCATTACAAACAATTGGATCTCGCTGCCAAAAATCTTTTCAAAAGTTGCAACATCCAGATTTTTTTTAGATTCTGATAATACAAACAAATCAATGTCACTTCTTTTTGTATTCTCGCCTTTGGCATAAGAGCCGAATAAAATTATAACCTCTGGATAAAGTTCGTCTTCTATAACTTCTATCAGTCCCGAATTTCTTATTTTGGATATATTATAATAAATTTTAATGTCTTTGAATTTTTCACTTTCTGCATCCGCCTGATATAAAATGCAATTAAATTCCTTTCTCTTTCTGAGGAAACCGTCTTTTGCCAGAATCTGAAGATATTTTGATGCCGTAGATGGATTTATTTTCAGAAGTCTGGCTATTTCTCTCACTGAAAACCTTTTTTCAGGCTCTTCAATAAATATATTCAGGATATTGTCTATTTTTTTAAACATATGTATAATTAAATAGACATATGTTTAAATAGTTTACTAGTATGCCAGCAACTTAATATGTTTCTTCTTTTCGAGAGTGTACGAAAACCTTTTTCAACCAGCAGTACAAAATGATAACATGAAGCCGATATATATAGTTGTCAGTATAATCCTGCTCGTGCTGGCAATTTTGGTGGTTTTTGCAATTGCAACAGGAATTATGCCGCTGCATGAGAGCTTTCTGAATATAATGAAAGTGGATAATGTTGCAGCATCAAAGTCATAAATAAAAAAGGTAGGTTTAAATGTCATTTACTCTGGAAAAAATGCTGATAACTTTTGTACTTTTAGTTTTGGCTGTTGCAGCAGTTGTTTTTTTATTTCAGCTCATAATGTCCTTGTTTGACCCTTACAAAATGACTGCCATAGCCAATGCACAGGCAATGAGAAGTGCTATGGAAGAAGCATGCGTCAGCGGACAAGCCGAGCTTCAGGAATTTCAATTACCACAGAACACCATGGAAAAGCTTTTCAATTATCCGGTTATAGGCAAAGCTGCACAGGCAGTTGCAAAATATCAGATACGGCTTAAGGGCGATCCGACCTATATTCTATATTATGAAGCATTTCCTCCGGGCAAAGGCTATACATGGGAATGGTATGACGACCGACTGACTGATAGAAATCTAATTTATTTAGATGATGGTTATGATGGCAAAAATTTAGCAGAGTTTACAAGCATAGTATGGACAGGTAATGATAATATCATTGATTCATTAAAAAAGGATCATGAAGGTGATATAAGTTCAATGGTTGCCAACATTGTTTTGAATGACCAGCTGAATCCTTTATCAGGAATAACAGCACAGGGCAGTGAAGCTCATGGTGATGATGAATGGAAAGATAAAAATAATGTGCCGCCGTGGGGCAAATGGGATGGAAATTTCTATGCATTTGGCGGCTACATGTTTTTAGACTCCACCCACAAAAGCATGATAAAATATGCATCCTGCGGACCAAATTCGCTCTGCCTGAAAACACCTGAAGGTGTATACAGATTCCCGCTGAATTACTGTAAGGGTGTTGAGTATGTAAAGATTGTAAGAGCTCCCACATATCTTGGTGGTTTAACACGTGTTAAGTCTAAAACATCTGATTTTCATATTGTTAGTCCATGTAAGATTTCAGGTGAAAATCTTCCTCCAATATTTGGGGGTTATGATAATATTATTGAAATCAAAGTCAAAAGTAATGATTATAAATGTGAAAATACGATAAACTATCCACTCTATGAAATAGATGAAAATAAAAAAATTATAGATACAAAAAATGATCATTATTCATGTTTAGATGATACAAATGAAATCGGTAAATCTTATACATTTAAAAAATACATTGAAATAACAATACCTGCACACTATCAAACTAGTGGGGTTGGTTTTTGCTCTTCATGGAATACAGAAATTAATGAAATGGCATTTGAATATGATAACAATATAGCTAAAAGTGATATTGTTAAATCAAGTGTGTGGTTATATCCCGGAGTTGTCTATTCTGATATATTTAACAAACGCTTTGATGCATGGCCAAAGGGTGATTTTGAAATTGGACGTAGAGATATATAGGTGATCCCGCATGGAAGAATTCAACTGGCTCATAATAACGCTGATAATTTTGCTGCTGCTTGTAGTAGTGAGCATCGATCCTGTTTACAATGCAGCGCAGGAAGCCATGCGAACCAATGTCCAGCTTATTGCCAGTGATATAGCCGGCATAATAAATGCCATGAGCCCGGCTCGTGCTGATACATGCACAAATTATGAGCTGCCAAAAATGGAATGTAGCGTAACTATTGACCCGGATTTAGGTGAGGTGAAGGTTACGTCGGGCAAGTATGAATATTATAAATATTATATAAAGACAGACACTTCTGTGTACATAGAAGCTCCTGACAATACGTTTGCATGCGACAAGGACAGAAATATGTATTTGTATTTTTTAAAAACTGACGGAAGTTTGAATATTAAAACTTATTTGGAATTGAACGGGGATATGGAAGAGGCAGATTTGTGCGGGGTATTAAGGTAATTAAATGAAACCAATATTAGAAACACCAATATAATGCTTTATAAACTTGAGTTAATATATATTAACTGTGATTTATATGTATAAACTGAAGTTAACGTTATTACAACAGGAAATATTACGTTTTCTTTTTATGAACGCTGGAGAATTGTTTAATGCAAGAGGATTAGCATTAGCTCTTGAAGTAAGTCAGCCGGCAATCGCAAAATCCCTGCCATTGCTTGAAAAGCAGGAATTTATTCATGTATCTAAGGATAGAAAATCAAAACGGTTATCTATTGAATTAAACAGGGAAAACCCGCTTGTAATAGGTGCAAAAAGAGCGGATAACATAAGGCAGATATATGAATCAGGTCTCGCGGAATTTCTAAGAGAAAAATTTCCAGGATGCACCGTTATTGTTTTTGGCAGTTTTGCAAGAGGAGAAGACACAAAAAAATCAGATGTTGACATAGCTGTAATAGGCATAAAAAGCAAAATTATAGATACTGGTGAATTTGAAAAAAGGTTTATGAAAGAGATAAGAATCAGTTTTTACCATTCATTCAAAGAGATAAATACAGATCTGAGAAACAACATTCTGGGAGGAATTCTTTTGTCGGGGTGGGTTGAATTATGATGCCTCTAAAAACTTTCAATGAATACGTAAAAGAAGGTATGGTAAGAAAGCAATTTCCAGACAAATTCAGGGCAAATTCGCTTATCACAGAATCTGAAGATTCTTACAAAATACTCCTTTCTTTTGTTGAAAAGATAGGTGTTGATGACAATAATGCTAATCATATAATTAAAAACGCATACGACATAATAATGGAACTTATAAGAGCAAATATGATTTTAGACGGGTTTATTACTACAGGAAAAGGTGCTCACGAAGCTGAGGTATCTTATATGATTGAACTGAGTTTTAGCAACAAGGATGTAGATTTTGCAAATGAACTACGTTATTTCAGGAATGGAATTATGTATTATGGAAAAAAGTTTGATAAAACATACGCTGAAAAGGTGTTGAGATTTACTAACAGGTTGTATCCGTTGCTTAAGAAAATCTATGAGAAAAGTTTTAATAATAAAAGGCAGATACGCGGGGTATCAAGATGATAATAAATGCAATGTTCAGAGTGATAATAATAGTCATTTTCGCAGTTTTCATATTTGTTATTATTCATCTTTTCACCTCACTGCGTGTTGAAGCTGAATCAAAATCAATGGAAAGATATGCAAGCGAGTTTCTTGAGAATTTAGCTAACTCTGACCTGACTGCATCGTCTGATGTCTTTAAAGAGCCAATGTTGAGCTTTTACTCTACACCGCCAAAAAAGTTTATTTATGGTGTTGATGCTTATCAATATGTTGCAGGTGCACCAGAGCCTTATGCACGTGCATGCTCCATCTCTTACGCAATAACAGTGGAAGAAATTTCCAAACCAGTTGCGTGCAAACAACTACTTGAATGTGAAGGATTCTGCGAGTCTGTGTGTGGCAATAAGGATAATGAACATTGTAGATGTGACAATAGCCAGTGTAGTTGCCTCGATCCGAAATCAGAAGGATGGACAACAGCCAAAAAATGGTCTTTTGGCTATGAACCCAAACAAGGTATAATTGATTCTCACAGTTACGATGATGTTCCGGCAAATATTCTGACTGCAAACGGAATAAAGCCAGCCCGTGTTACTGTAACAGCATATGATTCATGGCTCAGCAAAATTTCATGCCTGATTGAGAAAGCCTATCAAACCGCTGAAATTCAGCATATAAATATTGATTGTCTTGCAATAGGAGAAAAACAAAAAGGTAATTGCTATTTCCGAATAGACAAGCCAAAATATATTGATACTGGTAGAATAATAAGAGATGATTACATATGCTTTATGAACGACAAAAATCCACTAACTCCCACTATTATAGATCCGGTTACAAACATAATATTGAGAGATAGTTTGGATTCTACAGCTCCGTTAGAATGCAGGGAAATCGATTCACGTATTGACGTTCAGGACTTTCAGGCTGATTACATAAAAACGAAAAACCAAGTTGAGAAAAATATACTTTATGCTGTTCCAGCTATAAATGTGAATGGTATACCAGACATTCCTGAGTTCTGTAAAAAAATGATTAACAGAGACCCGAATTTTATAGGTCCCAGACCTAACGGTGATTTAGAACAATATTTAGCTTGGTCCAATGATGAAATCGACAAGATCATCTTATGCTTAAAGCAGGTGGAAAACACATGAAAGGAATACTTGATGAAATCATTGCATCATATCTGTTTCCAGTAATCATAGGCATGTTAATTATCGTAGCTGTACTTGTATTCCTCACCTACCTGCTTGCAGGCAGAAGTCCCCTCAGCTATAAATTCACTTACACTGAAATCACAATGGAACCATTCTACATGTCTTATGTTCTGCTGAATACTCCGGAACTTGCTGAAGAAGCTTTGCGCTCTACAATTGTTTCTTCGTTTTCAAGCGCAGATGCAAGGACATATACATCTAAAGTCAATTCTCTTTTGGAAAACTATGAGTCATATATGATAGTTCTCGAAAATGAAAAAGCTTCGCTGGCTACAATATCCACAAGCGATATGGTAGTTGCCTGCGGCGATAAAATCAAAGGATTTTGTACTGTAAACAGATTCTGGAATCAAAAATTAGATGGCTGCGGAACAGGCCGTGTGTGGGCACCGGAGTATGACAAAGACTGTAAAATGTTGTCTGAGGAGGCGAGATGTTGCTTGCCTGATGACGAATCAAGAATTTCGTGTCAAACATCTCTTGGTCCGGGTTCCTTTCGTTTATCATGCCAATCAGCATCAGGTACTGACAGTGAAGTATGTCCTCCTGGTGCAAAAATAGATACATTTTTCTCAGAAAAAAGCCAGCAAAATTTAAAAGAAAATTGTAAGGAAGATATTGAAAAAATCAGTGCTGGAACGTACATTATTGAAAATGCTGTTTGCTGTTATCTAAATGATAATGTGTTATATAAAAATATCCTTGGCAGTGCATACATTCCTCTGTTTTTCAAGGATAATACTTATGGCAAAATTTACATTACAAAAGGCGGTGTTGCTGAATGAAAGGAATGGCAATGCTTAAAGTTCTTGTTCTGTCAGTATTGGCAATGGTAATGGCAATAGGTTTTTTTGTTGCTGTATTTACTATTGGCGAGCGTGAACAGCGTTCAATATTGCAGGAATCCAGTATCATGCGCAGCCAGAATACACTGAGAATTGTTGATCAGGCTCTGAAGCACACATGGACATTATCTTCAGTTCAGGCATTGTTTAAAGCAGGAAGTGAAGGATTTGGCTGTAAATACTGGTATCAGGGCAAGCCAGAGGCATGGAACCTCCAGTTGCCCGAGTCAGGAAACAAGCAAAATAGTATAGATGACAATCCAAGCATATGCCTGCCTCAGGATCAAAATGCAGCAAACATGATGTCATATATATTTTATGGTTACACTACAATTCCAGGAAATGATCCTGACCAAAAAACCAAAAAGTGCCAGGACCTGGCTTTAACCAAACTTACAGAGGATCCGGACTTTAATTATCAGGGCAAAACTAATGAATATTCAACAGAAATGTTGAAATTTCGCTGCGTTGATACTACAAAGGACAGACCCGGAACAAATTCCTGCATAGAAAATACAGGTGTAGGCTTCTGCACAGGTAATGTCCTGAAGTGTTGCATACCAGAGGATGACAGGCTCATTGCTGATGTTTTAAATCCTGATCCCAACAAGCCTAAAAGTATTGAATGTAAAGCAGCATATGTTGAAGGTGAAAAAGATACGCCATATCCAGCTTGTAAAGGTTATATGGCAGCTACATGCAAAAGCAATGAAATCGGAAATTTAAATGAACAGATATTGTCGATATTAGCTACACCACCAAAAGATATAGATTCAAAATTAGTCGAATACGAAAAAATCATCCATAAAAAGTTAGGTGATGCTGACTGCCAGAAACGGAAAGATCTTCCCGAGGGAAAAGGCGGAGACAGATGTTTCTGCATAAACCCAAAGCCCGATGCTGACTTGACATTTGACCCTGAAGAAACCGTGATAATAAACGGCAATACTGTAAAATTTGACCCCAAATCTGAATTTACATGGCTTGGTTATGACAGGCTTCAAAACAAAGTTCAGACAAATGTTGAAATGGAAACATTGCAAATGATCAGAAGCAATGTTGAAATGACTCATGAAATTGAGATTCAGACAAAAATGAAGTCCATGATAAAAACCGGATGGCAGATTGTTGATGAGGCAGTCAGGCTTGGCCAGTCAATCAAAGACAAAACCATGACATTTGACTCGCCTAAAAAATTCAATGACTACATAAAGCAGATGTTCCACCCACAAAACGTTGAAAATTTCAGGGTTGATGCTGAACCTGTAGTAAAATATAAAATAGCTAATGGCGGCGGACTGCTTGATAAACAGCAGGGCCTGTGGGCTAATTATGACACGCAGGTAAACATTATAGAAAATCAGGTTGCTGGTTATGGTTCGTATGCATCATGTGATAATAATCAGATTCCACCAGATGTTGTAGAAAGATATAATAATTTTAAGACTGAATTTGACACTGCTGTGCAGCTAACTAAATTAGACCAGGATCTTGGTAGTGCCCAGATAGCGAATGCTGTTCTGGCTGCGATCGCGCAGCGGGAATCAGGAGTTCAGCATGCAAGTGAAGATTATACAGGAAATAAAATGCAAAAAGAATTCAAAAAGTTTGATGATGTTAAACAGGGAGAAAATTATGTTAATGGGCGCTTAGACAGTATTGACTGGGGTATCATGCAGATAAATGAAAAAGTTGATGGTGGCGGCGGCACAATTGATGAATGTAAAGGAATAGGAACTCCAGAACAAATAAAATTAAACGCAAGGTTTAATATTCATTGCGGAGCTACTGTTTTTAGAAATAAAGTAATGTATGTTCTTGGCTATTTCAAAACAGCTAAACCAAAGGGCGAGGATCTTCTGAAAATGAGCCTTGTTGCATACAATGGCGGGCAGGATACTATAAATGATGCAAGAAATGAATGTGTAAAAACCCATAGCGAAAATGACTGTGCTAAGTGGAGTATTTTAGAATCAGATGTTAGAGATAGAAATGAAAAAGCATACAATTATCTCATGGCAAAAGACGGTGTTTGGGATAATATCCAGAAATGGCTCAGCTGCCTGAAGTCCATGTCAATGACATCATATTCATCAGTTGATGTGGTAATTGATCCGGGGCATGCAGGAACATACAATTCTTATTTAGATACATCAGAAGCCCAAAACAATTTTGCAGTTGCTGAAAAACTCAGAGACAAACTCTCAGCAATTGGTTACAAAGTTCTGCTCACTAAAAACAGTGTAGACGAAGAACCAACACTATTTCCATATGATGAAGACAGAAGAGATTTCTCACCCCGAAGAGATGTTGCAGTTAAAAGCAATGCAGCATTGTTTGTGAGCATACATAGCAATGCTCTTGATGGTCAGGAACAAGGCGTTGAAACATATGTTTACTGTATACAAAAAGGTGAGGAAAATGATGGTAGTAAAAACATAAGATCTGAATCTGAAATATCAAAATGCGTGCCTCAGTATAGTCCTAGAATAGATGATTCAAAAAATATCGCACATTCAGTTACAGACAATATAGCTTCTGATATGGGATTAAATAATCGGGGAATCAAAAGTGCGGATTTTGGTGTGATAGAATCCATGCCAATGCCAGCTGTTCTTGTTGAAATGTTCTATCATGATAATCAACAGGACATCGACAAGGTTAAAGGAAAAGAAGATGAACTCGCTGAGTCTATAAAGAATGGTATCGTCCAGTATCTCCAGTCGCATCCACGAGACATTTCCAGCCGCGTTGCTGGCGTGAAAGGGTTTCAGTTGCCTGTGAAATCTAGTACTGCTGTAATAACACAATGTCCTGAAGATCATACCAGAGATGGTAGCCACGATGCTGGTATAGATATATCTGTTTCACATTCAGAAATGTCTGGTATTGGATATAAATCAGATCCAGACAACAGGAAAGGCTCGCCTATTTATGCAGCAGGTGCTGGAGTAATAGAGGCTATACATATAGGACATGATGAAACAAGTGGATATGGAAACAGGATTATTATAAAACATCAAACAGATGAAGGAACGGTTTATACATTTTACGCACATTTGTATCATGATATATCGGTAAAAAAAGGACAACAGGTTCTGGCTGGTCAGCAGATAGGAACAATGGGTGCTACAGGTCATGTTGGTGGATCCACTGGAGTTCATCTTCATTTTGAAGTAGGAAAATCTGTAAACATCGGTACAACAAATCCTCAAATAAAAGGAGAACGATTGCATCCTTGTTTATATGTTGATTGTTTGAAATACGGAAAAACATGTGGAAAATCATTAACAGAATCTCCAACTATATTCGGCTCTGGCGATGCATCCTACACTGTCTCGCTGGAAGAAAAAATCAGACAGATGATTTTCGTGGAGACAGATAAAAATGAGGCAAAGAAACTGAAAGTTTCCGGAATTATTATCGGTGAACCTGTAAACAATAATAAAAATTTCATATTTGCCACCCAAGATGAAGCAGAGGCATTTACAAAATCCATTGTTTCGCAGATACCGACATTTATTGGAATAAAAAATCTTGATTCCTTGCCAATAGAAAAACCCAAATCCCAGCAGGAATGGGGAAATGAATACAAAAAGGAAGACAATAAGGAAAAGGCATTGCAAGATATTGGAGCAGAAGGATATAGAATCTCCAAAGACCTGAGTAATATCGGTTTCAATATATATTATGGGCCGAATACTAATTTCGGAAGTAGTGAAAACAATTTCGGAAATGATGAAATAATGATATCTGAACTTGCAAAATCATATCTATCTGGGCTTCAGCAGAACGAAGTTTACGGAATTATTCATACATATCCGAATGAAGATAGCGTAAGACCCAATGATCGCAGTCTTATAGATTCTCAGATGAGAGTTTTGGTTCAAATAGATGATCAGGTAAAAATAATCCAGCTTGCTGAATATTCAGATGAAAATGAAATGAATGATTTGATATCAGCTGGAATAGCAGGAATGCCTGATTTACCAGTACTTACAATTACCCCAGCCATAACAAGGGACGATCCTGCAAAACCGATTGAACAGAAAGCAAAAGAATATATTGATATTGGATTTGATATTGTTTATTTCAGGGATTTGGATTCAGAGAGTGTTGATAGAATAGTCAGCTTTTTGAAAGAGCAGGCTGAAGGTAATGAAAATATTCCGTCAAACATTCTTCTCGAGGCTAAAATAGAAAAAGCATTCAGAAAAATCATGAAGGCAAAAGGAATTGACCCGGAATCAGGACAGCAGGTCTTCGATGTTGGAAATAATTATTATTATTACGATGAACCTAATCAAAGATTTATAAAAAAGCCGTTCGTACTTTCGTTTCGTGTTTCTGATTGGGCTCCTGTAATTGACTGCGAAAATGCAGGTATTGTTTATTATCCATTCAATGCACAAACTGATCTGGTGTGCTGGAATAATAAGATATGGGTATGCGGAAGTCATATAGAAGGCGATAAAACAGCAGGTTCGTGGATAGATATAAATCATTATATCGGTGACGATCAGAATAATCTGAGATGCTATAATGATGCTGACGGGCAGTTATTTGGTTTTTGTGATAAAGAATTTTGCAGTGGCGTTCCATTTTGTTCAGGCGATAAAATTGTAAGCCCGGGAGAAAATGCATACTGTAATTCAGCTGATATTCAGGATGACTGCTCAGACATGCAATGTGAAACAGGACAGCACGGGAAATGCAGTTCATATGATCCATGCATAGGCCAGTGTAAGTGTGTTGCTGACACGCCAGAAACGCCAACGTAAAAAAGCTTTATCTCGCCAAAAAACATTTATTTTGGAGAGATTTGAAAAAATACAAAAGAAGCTCATTCCTAAATTTTATATAAGGAAATATGAAATAGATAATTTATGGAAAGGTGTATGAAATGAAAGCCCTGAGTTTGATGGCAGATACAGTTATATTGATAATTATAGCAGCTGTGGTGCTTGCAATCGTTCTGGTATTTTTCAAGTCATCAACTTCCAGCGGATTCGGACAGGTAAATCTTGAGCAGGAACGTGTCCAACTTTGCAGGCAGTATGTCATTGCGGATGCTCGTTGCGACAGTTTAAGCCAGGCAAGGAGTGCAAATGGTGAAGTTGTAACTAAAGTATTGGAAATGTGTAAACAAATCGGAGGATATACAGCATGTAGCGATTCAGCTAATGAACAGGAATGCATCCGCGACTGCTGCGAAATATTTTGCGGCGGCACGACAACAACGCAGAAACCAATACCTGCAGCTACACCATAAGAAATCACTGGTATAAAATAAATGATGCAAGAAGTTTTATAAATAAAATCCTAAATATTTCGGAGGAAAATAAATGAAAGGAATATCATTATCAATTGAAACTGTCATAGTAATGATAATCGCAGCTGTAGTTCTCGCAGTGCTGGTTCTTTATTTCAAGGGCACTGTTTTTCAGGGCAAATCCCAGATTGATGCAGAAGGCGAGAGGGCAAAGGCGTGTGCTGATTACATGAAGTTAGACAAAAATTGTGACGGAAAAGCAGATGATTCAGCAAGCAGCGGTCTTTTAGATCCAGCTCGCAAGCGCATCGTTGAGATATGTAATCAGCTGAATTATCCGGAATGCAAACCCAATGATAATTCCGGCTGTATACATAAATGCTGTATCGGATGCGGATGAAATCTATACAGAAAAAGCGTTATACTTATACAAGATATTCGGATGTTGTAGAAATAAAAGAACTTGATGAAGAAGTAGACGAACTATTAGAGTATGCCAAGGATGTTGTAGAATGGATACGAAAACAACTCTGAAAAAAAAAAATATCTGTATTCAAGGAAAGAATAAGCAAAGATTTTCATATAAAAAAATTGATATTTTTTGGTTCAAGAGCTATGGGAAATAGTCACAAAGATAGCGATATTGACCTGATAATAGTTTCGCCATCATTCGAAAAGCTGAATTTTATACAAAGAGCTGCAAAAATGTATGATTACTGGGATCTCGAGTACCCTGTTGATTTTCTATGCTTTACTGAAAGCGAGTTTGAAAAGAAAAAGAAGCAGGTTTCCATAGTCAACGAAGCTGTCCGGGAAGGTATAGCTATCTGATACAAAACATGCAAACCTATTTAAATCATTATTTCTATAATTATATCAATATGTCTGTTAACCGACACGATGTTCAAAATAGAAAATTTTCCAGCGACATAGAATTAGGTCTGCTTCAGATGCAAATACTCTGGATGCTGTACAAAAAAAAAGCTCATGGATATGAACTGATGAAAGAGCTGAATAAGATCAAGAAAACCAGAATAACTCAGGGAACATTGTATCCGGCTATGCAGCGTCTTGAAGAATTGAATCTCGTGCATCGGGAAACCAAAGGCAGAAAACTGGTATACAGACTTACTGATAAAGGAAAGAAAACCATGAAGAACGCATGTCTGGATTTCTGCAGCACGTTTAATGGAATATTTCGCGACTTTATTTGTGAATCCTGCGAACCAGAAAATCAAATGAAAAGAAGATGATCAAAGGATGAGTTCATTTTCTATGGAGAGTATGAAACATTATAATATATTTTCAAACTAGGTTATCTTTAAGCCATACCCGATTTTCTTTGTCTCCATTGAAAAAAGATAAAGAAAATCTTCATCATTTATAGAAGTAATAGGTGGGAGCAATGGAAAGCATTTATCTGGATCATAGTGCAACAACTTACGTAAGGCCTGAAGTACTCAAATCAATGATTTCATATTTTTCAGAATACTATGGAAATCCCGGAAGTATGCACAGGATAGGATTGACAGCTAAGCAGGCAATTGATACTGCAAGAAAAATAACAGCTGAAATCCTGAACTGCGATCCTGAGGAAATTATTTTCACAGGCAGCGGAACAGAAAGCATAAACATGGCAATTCAGGGCATTGCTGAGCGTGGTGATCATATAATTACAACAAACACAGAGCATCATGCTGTGCTCCATACCTGCCAGTTTCTGGAAAAGCGCGGTGTTGAGGTAACCTATCTGCCTGTAAACCAGAAAGGTCTCATAACACCAGAGCAGGTTGAAAAAGCGATTAAGAAAAATACAAAACTAATAACAATTGCATATGCAAATAATGAAATCGGCGTGATTCAGCCGATATCACAGATAGGAAACATATCTAAAAAAAGAAAGATTTATTTTCATACAGATGCATGCCAGGCAGGATTATATCTTGATCTGAATATCAAAAATCTGAATGTTGATATGATGACACTGAACTCCAGCAAAGTCTACGGCCCAAAAGGTGTTGGCATGCTTTTTGTCGACCGTAGCGTAAAAATACGTCCCATTTTATTTGGCGGCTCACAGGAACAGGGCTTAAGGCCTGGAACTGAAAATGTTCCGGGAATTGTCGGATTTGCAACAGCGTTAAAGATTGGACAAAAAGAAAAACAAAAAGAAAACATTCGCCTTGAAAATATACGTGATTATTTGATACAAGAACTGCTCAAAATATCAGATACAAAATTAAATGGCGATCCAAAGAAAAGGCTGCCAAACAATGTAAATGTATCATTTGATGGTGTTGAAGGTGAGTCAATAATTCTAAGATTAGATGAAAAAGGTTTTTGTGTTTCAACTGGTTCTGCATGCACTTCGCGAAGCCTTGAACCGTCACATGTTATTCAGGCTTTGTATGGTTCTGATAAAAAAGAAATAGCGCATGGGAGTATTCGGATAACACTAGGTAAAAAGACAACAATGAACAATGCAAGGAATTTTGTAGAGGTTATAAAAGATGTTGTAAGCGGTCTGCGGGAAATTTCGCCAGTGTATAAATAGAAATTAAAAGCATAACAGAAAATAATATGATCATTGGGATTTTTGAATGCAAAATAAAGGTGGTGTGATATATGAACAAACAAAAAATTAAGAATAAAATCAAAGAAACAAATAATAGTTGGTTTTATACTGATATTGTAAAAGACCATTTCTTTAATCCCAAGAATTTTCTGACAGATAAAGAAGCTAAAAATTACAAAGCAGATGGTGTTGGTATCGTGGGTAGCTCAGCATGCGGAGATGTCATGAAAATGTGGATACGGGTTAAAAATAATAAAATCATAGATTGCAAGTGGCAGACTTTTGGATGCGCGTCAGCTTTAGCCAGTACTTCAGTGCTTTCTACAATGGTCATCGGAATGAAATTAGAAGATGCGAAGAAAATAACACCACAGGACATAATCAAAAAATTAGGCGGATTGCCGCAAATTAAGATTCATTGCTCTGTTCTCGGTGATCAGGCACTGCGAAAAGCAATTGAGGATTATGAGGGGAAGAAAGTGAAATAACTTTGAAAAACCTATCGATTGTCCTCATTTCAAGCATAATTCATTGTAATTCTTTTTAAGTTCGCAATGCACACTCCATGATAAATATCATGGGATATTTCATTTACGACCTGCTTTTTATTGATATAATATCCCCGGTTTTGAGCTGATGCTCACTGCCAATTCTCTGATGTATCCTACAGTCCACAGCTGAAATGAAATTTCTTCCAATGTCTTCGTGCACTGCATATGCCATGTCAACAGCTGTTGAACTGGAAGGCATTAATTTTGCATTCGGTAGTATATTACCTTTCTTATCGCTAAAGCGTGATTCATTCTCAACTGGATAGACAACAATCATTTTCATTACATCAAAAACAGCCTTGTTAATGCAGTCCTGAATGCCTGTGGTTTTGTATTTTTCCATATATTTTTTTATGAATCCCAGTGCCTGTTTTTGCCTGTCATCCGTATTTCCAATTATTTCAAAACCAGAATCTCCGGGTATGTATTTTATAAATCCTTTATCAGCTGCCCTGCGCAGAGCCAGTTCAGCTTCAGCATAACATGGTATTATTTCATGATTTTTCATTTTTTCAAAATTTTGCTGCGACTGGAAAACATCCATTTTGTTGCCTACGAGAATTATAGGTTTGTTTCGTTGCCTCAGATCTTTAATAAACAGCATAAGTTTTTCAGGTTCTATTTCAGCTGTAATGTTGTGTTTCTCAACAAGCTGTTTCACTGTTTCAGAAGACATATTCAATCCTGATAGCTGTTTGTAAATCAGATTTTCTATTTTTTCATGCATTGCTTTTTGCTTTATCTGATTCCAGTTTTTTTCTAATAAGCCAAGTATCCAATAATCTATTTCATCTTCAAGAAAATATATATCTTTTTCAGGATCATGCGATCCAGCTGCAACAGGATTACCATCGTTGTCAGTTCCGCCAGACATGTCCAAAACATGAATAAGAGCATTAGCTCCCATGATATCACTGAGAAATTTATTTCCAAGCCCTCTACCTTCATATGCACCAGGAACAAGCCCTGCTATGTCAATAACCTGAACTGGAACAAATCTTTGCCCATCAATACATAAACTGTTTTTAGGAGCGCATTTAATGCCAAGAATTTTGCACGGGCATTCTGTCCGTACATATGAAACACCCTTGTTCGGCTCAATGGTTGTAAATATTCTGTTACTGATTTCTACATTAATGAGCGTGGCTGCACTGAAGAAAGTTGACTTGCCTGTATTAGACTTTCCTACTAAACCGAGCATGAAAATAAATTAGCTGGAAATTATAAAAAAGGAAATTATGATTCGGCATATTATTCACATACGATGCAGGCATCAAAGGCAAAATAATTTATTGTTGTAGCATCTTTGACTACCGAAAACCAAACTGGGTGTAACATGCCCGGAGAATATATTCGTGTCTGAAACAAAATCTTCTCGACCATCTAAATCAATTTCTACATCCAAATGATGAGTAAATGCCCTCACGAATTCTGAGTCTTGACCAGGATACATGAGCGGATATATTGCACTGGTTACAGGTTCCCACATTTCAGTGAAATTTTCAGCATAAACCCCATATGACATGATGTTAAAATATTAAATAAAATATTTAAAATCCAACTTCTCCTAAAATTCGGTTGTTTACTTGATTTACTTTATAAAATCAATGTAGGACAGAATTAACAAATGATGAGCGAAGCTCATCATTCGATTCGGCACTTTTTGGAAATTTTTAAAATTTCCAAATTTCCGAAATTTAGAAATTCATCAGAATTTCGAAAATGTGCACACGAGTCGTTTATGCTCAGACAATATTCATATATAAATTATTTTTCTTGTCCTGCATTATCGGTAATTGCTGAGAACAGCAATTATAAAAGGAGGTGATCCAGCCGCACCTTCCGGTACGGCTACCTTGTTACGACTTAACCCTTCTTGCAAAGTTTCGATTCGAACTGCTCAACACAGGCCTCATCGAAACCTCACTCGAATGGCTTGACGGGCGGTGTGTGCAAGGAGCAGGGACGTATTCAGCAAAAGATGATGACTTTCGCTTACTAGGAATTCCAGCTTCACGTGGGCGAGTTTCAGCCCACGATCCGAACTAGGCGCAGGTTTAGGAGATTTGCTTCACCTCACGGTGTTGCATCCCATTGTCCTACGCATTGTATGCCGCGTGTAGCCCAAGGAAATTCAGGCTATACAGACCTGCCGTAGCCTACTCCTTCCTCCCATTTAACACGGGCAGTCCTGTTATAGTGCTTTTGTTCCGGAGAACAAGTTAGCAAATAACAGCGTAGATCTCGTTCGTTTCTTGACTTCTCCTGCTTGCAGCAGAGACTTCAAAAAGCTCCGCATTTTCTTCAAAATCCAAACAGGATTTTGAGATTTCAGAAATTTGGATATCATTATAATAAATTTCCAAAATGCAAGTAACAAGACACCTCACGGCACGAACTATGTCGTTTCAGGAAAACAAAATATTGATTAAAATAATGCGTCTTCCTAAAATGACGACGGCCATGCAGCACTTTTGCTGCTCGAAGAGAAGAAATATTTAACATATATTTCCTTCAGATAAGTTCAAAGAACAAAAGTTCAGATTTAATATTTCTGATTCTTTTCTTCAAGTCTCAGCTTGTCAGGTAAGCCCTTCAGGCTGACCGATCATTCTGCTGTCTTTCCTGGTGAGATTTCCGGCGTTGAATCCAATTGAACCGCAGCATCCACTCCTGGTAGTGCTCCCCCGCCAATTTGGGTAAAAGAAACCACAAATTTTATCTTCCACTTTTCTTAAACACTGTTCCGCCCCATCTTCACTCAAATACCAATTATCTCTTAATTCCAAGAGAACTTTTAATAAAAAATCTTTATACAAACTAAGATGTTGCTCAACACAATAATGTCTATTAAAAAATTCATTTATATTTGGAGGTGTTCTAAAAAGAGTTAAGCTATAGCTATACAGTATAAATCTTTACATCCAATCTTTTTATATATTCAGTTTCTTTTATTTCCCTTAAGTATCCTGGTCCCTACATTCTGCCAGTAGGAGTTTTCAGTCTTGCGGCCGTACTCCCCAGGCGGCCCGTTTAACACCTTCGCTACGGCACTACAAAACCCCAAGAGTTTTGTAACACCAAACGGGCATCGTTAACAGCTAGGACTAACTGGGTTTTTATAGCCTTCTAAAAAATAGAACCTTGAGAATTTTTCAATATACAGTCGAAAAACTGTCGAATAGTTTTCTCTTTCCCCAAGGGCTTTCTCTTTTTTAAAAGAGAAAGGGCTTATCTAATCCAGGTCGCTCCCCTAGCTTTCGTCCCTCACTGTCAGACCCGTTCCAGTCAGACGCCTTATGCGGAAAAGTCATATAAAAATTATGTTTATTATAACTTTTCGCCACAGGTGGTCCGTTAAGGATTAACGGAATGTAAATTCTCTTTTTTTGATAAAGAGAAATTTTTACCCCTACCCCTAACGTACCTCTGACCTCTCCCGGTCTCAAGCTGAATAGTATCCTTAGCACGCCAAACAGTTTTCTGTTCGATTTTGTGTTCGAAGAACGCAAAATGTAGAATGCACCGCATTCTTCAAATTTCACCAAGGACTTATTCAACCAGCTACGGACGCTTTAGGCCAAATAAACGTGATAACCACTCGTGGCGCGGTTATTACCGTGGCGGCTGGCTTACGGAAGAACAAGAATATCTCATTCCTTAACCGTCTTGCCCACCACTTATTCGCCTACCTCTTTAGAGTAGACAAAAGAATACGCCAAAAGCATATTCACTCAGGATTCCCCCGTCACGCTTTCGCGCATTGCGGAGTTTTCGCAACTGCTGCGCCCCGTAGGGCCTGGACTAATGTTTTCTGCCAGTAGAGTAGAAAAATTTAGAGTACTCTACAAGTCTCAGAGTCCATCTCTGGGCCATCGCTCTCACGACCCATACAGATTATCGTCTTGTTGGGCATTTACCCCAACAACAAACTAATCTGACGCAGTCCTATCCTTAAGCGCCGAAGCTTTGGATGATAAGGCGTTCCAGCCATAATCATCTATAAGGTATTATTCGCAGTTTCCCACGATTATTCCTTACTTAAGGGCAAGTTAACTACGTGTTACTGAGCAGTTCGCCGAGCTTGCGCTCAGACTCGCATGTCTTAACCGAATCCTGATAGCAGTTATCTCCGGCGGGATCAACCAGAATTGAAAAAGGAAAGCACAAAAGTTTTTTCCCTGCTTAACAAGTTTTGCCATTCTGTCCTACATCTGACAATATAATTAGTATACGGTCTTCACACTCTTGTCACAGTAGGAAATATTTTGTCATAGCAATATCAAAAACCACTTCTGGTTCCAGCTCAAAACAATACCGGTACTGTGACCTTATAAAGTATAGTGAATTGCGTAATTTATTTTATAAAAATATGGCAATTCACTATAAATTGCATTCATATGAAACATAAGATTATGCAATTATATATATTTCTAAATTATTTGGAAAACTATTTAAAGATAGGAGACAACCGAAACGTAAGACGCACCTTTATAAATTTCATAAGTGCTTTCCCTTTTGAAGTTTATGAAGCTTTTTGCTTTCTTATCTCACTTTCCATATATCCACATATTGTGTATTATAAACAAGCTCGAACTGAGGATACTGAATTTCACCATACATTGAATGCTCTTCAATACCATAATAGATATAAGACACATTATATTTTTCAAGAAGATCTTCAATTCTGGCATTTAGAACAGCATTTATATCGTCTATTGTCAGATTTGAAGTTGATTGCCTTTTGCCTAATATGACATCCGAAACATCATCGTAACCCCAGAGTTTCATTAATTTGTCAGCATTTGCGCTCTGATTATATATTCTGATAACTGCTAGCGTGCGCAAAACCTCATCGGTATAATTATCAGAAAATATGTTTCCAACATCATCATGCTCATAGCCTTTTATTGTTTTTCTGATAATTATACCGATTATGGGTGATGGCCTGCGCCATAAATGCCAACCATTATTAACAAAAACAGCATTGACATCTGTGTTTTTCTTTATCCATTCCATTGCCTCTAATTCAGGCTTGTAAAAATAATAGAATACTGGCTGATCATTGTAATATTTTGGAATCAGGGTTTGGTTAAACACATAGGCATTGTGCAGATAAATAAAAGCAATTAAAATTAATAAACCAGCAAAAATGTAGCGGTTGAACTTGTCAAAGTCTAATAAAAATTTCAGGCCAACGACAGCAAAAAATGCATAGATAAACTGAGCATACATTAATGAACGATCAAAGTGCCATGACCTGTAAGTTAATATATTCGGCACTACAAAAGAAAGAATCAATAGTAATAACATTATTTTGACATCCATGCTCACACGATCGGTTTTCCTTTTCAGTTCAAAGCTGAATTCTTCACTTCCCTCTTTTATTATATAAAATAATGAAATTATACCTATTATCACAAGAGGCAGAACGTGGCCGAATGTAAATAAAAATTTTCCAACATCCCATTTGATATAATTGAAAAACCAAAAGAGTTCAACACGTATCCCAACACTCTTTACTTGAAACAGGGATATGTACAAATATCTGGCCCCGACTATAAGTGCTATTGAAGCGAGAAGCAGATAATTTCTCATTATAATTTTAACACGATTTTTCATGAGAAGATTCCTGGAAAATAAAACCAGAAATGCTAAAAAAAAGAATATCCCCAACAGCAGCATTGTCATTGAATGCGTATTAATTATGGTTCCATAAACAAATCCAAAAGCTGCGTAGTTGAAAAATTTTTCAGGCTCACGGATTATTTTAACAAAGAAAAATGAAGCCAATACGAGAAATGCAAGTGCAAGTGCTTGCGGCTTAAACATAGTAAGCTCGTATGAGAATGGTGTTATAGCACCGGAAATATTTGCTATTTCCCACGGAGCAGCATAGCCTATAAATGACAAACTGAAAACAGTGCTCAAGGATATTATAGTTCCGAGTAGGGCTCCTCTGGGTGAAAAAAACAACTGGAAAAAATAAAACAGCAGTACAAGGCATGAAAAGTATATTAGCGGTGCAAGGAATTGCGCTACAACATAAAGTGGAACATTTCCATATATTGTAAAGAACCCTGCCATGTAATCGAATATCAGAGAAGTATAATAATTATTCTTTGGATATGGATAATTCGGACTGTCGTAATTTTGTGTTATTATAAATCTATTTATCAATGAGGAAAAGTAAGCATCATCAATATAAGCTGTTGTAAGCCCTGTATATTTTATGCCGTTTTGGTCTTCTGCCCTGTTGTAAAAATTATGCGATGTCAAAAGAAATGTTATGATTCCGAGAATTATGAAATATTTCCATGTTCGTTTTTCTATACACGGAAGCTCACCTTTAAGTACAGACAATATTGCAAGCGGAATAAAAATCCCGTAAAAAATATAAATATTTACAAAGATAAACAAAAACGCAATCCATGCTATTGCCGGATAAAACAGCAGAAAATACCCGACCTCTTCTTCTTTTTTGGATGCATATTTTCTTGTAAATTTAAACAAAAGCATGGCTGGAATGCCCGCAAGCAGCAGAACAAAAACAAGTCTGGATATCAGAAAGGCAATTACCAGAAGTATTATCAGGACCATTCTGCGATCGATAATTAACTTCACTTGTTTTCACTCCCGGAATTATTTAAATCCGACTTCGGTGGAGGAATCTTTCGGAGAGATAATCTGCCTTGCAGAAATTTTATATTTAATGAGGAGGCGTCTCATTTTAATCGGAATCCTAAAATATCTTCTTCTTTTAAATCGATGTCTAAAAATATTCTTTTAATTCTAAACGGTTTTCCTTTAACTGTTTCAAAAAAAGGGTTATTTTTGTAAACAAACCTAAAAGATTTTTCCTTAACCTTTCCTTGTCCAATAATATCATTACCATAGATTTGGTATAATTTTCCATTAGGAATTGCAATTATATAAATAGCCTTTATTTTGAAGTTATCTTTTTCTTCATGGTAGATTATGTTAATAACATATGTCAAACACAATTTTTGATCAGGTTTTTTTTGATTATAGTAAAATGGAAGATTTGTATTAAAATTTTTGTTTTTTGAATTGTAACTTGTCTGATTTTCACTGATTGGTATTTTGCCCTTATAATCAGATGGATTATCTAACTTTGCAGTTTTAATATCTATATGAACAAAAGCTTTGTGAGTTTCAAAAAACATATCTGCTCCGATGGGTGCAGAATTTGGTTTATCGAATTGATTAAACAACCAGAAATAAATTCTTTCTGCCCCTCTCGCAAAATCTGAATTTTGTCTTTTCTTATCCACTCTGTTAAAGGCCTTTATCCAGTCATCTTTTATTTTATCCTTTGAATTCAATCCCTCTATCATCTTATTTAAGTCTTGATGAATCGTGAAATGTATTCTTTCGAGAGTGTCATGTTCCCAAAATTCAATTTCTTTTAATTCATTCGTCGTTTTCATTCATTGCCAACTCCTGGTTTGTTACGAATGTATGTAATGGTCTTGTATGAATCTTACATCGCTTTTTTATTATTTCTATATATTTTGGATTTATTTCTATTAATATCGATTTTCTGTGAAGTTCTCTCGATACCTTTCCGGTTGTTCCACTCCCTGCAAACGGATCTAATACAATGCCATCAATAGGACAACACGCTTTTATAATTCTTCTGGGTAATTCTTCGGGAAAAACAGCAAAATGAGCATCTTTTAGTTTAGCAGTAGGTATTTCCCACATATCTCCAGGATTCTTGCCGTTTGGGTGATGTTTTACTATTTGAAGAACATAATGCTGTTCTGTCATTATTTTATCGTATTTATCATCGAAATTTAACAAATCCTTCAATTTTAACCAATCCTCGGGCTTGGGGAGAGAACTACCACTATAATCTGTTCTGAACCAATGACCAGCAGTATCTTTGTAGCCAAATTTTTCATCTATTTCTTTGGCTGAAACTCCTTTTTTTACTCTATGGATTCTCAGGTAATCGATTATTTCAGATTTTAAATCTTCATCAACTTCACGTTTTCTTTGGAGGGAATAATATTCTCCATGAACAACACTTCTGGCGCCCGGAGAAGCTCCAAGATTTATCCTTTTAGTGTCTTTGAACTTTCCACTATAGTTCTCTCCATTTGATGGTGCAACTTTAAGATTTAATTTATTTTTTAATTTGTCAAATTCTTCAACAGATAAAATTTCAGGAAGATTACTTTTTTTCTCTTCTTTGGTTTTATGCTCTGTTCTGATTTCATCTAAGTTAAAATAATATTTTCTAAACGCGCCATTTTTAACAAAAAATAAAACAGGTTCCCATGTAGTTGTGAATCTGTTGGAAACTGGTGACGGCATGTGATTTGGCTTATGCCATATAATATTATTTCTTAATTTCCAGCCATTTTGTTGCATACCAATAGCTACTTTTGCAGGTATCATTTGCAAATCGCTATTATAATAAGAATCTCCTATGTTAAGAAAGTAACAACCCCCATCTGTCAACACTCTTTTTATTTCATTTCCTATTTCAACAATTTTCTTTACATATTCTTCGGGGGTTTCTTCTAGTCCTATCTGACCCTCGGTTTCGTAATCCCGTAAATTCCAATATGGCGGAGAAGTGACAGCCACATTTATAGATTTATCCGGAATTTTATTTAGACACTCCAGTACATCTCCTTGTAGAATTAAAGGAATTTCATTTCTCGGTAACTCAATTAAATCGTTATTTCTTTTCATTTATCTCACCCATACCCACGTATAAAGAATGGCAAGAGAAAACTTAAGCTTATCGGAATTGTCCAGATCATTAAGTGTTATGCGACATCGAATATATGGAATTCACAAAAGAAATTGTCGCATTACCGACAAAACATTATCAATACTTAATCTCCTCAAAAGTTTAATATTATGAAATTTATGAATTTCCCTGCCATTTATCGGAGTTTATTGATTAAGTCGCACACATGTCCTACTTCTTCTTCTGTCAGCTCTGGAAACATTGGCAGCGACAAAATACTGTTGCACAGTTTTTCTGCAGCAGGCAGCACCTGGCTTGTTTTCAGGGCATTTTGCCTGTGCAGTGGCACAGGATAATGAATATTCGTTCCAACACTGCTCTTTTCAAGATACGATTTTAATTTGTCACGTTTTTTGTGCTGAATAGGATAGAGATGATAAACAGAATCCCTGATGCTTATTCCGCAGTCAAGCATGCTGTCATAAAGTTTCGCAAGGCTTTTTCTTTTTTTGTTCCATTTATCTAAATATTTAATTTTTGCCAGAAGTATTGCAGCCTGCAGTTCATCCAGTCGCATGTTGTAGCCAGCAATATCGCTGATATATTTTTGTTTCCAGCCATAATTTCTAAGAAGTTTTAATTTTTCAACTAATTTTGAATCACTGGTTGTTATTATTCCGCCATCTCCAAAGCATCCCAGGTTTTTCGTAGGGTAAAAAGAAAAACACCCAATTCCAAATGACCCGACTTTCTTTCCACTGAATTCTGCACCATGAGCCTGGCAGCAGTCTTCAATAATTTCAATACTATTTTCATTTGAAATTTCCATCAGTCTTTTCATATTACATGGTTGGCCATAGAGATGCACCGGCAGAATTGCTGCTGTATTTTTTGTTATTTTTTCCCTGATTTTATCTTCATCTATGAGGCCGTTATTTTTTACGTCTACAAAAACAGGTTTCGCTCCTGCATGCAAAATACTAAGCCCGGTTGCTGATGCGCTTAATGCAGGCGTTATAATTTCTTTTCCTTCAATACCCAATGCTTTTAGCGAAAGAAACAATGCATCTGTGCCGGATGAAACACCAATAGCATATTTAGTTCCAATATAGTGTGCAAATTCTTTTTCAAATTTTTCAACATTTTTTCCAAGAATAAAATCTGAAGAATTTATAACAGAATGGATAGCAGTTTCGATTTCATTCCATATAATCTTGTTCTGCCGTGATAAATCAAAAACAGGTATCGTGAATCCTGCAGAATGCTTCCTGTATAATCGCATAGTTCATGCCTCATCTCATATATAGTAGAAGACATTAATTTTCGGACAAAATAATGTCTCCTGCATATAGCAGTAACATCATAATATGTCTGAATACTTATGTCACATGCTATATATTGAAATTAATCTTCTTGTCTGTTACCAATAATACCTTTTATTCTGCTTGTAAAATTCTATTGTTTTTTCCATCCCGGTTTTCAGGTTTGTAGATGGCGACCATCCAATCTTCCTGATTTTTTTAATGTCCATGAAAAAATTACCTACTTCCACCTTTTTCCATTCTTCCGGTTCTAGCTCAAATCTGACTGCACATGGCAGAATTTCATTTAACACTTCAACTGCCCGTTTTAACGAAATGCCAGTGCCGCAACCCACATTAAAAACATCATTGTATTTTGACTGGCTGAGTTTTATCAGTGCATTGATGCAATCATCAATATAAAGAAAATCTCTTTTTTGAGCGCCGTTAAAAAGTGTGATAGTTTCATTATCCATTGCTTTTCTTATGAAAAAATTGAGTATGCCCTGCTCGCCGTGCTTCATTTGATGCTTTGGGCCATAAATATTTGTAAGCCTTGCACACACAGTGTCTATATTAAATTTTTTATGGTAAAATATATGATAGTTTTCAGCTAATTGTTTATTAAGGCCATTTATATCCTCTGGAGTCATCGGATGTTTTTCATCAACTGGAAGATATTTTGGCCTGCCATATTGCCCGCGGGTACCAGTATAAACAACTCTGCCTTTGAATTCAGATTTTCTGCATAACTCAAGAAGATTGAGTGAAGCCCTGATATTTATGTCACAATCCAATAGAGGATTTTTCATGCTTCCTGTATGGCTCAAATGAGCAGAAAGATTAAATATAATATCCTGATTCTTGACCAGTTTTGGATTATTGAACTCTCTCATATCAGCTTTTATGAAATTGACATCAATGTCCCTGAGATTAAAGTCATTATACCCAGAGCCTTCAAGTTTGCAATCAATGACAGTTACATTATGTTTTTGCTCGGATAATTTAGAAGCAAGATTACTGCCAATAAAACCAGCGCCACCTGTTATTAGAATGTTCATTTCCACCAACCCGTGTTTTGCTGATACCATTCTATTGTTTTTTCAAGACCCTGTTCTATAGTATGTTTCGGCTTCCATCCGAGTTTTTTGATTTTGGTTATATCCAAAGAATATTTTTGGTCATGCCCGGGCCTATCCTGTACAAATTGTATGAGAGTTTCCATCTTGTTCAGAATTAAAAGAATTTTTTTAGCAATAACTACATTCTGGCATTCTTGTTTTCCAGCGATATTATATATCTCTCCTTTTTTTCCTTTTCTGCATACTGCATCTATTCCGCTGCAGTTGTCTTCAACAAAAATCCAGTCTCGAACATTTTTACCATTGCCGTATATTGGCAGAGGCATATCCTGAATTGCATTTGTTATAAGTTTTGATATTAATTTTTCAGGGTTTTGATAAGGGCCATAGTTATTTGAAGACCTTGTTATTAGTGCATCAAGATTATATGTATTGACATAAGATAATACAAGCAGATCTGCACCAGCTTTTGTAGCTGAGTAAGGATTTCCAGGGTTAAGAATACTTGATTCTTTGGAAGGTTTTGATACAGAGCCATAAACTTCGTCAGTGCTTATGTGGATAAATTTTTTATTATGCCTGCGGCACAGCTCCAGAAGATTTTGCACTCCGAGTATATTGCTTTTTACAAATATAGAAGATTCCTGAATGCTCCTGTCTACATGAGTTTCAGCTGCGAAATTTATAATTATGTCAGAATTCTCAACAGGCAGGTTTTTATCGCAAATATCCCTGCGAATAAATATATGACGTTTGTCTTTAACAAGATTTTTTTTGTTTCCTGCATAAGTAAGCTTGTCAACATTCGTTACAGTGGCATCAGGATAATTTTTTAGAACATAATGCACAAAGTTTGTCCCTATAAATCCTGCACCGCCTGTCACCATGATGTTCATTTAGTCCACTTCCTTTGGCAAAATATTTTTATAGCATAACTTCACTATTCTTCCAGAAGAAAACCAATGTTTCTCCAAATCGAAAGACGCATTTTGTTTCTGACTTTACCAAAATGCGTCAAGTTGTTTAACCCCTTTCCTTTCTATTTAACCCCTTTCCTTTCTAGTTCGTTGCACATTATCTCTATAACATCACTTCGCTGTTTTCGCCCAGTACTAATCGTTTTGCTTTCGGCATATTGGCATTTGTTTTTATTTTGACATGCCTACCTATTAAGCTGTCCATAATTCTCTGGCTGCCTGTATCTATTTCAGAATCACCCATTATTATACTGGATTCAATCTCGCTATTTTTTATTATAGTGTTATCACCAACAGATGTATAGGGGCCGATATATGTTTCGTTGCATATTTTGCAGTTATTTCCTATGATAACAGGCCCGCGAATTACTGCACCATTTTCTACAATGCTGTTCTCACCAATATTCACAATGCCGATTATTTTTGCTTCGGGCATGATAGTGCCTTTTATTTCGTGCCTGAGGTCATTCAACACCATGTGATTTGCATGCAAAACATCATCTACATTTCCTGTGTCATCCCACCATCCGGAAACTTCATGTGATATTATTTTCTTTTTTAGCTCAATTAATTTCTGGATAGCATTTGTTATTTCCAGCTCACCGCGCCTGGATGGTTCTATTGCATCAATTGCTTGGAATATTGTGGTTTTGAAAAGATAAACACCAACTATTGCTCTATTGCTTTTTGGCATTGCTGGTTTTTCTTCAACACCAATTATTCTTCCATTTGCATCCAGCTCAGCAACACCAAAGCTGCCTGGGTTTTTGACTTCTGTAACTAAAATGCTTGCGGCAGCATCAGAATTTTCAAATTCATTTACAAATTCTTTTATACCTGATTTTAGCATATTATCTCCAAGATAAACTACAAAATCATCTATTCCGAGATAAGTTTGGGCTGTTTTTACTGCATGTGCTAGACCAAGAGGCCCGCTCTGCCTTATATAAGTTATATCAGCTCCCCATTTACTGCCATTACCTGCAGAATCTTTTATCTGCTGTATGCGTTCGTCAGTATAGCCTACGACTATTCCAATTTCTTTTATGCCTGCATTGACAAGGTCTTCTATTACATAATGCAATACAGGTTTGTTAGCTATCGGTATAAGCTGTTTTGGTCCGGTATGCGTCAGCGGCCGTAATCGTTTGCCAAGTCCGCCAGCAAGAATCAGCCCTTTCATAAAAACAATATGTCATGAAAGATTTAATGCTTTTCGATTCCTTTCGATTTATAAATGTGGTTTCCCACGTATAAAGAATGGCATCCGAAAGCTTAAAAATAAAGGTAGAACTCAAAAAGATCTTCGGAGTTACTGTAAAATCTCTTTCTACAATCTGGATGTGGTGTCAAATATTTGTTTCACATACAATAACTATTTTCAAAAATTTAGCGGAAATTTTGCATATAGATGAAACCGTGATATGCCATCTTATCCATTCGCAATAAGCAAAGTATTTGACCATACCAGAAAATGGCTTCGCCATAAATCCTAAAATAGCCGAGCCATTTTAGGCTGCAAATAAAATGTATTCTATACTTTATTTACAGACATGAACCGTATCTCTTATATCATAAATTGTCATTTTGTTTTTAATCGCATAAGCTGCAGTTGTAATTATATCAGCAGCCATCGGCCCGATAATATGAACACCGATAATAACTTTCGTTTCAGGTTCAACAACCATTCTAATCAAACCTCTGGTGTCTTTAATTGCTGCTGCCTTTTCTACATGATCTAGTGTTATTGTTCTGCACAGACAAACATTATGTTCTTTCATGTATTCTTCTTCGGTTTTGTTTGCGTTTTCAAACATATTAAAAATCGCAAAATTGCCTTGTTTTGCTGCTATTGTTTCAAGAGGCATTAATCCTGTAACATCGCCAGCAGCGTAAATGTGTTTTTGAGACGTTTGCATATAGTCATTTACTTTGACAAATCCTCGCTCGTCAAGCTCAATACCGGCTTTTTCTGTTTCAAGAAGTTTTGTGTGCGGTTGTAGGCCAGTAGCAATCATCAATTTTTCAGCTTTCAGATTTTTCCTTCTTCCATCAATTTCGGCCGCTAGTTCAACCCCATCTTTTGTTTTCTTTATCTTTTTTGTCTTGGCTTTTGTGTAAATAGAAATTCCCTCTTCTTCTAAATATTTTTGCAATTTTTCGCCAAGCAGAGAATCAAACTTTGGAATGACTCTTTCTGAATGTTGAAGAACTATAACCTTAATTCCAAAATGATGGAAAATCTGAGAAAACTCCATGCCAAGAGGACCGCCGCCAATTATAATTAAGTCGTATTCTCTAGCCATTTCAAACTACCTATAATCTTCTAACTTTGTTTGAGTCTAATTCTTTTTCAAGTATGTTGCAACATTTTTCCATTTTAACAACTTCCTATTTAACTACCAATTCTCCTCTCATTCCACTATGACCATTGCCACAGAATATCGAACAGTAAAATGAGAATGCCCCTGTTTTGCCTGCAACAAATTCCACGTCTATCATTTTTCCTGGTTCGAGTTTCTCATTCACACCAAACTCGTTTATTGTGAAACCGTGTGTTACATCAACACTTTTTATTTTTAATTTTACTGTATCGCCCTTATTGACAGTTATAATATTTGGCTCAAAACTAAATTGACTTGCTGTTATTTGAAATTCTTTGATTTCTCCGGTTGATGTTATAGTTGTTGGCTGAGTTTTTTGTTGCTCAGTACATCCACCTACTATAACCACAAATACAAATAATAGTATCAAAGACCAGAATCTTTTCATGTCTTATCTCCTAAATCACAATTCCATAAACCTGAAATAAAATATGCAAAATAATGTCCAAACCCAGTATCAGCATTACCATTTATTTTTCACCTTTATTTTATTCTACATTTATGAATAGTTGAAACCATATATAAAATTGTTGCTAATAAAATTAGTATAGTAAATATCTTCACGATAAGTCCAAATTGTGCTATGGATAACCCTATTGCGAATGTAGTGCTTGTGAATGATAGAAGAAGAGGTGCACATCCCGGACATGCTGAAGTGAAAAACGCTGGAATTACTGCAAAATATCCGTACTTATTTTTATAGCTGGCAATTTTCATCTTCAAATTAAAAACACTTAATGTTATTGCAGACCCTGATAAAATTGAAATAACAACTAAAAATAATATATTTGGTAATGTCCATAAATCAGCTCTGATATAAAAATCTGGAAGCAATATGATGTTCCATGCGAAGACATATACAAAAGAGAAGATAGCTATCATGACGATGAATAAACTTACATAGTTTCTATTAGAGAAAACTATCCTCACACCATCTAATACATTTTTTATCTTGATATATCTCAACATTTATTATCCCTTAATTATTTCAAAAGACGACCCCTACATCCATGTTCAAGACTGCATCTTACTAGTTCCTCACGTTCTGGCATTCCTTCAAACATCTTCTGTCCATTATCAACTATTGTAGGAACTGTTCTAACCTCATGTTTTTCTGCTTCTTGCTTGCCTTCTCCTTTTGCAAGATTATATATTTTTAAATAGTTCTATATTCATAGCCATCTTTTCACCTCCTAAATTTTTCTTGGTCATTTTATCACGCCGCATGATTTGTTTTTCAAAACACCACAAGATTCAAGCCTCTTACTGTATCTTTCAATATGTTTGTCTATATTGTCCAGAATTGATAGTATATGTTTCTTATCAAGTGAATAGATTTTATTCTTTCCGTTCCATTTGGAAGATACAAAACCACACGCCTCCAAACATTTCAGATTATGAGAAACTCTACTCTGTTCAAAATTCAAATCTTTACATATTTCTGTAACACTTTTTTGTTCTCTTCTGAGCAATCTAATTATTTCAAATCTAGTTTTATTTGAGAATGCCTTGAAAAACAGCCTATATGATAATTCATTCATATGATAAAGTTATCATATATACTATTTAAATATTTTGAGAACTCTGATTGTCTTCAAAATCTGAATAGTGAATGTTTTCTTCATTTGAATACCGGAGGTATTCAATGTCTCGAAGACCATTAGGTTTTGCAAAGTTCTCAGGTATTGATTGATTAATTATGCGGTGTTCTCTAAGTTAACAGAACCTTTTCTTGCAATCACTGTATAGTTCAGCGTATCACCCTGCTTCTTATAAATTCTGTCAAGCTTGAAAAACATATACTGCAATATGGCGCATAATGGAAAATATACAGCTCTTGCAATAATCGATTTCCTGTGAGAAAGGAATAATACTAAACGCTGCCCAGCTGTTGCCATTGTGCCACTGTCTTTTTCAAGTCTGATTATTTCAAAGCCTGTTTTTTTGAATAAATATTCCAGACCATATATGGTAAAACGGTAAAAATCTCTCGGTTCTTCATGCAATCCCCATACCAGAGGTACAGTCAAAATAATAATGCCACCTTTTTTTAAAACCCTGAAACTTTCTTTTAAAAATAATTCTGGTTCAGGGACATGCTCAAGAACCTGATTGCACAGCACTGTATTAACATAGCCTGATTTTATAGGCAGTTCGAATCCATCACCTAAAACATCGGCCTTGTGATTTCTGTTTGGAGTGGATGGATGTTCAAGTCCAATATATGATGAAACCACAGGTTTGAAAATGCCGTAATAAGGCTTTCTTCCGCAGCCTATGTCCAGCAAGGTTCCAGAAGCATATCCTAAAGATTTTTTCATTGATTCTTCGATAAGAATATTTGATATTCTATAGGGGTTGAACCACGTATATCTCATATATTAATTACGTAGTTTATTTTTATATTATTGAGTTCGTTTTGTGTATTATTCATTCTAATTCCTTTGGAATTACATGTGTCGTAAACACTTCATGTTTACAACATTTTCAGCCTCCAACGAACCATGACGCACCTGACAGATTTTTATAGGTGCGTCTCGTTTACTGGATGAAGAGCCTGAAAAAATTTTTTACATCTTAAATTATACCCGATTTTCTTTGCTTCCAATGAAATTTGAGCAAAGAAAATCTTTATCATGCTTAAAATGAACCCAACCTTATTATATACTGAAATTCTCTATTAAATTTTTATAAACCTTTACTGTACCTGTAGCCATCTTTTCCTTACTGAATTTTCCAACAGCATCTTTTCGTCCCTGCTTCCCGAGTTCTGAGCTTAATTTTCTGTTTTCAAGCAGTTTTATACAGGCATTTGACAGCTCCTGAATATCTCCGGGTTTTATAAGTATTCCATTTTTGGAATTAACAGCTGTTGGCACGCTTCCCAGATCAGATACAACAACAGGCTTTGCACATGCCATTGCTTCAATTATTGTCAGGTCATATCCGTTTTGCTGCATTGTCGGATTTACAAAGACAGAGCATGCATTGAAGCATTCAGGTAGTTTGTTAAACGAAACAAAGCCCATGAATTTCACATCATTTAGTTTGAGTTGTTTTGTAATATTTTCCAGCTCTTCTCTGTAAGGCCCATCACCTATAAGAATTAATTCCACATCAGATACCTTTTCAGTTATCTTCGGCATGGCCATTATTATATTTTGAATGCCTTTTTGCTTTATAAAACGCGCCATTGCCAGAATTATTTTTTTATTATCATGTTTTCCAGGCCTGAAAAGGTCTGTGTCAATGCCATTATAAACCCTGAAAATTTTTTTATCGGGAAAATTGTAAAATTTCTTCAGCAAAACTGCCTGCTCATTGCTCGTGGCAATAATGCCATCACACCTGCGAATTTTGTATGAGTCTCTTATATATCTTAAGAAAAAACTTCCGGTTAAGCCGGCTTTAATCAGGGGATTTTTATTTATTTTCATATTTGTCCTGAATTCATCCAAAAGTGTGCCATGGAATGACATTACAATCGGGATGTCCGGCCTTTTCCCCGAAAGAATTCCAAAAGCCCCTGAACTCTGGCTGTGGATAATATCAAATTTTTTTTTGCCATGAAGTTCCAGAAACTTTTCTCTGCTTTTTACCCAGAAATTTTTTGAGTAATTTCCGGGTTTTGTTCCGTGAAGAAAATAATAGTTTTTTGGTTTTTGCTTCAGTTCTTTGTCAAGATCTGTTGTTATTACAATAACCTCGTGCTGTTTATTCAGCTCGTTCACAAGCATTTCAATATGGTCTTCCATTCCACCCGTGTGGTGGTAAGCAGTTGAGCGGGTGAACATGCATATTCTCATGATAAATATAATAATTTAATAGCTTATATTTCATAAGAAAATCATATAGATGAAAACCTGTTAATTGTTTCACATTTGCATTGTATCTCCATTCCACCCGTACCATCAAATATACACTTTCCAGTATCCCCATTGCTTGTTGTGCAGCTATTTCCTACATTTTTTCCTTTGCAGTCACTTTCACTAGTAGAACTACAGGTATTGGAATTTGATATACATACGCAATTGCTTAGGTCGTCAGGATCATTTATAGAACATGTTCCTTCTTTGCCATTTTGAGTGGTGCATGGACTCCCGTGATTTTTATTTCTGCATGCCTCAAAACTATTTTCTCCACAATCGCTACCTCTATCCGGAATGGCTGGTTGTTCACCAGATCCATCTAGTTTGCAGAAACCACTCACGCATTTATATTTTTGTCCGTATTGTTGCGATAAATAATCACACAAGTTCACACAGCCATTTGGTGTATTTGTTTCACTATTAATATCACAAATTTCGCATTTACTCGCTTCGCAGAATTGTCCTGCACAATTATTATTTATCGGGTTAGCAGGAACACATCCTGTCATTCCATTGCATATAACTTTATCGCTGGGATCCTGTGGATCTGAATAATCACAACATATAAACCCATCAGGACATTTTTTCTCAGAACCGCAGCCAGATTTTATTACACAAACACCATTCCTGCATGCTTCACTGTTTCGGCAGTCTGCATCAGTTTTGCACGACGGAATAGTCATTGGCACTACCGGTGACTGTGCTGTTGTTGTCGTTGTCATTGTAGCTCTCGGCCCGGTATACTTCCCAGTTGGCATTACCATTACAGCAGCCTGATAAATTCCAAATAGAATAAGTAATAGTTAGTTCACTAAATAATGGAACATTTTAGGTAAAGACTTTTTATCATTGAATGTTTTACGCAAATGATATTTCATCGCAGGCACATTCATCAACAATCTGTTTGCAATTCCTTTTCTGCCGATTTTCCAGCACTGTTCTGTTGGATTGAGTTCTGGTGTGTATTTTGGGAAGTACCCAAT
>Ga0209343_10000961_pt1 | contig 39885 bp, 40 predicted proteins | sample RifCSPlowO2_02_FD_184026 | JGI IMG/M metagenome (GOLD analysis project Ga0209343, IMG submission 184026) | Groundwater microbial communities from Rifle, Colorado - Rifle CSP2_plank lowO2_0.2 (SPAdes) (version 2) | ecosystem: Environmental > Aquatic > Deep subsurface > Groundwater | place...
CGGGCCATATCTCACCGATTTTTTGGTCAATAGAACGACTATTGACCTGCAAAACCGGCAAAATCTGTCCTCGCCCAGCCGAATTTTCGCTTCGATTCTTCAAGTCAGACAGGCTGCTAGCCATTCGACTAAGCTGGCAAAAAACGCCAGCCAAGTCACTGGTTATGTGGCTAATTGATTTTTTCAGGATCAATGCGGCAATTGCTGGATTTCATTCTCGATCCACGCCTCGACCTCGGCGTTGATTTCTTCCGCCTTGCGCCCCCGCGTGGCGATGGGCCTGCCGATGCTCATGGTAATCAGGCCGGGATGTTTGCTGAACGCATTGCGCCCCCACAGACGCCCGGCGTTGTGCGCCACCGGCACGACCGGCACGCCGCTGCTCGCCGCCAGCAACGCGCCGCCAATCTTGTATTTGCCGCGCGTGCCGAACGGCACGCGCGTCCCCTCGGGAAAGATCACCACGCAGAAGCCTTGCGCCAGCCGCTCCTTGCCCTGCTTGAGCAACTGCTTTATCGCGCCCTTGCCGTCGCTGCGCTTGATCGCGATCGGGCTGGTCAGCGCCAGCGCCCAGCCGAAAAACGGCAACCACAACAGCTCGCGTTTCAGCACCCATACCTGCGGCGGGAAAATCTCCTGCAGCGCGAGCGTCTCCCATGCCGACTGGTGCTTGCACAGCACGATGCAGGGCTCTTGAGGGATGTTTTCAAAGCCGCGCACCTCATGGCGGATGCCGCACACCAGGCGCAACAGCGGCAGCATCAGCTTCGCCCATTGCGAAATAAAACGGTAGCGCGTGAGCCGGCTGAACGGGAAGGTCAGCAAGGCCAGCAGTGCAAAAACCGGTGTGATGAGAATTTGCAGCAGCAGGAAAGTCAACGAACGCAGTGCCAGCATGTCAATCAGGGCGGCAGGGGCAACCCATCAACGCCCCCGCTCCAACTCCGTTACCGCTTCCGCAAGATCGGCAAAAACCCGCGTGCCTTCCGGCAGTCCGCCCGCCTCCTGCGTTTTCGCCCCCTTGCCGGTCAGCACCAGATAAGGCTGCGCGCCCAGTGCGGCGGCAGGCTGCAAATCGCGCAGCGAATCGCCCACCACCGGAACCCTGTCGAGATTGCCGAGGCCGTAGCGCGCCGCGATCTCCTCCAGCATCCCGCTTTTGGGTTTGCGGCAAGTGCAGTCGTGATCGTTGGTATGCGGGCAGAAAAACACCGCGTCGATGCGCGCGCCCACCAGAGCGCAGGCCTTGTGCATCTTGTCGTGAATCGCGTTCAGCATCGCCATGTCGAGCAGTCCGCGCCCGATGCCGGACTGGTTGGTCGCCACCGCCACGCGGTAGCCGGCCTGGTTCAACCGCGCGATCGCCTCCAGGCTTCCGGGGATCGGCTTCCATTCCTCCGGCTTCTTGATGAACTGGTCGGAGTCGAAGTTGATTACGCCGTCGCGGTCGAGAATGATGAGGTTCATGTTGGAGCCGTGAAAGTTGAAACGTGAAAGGTGAAACGTGGCATGCGAAAAGCAATCACCCTTCCGACAGGTGAGGTGGCGCGCAGCGCCGGGTGGGCATCACGTTTCACGTTTCACGTTTCACGTTTCACCTTTCACTGTTTCACGCTGCCAGTTTCGAGATATCGGCAACCTGGTTCATCAGCTTGCCGAGCTGTTGCAGCAGCGCCGCACGGTTCAGGCGCAGCTCCCTGTCTTCGCACATCACCATGACCTTGTCGAAAAAATCGTCGATGAAGGGCTTGAGCGTGACCAGCACTTTCAGGTTCTGCCCGTAGTCGCCACGCTCCAGGCAACCCTGGGCAAACGGGGCGATGTCCTGGATGGCCTGGTGCAGGTCGCGCTCGGCCTGCTCTTTGAGCAACGCGGGCTGCACGGCTACGCCGGTCGAATCCGCCCCGAGCTCCTCATGGTTCTTGCGCATGATGTTCAGCACGCGCTTGTTGGCAGCCGCCAGATCCTTTGCCGCTTCCAGCGCGGCGAAGGCGCGCACTCCTTGCAGGCGCGGCAAGGCCTCGTGCATACGCCCATCCAGGACATGCAGCACCGCCTCGATATGCGACGGCTCGAAATCGCGCTCGCGCAGATAGCCGCGCAGGCGATCCAGCATGAAGCCTTCCACGTCGCTCGCGACCGTCGCGCCCAACATGCCTGCGGGAAAATTCCCGGCAGCGGTTTTGATCAGCGCGTGCAGCGGCAAATCGAGCGGCGTCTCGACCAAGATGCGCAAGATGCCCAGCGCATGGCGGCGCAAACCGAACGGATCCTTGTCGCCGGTGGGCACCTGGCCAATGCCGTAGATACCGACCACCGTTTCCAGCTTGTCGGCCAGCGCCACCGCGCACGAGATCGCGCCCTGCGGCAGCGTGTCCCCGGCAAAACGCGGGTGGTAATGCGCCTCGATGGCATCCGCCACCGCCTGCTCCTCGCCGTCGTGCAGCGCGTAGTAACGTCCCATGATGCCCTGCAATTCGGGGAACTCGCCGACCATGTCGGTGAGCAGGTCGGCCTTGGCCAGCCGCGCCGCCAGTTCCGCGTCCGCCTTGTCCACATCCAGCAGCCGCGCGATGGTTCCGGCCAGCGTGGCGATGCGGGCGGTACGCTGCAACTGCGTGCCCAACTTGTTGTGGTACACCACGCTGCCGAGTTTCTCGACGCGCGTTTCCAGCGTCTTCCTGCGATCCTGGTCGAAGAAGAATTTCGCATCGGCGAGGCGCGGACGCACCACGCGCTCGTTGCCGCCGACCACCAGGCTCGCGTCCGCCGGGCGGATGTTGGACACGATCAGGAATTTATTGGTCAGCTTGCCGCCGGTATCCAGCAGCGGGAAATATTTCTGGTTCGCCTTCATCGTCAGGATCAGGCATTCCTGCGGCACTTCGAGAAATTCCGCCTCGAACTGCCCGATCAGTACGTTGGGGCGCTCGACCAGCGCGGTCACCTCGTCCAGCAGCGCGTCGTCCACAACCGGCCTCGCTCCGCCGCCCGCCTGCACCGCTGCCGCTGCCAACTGGCGCACGATCTCGTCGCGGCGTTTCTCGAAGGACGGGATCACCGCGCCCTCGTTTTCCAACTGCGCCGCATAGCTGTCGGCATCGCGTATTTCCAGCGCCGCGCTGGCCGCCTCGAAGCGGTGGCCCTGCGTAGCCCGCCCGGCCTGCAAACCCAGCACCGAAACCGGCACAACCTCGCTGCCGTGCAACGCGACCAACCCATGCGCGGGACGCACGAACTGCACGCTGCTCCAGCCGTCGGCGAGCTGGTAGGTCATCATCTTGGGGATCGGCAGTTTGGCGAGTGCGTCTTCCAGCGACTTCTGCAAACCTTCCGCCAGCGTCGCGCCATTCACCACGCTTTCGAAAAACAGCGCTTCCGCCTTGCCGTCCTGCGCGCGCTTGAGCTGCGGAACCAGCGAGGTGTCCGCACCGATGCTGGCGAGTTTTTTCAACAACGCGGGCGTTGCCTGACCGTTTGCGTCCAGCCCGACCGCAACCGGCATCAACTTTTGCGAAATAAGTTTTTCCGCCGCCTGCCCTGCCACATCGGCGACATGCACCGCCAGACGGCGCGGCGAAGCATAGGCAATAACGGCGGCCTCTTTCGCCACCAGCCCTTGCGCCCTCAGATTTACTTTGAGGCTCTCGGCAAAACTCTCGCCCAGTTTCTTCAATGCCTTAGGCGGCAGTTCCTCGACGAGCAACTCGACCAGCAAATTCTTCGTCGTCATCACGCAGCCCTCTTCTCGATCTGCGCCAGCACTTCATCCGCCCATTCCTTGGGCGCCATCGGGAAACCGAGGCGGGCGCGGCTGTCGAGGTAGCTCTGTGCAACGCTGCGCGCCAGGTTGCGGATGCGCCCGATGTAGGCGGCACGCTCGGTGACCGAGATCGCGCCGCGCGCATCCAGCAGGTTGAAGGTGTGTGCGGCTTTCAATACCTGTTCGTAGGCGGGCAATGCCAGTTGCTGTTCCATCAGATGCTTGGCTTGTTTCTCATGGCTGCCGAACGCGCCGAGCAGGAATTCCACATCGCTGTGCTCGAAGTTGTAGGCGGATTGCTCGATCTCGTTCTGGTGATACACGTCGCGGTAAGTCACGCCCGGCGTCCAGGTCAGATCGAACACGTTCTCCACGCCTTGCAGATACATCGCCAGGCGCTCCAACCCGTAAGTGATCTCGCCGGTAATCGGCTTGCAGTCGATGCCTCCGACCTGCTGGAAATAGGTGAACTGCGTCACTTCCATGCCGTTCAGCCACACCTCCCAGCCCAGCCCCCACGCGCCGAGCGTCGGATTTTCCCAGTCGTCCTCGACGAAGCGTATGTCGTTCTGTTTCAAATCGAAGCCGAGCGCCTCCAGCGAGCCGAGATACAGATCGAGGATGTTGGCGGGCGAAGGTTTAAGCACCACCTGGAACTGGTAGTAATGCTGCAAACGGTTCGGGTTCTCGCCGTAGCGCCCGTCCTTGGGACGGCGCGACGGCTGCACGTAAGCGGCTTTCCACGGCTCCGGGCCGAGCGAACGCAGGAAGGTCGCCGTGTGCGACGTGCCCGCGCCGACCTCCATATCGTAAGGTTGCAGCAGCGCGCAGCCCTGCTTGTCCCAGTAATTTTGCAGCGTCAGGATGATCTGTTGGAAGGTGAGCATCGGTTGTTATTCAGGCAATTGCAAAGACGCGCATTTTACGGGTTTTGAGCGTGTTGCGTCACCCTGTCTAAAAAACCGCAAGACTGCTACCACGGCCTAAAAACCTGTCTAAAGTTTAAAACACCAGCCTTTCCTGCGTTGATACGTCTGTCAGCGGGCGCACGCGGGCGAAATTCAACAGCTCGCCCAGTCGCGCCCCCTTGCTACGCCAGTCATGGAACAGAGCCTCGCCCAGCAGTACATAGTGCCAGGGCAAGCCGCCGCGCAATTCGGCATTCAGGCCGTTGATGCGCCCGCACCATGCGGTGGCGGCCTTCAGTTTTCTTTGCACATTGGGGTGGGTGGTTTGTTGCTGCGCCTTGGTTTCCACCAGATAGATCGCGTCCCCGGTGCGCACCAAAAAATCGGGTGAGTAAAACGCGGGCAAGCCGTCTTCCTTCACATAGCGCAGCCGCACGAAATCATGGCGGGTTTCGCTCACCTTGCAGAATGCGTGAATCTGCGAGTCAGCCTGCGCCCATTCGATGAACGCGCGTTCCAGCCCGCCATTGCGGGCAGGGAATGGCAGACGCTCGTAGATACATTTGACGACCGGTAGCGAGTTGCTCTCGCGCATCATCAGCTTGGTGACTTCTGACAAGTTGCGATAACGCACTTCGGTTGCACCCACCACGTCCTGATGTTCCGCTTCGATCAACGCCACGGCAAACACCTTGCTGATGTGGTCGATCACCGGCTGCAACAACAGCACGCGCCAGTTCTCACTTTCCATCGGGTTGAATGTCGCACCGAACAAATAACCTCGGATATAACCATCCAGCCAGCCGGTCAACTCGGCGGTATTGGTCTGCAAATACGGGTTCGCCAGATGCGTGGCGATCTTGTTGCCTTTGGGCAGTGGCTGGCTCAATGCCTGGCTGATACGGCGTGTCAGCCGCGCCAGAAAATCGTTATAGCCGCTGACATTCATCACCGCGCCCTCCACGCGGTAATCGCCAAACAGCGTGCTGCTCTGCAAATCTTGCGAGACGAAAGTGTCGCCCTTGCCGAGCAGTGCAGTGAGTTGGGTCAGCGTCATGGCAGTGAAAGTGGGCAGCGCCGTCAAGTCCAGCGCATGGTGTTCCAGAAAAGATTCAGCCTCGCGCAGGATGAACGGAATCGCGAAGTCATATTTCTCGAAACCATCAAGCAATTCCACCGCAATCACATCGCCGGTGCTGCTGGTGCTATCCATCTCCTCGGTAGTCACACCGGCCAGACCTTCGGCCATCAACTCATCGTAGAACGACTGAAAGGCCGGATGCTCGACGATGGAAAGAATGTCGATCAGGTTGCCCGGCTCCAGCCCGGTATTGATACGCTCGCGGTTCTCGCGCTTGAGGTCAGTATATTCCTCATCGCGCCACATCAGCCGCAAGCCGCGCCCGATGGTCTGCTCCAGCAGAATCTGGGCTTGAGAGGAGCGCAGCGGCACGATGACGCAAATATTGTTCACGTCGAAGCCTTCGCGCAACATCAGCACGCTGACGATCACGCGCGGCGTGGCGTGCTGATCCACGCTGAACAGCCGTTCGCGCACCGGCACCCAGTCTTTCTCGCCCAGTTCTGCTTTTTTGCCTGAATCAATCAGCAATACTTCGTCATCGAGGCCGCCTTCATAGCGCAGCCCTTCATCCCTCAAAAACTTGGCGACTTCTGGCGATACCGTGGTGTCCTCGCACACCACCAGCATCTTCGGATGGCGTAGCGGATCAATGCGCGCAAAATCGGCTTCCAGCTTTTTCAGTTTCTGCAATCCGGCGCGCAGCATCACCCGCTGGCCTTCGCTCAAGCAGGGGTTGCCGTCCTCGTCGCGTTCCGCCTTGAATTCCAGCGGCAGTGCGCCGATTTCCTTGCGCCTGTCCAGCACCAGCGATTTCACCAGCCCGGCGCGCATCGCGCTTTTCAGGTCAAAGTCGGTAATGATGTGCGGGAAATACAGCTTGCGTTTATTCTTGCCGGAGCCAACATCGTTGTAGGGTGTGGCGGAAAAATCCATCTGCACAAAGCGTCGGCCTTTACTCTCGGCAATGCGGCTCAGGCTCTTCTGCCATTCCACCTCGCTGGTCTCGCCTTCTTTCTTCAACTCGTGGATGTGGTGTGCCTCGTCGTTGAACACCATCAAATCCGGCAAGCCAACCAGAAACTCCAGCACATTGCCGCGCGCGTAGCGGCGATCCAGCATGTCCAGGCTGTTGCCGGTGGCGCGCCCCGGTGTCAGCGGCAACACGGCATCAATCACTTGTTGCGGTTCCAGCATTGCGCCCGGTGCCGCGATTTCCTCCTCGCTTTCCAGTTCCTCCGCATCGGCCAGCAAATGCCAGTTGGCGATGGCGATCATGCCGTTGCCTGTGGCCTTCAAGCCGATTTCTACCTTATTACACACATTGCCGCGCACAAAGCCAAACACCAGTTCACGGTACGCTTCGGGAATGAACAGCCCGGCAAACTGCGCCACATCCGACGTGGCAAAATCGCGCACCACGTCAACCTGCTTGCCGCAAAAGGCATCCAGCAAACGGTCATACACAATCAAGCCGGGCGCGACGATCAAAAACTGGCGCGTGAAGCGCGGATCGTCGATGCCTTCCGCCAGCGCCGCCGTCTTGTTAAGCAACTGCCAGATCATCAAGGCTTGCAGCACCCAGGTCTTGCCCGTGCCGGTCGCCATCTTCAAACAATATTTCGGATGCGCGTGCTTGGCTTGAGTCACTTCACCCATCCGGCCACCGGCCAGCAGCGCATCCGGTACTGCCTGCTGATACAAATCAAGCAGCGTCTTTGCTCCCAACACTTCATGCGCGACGATGGCGTTAAGTATCGCCTGCCGCTGCCCCGCATGAAAATTCAGCGTGCCGCGCGCGGCGATCATGTCCTCGCCAAACCACCACTTCAGCAGCTCCGCCGTGGTGGGCGTCACCAGCTCGTAAATATCCGCCACGCCATATTCTAGGCCGATGCAAAGCTGATTGGTCTTGGCGGTGAGGCCGATAGATAGCGCAAGTTGATCTTGTATTTCAGACATGGCATATACCCCGTTGAAAAGTCATCTGTTTGCTGGTGATAGAATTCGCTGCATGAAACCGCCACGAATGCCTTGGGAAGATTTTCCTGACGTGCTGATACACGCCAGCGAGTCCGCCGTTAAACAGCACCCGCATTATTGGGCAGCAAAAACCGGCGATGCGATTGCTGCGGATAATCTGGTGCGTGACACGCTCAATCTGGCGCAAATTGATGCACTCTCCGCGCTGTTGGCCGGGCATCAGCCTATTTTGGTCAGTGCGCACGCCTACGAACAAAACGGGGTGAACGCCATCCCTGAAGTTTTTGCCGACGAGTTGTCGTTGCGTCTTGGTTGGGAAGTCGATGGCGGCGTGGTTCAGGTGAATGTCGTTTCCCATACTGGCGCAGACGGCTTTTCGCGGCTTGCGCGCCAGGCAGAATTCGACGGTGCGATTCAAAGCGGGGCGGAGTACGTCATGGTGGATGATTTCGTCGGCATGGGCGGAACACTCGCCAACCTGCGCGGTCACATTGAAACGAACGGCGGCAAAGTGCTGGCTGCTGTGGCCTTGACAGGCAAGCCGCATTCGGTCAAATTGCGCCTCACACAAAGCAGTCTTGATGAATTGAGGAACAAACATGGAACGGAACTTGAACATTGGTGGCAAGAACGATTCGGTCACGCCTTCGACGCGCTTACTGAATCAGAAGCTCGGTATCTTGTCCGCACCCCGGATGCTGCAACCGTCCGAAATCGCATTGCTGCGGCAGAGCAAGCAGGAAATTGCCCGCAAGGTGGCGGGTAAATAGCGCCCATCATCGGCAACGGATCGCCACTCATTGAGCCCCCTCTTTAACGAGCCACGTACATCGCAGAGCAGCATCGCCGGGGGCTGGCGGCAATCGCGGACGGTCGCATCCCGCCCTGCGGGCGTGAACCTGCTCCCTGCTCATACCGCCACCTCCACCGACACCACCACTTCTGCCTCAAAACCGAACACATCCACCACCCGCACACACATGCGGCGCGCGCTGTGCTTTGCGGGCAGCGTCAGCACCGCCTTCGTCACCACGCGCAACGGATCGCCGTCGTTGTCGGTGTTGCCGCGATAGTCCTGCCACACCGAACGGAACACCTTGCCGTCATAGTCGGGATCAACCGCCCAGTATTCGATCAACGCCAGCGGCTCCTGATTGATGACCGCCTGCAACTTGACGCGGTTCGCCTCATCCAGATTGATCGCCTCCGGCGACAGCAGCACGTAGTTGTCCAGTTGCACGGTCAGCGTTTCCTCGCCGCCTGCAAATCCCCCGGCTTCGCCACCCCCCTTTGCCAAAGGGGGGTTATGGGGGGATTTACGCTCCACCGGCCTGATCGTCAAATACTGCAACGAAGAAAACCGCACCGAACCCCTGAGCTTGTCCAACCCGCCTTTCTTCTTCAGCCTGTCCATCAAGTCTGGCGGAATCACCAATACCTCAAGGCGGCTGTCGTTCAGCGCGGTGATGGTCTCGCCGATCGACGGCTCGAAGTTCCAACCCAGCACCACCACCCGATCCCAGCCGCCCATCAGATTGTCACGCTGGGCGATGGCTTTTTTCAGCGTGGCCGCACCGGTGAGCTTGTTGGGCGAATCGGCCAGTACCAGCGTCTTGCTGCCGCCGGCGGTGACGTGGCCGAGATTGCGTTGCGGCGCGTCTTCCGGCGGCAACGGCAGCGCGCCAAACAACGACAGCACGATCTGCGACAAATCGCCGATGCGAAAGCCGCGCCCCAGCATGGACTTGGCTGCTTCCACCTGATAGTCGCCGATGGCCTGATACAAAAACGGCTGCGCGTTCTGATCTATCAACCGCTTGCGCATCACCATGCAGGCGGGCTTGCCGAGGTCGGCGGTGATCCAGCGGCGGCCTAATTTTTCGGCGACGGCAGCAGTGGTGCCGGAGCCGCCGAAGAAGTCGGCGACGAGGCCATTAGGGGGGCAAGAACTTTTTATCAGCCGAGCAACCAGTTCCTCTGGTTTTTGCGTGTCATACCCAACCTTCTCACTTGGCGGCAATTGCTTCAAATCAGTCCAGATAGTTCCAGGCCTGATGCCATCGGAGTCATCGAGATATTTTTTGTATCCAGGCACATTGTTTGAACTCATAACAATTAGCCCTGCCCGCTGCATCTCATCCAGAGTTTCTGGCACATAACGCCAGTGATTACCAGCTGGAGGTATCAACCCTTGCCACGGGTCGCCTGTCTTACCGCCGCTGATGCCTGGAGCATGCAAAGGAAGAATACGATAGCGACGTCCATCTGCTTCTTTATGTCTGTAGGATCGCTCAACATATTCCTCATCAAGCGGGATGTAGTCCGGCTCGAATGTTCCGCGTATGTTTTTTCGATAGAAGTACAAACTGTCATGTATGTTGCTATAGCCAAATTGGGTAAAGTTTTTTGAGTTGCATTTTTGCCAGATCAACTCATTTTCAAAGCACTCTTTCCCAAACACCTCATCCATCACGATCTTCACGTAATGCCCGACATGCCAATCCAGATGCACGTAAATTGAGCCGGTGTCCGCCAGCAACTCGCGCATCAAAATCAGTCGAGGCGTAATCATCGCCAGATAGGAAGCAGTGCCGTCGCTCCATGTATCCGAATAGGCGAACTGCTCAATCACAGTGGGCTTCTGTTCCAACTCCACGCCGGGTAGCGTGACCTTGGTGCGGTAGTCGGCCTTGGAATCGAACGGCGGGTCGATGTAAATCAAGTCCACCTTGCCGCGCAGGCTGGGCGTTTGCTCGTCGCCCGCCAGCAGCGCGGCCATCGCCAGCAGGTTGTCGCCGTAGATCAGGCGGTTAATCCACGCCGCATCGGCAGCGCCTTGCAGGTAAGCTTGGTGCGCATTGCTGGTAATCCAGTCTTGTTCTGCACTGTCCTTGGCGGGCAGCACCCATTCGCGGGTTTGCAGGCTGACGCGGTGGCGGCCTTCAATGCTTTCCAGAATGCGTTCGGCTTCCTTGCGGCCATTGGCGACAATTTCGGGGATTTGTTCCAGCAGGGTTTTGGCCATCGCTTATAGTTACATTATTTACGTAACTATAAGTCTAACAAATAACGTGACTATTTTTCGTATTACGTAACCGGGCAGTGATGCCGGTAACGTTACCGCATGAAAACTGTAAAGCAACAATTCGCCGACAGATTGCGGGGTGCGATGGTCAAAGCGGGCTTAAAACCGGAGCCGGCCGTGCTGGAGCGCAATTTCAACCTGCGCTATTTCGGCAAGCCGATCACGCTGCACGGGGTGCGGAAATGGCTGATTGGCGAATCCATCCCGCCGTATGACAAAATCATCGTCTTGTCCGAGATGCTGAACATCCCACCGGAAGAACTGACCTTCGGCTTGGGAATCAAGCAGCAGATCAAGGAAGCCCGCGCCCGCTGGGACGACGGCATCGGCTATCAGGATCGGGAAATCTTCGAGGCGTTTCTCTCGCTACCAACGCCGCAACGCAAGATCGTGCGCGAGGTGATCCAGACTTTCGCCAAGGCGTTTCCGGCAGAAGGCAAGACATCTGCCAAGTCACGGAGCGATTAGACTACGCGCCGCTCCAGACCTTGCAATACGTTAGCCCCGTTGCAGCAGGTGCAGGTATTGCTCGCGCTCCGCATCGCTTAAGCTGGCCAGGCCGCCTTGCGCCAGTTTTGCCTGCAAGGTCTGGAACTGCTGCCGACGCTGGCCTTCATTGAGCCTGTTCATCAGCCCGTCAAACTCCGCCGCCACATCGAAATTGTCGCCCCAGTTCAGCATGTCCGCCTCGGCCGCCGCGAGGATTTTCTCGTGCGCCGTGCCTTGGAACATCTGCATCAGCGCGGCGCCGCTCGCCGCAAACCCGGCTTCGCGCAGCACGTAGAGCAGCGCCTCCACCGCCTCGGCTTCCGCGCCTTCGCCCTGCCACTCGACATGGATTTGCGCGCCCAGCGCCGGTTGCGCGATCAGGCATTGCAGCAACAGCCGGTGCGACGAAGGCGCCGCGCGCCCGGCTTTCTGAAAAACTCGCGGCGCCGCGCGCGCGACTGGCCTGATTTCATACAGTGCCTCCAGTTCCGCCTGGCTCACCCCGGCGAGCGCCGCGACTTCCTTGCGCAGCAGCAGCGCGGTGGCCGGCGCGGTAATCGCGGTCAGCAACGGTTTGGCGCGCTGCAACAACTGGTTGCGCCCTTCCTGGGTGCGCAAATCCAGTTCTGCGGCAACTTCGCGCAGCAGGTAACCGGACAGCGGCATCGCTTCGCGCACGCGCTGCTCGAAAGCGTCCTTGCCGAATTCGCGGATGAAACTGTCGGGGTCGTGCTCGACCGGCAGGAACAGGAAGCTGATACGCTTGCCGTCCTGCAAATAGGGCAGCGCGTTTTCCAGCGCGCGCCATGCGGCTTTCTGCCCCGCCTTGTCGCCGTCGAAACTGAACACGATGTGCTCGGCAAGACGCAGCAGCTTCTGCACATGGTACGGCGTGGTCGCCGTGCCCAGCGTCGCCACGGCGTATTCCACGCCGAGTTGCGCCAGCGCCACCACATCCATATAACCTTCCACCACCAGCACCTGCTGCCCGCCGCGTATGGACTTTTGCGCCTGGAACAGGCCGTATAGTTCGCGGCCCTTTTCGAACAGCGGCGTCTCGGGCGAATTGAGGTATTTTGGCTCGCCCTTGTCCAGCACGCGCCCGCCGAAGCCGATGACCTGCCCGCGCACGTTGATGATGGGGAACATGATACGGTCGCGGAAGCGGTCGTAGCGCTTGCCTGCGCCATGACCGCGCGAAGCGCGAGCGTCTGGCGGCGTCCCCTTTACGGGGGCTTCGTCACCGGTTATCACCAGGCCGGTCTCGGTCAGCGTATCGCTCTGGTAATCGGGAAATGCGGCAGCGAGATTTTGCCAGGCGTCCGGCGCGTAGCCGATACCGAATTTCGCGGCGATCTCGCCGGACAGGCCGCGCCGCTTGAGGTAGTCGATCGCGCGCGGTGTTTGCTTGAGCTGCTCGCGGTAATAGCGCGTGGCGGTCTGCATCACCTCGTACAGATCCGGCGCAACTTTCTGGAAGGTTTCCCCCGCTGCGGGGCGTTCGCGCGGCACGTCCAGGCCGACGCTGTGCGCCAGTTCCTCGACCGCCTCGACGAAGCCTAGCCCGACATGCTCCATGACAAAGCCAATGGCCGTGCCATGTGCGCCGCAGCCGAAGCAATGATAAAACTGCTTGGCCTGACTGACGGTAAAGGAAGGGGATTTTTCGTTGTGGAACGGGCAGCAGGCGACGTAGTTGGCGCCAGCCTTCTTGAGCGGCACATGGCGCTCGACCACGTCCACGATATCGACGCGGTTCAGCAGGTCTTGGACAAAACTTTTCGGAATCACGCCCGCACCGCCCTTACATCAAGACAGCTTCTTAAAGATTTTCGTCATGCCGGTGAAACCCGGAATGACCAAGCCGGACTTATTTGGATAATTGCGCTTTGATCAGCGCGGAGACTTTGCCCATATCGGCACGCCCGGCCAATTTGGGTTTGAGCGCGCCCATCACCTTGCCCATGTCCTGCGGGCCGGCTGCACCGGTGGCGGCAATCGCTTCGGCCACGGCTGCGGCGACTTCGGCTTCGCTCATCTGCTGCGGCATATAGTCAGCCAGCACGCTCATTTCGAATTTTTCGACATCAGCCAGATCCTGGCGGCCTGCCGCCTCGTACTGGCTGATGGAGTCGCGCCGCTGCTTATTCATCTTTTCGATGATGGCGATCACATCCGCATCCGACAACTCGATGCGCTCGTCAACTTCACGCTGCTTCATCGCGGCGAGCAACAGGCGGATCGCCCCGAGGCGCGCCGCATCCTTGGCGCGCATCGCGGTTTTCATGTCTTCGGTGATTCGCTGCTTGAGGCTCATATTGAAACCGGCCGCTGCGCACATGGCTGGCGCGGCAGGCCGGTAAGGCCTATTAATACAGCTTGGGAGGGAGAGTCTGGCTGCGCAGGCGCTTGTAGTGGCGCTTCACGGCGGCGGCCAGCTTGCGCTTGCGCTCTGCGGTGGGCTTCTCGTAAAACTCGCGCGCGCGCAGGTCGGTCAGCAGACCGGTTTTTTCCACGGAGCGCTTGAAGCGGCGCATTGCAACTTCAAACGGCTCATTTTCCTTAACTCGTACAGTTGTCATGAACTAACTACCTTTTACCAAAAAATTGAGGGCGCGATTCTAGCAAAACAGCTTGCCCGCCACAACCGGAATTTAACCGACCGTTATCCGCCCGAATTTGCGCTTGCCGACCTGCGCGACGACAACCACACCCATCTTGAGTTGCAGGGCTTTGTCGCTGATTTTTTCGCCGTCCAGCTTGACCCCGCCCTGCTCGATCATGCGCAACGCTTCGGAGGTGCTGGGAACCAGCCCGGCCTGCTTGAGCATCTGGGCGATGCCGATGCGGCCATCCGCGCCGGCGACGGTGACTTCCGGCATGTCGTCCGGCAGCACGCCCTGCTTGAAACGCGCTTCGAATTCCGCCAGCGCATCCACGGCGGCTTGTTGCGAATGGAAACGCGCCACGATTTCCTGCGCCAGCAGCACCTTGATGCCGCGCGGGTTGCGCCCTTGCGCGGTTTCTTCGCGCCACGCGGCGATCTCGCCCAGGCTGCGGAACGACAGCAGTTCCAGATAGCGCCACATCAGATCGTCGGAGACCGACATCAGTTTGCCGAACATTTCCTGCGGCGCGTCGGTGATGCCGATGTAGTTGCCCAGCGACTTGGACATTTTGTTCACACCGTCCAACCCTTCCAGCAGCGGCATGGTAAGCACACACTGCGGCGCCTGCCCATAGTGCTTTTGCAGTTCGCGCCCCATCAGCAGGTTGAATTTCTGGTCGGTGCCGCCCAGCTCGATATCCGCCCGGAGCGCCACGGAATCGTAGCCCTGCACCAGCGGGTAGAGGAATTCGTGGATGGCGATCGGCTGGTTGGCCCGGTAGCGCTTGCCGAAATCGTCGCGCTCCAGCATTTGCGCCACGGTGTGCGTGGCCGCCAGCTTGACCAGATCAACCGCGCTGAATTTATCCATCCAGGCCGAGTTGAACACGATCTCGGTTCTGTCCGGATCGAGTACCTTGAACACCTGGTCGCGGTAGGACTGGGCGTTTTCCAGCACCTGCTCGCGCGACAGCGGCGGGCGGGTGGCATTTTTGCCGGTCGGGTCGCCGATCATGCCGGTGAAATCGCCGATCAGGAACAGCGCGTGGTGTCCCAGGTCCTGCAACTGGCGCATCTTGTTGAGCAATACCGTATGGCCGAGATGCAAATCCGGCGCAGTCGGATCGAAACCCGCCTTGACGCGCAGCGGGCGACCCGTTGCAAGCTTTTGTTTTAATTCATTTTCAAGCAGAATCTCGTGAGCGCCACGCTTGATCTGAGCCAGCGCATTCTGATGTGTTGTTTCATCCATATTCGTCATCAATTCAAGTTCGGAAAAGCCGGCTGCCGCCCGCCCTTTTTTTTCAACCGACCGTCGGCCATGTTTTGCCACTCGATTTTCTCGCCCGCCACCGGTCAACCCGGTTTTGAGAGGATGCCAGTTTCTGGTAAAGTGCGCGCCAATCGAAAATACAGTGTATTGCTGATTTACAGCAAAGCAACTCATCGGGAGGCGCGAATGTTAACCCAAAACCTGCTCAGCCAAGAACGCAAATTGAAATTGCGCTGGTTCGTCGCTCTGTCCACCATGCCGCTGCTGGGCGTTGTTACCGCTTTTGGCCTGATGCCACAAAGCGATCTGGGGTTGGACCCGTCCAGGTTTGTCACTGAAGAGATCGCATTACCTAAAGCGGCTCCGGAGGCAAATACTGTCGCCAGTTTCTGGCGCAACGAGCGTGTGCAACGCGGCGACACCGTAGTCGAATTGCTGCGCCGCCTGAATGTCGATGATGCCGCCGCAAGCGCCTGGCTGCGCACTTCCCCCGAAGCCGAGTCCTTCCGCCAACTGGCCGTCGGCCGCGAAGTGCAGGCCGAAACCGATGTCGGCGGAGGGCTCATCGCACTGCGCTACCTGGACGGCAACAGCGCGCAAGTCATGATCGAAAAACAGGGGGATGGTTACACGGCCAGCACCCTGCCCGCGCAACTGGAAAAACGCCTGTTTGTGCGCACCGGCGAAATCAATAGCAACCTGTATGCCGCCACCGACGCGGCGGAAATGCCGGAGGCTGCCGCTTACCAGTTAAGCGAAATTTTCAGCGGCGATATCGACTTCCACCACGACTTGCGCCAAGGCGACAAATTCACCGTAATGTACGAAACGACTTACAGCAACGGCGCGCTGATAAATACCGGCCATATTCAGGCGGCCGAATTCGTCAACCAGGGCCAGGTCTACCGCGCCGTCCATTTCCGGGGCGATTACTACACGCCGGAAGGCAAGAGCGTACGCAAAGCCTTTCTGCGTTCGCCCATCGAATTTTCGCGCGTGAGTTCGGGCTTTACCAACTCGCGCTTTCACCCGGTGCTGAACAAGTGGCGCGCGCACCGGGGCGTGGACTTTGCCGCCCCGATAGGCACCAAGGTTAAAGCCACTTCGGATGGAACCGTTTCATCCTTCGGCAAGCAAGCCGGCTACGGCAACTTCGTCACCATCAGCCACCAGGGACGCTTCGCTACCGTGTACGGCCATCTGTCGCGCTTCGCCAAGGGTTTGCGCCGCGGCCAGCGCGTGGCGCAAGGCGATGTGATCGGCTATGTGGGCATGACCGGCCTAACCACCGGGCCGCATTTACACTATGAATTCAGGGTCGACGGCCAGCAGCGCGACCCGCTGCGCATCGCATTGCCCGATGCGCAGCCCGTCAGCACGGCGAACATAGCGGCGTTCCAACAGACGGCAGACAATTTCGTGGCGCGCCTGAACCTGCTGCGCAATACCAATCTCGCCAAACTCGATTAAGTACGCTACGCCGTGCCGCATCCGCCGGAACTGTATGTGGGGCTGATGTCCGGCACCAGCCTGGACGGTATCGATGCCGCCCTCGCCGACCTGGGCGGAGCGCAACCCAAGCTGCTTGCCAGGCATTACCAGCCCTTCGACGATGCGCTGAGAAACGAACTGCTGGCGTTGCACCCGCCCGGCCCTGACGAGTTGCACCGCGCGCAACTGGCCGGCAACCGGCTGGCGCAGCTCTATGCCGCGTCGGTCAAGACGCTGCTCGGCGCGGCCAACACATCGAACGCAAAAATCCGCGCCATCGGCTGCCACGGCCAGACCATCCGCCACCGCCCCGAACAAGGTTACACGCTGCAAATCGGCAACGCCGCGCTGCTCGCCGAACTGACCGGCATCGCCGTGGTCGGCGACTTCCGCAGCCGCGACATCGCCGCAGGCGGGCAAGGCGCGCCGCTGGTTCCGGCGTTTCACGACAAGGTGTTGCGCCACGCAACCGTCCATCGCACCATCGTCAACATCGGCGGCATCGCCAACCTGACCGACCTCCCCCCCGGCGGCGACACGACGGGCTTCGACTGCGGCCCCGGCAACCTGCTGATGGACGCCTGGTGCATGCGGCACCTCGGCAAACCCTTCGACGACAACGGCGCGTGGGCAGCATCGGGAATGTTGCTACCCGCCCTGCTGGAAAGGATGCTAGACGAGCCGTTTTTCACCCTGCCGCCGCCCAAAAGCAGCGGGCGCGACCTGTTTGACATGGCATGGCTAAATAGCAAGCTGCAAGGCGGCGAATCTGCTGCGGATGTGCAAGCCACTTTGCTGGAACTGACCTGCCGCAGTATCGCGCAGGCTATCCGGCAGCACAGCGCCGCAGCAACGGAAATTTACCTGTGCGGCGGCGGCGCCCGCAACTCGGCCCTGCGCGCCCGCCTCGCCGCCTTGCTGCCGGACAGCTGCGTACAGACCACAGATATTCTCGGCGTGGACGGCGATTACCTGGAAGCCATCGCCTTCGCCTGGCTGGCGCAACAGACCTTGCATGGCAAGCCGGCCAACCTGCCCGCCGTCACCGGGGCGCGCCATCCCTGTGTGCTCGGCGCAATCTACCCCGCATAAAAATGCAAACGGGGCGCAAAGCGCCCCGTAGCTTCCCAACCGAACAACAGGCTAAACCGAGAACGATGAACCGCAGCCGCAGGTGGATGCTGCGCTCGGGTTCCGGATAACGAACTGCGAACCTTCCAGCCCTTCCGTATAGTCGATTTCCGCGCCGGCCAGATACTGGATGCTCATCGGGTCGATCAGCAACTGCACGCCGTTCTTGGTCATCACGGTGTCGTCTTCGTTGGCCTCTTCGTCGAAAGTAAAACCGTACTGGAACCCGGAACAGCCGCCGCCGCTGACGAACACGCGCAGCTTGAGGTCGGTGTTGCCTTCCTCCTCGATCAATTGTTTTACCTTGTTCGCCGCGTTGTCGGTAAAGACCAGCGGGTCCTGCGTTTCGGTTGCTGCATTCATGTCTATCTCCTAAATAAATTATTCACCGCTATTCAATTTGAATGCCACGACTTTTTCCTGCGCCGCGACATTGTTGTGTATCAGGCGTCCTTCGACGATTGCGCCCAACTGTATTTCCAGCGTTTTATAGTGTACGTCCCCGTTGACCCTGGCCTTGCCCTGAAGTTCCAGATACTCGCTGGCGGATACCGGGCCCGTGGTCGAGCCATTGATAACCAGATGCGTGACATTGATCTCGCCTACCACCCGCGCATGTTCGCTCAGCACCAACGTGCTCGGCTTGTCCTGGGCCGCGACCACATTGCCGTTCACCTGCCCGTCGATGCGCATCCCGCCGCTGAAAGTCAGGTTGCCCTCGATGGTCGTTCCCGCGCCGATCAGCGAATCGATGCGGCTTTGCGGCTTGCTGTGCTTTTTACCGAACATAAATCCTCCCTTTGCCAAGTTTCTGCTAAGACACGCCAACGCTCTGCTTCACTTTCGGCTCGCTCGCGCCTTGCTCGAATATCCGCACTTGTATATTTTCCAGCTGTGCATCCTGCGGCAATTGGATGCTTTGTTCAACGCGCCGATAATACTTGAAACTGAGCTGAAATTGGGCATTGTCCGATGCATCCTGCGGAAATAAATGCGTGGTTCGCAGCCCGCCCTTCAACACTGTGGCGACCAGCTGATAGCTGCCGTTGAATTCCTTGGCACGCTGCCCGCTCTGCACCAGCAACATGCGCAGATGGTATTCGCCGGGCATTTTATCCCGTTCCAGCCTCAGCCGGTGCACCCCCAGATCGCCTTCCTTGCCGTGCATTGCGGTAAGGTTTTGAAAAAACGCGAGATCCTCCTGTAGACGGTCATTTTCATCCGACAGGTTTTTCAGTTGCTTGGACGTTTCCTGGCTGCTGGCCTGCTCGATCTGGATTTGTCGTTCATATTGCGCAACCTGGGTGCTCAATTGCGTATTTTCTATTTCCAGTTTAGCAACCTGCTCGCGCAAACCGGCCAATTCCCTTTGCGTCTCCCCGCGATAAAACCCGGCCAGTTCCAGCCCGCTGCCGTATGCCCACCAGGCCAGCCCCAGCGATGCCAGCACGAACGGCACCGTCAAGCTCCAGCGCAAATACCACGGGATATGCGGACGCACCGCCAGTTTCGGGGCGGAAATGCTAAAGCTGCGTTTAACGCGCCGCCACATCTCAGGGGAGCAACGGAAGATTGTCCAGGGCTGAGCCTTCCGGCAGCCCGAACATGATGTTCATGTTCTGCACCGCCTGCCCCGCTGCGCCCTTGACCAGATTGTCGATCACCGACAGCACCACCACGGTGTCGCCGCCCTGCGGCCTGTGCACCGCGATGCGGCAAGCGTTCGCGCCGCGCACCGAACGGGTTTCCGGATGGCTGCCGGCGGGCATCACGTCCACGAACGGCTCGCCGGCGTAGCGCTGCTCGAACAGCGCCTGCAAATCCGCCTCGCCGGTCAGCCTGCCATACAGCGTGGCATGGATGCCGCGGATCATCGGGGTCAGGTGCGGCACGAAGGTCAGGCCGACCGGATTGCCGGTCACGCGCGCCAGACCCTGCCTGATTTCCGGCAGATGGCGATGCCCCGCCACGCCGTAAGCCTTGAAGTTATCGGATGCCTCGGCGAACAGCGTGGGAATTTCGGCCTTGCGCCCCGCACCGGACACCCCGGATTTGGCGTCGGTGATCAAACTGCCCGCGTCGATCACGCCCGCTTCCAGCAGCGGGATGAAACCCAATTGCACCGCAGTCGGATAACAGCCGGGGTTGGCGACCAGCCGGGCCGACTTGATCTGCGCGCGATTCACCTCCGGCAGTCCATACACCGCTTCGGCAACCAGATCCGGGCAGGCATGGCTCATGCCGTACCATTTCTCCCATGTCGCGATGTCCCGCAAACGGAAATCGGCAGCCAGATCAATCACTTTCACTCCCGCATCCAACAAGGCGCGCGTCTGCTGCATCGCGATGCCGTTCGGGGTGGCGAAAAACACCAGGTCGCATTGCTCCAGACGCGCCTCGTCCGGATGGGTGAACGGCAAATCCACATGACCGCGCAGGCTGGGGAACATCTGGCTGACCGGCATACCGGCGTCGGCGCGCGAAGTGATCGCTTGCAAAGCGGCCTGCGGATGGGCCGCCAGCAGACGCAGCAACTCCACGCCGGTGTAGCCTGTGCCACCAACAATGCCAACTTTAATCATCGTAAATATTCCTTAACCCGCATTTTCATCATTCTAAAGCAAAAGCCGCCAGAAGGCGGCTTTTGCTGTGCATCCAACCAAGCCTTTCGACAGGCTCGACAGATATTAACGCTTGGAGAACTGCTTCCTGCGGCGCGCCTTGCGCAGACCGACCTTCTTGCGCTCCACTTCGCGCGCATCGCGGGTCACCAGACCGGCGTGCTTCAATACTGGCTTGAGCGACTCGTCGTAGTCGATCAGCGCGCGCGTGATGCCGTGGCGCACCGCGCCCGCCTGTCCGGCTTCGCCGCCGCCGATGACGTTTACCATGATATCGAACTTGCCCAGCGTTTCGGTCAGGGTCAGCGGCTGGCGCACGATCATGCGGCCGGTTTCGCGGGAGAAAAACTCGTCCACCGGCTTGTCGTTCACCACGATGTCGCCCTTGCCCGGCTTGATAAATACACGCGCCACCGCACTCTTGCGGCGGCCGGTTCCGTAATTGTAATTCACGCTCATAGTCAGGCTTTCAACAGGTTGACTGGTTTCGGTTGCTGCGCTTCATGCGGGTGCTCAGTACCGGCGTACACCTTCATCTTGCGCAGCATTGCATAGCCCAGAGGGCCTTTCGGCAACATGCCCTTGACCGCCTTCTCCAGCGCACGGCCCGGATGACGCGCCTGCATCTTGGAGAAATTGGTCGTGTACAGGCCGCCCGGATAAGTCGTGTGGCGGTGGTACAGCTTGGCTTCCGTCTTGTTGCCGGTCACGCGCAGCTTGCCCGCGTTGACCACCACGACGAAATCGCCGGTATCCACGTGCGGGGTGTAAATCGCCTTGTGCTTGCCGCGCAAACGCGAAGCGATCTGTGCGGCCAGACGGCCCAGCACCTGATCGGCTGCGTCAACCAGAAGCCAGTCGTGCTGGACTTCATGGGATTTGGCAGAAAATGTTTTCATAGCCACTATTCCTAAAAATCAATAAGTAAACCTCGAAGGGCGCGCATTCTATGCCAGCCATCCGGCACCTGTCAAACTAAAATTACCCTTGCTGCCCGGCATTCTGCCGAACTAAAAACAGGGTCATGGCGCCACCCCGATAACGCTTGACTCACGCACGCAACCGGCCATCCAGCCAGACCTTCCAGCGCGCGTACTTTTCGGGCAGCTGCGGCGCAGGCCGACCGGTATCGACCTTTTCGGCGCTCCTGCTGCCGCCGCCGAGAGGCATTCCCGCCGCCAGCCTTGCCGCGCCAGTCAGGCTGGCATCGGGCTGGGTCAGGCGATAGGTCGCCGCGAACGGCGCGCACCGTGCTATCCCCTGTTGCAGGCAAGGCAGGGCTGACAGCCCGCCGGAAAGGTAGACGCGCTCGATGCCAAATTCGCGGTGCAGGTCTTCGAGGATGCGCGCCACGCGGAAGATAATCCCCTCGAGCAGCAGCGCCGCGACGCGTTGCGGAGGCAAATGCTCGACCGGCGCGGAAAACGACAACCCCAAATCACCACGGAAATAGGGCGCTCCCAGCCCGCTCGGTTCGGCGAGACAGAAGATATCGTCGCACGCCAGATCCTCCGCGCGGCAGGTATCGACCGCATAGGGGGCCAGCGCCGCCGCGATGGAATTGAGCGTGCCCTCGGCGGCGAAATGCGCCTGCCCCGCCTTATCCTGCCAGACCAGCGTTTGCAGATAGCCATCGGGGGCGCTGCGCCCGTGGGGCAGATAGCGAATGACAAAGCCCCCCGTGCCCAGATTGACCAACGCCTCCGGCTGATCCGTGGCGATGCTCGCGATGAGAGCCGCCGATTGATCGCTGACGCTGGCTTGCAGGGTCAATCCGTTCATCAATTGCAGCGCCCATCCGGCAGAAGGGCGAATTTCCGGCAATATCTGGCGCGGAACATCGAACAGTTCGCACAGCAGCGGCGACCATTGCTGGCTGCGAATATCCATCAACAGCGTGCGCGCCGCCATCGAAGCGTCGGTCAGGTGGCGCCTGCCGCCCGTCCAGCGCCATATCAGGAAAGTATCCAGCGTGCCCAATAGCCATGCGCCGCCGGCCAGCCGCTCGCGCCATGACGGATTCTCATTCAGCAGCACGCGCAGCTTGGGAGCGAGGTAATAGGCCGCCAGCGGCAGCCCGGTGAGCTCGCGTATGACAGCCTCCTCGTCACACAACATCGCACAACTTTCAGCGCCACGATCATCCTGCCACGAGATCAGCGGCGTGACCGGTTGACCGGTGGCACGTTCCCAGATCAGGAACGAAGAGCGCTGGCTGCACAGGCCGAGCGGCGGGCGGGCCACCGTCTGCGCCATGCATTCGGCCAGCACCGCGTCCGCAGCTTCGGCATACGCCAGCGCATCGCTTTCGTAGCGCCCGCCATCCGCCGTCACGTCGGGCGCTGCACGCACAACGACCCCGCCGAGCGTGCCTCCATCGGACAGCAGACCGGCCTTGATTGATGTGGTGCCCAAGTCGAGGGCGATGGCGGAGATCATTCCGAATTATGTCTCCGAACAATTTTCAGTCGCGGCAAAATCCCCTCCCCTTCAAGGGGAGGGTTAGGGTGGGGATGGGGTTGGAATGCCGATAGAGTTGCTTTCTCATGCAACCCATCCCCCTCCCAGCCTCCCCCTTGAATGGGGAGGAGCGCCCACGCCACTTTGCCTGAGGATAATTCAGAGGCATATTTTAAACTCACCATTTAGAAGGCCCGCTCCTACAGATTTAGATTTCCCGGTTAAGCGCGGCCTCATCCCACCCCATTGCGTCGGCAACCAGTTTGGCGAGGCGGCGCAAGTCGCCTTCATCCAGCTTCGCCAGAATCAGCAACGGCATGCGGCGGCGCAACAGGTCGCCCAGATGAACGGCCATTTCGTCGCGCGCACAGAACAGCAGATCGGCATGAATGAACGGCAGGGCGGGCAATATCCTTTCGGCCAGACGGGGATCGTCTTCAACGATGCGGAACACCTCGTTCACCCGCTTGCCATGTCTGCGCATCAACCACTTCGCGCTTTCCTGATCGATGCCATGCCGCGCTGCCTGAGTGCTTGCGGCGACGAACCAGCTGGCATAGTCCTCCTCCGGCGCCCAGGGAAATGCGCGGCTTCGGGTGGCACAGGGTTTATCGATGCCCAGTTGCGCGCACACCGTGTCGACGATGCAGGCCGCATCTTCGCGCGCCGAGGTGAGCTTGCCGCCGATGGAATAATGCGCCCCGTTGCCCGCCGTCTTCAGTTCCCAGTCTCGGCTGGCGGCTGCGGGCGATGCTGCGCCGCCGCACTTCATCACGCGCAAACCGGCATAGCTGCCGACCACGTCCTTTTCCGCCCACGCGGTCTTGAGGTAGCGGTTGGCTTCGGCCAGCAGATAGGCAACCTCTTCCGGCTCGACGGCGACACGGTCGAGATCGCCGCCGTAATCCGCGTCGGTGGTGCCGAGCAGCGTCATGCCATACCACGGGATCATGAAAAACACCCGGCCATCCGACTTGGCGGTCAGCAGCAAGGCTTCGTCAGTCGGCAGCGCGGGCATGACCAGATGCGTGCCCTTGTCCAACCGGCACCAGCCGCGCCCCTGTTCCGATGCCGCCGTCCACTGGCCGGTGGCGTTGACAATTTGTTTCGCGCGCACTTCCGAAGTACCGTTCGCCCTGAGCTCGTCGAAGGGTGAATAGGGCATATCCTGAACCGTGGCACCGCTCACCCGCCCGTCCGTTTCCGTCATCCCGGTCAGCCGGCAATAATTCACGCACACCGCCCCGGCAGCCATCGCGCCGGAGACCAGTTCCAGCACCAGCCGAGCATCGTCGGTCTGCGCATCGCCATAGGTAAAGCCGCCCTTGAGCCCGTCTTCAGCGAGAAACGGAAAACGCCCGGCAAAGGCCTGCTTATCAAAGCGGCGATGAACCATGCTCGAACTTAAATTTTCCGCAAGAAAATCGTACATGGATAAGCCTGTCCGCAGCTGGAACGTGCCGACGCGGCTGTCCGCATACACCGGCAAGCCAAAGCGCAGCGGCCAGACGCGATGCGGTGCAACCGACAACAGCATCTGCCGTTCCGCCAGCGCCTTCTTGACCAGTTTGAAATCGAGCGACTCCAAATAGCGCAGCCCGCCGTGGATCAGCTTGCTGGAGGCGGACGAGGTTGCGCCGGCCCAGTCGCCCTGCTCCACGAGAGCGACGCTCAGGCCGCGCAAGGCAGCATCGTAAGCCGTCCAAGCGCCATAGATGCCGCCGCCGCAGACCAGCAGGTCGAACTGTTTGTTGGTGAGGGAAGAGAAGTTACGGTTCATTTATGCTTAGGCCATAGAAGGACACTGCAAATAATAGAGGCAAGCCCGGATGAAACGTAGTGGAATCCGGGATGTTCGGAGCGCTGAATTCCCGGATTACGCGTTGCTCCATCCGTGCTTGCTCATGAATCATCCCTTGAGTTGTCTGATCGCCGGTGCTGCGGTAAACACTTGCATCTGGCGGATGGCTATCGCGTTGAGGCGCTTGAGGCGATCGCCTTGCGACAGCTTCATGTGGATGAATTCGGCGTTCATGTTTTCAATGCCATTGTGGTCGGGTTCGCATTTATTCTCCGCAACCAAAACACCCCTTGCTGCCACGCTTCAAAAGAAATCTTCTTCGCGCTGATGGCGTATCGCCAGCACGGTTACGGTCCGGCTGTCTTCGATTTCAAACAGCGCAACATAACCGTTTGCGCCAAAACTGATGATCAATTCGCGCAACAAGGGATGTTCCGGAGATGCCTTGCGGCAACTGAAGGGAAAGGCGCGCAGAAATTCGATGCCTTTGGCAATCGCGGTGCGGGCGCGTTTGGCGGCTGGCATATCCCTTTCCGCGAGAAAGTCGAACAGGCGTTGCAAGTCTTTTGCGGCGGCTGGTGTGAACCGGACCGTGTAGCTCACTTGCGGGCAGCCGCCTTGCGTGCCAGTGTTTTGTCCAGCCCGGCCAGCACCGCTTCCGCCGAGACATATTTGCCGGTGCGACGGGCGTCATCCCGCGCTGCCAGTCCACGGGCGACAAATTCCTGCTGCATTGCCCGGCGCTGTATGTTGTATTGAATCGCCTCCAGCATGAATCCGGAAATAGTCTCGCCTTCCGCCAGTGCCGCCTCGGCCGCGGATCGCAACTCTTCGTTCACCCGCAGCGGCGGGAAGGTAGAGGTTTTGGCTGCTGTTTTGACAGATGCCTTGGCCGTTATACTCATGGCGTTACCCTTTTGCATTACAGATGCGATGCAGTATCGCCCCGGGCAAATTAAAATGCAAGTGCGAATTGAAACGTTCATGGTTCAACAGGCACATCACAAACGAAGGATTTATTTGGCGCATCCGCAGGGCAACGCCTGCCTCACCTGCAAGGCCTTTTGCGGTACGTCGCTGATCAGGATGTCCACGCCCAAAGCGAGCGCACGGTTTATTTCTTCGTCGCTATTGCAGGTGTAAACCGCGATGCTTTTGCCGCATTCGCGCAGCACGGCGGTCATGGCCTCATCCAGCGTGTCGATGTGAACGCACAACCCATGTAGAAAAGGCTGGTCGGCCAGCACGCTGCGCGCGTAATCCGCGCCGTGCTCCGGCTCCAGGTTGAGCACCAGCGGAAACTGCGGCGCGCAGCGATGCGCGTAAATCAGGCTGGCGAGGTTGAACGAGGAAACCATGACCGCATCGCCCTGCGCCGCGCCGACCGCCTCGAGCGTTTGGCGCACTTTTATTTCATGGCGCGAGGATGGCTCCCATGCGCGGTTTTTTATTTCGAGCAGCAAACGGCAGCGCCCGCGATAGGCATCCAGAAATTCCTGCAGGCTCATGATGCCTTGCGGCGCGACTTTCGGGGAGAAATGCGCGGCGAAATCCATCGCCCGCAACTCGGCGTAATCGAAGTCGCCGATGCGCTTAAAGGGCATGCCGAGCTTGCCGAGAAAGCGGTCGTGCCACAGCACGGCCACCTCGTCGCGGCTGAGCTGGATGTCGGTCTCGATGCCGTCGATGGGATAGGCGAGCGCCCGGTCGAACGCGCTGCGCGTGTTCTCCGCCGCCTCCCGGTTCGCGCCGCGATGGGCGAACACCATGGATTGTTTGGGATGAATCATGTCTCAGGCTTACCTATCGGGCATGGCGAGTTTCACGTAGATGCCAGGAGCGAGCACCCTGTTAAAGAGAGACGCCCGGCAACCCGGGCGAAATTCAAGTGTCATTTGGCGGTCGCGCCAAGCCTCTTCACCGGCACTTCAAATGTGCCTCGCGCGACCGCGTACAAGAGCCATATCAGCAGGACTGGAATGATCAAGGTTTGCAGCAGGAAAATCACGATGAGATTGATGATGTGCACAGCCCATTGCTCTGCCATTTGCTTCAGTTTCATATAATGCGCTTTCACATCGACTGCAGCCTTGGTTTGCGCCCACAAACCGCTTACCCTTTCCTTGATTTTATCGACAAGCCCTTGATCTGCCGTTGAAATGGGGTCCTGCTGGCTGATTTCAGTTACCTGACCAGATGCCAGATCGATTACTTGCTGGCTTGCCTTATAGTCAGTGTCCATAAATTTCTGGAACAGCAGATCAGTTCCAAGGGTCACCATCGGTATGGCGAAGCGAATCATCAATAGGATGACCAGTATTCTGGTAAGTAACACCGGAGGTTTTTGATCTCGAAAATAGAACCATGCCCAGCCAAGCGCTGCGGCGGTCAGCACCAGCGATACCAGCCAGTATCCGCCAATGGATATCAATATTTTCTGAACACCAAAAGCAACGCACGCAACCAGCATTAAAGAAGAAAACTGTTCTACCAAATCATTGATAGGATCAAGCGCTTGCCCGGGAGCGAAATTTACGCCCACACCACCAGGCTCGACAGCCACCTCCGTTCCTTGCGCAACAGAAATAGCCGCATTCAAGGCTCTCGCAGTAGCGTAGCTGATCAGCGCCCTGTTCAGCCCGGTGTCGATCTGCTTGATGGCTGTCGAGTCCATAAGCGAAAGCCATGAACTGGCAACCATAATCGCCAGGGATAGGGCCAATATTAAGCGATATACAATTTGCATTTTGTTCCCATTGATGCCGGATGCGTCCTCGATTGAACCAACCGTTAATACTGCCCATGGAACTGCTTGAAACGATGCATTGGATTGCGGGTTCCCACATCTTACATAATGCGACTCAACCCCGGATGCAATTCAACATCTTTAACGTGAAACTCGCGCAGCGATCCGTTCGCCTCCTCGCCCGCTTGCGGGAGAGGGTTGAGGTGAGGGGAACGGTCATGGCGAGTTTCATTATCAGGGGTGGCTACTCGCCATGACCGTTGGCCGACGAAGGGCTTAGCCCGGATATTTCACCGGACCGGCTCTGAAATCAAGGAAAGCGGCATGAATACAAGGTTACAGGCACACAAGAGCGAAATCCAGTTTGTACCGCAGGCCTTCGCGGGTGCTGGCGGTCGCTTTGCGGCATCTTCGCGCCCCCGCTTCGCGCCAATAGGCGCGGCTATTGGCTTGGCGCGGGATGCGCAAATCTGCTCGCAAATCACCTCGCCATCATCCCGCGATCCGGCGAAACATCCGGGCTAGCGCTTTACACAGGCGAATTTCCACAGAATCTCCACGCCGCTGTCGGGAGGGACGGGCTTCCACCTCGTGGCATAGGTATCGCTGTAAACCACTTTGCCATCACCCATATTTTTGGAGTGCTGGGAAGAAGCGCGCCTTCTCGATTTCGCTTCCTTGCAATCGTATTCGTTCTGATCTTTCGCGGACAAATACTTTTCGCCCATATCTTGCCGGGCCGTCCTGTAGTCGGTCAGATGCCACATGGTCGCCATATCGCCCGCCCGCTTGACGCTCGCGGGATCGACGTAAATCGCCGTGCCTTCATTGTTGCCGACCTCCTTCCATTCCGCCATCGCGCTATTGCTCGCTGCGGCCAGCAACAGCACCAAAATAACTTTACGCATTGCCGTTTCCCATAAATCGAAATCCAACCGTATTTGCAACCGGAAGCCTGCTTCATGCTACCACTTTTCCTTTCTGCCGGGCGATGAGCCTGCCTTGTCCAATGACAAGCCTGAACGAGGGTGCGTATTTCCAGCGTGAGACGGTCCTGAAGGGGCGGAAGTTGGGGTCATGGAGGCGTGATCGTGGCTTTATCCGTGGTCTGTCTATCAGGTTTGCCCCTGAGGTTTCTGCAAATTTAATCCGAGCCCCCTCAATTCGTTGCCAACCGGATTGCGGCAAATATCCATAGCACTTGCCGCCATTCGCAATGCGGCGTAGGATGTGACTACTTTTCTGGTCACAAGGAGCATATCTATGCGCGCAATAAGCCTGGCTCACGCCAAAGCGCACCTGAGCGAATTACTGAACACGGTTGAATCCGGCGAGGAGGTCGTTATTACCCGTCACGGTCGCCCGGTCGTGCGCGTACTCCCCGCCAGCCCGCTCAAGCAGGCATTGCCGTTGCAACGGCTGGCAGAGTTGCGCCAGCAGGTTCCCGCGTGGCAAGGCAGCAGCGCCGCATCGCTTCGTGAGTTGCGCGACACTGAATGATTTATCTGGATACCAGCTTCCTGACCCCATTGTTCCGGGAAGAGGCCACTTCCGCAAAGGTTGCGGCTTTTCTTTTCAGGCAAACGGCGGGTACGCTGGCGGTCAGCAAATGGACGGCGGTCGAATTTGCCAGCCTGATTTCCCGCGACGTGCGCATGGGCGCGCTAACGTCAGGCCAAGGACGGCGTTTGATTGCCGAGTTTGATTCGATGGTGGACGCATCCTTGGTTGTGCTGATCCCGAGCGGCAATGACTTCGATCTGGCGCAGGAGTATGTCGCCAACTTTGCCACCCAATTGCGTGGCCCGGACGCCCTGCATCTGGCGGTCGCACATAACAATGGAGTTGAATTCATCGCCACCCTGGACGATGGAATGCTTTCCGCCGCGAAGAAACTGAAAGTTTCGGCGCGCCGGGTGATTCGCTAGGGACGCGCTGATTTATTCGGTTTCGTCGTTCCCGCGAAGGCGGGAACCCAGTTAAGTAAAGGCACTGGATCCCCGCCTTCGCGGGGATGACGAATAAATCAGCGCCTCCCTAGATTCTCTCGCCTTTTCTGTCCGTGCAGACCGGGATGATAACCCCGACAACGTAGCATTATGAAATCACAAGTAATCGCATAATTATTCAAGGAAGTTCGGGTTATGAAACTGCTGCGTGTTGCGGGTTGGGTTTCGGTTGGGCTGGCGCTGGCTGCGGGAGGGGCACATGCGCGGGAGCCGGTCAATAGCGGCAAGGCTGCGTCCCAAAAATCCGGGGTGCCGGCCGGGCTGGAGACCGCTCAACGTGCCGGGGCAGAATCCGGAAAACTGTCCGAAATCGAGGCGCGCGAGCAGCTCTTGCGCGATGCCGATGCGTTGTTGAAGGCCGGCAAACCAGCCGAGGCTTACACCTTGCTGGAGCCGTTCGAATTCGACCGCTCCGGTGAGGTGCGCTTCGACTATCTGCTGGGCATTGCCGCGCTGGATAGCGGCAAGCCGGACAAGGCGACACTCGCCTTCGAGCGGGTGCTGGCGGTGAACCCGAACTTTGCCGGCGCGCGTCTCGACTTGGCGCGCGCCTACTATCAGCTCGGCGACTTGCCGCGAGCCAGAATCGAATTCGAATATGTGATGAAGCAGAATCCGCCCGAGGCTGCGCGCGTGACGATACAGAAGTATCTGGATGCGATTGCCGCCTATGAACAGTCCCAACTGACGCGCATCAGCGGCTACGTCGAAGGCGTGTTGGGGCACGATGGCAATCTCAACTCGGGAACGAATTCCCCGGTAGCGATAGCCTCGGTATCTCCGGTTTTTGCCGCGATGGTTACGGCCTTTACCGGGGATGCGAACCCGCAATTTCACCCTTCGCAGCTTGCCGACAATTATTACGGGATAAATGCCGGTGGAGAGATCAGCCGTAATCTGAATGACAGCTGGAGTGTCTTCGCCGGGGCAAATTTGCGCCAGCGCGGCAATATGTCCGAGACCATCTACGATGCATCCAGCGTGGATGGCCGTGCCGGTTTTGCCTACGGGAATGAGCAGAGCGTTTACAGGCTGTCGTTGAACGGAGGACAGTTTTACACCGGCAATTCGATGCGCCGCGACGCTCTCGGGATGAGCGGGGAGTGGCAGCATGTGTTCAGCCCCGCCCATCAAATTAACGCGTTTGTGCAATACGGGCAGAATCGCGCGGCGGGTTCTCCGCCGGGCGCTCCGGCCACCGATGCGCGTATCGAGGGAAATACCGATCAAACGGTTATCGGCGCGGGCTGGGTGCATGTCATGGGGGATGGCAAGCAGGCGCTGTTTGGCAGCATTTTCGCGGGCAAGGAATCCGCTGTCGCGGGACGACCGGACGGGAAGAAAAAATTTGAGGGCGTGCGTGTTGGCGGACAGGCGGCATTTGCCGATGAGGTGGACGGTTTCGCCAGTCTGGGATGGCTGCATGGCGCATATTCCGATCAGAATTTTCTTTTTATCGCCAAGCGCAACGAACACCAGTACGACCTGACGGTTGGTGCAAACTGGCGTCTGGACACGCTCTGGTCCGTCAAGCCGCAACTGGCTTTCAGCAAAAAAAGCTCCAACATCGCCCTGTACAGCTTCGAGCGCAGCGATGTTTCCCTGACGCTGCGTCGGGATTTCAGGTAAGCGCAATATTTGTGTGAGGTGTCACCGTGAAAAACCTGAATAAATTACTTTCCTGCCTGGGTTTGACGATAGCTTGTTTTGCGGCGGTCATCCCGCTTGCTTATGCGAACGTGGCCGGCCATGTGCAGTTCGTCAACGGCAATGTGCAGATCGTCGACCCGGCAGGACAGACGCGCCCCGCAAAAAAGGGCGATGCGATCAATGAGGGCGACACGCTCTCTTCCGCGCCCGGGTCTTCCGCACAGATCAAGATGCAGGATGGGGGCTTTGTGGCTGTGCGCCCCGATACGCGGCTGAAATTCGACCAATTTGTCTTTGCCGGCAAGGAAGATGGCAGCGAAAAGAGTTTCTTCTCGCTGTTCAAGGGTGGCTTCCGTGCCGTCACCGGCTTGATCGGTCGCATCAACAAGCAGAATTACCGGATTACCACACCTGCGGCGACCATAGGCATCCGCGGCACCGACCATGAAACGGTCGTGGTGGTGCCCAACGGCAGCAGCGTTCCGGGCGGAACCTACAACATGGTCAATACGGGCGAGACGTCCATGACCACCGATCTGGGAACCGTCAACATCAAGCCCGGCGATGGCATGGCTTTTTCTCCCGGCATGAATCAGACGCCGGTGGTGATGCCCGTCAACCCCGCGCTGTTCACCGCCAGCCAGCCTCCCGCCGATCAGGGAACACAGGGCGAAGGCCAGGACGGCCCTGCCGGAGAAAGCACGGCTGCTGCCGGATCGGAGCAGGGTGCAGAGACTGCGGCAACGACGGACACCATGCCGCAAGTGACCTCGCAGCCCATTACCCCAACCGTTACTACGACGGGCGGATTCCAGCTTGATGCCGCCACCGGCATTGCAACGGATCCTACGGGGCAGCAGAGCACAGTCACCGCACCCCTCCCCACGGTTGCCCCGCCGTTTACCACGCAGCCTTTTGTGCAGACCGATGCTTCGTTTGAGCTGTCGGCCAGTCATCGGTATGACTCTGCCCCGATATATTTCGGTGGCGGCATGACCTCCGCCGCAAATGTTGCGCCAACGGCAGTTACGCCTTCATTCAGTTGGCACAACGATTGTGTCGAATGTGGCAGCCATACCTTGGCTTTGCCGGGAGCGACCGGCGCGGTGAACGGTACCGCCACTTCGTTTGCGACGACAGGCATCAAGTTCGGTCGCTGGACCAATGTGCCGACTATTTCCCAGTCATCAACCGGCATTGCTTTCGGCCCCGGACAGAAGAGCGGCGGGTCTGGCGCGGGAAGCTGGGCATTCGCACCCCAAGGCTATCTGGATACGCCGACCGCGCTCTCCGCCGCGACGGGCGGAACGACGGCGGGGGTGTTTACCTACGCATTGATCGGTGCGCCGGCTCCAAAAAGTAGCACGGGTGCGACGGGAACCCTGAATTCGCTGTCCCTGACGGCGGATTTCACCGCGCAAACCGTTTCGGCGGCTTTGTCGGTGTCGCTGGGTGCGACCACCTGGAATGCGAGTTCGGCAACCCCGATGAGCCTCGGCGGATTCGGCGGTACTCATGCCGGGTTCGGCGGCAATTTGAGCGTAACCAGCAGCAATACGGCGGCGGTCAATACGTCCGGCTATTTGAACGGTGCATTCACCGCCCAGAACTATGCCGGTGCGATTGTGGCTTACAACATTCAGGAATGGCAGCAGTCGGGCGGACTGATGAGCGCCAGCATCGGCGGCGTGGCCGCGCTGTCGCGGAATGGCGTTGCGGGCAACGCGACGGTGGCGAATGGCGGGACGCCTGCGACCGGAAAATTCGTGGTGGCGGAAGGCGGCGGATATGTGTCAAATATACAAACCGCCGATGTCGCAACCACTACCGGCGGGGTGCTGACCGCTTACGGTTACAACGCCGGAACGGGCAATACCAGCACGACCTCGATCACCTGCGTCACCTGCACCGGACAGGCCGCAGCCGATGCGGCAACCGGCATCCGCTTCGGCACCTGGGATGAGGGCACGCGAACTTACAGTAACATCATGCCGTTCGGCGCGGCGTTTCACTGGATCAGCGGGCCGGGGCTGGACCCGCTCTATCTGCCCGAGGTGTTGCTCGGCAGCATGAGCTATAGCCTCGATGGCGGCACGGTGCCGACCAACCAGAATGGCTTGACCGGCACCTTGTCCAGCGCCGGTCTGACGGTGAATTTCACCAATCAGACGGTGGGCATCGCGTTGGGGCTGACGGGCGTCAATGGACATAACTGGTCGGCGAGTGCCACCGGCGTGCCGCTGGACTGGAGCAGTTATGCCAAGAACGGTTTCCGAGCCAGCAATGGAATGCCAACGGGTGCATTGAATGTCACGATGGATGGTGTGGCCGACGGCGCCAGCGGCTATCTCAGCGGCCAACTCACCGGCAACGGACTGAATGGCGCATTGTTCCAGTATCAGTTGAGCGCGCCGACAGCGATGCCGGTTATCCCCAACACCTACACCTCGACCGATATGGTGGCGGTGCGGGCGCCGTCGGTGACGGTGACCGGCCCGGTGGCGACGGGCGGCAACATCAGCGTCGCTTTCCCCGCAGGCGATACCAATGCCACCTTGGCCGTTCAGCCGGCGACTGCATTAAGCGTGACGCTGGCTAATGGCGTACCCGTCACCGCTGCCTTGTCCGGCGGGATTGTCGCGTCGGTAGCCAATTTGACGGCTGTTCAGACAGGCGAGTATTCCGGGCTGGCAGGGTCGGGCGAAACGTTCTCGATGAATACTTATGGCGGGCAGTATGGCGCGAGATATTCCGATTTCGGCGAATGGCGCTTGTTGCCGACGCCTGCCGGGCTGGCGCCGACAACCGCAACCGGCGCGTTCAGCAGCGGTGAATTTGCCGGCGGCATGTTGATGACGCCTACGGTAGCCATGCCGGTCAGCAACTTTGCGTTGAGCGGTGATTATTTCGGTTCCATGGTCGGCGGCGCGCAGGACAGTTTGACCAATACGCCGTACAGCCTGTTCGGCGGAGTTAATCTGAGCGCCAATTTTACCGCCGGCACCTTGAGCGGGACGGCAAGTAATATTCAGGTGCTGGATAAAGCTACCGGCGGGTTCGTCGGCTATTTCAACGACCTGTCGCTGAACGCCACGATTACCGCCAATGCCTTCGGCGGCAACGTGACGGCGAATGCATCGCCCTCGGGGCCCACCGCCAGCCCGGTCAATGTGGCGACAAATGCGGTGGGCATGACCGGCGGCCATTTCTACGGCCCGAACGCCAACGAACTGGCCGGTATCTGGCAACTGGCCAGCGGCACGATCAATGCATCGGGCGCATTTGGTGCGGGCAACGGCACGTCGGACAATTCGCCGTTCGAAACGGTGAGCGGCACGGTGGCGCTGGCAACGGCAACCCCGGCAGATATTGCCACGCCTTACCGGTTGGTAGCGGTGTCCGGCTTCGATTCTGCCAGCACCATGAACAATGGAATGGTTGTGGACGGTGCTTACAATAACGCCACGCGGGTGACTGCGGTCCCCGGCGGAGTGACGGGCTTCGATTCCAACTATAACTCCAACGACATCTATTCGAACATGGGTTCTTCGCGCATTGAAATTGGCACTGCGACGTTGACCGGACTGGGCACCGATCCGACCACCGGCATCAGTTGGGGGCGTTGGGTGGGTGGCTCGATTAATGTCACTGATCGCGCCACCGGCGCAGTTACGCCCCGCGCGCTCGGAGCCGCTTCTTTGCACTGGATTGCCACGCCCAGCATGACCGGGCCGGTCGCCCTGCCGGTCAGCGGCATCTATAACTACGTGCTGGCGGGCGGGACTGCGCCGACCGACAATCTGGGCAACGTCGGCACATTGAACAATGCGATGCTGCGGGCGAACTTCAGCGCACAGACGGTCGATTTCGGCGTGAATGTCAGCATCAATTCGATGACGCTGGCGGCGAGCGGCAATGCCATCCCGATCCAGCAACGTTCGATGTTTGGCGCCGATAGTTATGCCATCGGAGGGGGGGCGCTGACGGCAAGCTGCACCGGCGCGAATTGTTCCGGTGGCGTGACGCAGGCCGATATCGGCGGCGCCTTCACCGGCGCAGCGGGTGTTGGGGCGGCGATGATCTACGGCTTCACCAATGGCACATCCGTGGTCAGCGGCGCGGCGGCGTTCCAGCGGGGCGCACAGGTTCTACCCCAATGAATTGCTGCGGATACCCGCCTTTGTATTTTAGTTCGACCCTGGCACCCTTATCGCTCCCCACTTCCCCAACCGTCCGCCCGCCCTGCTCTGTCATGTTGAGCAAGAGACAGCAACCAAGGGGCGCGCGCAGTTTCGGGTGCGATTCAAACTGATGTGAAGTGGTTAAGAGGATTGCTTTGCACTGATTTCCCCTGACAGTGCAGCGACACCGTTAAACGGCGGCAGGCAAGGACTCCCTTCGCCCGCTGGCGGGAGAAGGGCTGGGGATGAGGGCTGCGTGTACCTGAAAACGTTTATTCCTAGTCGACACCCCTCACCCCAACCCCTCTCCCGCCAGCGGGCGAGGGGCTTTTAATGCATCGGAGTAAAACGGGATGGCTCCCACATCAGTTTGAATCGCAGTGCGCAGTTTCTACTAAACGAATCGGCACACGGGGCAAGGCGCGGGAACGAGAAAAAAAGGAAGGCCTGAATTATGACCTGAATTATTGACGCGGCAATGCATTCGCATTACCATCAACACCCAATATTTCACTGGAAGGAGCACACCATGGCTCATGCACTCAAACTCGAATCCACATTGACCGACCGCTACCAGACCACGGTTCCAAACGCGGTGCGTCATGCGCTCAAGCTGGGCAAACGCGACAAAATTCGCTATCTCATCCAACCGGACGGCGGTGTGATGTTGGCGCGCGCATCCAGCGAAGTCGAGGATGACCCTGTGCTGGGGCAATTCCTGAATTTTCTGGCGAGCGACATGGCCGCCCACCCCGAACACCTGAAAAGTATTGATGCAGGATTGCGCAAGCGCATCAAGTCTCTGGTAAAAAATGCCAAGGTCGACCTTGATGCACCCTTGGCGGCTGAAGACGAATGAGCTTATCGTCGCCCGCCTTGGTCATCAATGGCTGGACGATTTTCGCACATCCGCTTTTTCTCGATACTCTTGAAGCCCTGACTGCCCAAGTAGCCGCGTTGCAGCAGAAAGACCCAAGCGGGTATATCAACAAGAACGCAACCAAACGCCTGGCCGCCATCAACAAACTGGCATTTGAAGTCATCCCGCAAAATCCGGCGCGACCGGAATATCGGCAGGGAGCAACGCTGGGAGATGATCGCAAGCACTGGTTCCGCGCCAAATTTTTCCAGCAATACCGATTGTTTTTCCGCTACCACCAGGAGAGCAAAATCATCGTTTACGCCTGGGTCAATGACGAAAACACCAAGCGCGCATACGGCAGCGACACCGATGCCTACCAGATTTTCCAGCGCATGCTGAAAAGCGGAAACCCGCCGGATGATTGGCCGGGTCTATTGGCCGAAGCGAAGCGTGCGGGCAAGAGGCTCAGGAAAAAGTAATGTGGCCCTTTCTAACCGAAGTTTTAGCTGGTGGGCGTATCCGAGGCTTCCCCCGGATTTCATTGCATTTTATCGGGGCTTGCTACAATTGCCCCAGATGAGTTGGTGCATCAACTATAGGAGAGGAAATATGATGAACAGATTTGAAGTTCCCATTGCACAGCTTTCCTTTACCCAGAAATTGGACTTAATGGAAACTCTTTGGTCGGACATGTCAACCCACGAAGAAACCTTGGAATCCCCCGCTTGGCATGCCGCCATTCTCAACGACCGCGAAGCCGCCTTGAATGCAGGCACGATCACCACCTCCAGCTGGGAAGAAGCCAAAGAAAGAATAAAGAAAAACGTAACTACTCAGGCCGAAATGACGATGCTCACAAAAGCGCCACAACACCAGTCCCCTCTCCCGCAAGCGGGAGAGGGTTAGGGAGAGGGCAGTGGCATGGCAACAAGTTTATTGCAGCGCCCACACCCTCTCCCCCAGCCCCTCCCCCGCCTGCGGGGGAGGGGAGTAAAACCGCTGCACCTGAATAGTTACAGAAAAACGTCTCATGAGGATAAAAATCCTCAGCATTGCGGAGGACGACCTCGATGAAGGCCACCGCTACTACGAATCACAAGCAGACGGCCTCGGCATCTATTTTCTGGATACGCTTTACTCTGACATTGACTCACTGGCCTATTTTGCGGGGATGCCGTGCGCCGCAGCCAGGACAACAACTCGGCAGCTATTACCTCGCGTGTTGTGTCGGACGCCAATATCGGAATCCTGTGGGCGCTGTCAGAGGCTGAATGGCTGGCTTGCCCGCTGGAAAGCGCGAGGCCGCCTTTCGCTTGCCGATGCGATTGCGCTGGCGATTGCGGAAACACGCAATCTCAAACTGGTCAGCGCAGACCACCACGAGCTTGATTCTCTTGAAGCCGAGGGTTTGATTCGGGTTGAGTGGTCGCGGTGAATTGCAAGACCGATGGAGTCTGACCCTGAGGTCTCCCCTCAAAGTTGCAGCGCAGGATGATCATAACGCAGCCGATCAAGAGCTTCACGAAATTCGCGTGGCGGGAATGCCGCCATTCCATGCTGCACAAGCTGTAGTGCCAAGCTAATCACAGACAGCACGGGACGAGAACGGCGCGTATTGCTCTGGAACTGAAATTCAAGTTGCATCGCCTTTCCCACTTCGCCGATCAGCCGCAACACGAACGAGGCGAGACATGCGACCAACAACAGTACGCCCAAGCGATTTTTCTGTGTGGTGCGATTTGCGGAGAACCCCAATCCGAAACGCTCGCTCTTCAGGTCGCGGAAAGACTCCTCAATCTGCATACGCTGGGCATACACGGCTACGACCGCCTCAGCGCTCAGATGCGCTAGGTTTGGGCTTGATGCCAACAGCCATGGTTCACGTTGCGCGCGGGCGCTCTTCAGGCTTTGGTTCGAACGTACCCGCTTACCCAATTTCCCCTTCTTGTGACGACCTTGCTTGATTCGCTTAATCAACACCAAGCGGCACGGCACCGGATGATTGCGCACATAGTCATATTGACCGAGCGATTTCGCCTTGGCCGTGGCGAGCGAATAGAGGATTTTACAGCCAACCCAGGCATCCTCGTTCGCCGGGCTTACCATGTCGCGGTTGCGGATGCGACCGATCCAATGCCAGCCCATGCGGTTGACCAGCCTGAACCACGCGCCACGGAAACCGGCATCGGTAATCAGGATCGGCACACACCCTGCCGGTAGCATGGCGGCAAGCTTGGAGAGGAACGCCTGATGCACGCGCGGCGATGTCGCGCGCGACTGCGGATGCACCTGCTCATACAAGGTCACGCTGCGGCCCTCAATGGCGACCGAGGCGCGCAATAGTTGCCAGTGCCGGTCAGATGTCAGATCCGACCAGTCGATGACGATCAGCGGCATGGATATCCCCTCCAGGCACTGTCTGATGATTGCCTCGTACAACTTCGGCATTTCAGTATGCAAAGAGCCGTTGCCGAGCAGGCGGTCGATGCGTTTGATGTTGTGCTTGACGGCGACATGGCCGGTCAAGCCGCGCCCCATATCGCTTAACGTCAGCCTGCTGCCCGATACTACAGCCTCGACAGCAGCCAGCAGAGAGGTCAACCGTCTTGAGTGAATTTCCGGAATGTCGGCAGAAAGAATGCGGTGTAAGATGGTCAGTGCATGCATGGCAGGTTCTCCTTCGCGGTTTGGTCGCTACGAAAGAGACACTAAACCTGCCTTGCATGTGCTGTTTTGGGTTGAACAATACGCCCTAGTTTATTGAAATTCAATGGGGTTTTGTGGGGAGACCTCAGAGTCTGACCCCATTGATTCATTGGGGCAGATGAAAGGCTGCCATGTTCATTCCGTCATGGCTTACAATGTCGCTACTTTTGTAGTTAGTGTGATTGGAGAAGAAAAATGGGGATGCCGGTCAGAATAGACGATACGTTGTATGAGCAGGCGCGTACCGAGGCACAGATTGAACATCGCACCATTGCCGGTCAAATCGAATATTGGGCATTGGTGGGGCGTGCCGCTTTGGATAATCCTGATTTGCCGGTGAGTTTTGTGGCGGAATCGCTGGCTTCGATGCATGAGCCGCGCGATCAGGCGACACCCTTCGTGCCGCGCGCTCGTCGTGCATGAGCTACGATATTCAGCAGACGCGGCGGTTTGCCCGCCAGTACAAGAAACTGCACGATAATGTGGCGGCGGATGTGGATATTGCAGTGTCCGAAGTCGGCAAGCAGCCTGCTATCGGTGAGCGCAAGAAGGGCGATCTTGCCGATCTGTATGTGTATAAATTCCTCAGTCAGGGACAGCTTTACCTGTTGGGCTACACCGTGGAGGAAGATGTGCGGCTGGTGTATCTCGAAGCCATCGGGCCGCACGAAAATTTTTATCGCGACCTTAAGCGCTGACACTTCCGTAGTCCGCCGCCTTGGCAATGCCAGCTGCTGGAATCAATCGAGTCTGACCGTTCGCAGTAACAGCAGTAAATCTAGCGGGTTGAAGTCCCGTCCGGGGAGTTGTCCGTGCGCCCCGGTAGCATGAGGAAGCGGCGTCGTGGTAACACGGGGTCGTGAGTTTCCAAACAGCAAGAGAGCAGGCCGTAACGCAAGTGAACCTACACGTAGCCTCGTAAACGAATTGGAGAAGCCGACCCTGTGGTCAGAAGGGGAAAGCCGCTGGATGGGTGCCGGAATAACGGAAGTGGCATCCATTTTCTTCCGGGGTAGCAGGGTCGGCATGTACTCGAA